>Ga0247840_10008267_pt1 | contig 14035 bp, 13 predicted proteins | sample LaCruzMarch2015__FD_192404 | JGI IMG/M metagenome (GOLD analysis project Ga0247840, IMG submission 192404) | Freshwater microbial communities from meromictic Lake La Cruz, Castile-La Mancha, Spain - LaCruzMarch2015_17m | ecosystem: Environmental > Aquatic > Freshwater > Lake | place: Spain...
CCGGGTAGACCTTGAGGGTCTCCGAGACCCTCAAGGTCTGAGACAGCCTTCAACGGCGGAAACCGGTAGCGGCCGCCGGGCACGACGTTGAAGAAGTCGTCGTTCAGGATGCGCGGGAAGTTGCCGGGCATTCCCACCTGCTGGCGGAACAGGTTGATCGTCGCCAGCTCGGCGGGGAAGGGCGCGATGTCTACGCCCCAAAGCTGGGCCAACTGGCGGCTGTGGTCATACAGGCCCAGGGCGGTGCGCTTGCGGTCGTAACTGCGGATCAGGAAGGTGCCGGTGCCGCACGTCGCGTCCAGCACCACGTCGTCCGGCCGCCGGATGCAGAAGGCCGCGGTCAGATCCACCAGCGGTTCCGGGGTGAAGAATTGGCCCAATGCGTGGCGGTCTTCCGGCGGGATCAACCGCTCGAAGACCGCGCCCACCACATCTTGCGGCAGGTGGGCGAAATCACGCGTGTTCAGGTCGCCGATCAGGGCCGCCAGCTCAGCCGACGCGGCCGCGGGGTAGGGCAGGCGATCCACCACGTCTTCGCGGAAGACCGCGTGGTAGTCAATCTTGTGCGCCTCGGCAAAGCAGGCGTTCAGCTTGGGCAAGACCTGGCTTGTATCGAGGCCCTCCAGCTTCATCTCCGGCAGCCCAGCGATGACGCGGCGCAAGCTCTGGTAGAAGATGATCTTGCCGAGCAGCCGGTAGATCGCCTGGCGCACCACGGCTTCCGCGAAATCGGGCGAGCGCAGGTCAGCGGGGATGCCTTGCGGGGTGGCCCACCCTTCGATCTCCTGGGCAAAACGAGGATCCATGCCGAGCTTGGTCTGCAACGCCTGCTTGACGGCGGGCTTCAGGACATCCACGGCGCGCGTCAGGCGCCCTACGAAGAAATCGGCGTCGGGGACGATCAAGTCGAGATGCCCGTCGCGGTGCAGCGTCGCCAGGTCAGCCGCCACGCGCAGCGCCAGGTCAGCCAGCACAGCCCGCTCGGCAGGGAGCAGCGGATCGGCTGCGCTTGAGAGGATCGTGTGCTCGGTCGGGTAGGCGCGCAGGATTTCAAGTGCATCGCTGTCACGGCGCGGGGTGCGGACGAGCAGCGTTTCACGTTGGGAGGTGAGCAGCAGGTAGGCCGCGCGGCGGGCACGCGCCCGTCGCGCCATGTAGCCCACGAACCCCGCCGCGCGGGGCGCGATGCTGGGAACCGTGATGCCGATCAGCGCAAGCGGCGCGCCCCCGGCCAGGACGGTCAACGCACGGACCGCCGCGCCCACCTCAGCAGGGGCCGGCGCTGCGAAAGGTTCTTCAACCGTCAGGGGCGGCGCCGCGGGGATCTGCGCCCCGAAGATGGCCAGGACTTCATCGTTCCGGTCAGCGGTCTCGCTCATTACGTAGGCTCGTTGGGGTCTACGAAACGGGCGTGGGCCAGCACCCCCATGCGATCCACGGTGAAGCGCACTTCGTAGGGATGATCTTTCTGGTACGCGATGATGGCCTTGCGCGCCACCTCCGGCTCGATGATCAGGCCGGAATCCAGCAGTCCTTCGATGCCCGCCACCAGCGCCAGCTCCTCAATGGGCGCGTAGCCGCCGGGGCTTTTGATCGCCTTCGCCGCGCGCTGCAGGTGCGGCACGATCTCTTCCGACGCCGAAATCGGCTGCGCCGGTATGGCCCATGCCGCGGCGGCCGTGGTGAAGAAGCGGTTTGCCAGGAAGTCGCCGATGGCCTGGCTGGTGTCCGCATTCGCCAGCGCTTCGGCCCAGGCTCGCCCCGCGTCGCAGAAGCCGTACTCGTATTTGAATGGGTCGGGCTTGCAGAACAGGCCGATATCGGCAAACGGCTCGACGCGCACGCGTGATGATTCCTCGCGTGCGCTGCCCCCCGTGTACTTCTCTGACTGGCGCGCCCGCGTGATGCTGTCGGCGGATTTTTCCAAGACCAGGAGACGGTCGCGCATATCGGCCGGCAAGAGGCGAGTGCGGTGTCGGCCGATGGCCGCGCGGTAGATTTCCGGCAGCAGGTTCCCTGCATCGCGGTCGCTAAAGCCGTCTGGATGTTTGGTCGCAAGTTGGCTCCACAACGGCGCCAGCACTTCGCCATCGTTCTCAATCAGGGCATACAACAGCAGGAGGGCCTGCCGCTGGGTCAGGTGGAGCGGATTTGCCTCTGGAAGATACTCCTGGAAGGCCCGCAGCTCGGTTTCCGGGGTGAAGTAGAGCAGTGACAGCGCCCGCGTGTTGGCCGAATAGGTCCCCTCGCGAATCAGCCCCAAATTGACGGCCAACGGTGGATATTTACCCCAATCATCACGCACCAGTTTCCCGACACCAGATGGCATCCATGCATCGGAAAGATATAGATCCTGTAATTCCATCTGAATGGTGGAAGGCTCACCGCCGTTCTTTAGCCACGCGTCTGCCTGCTGCTTGATCGTCGAGTACGTGTTGTCGAACAGGCGCACCTTGATGTAAGCGGCCAGACGCGCGTCCAGTGATGTCCGCACCTTGCGCGTCACAGCGTCAAGCAAGTCATGCCCCAGGTTGTCAAGGTTGGAAGTGCTGGTCGTGGTGACGCGTTTGACTAAGCGCTTGAGATAACCCAGGCGCTGCATGGGACGCTTGATCCGATCTAGCACACGCAACTCGGGCACGGCTAGAAGCCTCCATGCACGCTGACGCGCGGGCGGATATCCAGCAGCACGGCGCGGTCCGCCTCGGTGTTCGACACCAACGCCTGGCCCACATCCAGGCTGCGCAACAGGTCATCGAATTCCAGTATGCGGCCGGCGTGGACGACCTCCTGCGGCAGGTTCGACTTCATGTTCTTCCGCACGTAGTCAATGTCCCCCTGCACCGTCAGCTTGTGGGCGATTAATGTGTCTACCTGGGCCAGGATGCGGCTGTCCAGCGCGGTGGGCTGCTGCGTCGCCACCATGAAGGAAAGTCCGTAGTTGCGGCCCTCGCGCACGTAGCGGGTCAGGATCTCCCCGGCGGAGGTGCGGCGTTCCGAGGCGAGCACATTCTGCGCCTCGTCCAGCGCAACCAGTGTCCGCGGCACCGCGCCGGCCAGGTAGCCGCGCAACCGTTCGCGTTCCTCGGCGCTGAGATCGCTGCGAATCGCCAGGTGCTTCTCTGTCTCTGACGCGGCCATGCGTTCATCCATCAGCCGCCGAATCACGGCGCTCAGGATGACCAGCCGCAACGGACCAGACATGCGGTTCATCACCAGCACGTTCATCCGGCCGGGCGTCAGCAACTCGGTGAGCGGCGTCCCCGCATCCTCGAAAAGCGGGTTCCGCTGAAACGTCGCCAACTGCTGGAGCACCGCCCGGCGGGTTTCCGGCTGGTAACTCTCCTTCAGCTCGCCGTCATCCTTGACGCACTGGATCAGATCGAGCAGCGAATAGATAGGCTTGGCCGGAAAGAATCTCGATTCGGTGCGCCAGCCTTCGAGCGTCACCTTGATGAAGGCATCGTTCAACAACTGGCCCATGCGGTCCTGGTAGATATCGAGGTTGAGGAGATAGCCCCAGTCATCCGCGCTGAAATCGGACGTGCGCACCGCAAAGTCACGATGGCTGGCCGGCGTCTCCGCCCCGCGCGTGCCCTTGGGAATCCAGACCTGCACATCGAGCGCCTCTGGCTTCAGGTTCCAGCCGCGCCAGACCGCGCGCTGGCTGCGCAGCACCGCGCTGTCCGACCCCTCGCCAAGCGCGATGTCGGTCCACTGGAAGATGCCGAGTGTATCGAGCAGCAACACAGCGGTGTCGCGCGCCACGGAACCGATGCTGGTTTCGGTTTCCTGGGTGCAGTAGCTTTCCAGCATCGCACCCATCGTGTATGACTTACCCGAGCCACGCTTGCCGAAGATAGAGACAACGTGCGGACGCGCAGTATCGAAGCGCGCATCCACGAGCGCGCCCGTCTCTGCCAGGCGGCCCAGGTAGAGCCAGGATTTCTCCTGTTCCTCCGAGCCACCCAGGACTGTGACATTGCGGGAAGTGAAGCGTGGCTTGACGGTAAACTTCTTCACGGCTACTCTCAGGCAAAAACAAACTGAGCGACAGCATTGACGGTGGCTTCGTCAATCAGTGGTTTTCCTTCGTCCCAAGCCTGGATGGCGCATTCGTTGATCGCGTTGATGATGTAACGCGGCAGCGCTCGAGTAATATCCTGGGTGGCATAGTCGGCCAGCATTTCGAACGCACTGCTCTCGAATGGAAAAACACCCATAGCGGTGTTGCTTAGGCCAAGGGTGGCAATCTTCGCCTGCACTTGTGTCTCCGAAATCAGATTTCGTAATAACTCCCGGATGAACTTTTTTACGTCGGCAACGGCTGGAAGCGGCGGAATGTCAACGTAGTTGCTGGCGCCGATACGTCCAAACACATCTTTCCTGCGCAGCATTTCCGGTGCTTCATCGATTGTGTCAGCTTTGAAGCCGATCAAGAAACCCACACTAGTATTCTTCGGTTCGGCCAGCTCCCTCACGTATTTGTGAATGGATTCAGCCGCGTCGCCGCTTCTGACGTTCTGCAATTCTTCCAGTTCATCAATCAGTAGGATAATCTTCTCGCCCACCCTGCTTGCCAAGTTGCCCACCGTGACCAGAATCTCGACCAGATCGCCCGCTCCGACTTCCCCCAGATTACGCGTGAGTTGAAGGCTGCTCAACTCGTTTGTCTTGAGCACCTGCCCGGTGAGCCAGCGCCAGGCGACAAATGGGGAATCACCTGTTGCGCGAAGCTCTTTGAGGGCCAGAAATCTGTTCGGATCGTTGTCTGCCAGTTCGAGGAGAGCCTTGTCGAAGTCCTTGACCTCGTCAAAGAGCTTGCGCACCCAGGCGGCTACCGTATTCTTGCCCAGCGCTTCCATCAATTGCATGTGCAGATGGGCCGCGCTGGAATTGCTACGCATCTCGACGGTCACATACAGAGTGTGTGGTGTGCCCTTAACAGAGTTGGGCGGCTGGGTCCTCAGGTAGTATTCGAGATAATAGAGGGTCTGCGTCTTGCCCGACCCGTAGGGTCCCCAAACCATCAGCTTTGGGATGCCGGGCGCGATAAAAGCACGGCGGATCTGGCGTTGCAGGCGCTCCTTAATGTCATTGCGGCCGAAGTAATACTGCGCATCTTCCGGGTTCACCTGCGGGTCAATGGTAAAATTCTGACGGTTATTCAGGCAGAACCACTTGGCGAAGTCTTCCATGGATTTCTCTCCTCATTGAAGGGCTTGAATGGCCTTGACACGCTCACTCTTGGTACGCAAGGCATTGGCGCTCCAGTCGTACAGATCCCTGATCAGTTTTTTGCCGTGGCCACGCGCCAGGATCATCATGCCGAGCTCCAGGTTGTATCGCAGGCCGCCGGAGGTCAGGTTCCCCGACCCGAAAAGCGCAAAACTCTCATCTTCTTCACGATGCCAGCAGATGTACAGCTTCGCATGGACATCTGCATTATACCTGATTTCTACATAAGGGCTCATTTTGAGCAGATCCATACCCGCCTGCTGGTAAGGCTCACGCGGCGGCCGAGTCACGACGTAGGTGCGCGTGCGGTCGGCATTGACCCTTTTCAGCACATCCTTAAGCTCGTACATTTCCCCGGCCAGATCGCTGATGAACGGACTCACGATCACCATGACGTGGGGCGGTGTAGGACTGACCAGGTAGCGCCGCAAGAAATGCTCCACAGTGCGTTCGGTCAGAATTTGCGCAAACGGCGGGCCTTCTGCGTCCTCCAGGCCGGCAAGAGCTGGCCGTTGGCCCCGCGCCAGCAACTCAAGTTCCACCAGCCGTCGGAAGCGCGGGTTCCCCAGGACTGACTCACGGATTTCCGCCAGGGTCATCTCCCGCTTGTCGGCGCCGTAGCGGCAGACAAAATCCGTGCTGTGATCGCGGGCCATCATGTGCGGCCGTTGTTCGCTTGGCGGCACGCGGATCACGATGATGCCCTGGTTGAACCCGATCTCGTACGACACCACCTCCAGGCCGGGGATGCGCTCCTGGATGCCGTCCAGGCAAGCCTGGTTGATCGCTTGAACCCTGGCCTTTGGCTCATCAATGGGCGTCAAGGCGGCGGCTCGGCTGGCATGATCCTCGCGGATGCCCATCACCAGGTAGCCGCCCTCAGCATTGGCCAGGGCAGTGACATCGCGCAGCATCTCGCGAATATCCGACGCCTTGCCGCTGTAGGCGCTCTCTTTGTACTCGAGATGCGGGCCTTCAGGAATGTGATTGTCAATCAGCAACTGGAAATCGCTGAACGACAGATCGTGCAGACTGCGACCGCCGAAGATCATGGTTTGCTCGTTGAATCAGCGTTGGATTTGCGGGTACCGATGATAGGAGTTTAGCATAAAGAAGCAGAAAGCACAACCGTGTTTTCCGGCTTCGATGGCCCGGGCCGCTTCCGGCATATCCCACAAGTAGACCGCGTCGCTTTCTTCAGGCGGCATAGATCACCTCATGGTGGCTCAGGATATGATGCCGCTGGAAGGGATTACGAACCGCCCTCCTCTCCAGCAGATCTACTTTGCGCCACTACCCCAACGTTGTTCAGCCAAAGTGTACCAGGCTGATGGCCCAACTCACGACACGCCTCGCCCTATTTCGAGGAATGCTTCCCCTTATTTGGGCAATCATTCCCCTATTCGGGGAAGCTTATGCCCAATGTTGAGGAAAGCCTCCCCTGATTAGGGCGACCATTACCCAACCTTGGGGATGCTTCGCCCTATTTGGGGAAGCTAATGCTCAATTTAGGGGAATCCTTCCCCTGATTAGAGCGACATTTGCCCAACTTGGGATGCTCCTCGCCCTATTTTGGGGATCATCTTCCCGATATTAAGGGCGGCTTGCCCGATATTTGGGCGCGCCGCGCCCAAATATCGGGCGGCGTGTCCCCTGATCTCAGGATCGTTCGATATGGATAATCAGCAGATCCAGCGAGACGAAAAACATAACTGCGCGGACCAGACCACAGCCTTCTAAACCGCGCCGAGGACTTTCTGCAGCGCCTCAACCAACGGCGGCAGATCGTCCCGCACGGTTCCCCAAAGGATATCCAGGTTGATGGCGAAATAGGCATGAACCAGACGATGCCGCATCCCAATAATGTCCTCCCAGGGAATGCCCGGCCATTGCTCTCGCGTCTCGAGGGAAACCTGATATGCCGCTTCCCCGATGATCTCGATAGCCTTCACCAGCGCCAGCACCAGCATACGGTCACCGTTCAGATCAATGCGCGCATGGCCCTGTGCGAACACGATGGCCTCGCACGCAGCGTCCAGCATGTGATGCAGTCGGGTCGTATCATCCCTGAACATACTGTACCTCCGCCTCATCCACCACGCGCTGCCGAAAGTATTGGCTCAGATCTTCCGGCGTGCGCAGATCTACTTTGCGCCCGCCGAGCAGCGCCGATAATTCCCGCTCCATGCGTGCGATGCCGAGGAGTCCGGGGACGCGATCAGGCTCGAACTCCACAAGGATGTCAATGTCGCTCTCTTCACCGAAGTCGGCGCGCAAGGCAGAACCGAATACCGCCAACCCCCGAATAGCGTGACGGCGCGCGTACTCTGCGATCTTATCTTGCGGAATAGGAATCTTAACACGCATATCCATACCTCCATTTCTGCGGTAGTTCCCAGGCCATCGCGTCCGCTTCGACCTCCCAGGTATAGCTGCGCGGCTCCGTGATGCGTTGGCGCTCGAACTTAGCGAAGCTCATCTGGTACTTCTGTCCGAGTTGCTGGTCGGTCAAGCTGTACCGCGCCAGCCGGCGCCGACATTCGGCCGCCACCTGCGCGCCTCCGTGATCCAAACACCCCTGCGCCTCGTAGCTGTTCATAGCGCGCTCAAGAAGTGTCGCAACGCGTCGAAGGTGGCGTCCTGCCACGGCCAGACGCCGGCCGCAGCGGCCTCGCCGATGCGTAGTCCGGGCCTGGGACGAGATGCCAGAAACGCCTGGAGCCGCGCCTTTTCCATGTTGACCGGCCGCCGCACACCTGCCTGCTCCAAACACTCGAAATACGTTTCAACACAGGTGAAAGCCGGGTCTGTGGCGACCGCGCGCAGGCAGATGGATTCCAGCATCCCGGCAGATGATGCGTCCGGGAGGATGAACACCCCCACTTGCGGCCGGTCGCTGGAAAAGGCGCTGCTCTTGCCCGGCGCGGCCAGGCCGGCCTTGCGCAAAGCCGCACAGACACTCTGAAAGGCTGCCTGAGGATCGGTCTCGGCGTCGCGGATGATGGCAAGGGACGCGATATCGTTGAAGCCTGACATGAGCGCCAGGGCTTTAAGGAACCCCGGCAACTCGTTATTGCCGCCGAAGTTGTGGATTTGCAGGCTGGGTAGCGCCAACGCCACGGAGAACGCCTGGAAGAAACGCGACGCATCCGCGCCTTCGACAAGCAGTTGTTTGGTCGCTGTCAGTGGTTGCGGTTGCATCAGCGAACCTCCAGGTCGTGCTTGAGCGCGGCCCCCAACGCTTCCTGGTCATAGATTGCAGGTATGATGGTATCGCGGGTGCGCTCCAGCCGGCACAGTTGCAGATCGTAGATTGGGCCGGCGGAAAAGGCGGTATGGGCCGCCCGGATCGTCTCCCAACTGTGGGTGGTGGCGAACAGTTGGACATCGTACGCGCGCGCCGCCGCGCCGATCGCCTGGAACACCTCCGGCAGTGCCGCATGGTGCAGGCCGTTCTCGATCTCATCAATCAGGAGGGTCCCGCCGGGCGCGTTGGCGATAGCGAGCAGGATGGCGCACAGCCGCACCATGCCTTGCCCCATGACCGGGAGCGGCATCAGTTCCCGCAGACCGATCCCGCCGTGGATCATCGGCGCGCCCGCCGTGACCAGCACCGTCAAGCGCGTCAGGCGCGGCTCCAGCAGCCGCAACGCCGAGACCAGGCCGTCGGTCCGGCCCACACGCTCGATGTTGCTGAAACGCTCGGCGTCTTCGCCCGTGAAGCTCGCCGCCGCGCCAAGATAGATGCCCGTCGCCGCCGAGACGCTACCGCTCCGGCGGGTTTTGATCTCGCCATCGGCCGCGAACATGATCCGAGCTTCGGCCTGATGGCCGCGCGAATCCGCATATTCCAGCACCAGATCACGCGAGACATCGGTGGTGATGAAGCCGGCCGGCCGGCCGCGGCTGCCGTCGCCGTTGCCAGCCTGGGCCACCGTCTCCGCAGGCGCGAGTCTCATCGCCAGGCTGCGGTTCAACCCATGATCGTCCTGGCTGCGAATCTGGATGATCTGGTCTGTGCGTTTGTCATAGAAGAACCAGCCCCACACCTCGTCCGGCTGGACCGGGAAGCGTTCGATGCCGCGGAGGGCGTTGACGCGTAAGGGCAATTCGGGATTGTGCGCGCCGATGTGCAGGAAAAGCGCTTCCAACAGCGCGGTCTTGCCGACGTTGTTCTTGCCGGCCAACAGATTCACGCGCGCCAGCGGCTCGATCACCAGATGATCGAACCCCCGGAAATTGAGGACCTCGAAACGAGTGTACATGGTTACGCCTCCCGGCACTCTTTCTGCCATTATACTTGAATCCCGACGGCTTGCCAATCGCACGACGAGGATGAGCGTGGAGCACGGAGACGCGAAGATCGCGGATCACGAAGACGCGCAACCTGAGCGTGATGCGTGACTCAGGCATACGCCGCGGGCTTTGATCCCCAGTTGCCCCATCAACGTTTCCGGCGGTGTGTTGCGCAGGTGCGCCAGTTCGACGAGGCGCTCGATCCGGCGGACATTGATGGCCTCGATCTCGTCCGGCAATGCATAATCCCCTCGCGCGATACGGACTGTCATGCATTCATCGTCTCAGTTCGGTTCCAGTATAACGCCGGGGCGAGTTCCGTCAACCGGTTTCGCGCAGTGACTCTCCACATCTTCCGAGGGATCGTGGGGATGCTTCGCCCTATTTTGGGGAGAGCTGCCCCTGATTGGGGCAATCCTCCCCCTACTTGGGGAATCCAACGCCCGATATGGAGGAAACTCTCCCCTGATTAGGGCAACCCTTACCCAGCTTTGGGGATGCTTCGCCCTATTTGGGGGAATATTTCCCCTAATTTGGGCGCTCTTCGCCCTATTTGGGGAAGCTCATGCCCAATTTAGGGGAGTCCTTTCCCTGATTAGGGCGACCTCTGCCCAATCTAGGGAACACTTCGCCCTATTTGAGGAAGCCAATGTCCTATTTAGGGGAGTCTTCTCCCAAATCAGGGCGACCTCTGCCCAATTTGCAGGACCGTGCGTCGGCGCCGGATCTAGCCCCGTTGAGGGCGCGGCCTCCCGGTGGGACGAGGCGCGGCGCGCTCGCCCGGACGATTCATCCGCCATTGGCGGGCGCGGCATCATCCAGCGCGCAACACCCCCCGCCGTTCAACCCGCGACACACCTCGGCCGCGCTTCCGGGAACCATCAGACCGGCTTCCGCCAACATCTCACAGGTCAACCGCAGCGGCAGCCCCATGATCCCGGCGTAACAGCCCGTCCACGCCGCCACCGGCGAGAAGATCGGGTGCTGGATGGCGTAGGCGCCGGCCTTGTCCAGCGGATCGCCGGACGCGACGTAGGCCGCGATCTCTGCCTCGCTGTAGTCGCGCATCGTGACCTGGCTGGCGTTGAGGCGGGCCGCGACGGCGCCGTTGCGTGCCAACGCGATCGCGGTGAAGACCGTGTGCGATCGGCCGGCCAGGCTGCGCAGCATCGCGGCCGCCTCCGCGGCATCGGCCGGCTTGCCGAGCAAGCGATCTTCCAGCACGACCACCGTGTCAGCCGCCAGCACGAGTGCGCCGGGATGGCGGGCAGCCACAGTTTGCGCCTTCGCCCGGCACAGCCGGCAGACCATCGCGTCCGGGCGCTCGCCCGGCAAGGGCGTTTCATCCACATTCGCCGCGTCAATGGTGAAGGTCAGGCCCAGGGCCGCCAACAGCGCGCGCCGGCGCGGGGATTGCGATGCGAGGATTAGCTCAGGCATCATGGAGTCCTTGTGATGCCGGCACACGCGTGCTTGGTGTCAGCATTTCAACTCCGACAACGTTGCCTTGCTCATCGAAATCCAGGATCACGCCAGGTTGAACTTCTTCGGACTCGTAGATGTCCGCATCGGTCAACCGTAAGTAGAGGGCATCGTTCGCTCCGTCAATCTTCAATCTCATATTGTCCAGGTCTCGCAAAAAGTCAATCCGTGTCTCGTACCACGTCCAAAACCTCACACGCCACTTCGTACCGCCCAAAACTCGGCATCAGATACACCCCCTGCACCTTCGGCAGTTCCTTTAGTTCCAGCAGGAGTTCCTGGGCCATGCGCACGCCCTCCTTGCGGCCCTCCGCGCCGGCGCGTTCCATGCGTTGCAGCGCATCTTCCGAGAGGGTGATGCCCGGCACTTCGTTGTGCAGGAACGAGGCGTGGCGGTGGCTTTGCAACGGCAGGATGCCAATCAGCACCGGCACAGGGAAGGGGCCGTGCCGCGCTTCGTACAGGTCGTAGAAGCGCTGCCACAGCGCCTTGTCGAAGATCGGCTGCGTCATCGTCAGGTGCGCGCCGCCGGAGACTTTGCGATGGAACCGATCCACCTCGCGCTCCAGGTCAGGGCGGGTCGGATCGCACGCGACCGCGATGGTGAACGCGCCCCGGCTCCCGAACGGCTTTCCGGAGCGATCCAACCCCTGGTTGAACTGGCTGATCACCTTGACCAGGCCGATCGAATCCACATCGTAGACCGGGGTGCTCTCCGGCTGATCCCCCAGGCTGGGCGGATCGCCGGTGAGCGCGATGATGTTGCGCACACCCAGCGCGTGCGCACCGATCAGGTCGGACTGGAGGCCCATCAGCGAGCGGTCGCGCGTGGTGAAGTGCAGGATCGTCTCGATGCCCACCTGCTGTTGGATCAGCACGCACAACGCCAGCGCGCCCATGCGCACGCGGGCCATCGGGCTGTCGGCCACGTTGACGGCATCGGCCCCGCGCGCTTTGGCGATCCGCGCGCCCTCCAGCATCTTGGCCGCGCTGAACCCGCGTGGCGGGTCCACCTCGACGCTGACCAGGAATTTGCCCGCGGCCAACTTCTGCAGGAAGGGGGTCGGTTCGGGCGCGGCCTCGTCGTCGGTCACGCCCGGCGAGGTCACGCGCACCATCGGGAGCGGGGCGAGCGGTTGGGCGGCGCCAGCCGGCTGCTCCGCTGGGCCGGCCGCCTTGTGCGCGATGAGCTGATCCAACGTGCCGCGCATCGCGTGGATGTGGCTGGGCGTCGTGCCGCAACAGCCGCCGAACAGGACGACCCCCGAATCGAGAAACAGCCCCAGGTGCTCGATGAAATAGGCGGGCGTGGACGGGTAGATCATGCGCGCGCCAGCGCGGAAAGGGAAGCCGGCGTTGGGCATGGCCGACAGGCGCAGTCCCGGCGCGGCCCGGTGCATCTCGGCGATGAATTCGATCGCCCGCGCCGGCCCGACCGAGCAATTGACCCCGGCGACCTCGACCCCCGCGGCGGCCAGGGTTTGGGCGACCTCGGCCGGCGTGGCGCCCGAACCGGTGACGCCGTCGTTGCCGAACGTGACCTCCGCCACCACGGGCAGGTCGGTCGTCTCACGGGCCATCCGCACGGCGATCGTCAGTTCGGCCAGGTCGGAGAAGGTCTCCAGGATGATCAGGTCGGCGCCGGCCTCCCAAAGGATGCTGATTTGCTCCCGGAAGGCCTCGGCAGCCAGCGCCACGTTCAATCCGCCCGCGCCCTGGGCGCGGCGGCCCAATGGGCCGACCGCGCCGGCGATCCAGACCGGCTGCCCGCTCATCTCGCGCGCCTCGCGTGCCAGCTTGACCCCGCGGAAGTTGATCTCCCGCACTTTGTCGGCCAGATGTTCGTCGGCCAGGCGCAGGGGGCTGGCCGCAAAAGTGTTGGTTTGGATGATCTCAGCGCCGGCCCGAATGTAGCTCAGATGGATCTCGCGAACCCAATCCGGCTTGGACAGGTTGAGTTCCTCCAGACATTGATCCAGCGCCGCGCCGCGGGCGTGGAGCATGGTGCCCATGGCGCCATCACTGAGCAGCGGGCCGCGGTCGAGACGCGCGATGAAGGGATGCGGCATGAAGCCTCCAGATTACGTAGAAACACATAAAGCCGTTCGTCGCAAACATGTCGAGACCGGCGATCTGTCAGCGACCATCCTTCGGCAGCACGTACAAACAATCCTCCAAGAACCGCACCTTCACCGTCTGCCCTTCCGGGTGGATCTCGGTGCGCCGCGGGTCGCGCTCGATGAGCGATAGGAGTTGGCCGGCGACCTCCACGTCGTACTCGATGACGTTGCCCAGGTAGGCGGCGCGGCGGACGATGCCGGCGACGTGCGCCTGCGGTGAATCAATTTCGACCATTTCGGGGCGGATGACGAGGGTGGCGGGATCGCCGGGACGCAGGGTGGCGGCGGGCGTCAGCGCGGTGAGGGTTGTGCCCAGCGCATCGAGCACCAGGTGGCCGTCTTGCCGGTCGCGCACGGTCGCCTCGACGAAGTTGGCGCGGCCGATGAAGTCGGCGACGAAGCGGGTGGCCGGGCGGCGGTAGATCTCGGTGGGGCTGCCGATCTGCTCGATCTTGCCCCGGTTCATCACCACCACCTGGTCGGAAAGGGTCATCGCCTCCACCTGGTCGTGGGTCACGTAGACGCTGGTGATGCCCAGGCTCTTCTGGATGCGGCGGATTTCGGTGCGCATCTGCTCGCGCAGCTTGGCGTCGAGGTTCGAGAGCGGCTCGTCCATCAGCAGCACTTTCGGCTCCATGACGAGGGCGCGGGCCAACGCCACGCGCTGCTGCTGGCCGCCGGAGAGCTGATTAGGCGCACGGTTCTCAAGCCCTGTGAGTTCCACCAGTTCCAGCACCTTCGCGGCCCGGCGTTTGATCTCGTCCCGGGGGCGCTTCTGGACGTTGAGGCCGTAGGCGATGTTCTCGAAGACATTCAGGTGCGGGAAGATGGCGTAGGACTGGAAGACCATGCTCATATCGCGCTTGTGCGGCGGCAAGTCGTTGATCGCCTGGCCGTCG
>Ga0247840_10008268_pt1 | contig 14034 bp, 11 predicted proteins | sample LaCruzMarch2015__FD_192404 | JGI IMG/M metagenome (GOLD analysis project Ga0247840, IMG submission 192404) | Freshwater microbial communities from meromictic Lake La Cruz, Castile-La Mancha, Spain - LaCruzMarch2015_17m | ecosystem: Environmental > Aquatic > Freshwater > Lake | place: Spain...
ACCGCCACCAGCCCCAGGTCCCGGAGCGCGTGATACCCACTGACCGACAGCGGGGCGACCTGCCGTCGCACGGCCGGACGTTCGAGTAGCTCAATCATGGAAAGCTCGGACCTCTGGACACCGGGACCGTCTGGTTGTTTGGTACCCCGTCGCGCACTTCGCAAGCCTCCGCGATGCTGCTGGTCGCGTATAGTGGCGCGATGCGCCCGGCCGGACGGGCATTTGCCCCGTCCGCAAGGTTTCGGCTGCCTCGCCCACGTCAAATCCTCCACTGCGCAGTTCCGGACAGTACTTGAACTTGAGCAGCAGACAGACCGAGAATTCACCGCCGCGGCAGGCGACCCAGTCCACAAGTACCCGGCTTCGCCCGTCTATGGTCTTGATCCACGAGCGCAAGCTCGGGCTGGCCTGCTCCGCGGAGTTACCCCGGTGCGCCGTGCAGTGGAGTCGCGACGCGACCTGAGCCGATTTCGAGCATAATCCGCCGCCACACCCTCCCGCCATCGGATGCCTGCCCATGCCCCCAAGCCGCACCCTGCCCTGCCCCACCGCTGCCCGCCCGGCGCTCCTGGCCGCGCTATGCGCCCTCTGGTGCTGGTCCGGGTCGGCCCCGGCCGCAAGCGCCTGGGCGACGGTCGCGACCCCGAGCCGGGGCCCGTCCCAGGTCATCGGGACCCCCGCCAATGGCTGCGTCGGCGGGGCGGGCGCCCTGCCGGAGAGCGGCCCGGGCTTTGTGAGTGTGCGCCGCGCCCGGCACCGCTTCTTCGGCCACCCGGACCTGCTGCGCCTGGTGCAGGACCTGGGGCGCTCCGCGGCGCGGCGCAACCTCGGCCTCGTGATGATCGGGGATCTGAGCCAGCCGCGCGGCGGTCAGATGCCCTCCTCCCACCACAGCCATCAGAACGGGTTGGACGTGGATGTCTGGTTCACCCTGGCGCCGACAGCGCAGGCGGCGCGGCAGTTGATGGACGACCGGCCGGACCCGCCGAGCATGGTCCAGCCCGGGACCCTGGTCAGCAGCGGCGCCTGGGGCCAGCCCCAGCGCTTCCTGCTGGAGACGATGGCCCGCAACCCGGCGGTGGACCGGATCTTCGTCAACCCCGGGATCAAACGCGCGGTGTGCAGCGAGGCGCAGGGCGACCGCACCTGGCTGCGTAAGCTGCGCCCCTGGTGGGGCCACGACGCGCACTTCCATGTGCGCATCCGCTGCCCGGCCGGCAGCCCCCAGTGCGAGCCGCAGGCGGCGATCCCGGCGGGTGAAGGCTGCGGGGCGGAGCTGGCCTGGTGGTTCAAGCCGCAGGCAAAGGGCACCACCAGAAAGAAGGGTGAGCCGCGGGCCGAGCCCATCGCCCCCGCCGCCTGTATGGCCCTGCTGCGCGACAACTAGTGCCGCACGATGGAAATGCTCGGACGATTGGCCGCGCCACGATCCTGGGGTGCGCCGTGCGCACCATGGCGCCGCCGACCGAAACCTTGGCCGCGGCGATCAACCGCGGCCTCTCAAGGTGCGCACGGCGCACCCTACGCCATGCGCCGGAGCGAGGATGACATGAGTGATCTCAGCACACTGTATCAAACTGCCGAAACGATCACGAATGTCTACGCCGACGCGGCGCAGTTGGCCAGCGACGAAACCGCCCTGCCGCCGGAGACCTTCCCCGGCCACTGCCCTTACACCGTTGAACAATTGCTCGACAAGGGCTTTTATCCCGCCGCGCGCGCACCATCGCTCCGACCTTGATTTCAGCTTCCTGAGTTACCGGTTATGGTTGGCCACGGGGTGGGGCCGCGGGACTGGTGGGGTGACACCAGCCCCCTTGCCCTCAGGAACGGTTCATTAACAGGTTAAACCAGTTCATTAGGGAATGCTTGTCGCGTCGTTGTCGTTGTCGTTGTCGTTGTCGAGATTATCGTAGCGCCCCGGATTCTCTTGCACCCCAAAGTGCATCGCTTCTCCGATTGCAATTACGATTACAATTACGATTGCGATTACGACAACGACAACGACAACGATTGTGTTTGTGCTTAACTTGTTCCTTACTCGTTAGTCAGGCTCATCCGCAAGGCACCGCTCGAGCGCCTGGGTGAGGAGTGCCGGCTCGTGAAACAGGCAGTCCCCGGCCGCCACCTGCGCAACCACCACCTCCACCCCCTCCAGTTCCGGGCCGGGTCGGGAGGCGGGCCACAGCACCCGGTCGAAGACCGCCACGCCCAGCACCTCCCGGGTCCAGCGTAACAGCGCCGCCGCGTCCAGCAGGCCCACCGGACCGCGCTCCGGGTGCAGGTTGGCGATCAGCACCCGCGGCGCCCGGGAGGCGGCCACCGCGGCCCGGAAATCGGGCAACAGCAGGGCCGGCAGGATACTGGTCATGAAGCTGCCCGGACCAAACAGGATCAGGTCCGCGTCCACCACCGCCTGGACGGCCTCCGGGGTAGCCGCGACCTGGGGGTCCAGCCAGATGGCCGCCGGGACCTCGGTCATGGCATCCAGGTGCATCTCCCCGCGCACCGGCCGACCGTCCGCATAGCGCGCAGCCAGGTGCGACGCGGACTCGCACATGGGCACCAGGCGCAACTCGACCCCCAGGAGTTCGCGCACCAGGTCGATGGCATAGAGCGGACGCGGGGAGAGCTGGTCCAGGGCCAGCATCATCAGATTGCCCAGGCTGTGCCCGGAGAGCGCCCCCGCATCGACGAAGCGATACTCCAGCAGCCGGCTGCCCAGGGTCGGCTGGGCCACCACCTGATTGAGACAGTTGCGGATATCCCCCCAGGCGATCCCCCCGGCCTGCTCCCGGATCCAACCGGTCGAGCCCCCGTTGTCCGTGGTGGCGACGACCCCCACGAGCCGCTCACCGAGGAAGTCCAAGGCCCGCAGGGTCCGCCCCAGCCCGGTCCCCCCGCCGATGGCCACCACCCGACCCAGGGCCGCGAGCCGCGGCGGGATCATAGCCCCGCCCCGCCCGGGCCCGGCAGTGGGCGGGCGCGCCCGGCAGGTCGCCGGGGCCTCATGGAAGGTCCCGCCGCCGCAGCCGGGAGAAGCAAAGAGGGGCATGGGTCGCACCGCCTGACGTGATCATAAGGAACGGTTCACTATCGACGATCGAGCCGGCGACTTCAACGTGGCGGAGTTGGACGGAACCCAGTGCCGGCCGCGACCGGCTGGCAGGGGTCCGGGGTGCGCCCCAGCAGGCGGACCCGCGTCTGTCGCATGGACCAGACAAGACCTGCTCCGGCCACCGTCCGGTCGGCTGCTCCTTGCCCCACCGACGGGAGTCGAAATATGCTTGCCTGACTTGAACCTGGCCCCTGGGAGCACGCCCATGACCCCGACCGCGATCCGCCGCACCGCCCTGACCCTGGCCCTGACCGTCGTCGGCCTCCCGTCGGCCAGGGCGGTCGTCACCTATGACGGCTTCAACGACTACGCGATCGGCTCCTCGATCTGGGGCCAGGACGGCGGTTCCGGCTGGGGCCGTAGCTGGCAGGACGGCGGGCTGGAGGTCCTGGTGACCGCTCCCGGCCTGACCTATGCCGGGCTGCCGACGGCACCCGGGGCCGCGACCTCCCTGCCCCCGAGCAGTTCGGTCGCCTGGTATACCCGATTGTTGGCCGCCCCGGTGGGCATCGACAACAGCACCCTGTATCTGAGCTTTCTGCTGCGCCCGCAGGCGGGGCAGCCGCTCAGCGACTATGGCGGGTTGAATCTGGGCGACCTGTTCGTCGGCAAGTCCGGGATCAACGCCGGCACCGACCCGCGCTACGGTCTGGAGGGACCGACCGACGACATCTCCTCATCGAGTGTGGCGGCGAGCCCCGGGGAGACGGTCTTCCTGGTGCTCAAGGCCAACTTCCTCCCCGGCAACGACCACTTCGACCTCTTCGTCAATCCGCTCCCCGGCCTGCTGGAGCCCATGACGGCAGACGCCACCAAGTCCAATCGCGACGTCGGCATGACGGATTTCATCGCGATCAACAACGCCGGCAATTGGACCATCGACGAGATCCGCATCGGCGACAGCTTCGCCGCCGTTTCCGGGGCCCCGGTGCCGGGCGTGCCGGCCCTGTTGCTGGGGGGGCTTGGGGTACTGGCCGCGCGGCGTGGGCGCGGTCGGTCTTGAGCACCGGGGGGCGGGTCCGCGTGCGGCTCGGTTCGCGCAGCGGACCCTACCGCACATAGACCCGCACGCGGCTTGAACGGCCGCGCCCGTCGACGACCGCGATGGCGGCGTAACCGGGCCCGGTCGGCCGCCACTGGGTGGTGCGGGCAAAGGGCTCCTGCCCGATCGGCCGCCCGTCGGCGAACCAGGTAAAGGGCGGATAGCCGTTGCGGACCTTGAGCGCCAGGGTGGCGGGCGTGCCGTCGGCCTGATCCGGGCCCAGGTCCAGCCGGGCCCCGTCGGGCGGGAAGGCGATCTCGGGTCCGCTCGGGGCGGCGCCCACCCCGGCATCGCGCACCCGCGCCTGGCGCAGCGTCGCCGGCAGGGCATTGGTGGCGGCCGTCAAGACCCCCGGGGGGGCGCCCGGCAGCGGCACCCGGGGACCCAGGCGCGCAAAGCAGTCGAGCAGGATGGGGACCGCCGCCTCGACCCCCTTGAGGCCGGGGACCGGGGCACCGTCCGGGCGTCCCACCCAGACCCCGACGACATGGCGACCGTCGTAGCCGATGGCCCAGGCGTCGCGATAGCCGTAGGAGGTCCCCGTCTTGTAGCTGATGCCCTGGGGCGCGGCGTCACCGGGGGCCGGGACCGCGGAGAGGATCGAGCTGAGATACCAGGCGGCGCGGGCGTCCAGGACCCGCTGACCGGGGGCGGCGGCCGGTCCGTCCCGGGTCTCGCGCAGGTCCAGCGCCTCCCCGCCGCGGGCGATGGCCCCGTAGATCCGGACCAGATCAAACAGGCTCAAGCCCAGCCCCCCCAGCCCGATCGCGAGCCCCGGCGGCGCGCCCGGCGCCAGCACCGCCGTCGCACCGGCGCGGCGCATCCGCGCGAGCAGGCGCGCCGGCCCCACCGCGTCCAGCAGTTGCACCGCCGGGACATTGAGCGACAGGGCGAGCGCCCGGCGCACCGTCACGGTCCCCTGGAAGGCGCGGTCGAAGTTCCCCGGCACATAGCCCGCGAAGGCGGTCGGCCGGTCCTCGATCAGGCTCTCCGGGTGGGCGATGCCCGACTCGAAGGCGAGCCCGTAGATCAGCGGCTTGAGCGTGGACCCCGGGGAGCGCAGGGCACGGGTCATATCCACATGGCCGGCCCGCTCCCCGTCGAAGAGCCCGGCGGACCCCACCGCCGCCAGCACCTCACCGCTGCCGTGGTCGGCCGCCAGCACGGCGACCGAGACCCGCGGGTCGATGGTCGCCGCCCGCTCCGTCGCCAGGGTCTCCAGGCGGCCTTGCAGGCCCGCGTCCAGGGTCACCCGGTGGACGGCGCGCCCGGGAAACTGATGCGCCAGCCGCACGCCCAGGTGGGGGGCGAGCATGGGGAAGGGGCGTCGGCGGGTGGGGACCGGCTCCCGGCGGGCGGCGATGGCGGCCGGTGCATCGATCAACCCCAGGGCCAGGGCGCGCCCCAGCACCCGGTCGCGCGCGCGCCGCGCGGCGGCCGGATGACGGTCGGGCCGCCGCGCCTCCGGGGCCTGCGGCAGCGCGACCAGGAGGGCCGCCTCGGCGTCGCTCAGGCGCCCGGGCTCCTTGCCGAGCCAGGCCAGGGACCCGGCGCGCAGCCCCTCCAGGTTGCCGCCGTAGGGGGCGACCGTCAGATAGGCATTCAGGATCTGCCCCTTGTCCGCCACCCGCTCCAGGGCCAGGGCGCCCAGGGCCTGGCGGACCTTCCCGAGCGGGGAGCGCGTCCCGCCCCCGTCCAGGAGCCGGGCGAGCTGCATGGTCAGGGTGGACCCGCCCGAGACGATGTGCCCGCGCCGCACCAGTTGGGCCGCCGCCCGCGCCAGGGCCAGCGGATCGACCCCGGGGTGGGCATAGAAACGCCGGTCCTCCACCGCCAGCAAGAGCGCGACGAAGCGCGGGTCCACCGCCGCCGGGTCGAGCGGCAGACGCCAGCGCCCGCCGTCCACGGTGAAGGGGCGCAGCAGATGGTCCTCGCGGTCCAGGACCACCGTGGAGGTCGGCACCGCCAGGTTCGGCGCGGGCGTGCCGGCCACCAGGACGGTGAGAACGAGCCACGCGCCCAGGCCCAGTAGGGCGGCGCCGGACAGAGCCCACCAGACTCGCCGGGCGAAGCGAGGGCCCGCGGCCTGCCCGGCGGGTCCGTCAATGAATGCGGACGAGCGCCCCAAGGCGACGTCGCAAGACCTGCTCGAGGAAGTCCAGATCGATCGAGGTCGGCGCGGGGTGATCATGGATGCTGGGACCAAACGGGAAGGCTGGGCGAAACGCCCGAGTAGTTAGCCCTAAACACCGCGCCGGTTCAAGTCGGTCCCAAGCCGGATACAGACTCGGGCGGTGCGACTCAATATCTCGCTGCCCCAGCGCATTGATGCCTACGCCAAGGCCCGGCATCTGAGCCGCTCCGGCTTCCTGGCCAAGGCGGCGCCGGAGGCCTTGGAGCGGACCTGGTTCCAGGGCGGAACCGCCCGCGGCCTTCTGTGGACTTCGCAGCGCGGATCTCACATGCTAAGCTCCCAGTGCATCGGCAACCAATCCTTAAGAACCCGGAGTACACCATGACCGTCGCCGAGAAAATCGCGGTCGAGGCACGCAAACTCCCCGAGGACATGGCGCGGGAGGTTCTCGATTTCATCTTGTTCATCGAGGACAGACACTTGCGCGACCTCAGGGCACCCACGACGCCCACGCCCGACTGGGACCTCATCCGCATTGATACCCTTGGTTGGCGCTTTGATCGGGATGAGGCCAATGCCCGCTAAGGCGTTCCTCGACACCAATGTGCTGATCTATGCCTTCTCCGAATCCGAGCCGGATAAGCGCGCGACCGCGCGGCGCCTCTGGCTCCTGCCCGAAACCTGGATCAGCACTCAGGTCCTCAACGAAACCTGCAACGTCCTCACCCGCAAATTCAAATTGCCCTTTGCCGAGGTGGCCGCGACGCTCGACCAGATAGTCCAGACCCTTCCGGTGCTGACCATCGACATTGACATCATCCGCAAGGCACTCGCGTTGGCCGAGCAACACCCCCACAGCTATTTCGACGCGCTGATGCTTGCGGCGGCGGCCCACCTTGGATGCGCGACTCTGTACTCCGAAGACCTGCAAGATGGCGGATTGATCCAGGGGGTCAGGATCATCAACCCGTTCAAATCCGCTAACCAGACCAACTAGCCGCGGCAAAAAGCAACAGCCGATCGAGCGCCACTGCACAAGCTCCGAGCGGCGCAGGTATTCGCCGCGACCAGGCCCGCAAGCGCGCACGAGACCGGCTGACGGCCATGCGGCAAGACCAAGCAGCCGGACGACGAGCGCAAAACCAAGATACTTAGACAGGATTAACAAGATTTACAAGATGTTGTTCGTTTTCAATCTTGTAAATCTTGTAAATCCTGTCAAAAAAATTCGCAACCGGTCAGGATCACGGCCGGAACCATGATCAAGGCCCCGCGAAGGCTCGACCTGCGGTGAGCGAGGCGACGCGACCGGAGCGCGACCCTTTAGCGGGCGACGCCGCGTCCGGCTTAAGCCTCGACCTCCGGTCTGTGGCATGGGTACAAAGTGATCCTGAGTTCACCTTAGTCCGCCTTGGGCCGCATGGCCTTCGTGGCCTCTGCCTGCATGTGGCGTTGCAGGTTCAGCGCCAGCAACCGGCGAAGAATCTCCTCGTCCGGCAACTGCGCGCTGTAGTCCGTCCATCCGTAGGCCGCCGCCACCGCCGCATCGAGCGTCTGGTGGGCGTAGTTGAGCCAGGCGGGCGGCTTGTTGTAGAGGTTGGTGAGGGTCCGGGTCTTCAGTTCGGCCTCATGTCCCGGTTTGGGGATGATCCGCTCCGGATAGCCGGGCACCACCTCGGGGACTCGCTCAATCCACTGCGTGGGATTCAACCAGCTTTCGCGACGCTCGTTCAGAAGGTGAGCGGCTTCGGCAATCCTGGCGGCAACCGCACGCCGGTCGGCCGCCACGGTGGGCAGGACCGCGCCCGACACCAAGACCTCGGTCGGCCCCTTGGTATCTGCCGGGGTCAGGCCCTCGGGGAAGGGGAAGGTTCGGAATGTGCTTGATGAGGTGTAGCGTGGACGGTCCTCTAGGCTAGTGCCCATGCGCAGCGCCCAAAGCTCGTGTATCCGTGAGTGCAATACTCCGAATGTCGTATCATCAGCCCGCGCAGTGACAATCAAGTTCTTGTCAGGAACAACAGGAGGGGCAACCCAAGCAAATACGCGATGTTTCGAGACTTCTGGTGTGACAATGAACCGCGCTAACCCTTTAATTGCTGCAAACATCCCCGGCGACCGACGAGCAAGCAGCCACCAATCACGGCGTTCCGAATCAGAACGACTTTTCGACCGCTCAGGGAGAACATGACTCGCAGCATGGTGAAATGGCATTTCATACAAAGCTGCGTCCGTCTCAGACATCTCGTCAAAATTGATAATCCATTTGTCCAGCGGGCGTCTAACAATATCTAATCCGTTGATCCACGGAAAAAGAACATCGGCGTTGGGTCGTCCGTTTGGATTTCCACAGGAAATAAGCCAGTTGCGAGCGACTGAGCCGGCAACATCGAATGCGCCTTTTTTTGAAATGCCGTTGAAGGCGGTTGCGCGATTTTCCTCAAGCTCGATTATACTGGCCGCAGATAGAGAACCAGCACCCGTGCCGTAGCTTCCAAGGTCAGATAAAATACCGCTCGTGGCGTTGTCATCGAGAAGGACGGGGCGCCCATTGTCCTTGGTCCCAAACGCCACCAGCGACACCCGCACCGCCGCCCCCTCATTGATCCAAGGCTCATCCGACCAGGCATTGAAGATGGCGCCGGTCTCGACGATGCGGTCCAGGACCTTGCGGTTCGCCCCGCCGCGAATGCTGTTGGTGGCGACCAGCCCCGCGTAGCGCGTCTTGCCCGCGGCAATCTGCGCCCGCGCCTTCTCGAACCAGTAGGTCACCAGGTCGGCGCCGCCCGGTACTCGGCCATCGTAGCGCTTGCGCAGCCGTGTCACATACTGCGCGCCCAAGCCGCCGAGCATTTTCTTATCACCCAGAAACGGCGGATTACCCACGATCACATCGGCCGCCGGCCATGCGGCCTCGGCGCCGTCCGGGTTGATCAAGGCATCCCGATGCTGGATCGCGTCCAGCGGTTTGAGAATGGGATTCTCGCTGTGCTGGTAGCCGTTGCGTCGGCACCATTGAATATCGCCGATCCACACCGTCACGCGGGCCAGTTCGGCGGCGAATTCATTGATCTCCAGTCCCAGAATGTTATGCGGTCCGGTCTGGAGGAACTCATCGGTGGTCGGGATGCCAAGGTCCCTGGCCTCCACCTGAACACGCTTCTCCAGGTCGCGGAGCGCCTTGAGGGCCAGGTAGAGGAAGTTCCCGGACCCGCAGGCCGGGTCCAGCACCCGGAATTCATAGAGTCTGAGCAGAAACCCTTGATAGGCATCGCAGGCCTTACGCGTTGGCCCCTTCTTGCCTTGTCCCGCCTGGATGACGGCCTTGGCCGCTTCCCACTCCCGCAGCAGGGGCTGCGTGACCACCGGATCGATCAGCTTGCCGATCGTGTCGACGTCGGTGTAGTGAGCGCCCAGGGGTGCGCGGGCAGCCGGGTCGAGCCCGCGCTCGAACAGGGTCCCGAAGATGGTGGGGTCGATCGCCCGCCAGTCCATATCGCGCGCGGCAGAATGCAATTCAACCAGGTCCGCCGGCAGCAGCGGGGGGATGTCGATCGTATTGAAGAGCCCGCCGTTGAACCAGGCGATGTCATGGTCGCCATATTCGCCATGCGGGCTTTGCATCGCCAGAAACAGCGTCCCCAGGCGCTTGGCGGCCTTCCCGGTATCGCTTTGTGCATTCTTCAGCAGATCGGCGAAGAGGTCGCCCGGCAGCAGCCGTTCATCCTCGGCGAAGAGACAGAACAGGCATTGCACCAGGAAATGGGCCACGCGCTGCCAATCCTCGCCCCGCTTGCGCATGGTTTCGGCGAGGTTGGCGAACTTGGTCGCGGCCTCCTTGGTGATGGCCTGGCAGGATTTGGTGGGCTTGAGTTTCTCGGGGTCGGTGAAGACCCAGCGCAGAATCTCGCGCTGCGCGGGGTCGCTCAGGTCATCGATGCGGATTTCGCGGGGTTCGTCGGGGTAGCCGGTAAATGCGGTATGGATGATGATCCGCTCGCGGTCGGCAACGACCAGCAGCGGCGGGCTCTCCAGGTTCAGGGCATAGTCCGTGAGCTGCTTGAGCGCGCCGTTCAGGTCTCGGCCGGGCTTCTTGTTTTCCCAGCCGAAACAGCCGCGCCGCCAGACATCCGCCCAGCCCTCGCCACCGCCGGATTTCCTGGCGCCGCGCTCGAAGCAGTAGTTGTCGGCATCCCGCGGCTTGGCGACACCGAGCAGGTCGCACAGGTCGCTGAACCACTGTTGGGCGCCGGCCCGTTCGGTCAGCGGGTTGTCCTTCCAGGCGGCGATGAACTCGTCAGGTGTCACTGGGTCCTGTCTCCTGCATTGCGCCGCCAAGGCTGAAGCCTTGGACTCCAGGCGACTACGGACTCAGCGCGGGGTGCCGCCGCCGAGCATCGTAAAGACCTGGAGGAAGCCGTTGGCGACGCTGGCGCCCAAGCGGTCGGCGAAGCTCTCGAACAGGTCCTTCTTTTTCGTATAGTTGACCAGGGTCTCGGCGCCGATCACTTCGCGGGCGACTAAGCTTGCACTGCCCAGGCCGTCCACCAGGCCCAGGGTGAGCGCCTGGTCGCCGTTCCAGAAGAGGCCGCTGAAGAGTTCGTCGCCGCCCTTGAGGCGGTCGCCGCGGCCGGTCTTGACCGCGGTGATGAATTGCTGGTGCAGTTGGTCGAGTACCGTTTGGATGAATTGGCGCTGGGCCTCTGGGAGCGGTGAGAAGGGGTCGAGGATGCCCTTGTTGGCGCCGGACGCCAGCAGGCGCCGTTCGACGCCTAAGTCCTTCATGGCCTCGACGAAGCCGAAGGCGTCGATACGCACGCCGATGGAACCCACCAGGCTCGCCTTGTCAGCGTAAATCTTGTCGGCGGCGACCGCGACGTAATAGGCGCCGGAGGCGCAGAGGTCTACGGCCACGGCATAGACGGGCAGGTCATGACCCTTGTCCTTTTTGTATTTCTCCTTGAGCCGGCGGACCTCGTCATTGATATAGCCGGATTGGACCGGGCTGCCGCCGGGGCTGTTGATACGCAGGATGACGCCCTTGACGCGCGGTGCCTCGAAGGCGTCGCGCAGGGCCGAGATCACGCGGTCGGCGCTCGCCTCGCTATCGGCTGAGATGACCCCCTTCACCTGGACCAGGGCGGTATGGTCCTGGCCGGTCTTGAGCCCCTCCCAGGCGCTGCGCGACAGGGCCACCGCCAGGATGCCGACGAGATAAAGCAGGATCAGGAGCTTGAAGATATTGCCCCAGCGCCGGCCGCGGCGCTGGTCGCCCAGGTATTCCAGGGCCACGCGGTTGATCAGTGCACGTTCCCAGTCCGGGTCGCCGGGGGCGGGCATGGGCTCGGTGCGGCGCTGCCAGAATTTCCAGTTCATCATTCTTTCTCGGGTGAAGGGTTCTACGGCGTTATGTCACGCCCTTTCAGGACTAAGAAACGGTTCACTGATAGCTTAAGAAAGTCAATTAGGGAATGCTGTTCGCGTCGTTGTCGTTATCGTTGTCGTTGTCGTTGTCGACATTATCGTAGCGCCTCGGATTCTCTCGCGCTCGAAATTGCGTCGCTTCTCCGATTACGATTACGATTACGACAACGACAACGACAACGACAACGACAACGACAACGAGCGCCGAATCCCGCATCATTGCTGGTGGACTGCGCTGCCCTTGTCCACCCTACGATGCTGCTCAAGCAACCGCAGCCCCGCCCGTCTGTCGCAGCCAGTCCGGAATGGCGGCAAGCGAGTTCAAACAGGCCAGGGGGCGCAGGGCGCGCAGCCGCTCGGGCGCGTGGACCCCGTAACAGACGGCCAGGGCGCCGGCGCCGGCATTCGCGGCCATCTGCAGATCGTATTCGGTATCGCCGATCATCAGGGTGCGGGCGGGCGCGACGCCCAGCTCGTCCATGATTTCCAGCAACATCCGGGGGTGCGGCTTGGAAAAACTCTCGTCGGCGCAGCGGGTGGCCTGGAAATGCCCGGCAAGCCCGGTCTCCGCCAGGGACAGGTCGAGCCCCCGGCGGCTCTTGCCGGTGGCCACCGCGAGCAGATAGCCCGCGGCGCGCAACTGCTCCAGGGTCTCCAGTGCGCCCGGAAAGAGCGCCGAGGGGGTGGTATTGCCGCCCAGGAAGTGCCGCCGGTAATGGTCGGCGACCCGTTGTCGCTGCGCCGCATCGGCCGTGGGCCACAGGCGCGCCATGGCCTCGTCCAGCCCGAGACCAATGATGTCGGCGGCGGCCTCCCGGCTGGGCCTGGGTTGGCCGACCTCGACGAAGGCGGCCTGGAGGCAGTCGACGATGCGCGCCTGCGAGTCCATCAGGGTGCCGTCCCAGTCGAAGACGATGAGTGAAAAGCTCATCCCGGCCCGCCCCCGCCCGGCTCCGCGCCGGGGTCGCCCGCCGCCAGACGCGCCAACACCTGTTCCAACTCGGCCGGCAACGGCGACTCCACCCGCAGCGGCGCGTCCATGTACTCGGCGCGCACGCCAAGCGCGCTGGCGTGCAGGAACAGCCGCCCGAGCCCCAGGGCCTTGAGGCGCCGATTGGCCTCGAAGTCGCCGTATTTGGGGTCCCCCGCGAGCGGGGTCCCCAGGTGGGCGGCATGGACGCGGATCTGGTGGGTGCGCCCGGTGATCAGGCGCGCCTCGACCAGGGTCGCCCACCCCGCGCTACCGTCGGCCCCCGCCAGCGGCAGCCGGCGCAGGCGGCGAAACTGCGTCCGCGCCTCCTTGCCGGCGACGCGGTCCACCTTGACCACCCGCTCGCCGCCCTGGTCGAGGTTCTTGGTCAGGGGGGCGTCCACCGTTAACTCGGCGTCCGGCAGGTCGCCCAGGATCAGGGCCAGATAGCGCTTGTCCATGGCGCCGGCGCGGATCAGCCGGTGCAGTTCGCGCAGCGTGCTGCGGCGCTTGCTGATCGCCAGACACCCGGAGGTATCGCGGTCCAGCCGGTGCACCAGTTCCAGTTCCGCCCCGGGGCGCAGTTGTCGCAGTGACTCGATCAGCCCATAGGACAGGCCGCTGCCGCCGTGCACGGCGAGCCCGGAGGGCTTGTCGATCACCAGCAGGCGTTCGTCCTCGAACAGGATGGCCGCGGCGAGGCGCTCCAATTGGCGCTCCGGCGCCCGCACCGGGGCCTCGGGCGTGGGGGTGCGCAGGGGTGGAATCCGCACCAGGTCGCCGGTCTTGAGCCGGTAGTCGGCTTGTATCCGGCCCTTGTTGACACGGACCTCGCCGCGGCGCAACACGCGGTAGAGGTGGCTGCGCGGGACGCCCTTCAAGTGTCGCAACAGGAAGTTGTCGATGCGCTGACCCGCCGATTCCGGGTCGACACAGACCACGACCACGGCGGGGACACGCTCGAGCAGGGTTGGCGGGGGCGCGGCGACCGGGGCCTTGACCGGCGCTGGACGACGCGCGGCCGCCCCCTTGGCCGGGCCGGGATCGGGCACTTTGCGCGAGCCGGGACCCGAGCGGGGATAGAAACGCGACTGTCGTGGGTTCAACGGGTTCGCACCCGATCCCGCGGCTTCATTGCTGGCATAAGGATTCACTGTTAGTATTCGGCGCTTGCGCTGGCGAGCGAAAGACGCAAGAGCGTTTTCGTCAGCGGTGCGCGCAGCCCTGAGGCCCCGCGCGCGCCGCGTCGGCGCCGGTCGCCGGACGAGCCCGGCGGGCCAAGGTTTAAGAAGGTTCACGATGGCGGTTCGAGAGGCCGGCTCCCAATGGGCCGGTGTCGGTGCAGT
>Ga0247840_10008271_pt1 | contig 14033 bp, 17 predicted proteins | sample LaCruzMarch2015__FD_192404 | JGI IMG/M metagenome (GOLD analysis project Ga0247840, IMG submission 192404) | Freshwater microbial communities from meromictic Lake La Cruz, Castile-La Mancha, Spain - LaCruzMarch2015_17m | ecosystem: Environmental > Aquatic > Freshwater > Lake | place: Spain...
TAAAGTTCTTCTTGTTTTTTTATAACCTCCTGATAACTTAGAATTATAAAATTCTTTAAACTCGTTTTTAAATATATATAATATTATTTTTCTAATTAATTCTATTTTTTCAGAACCTCTAACCTTTTTTTTAATTTCTGGATATATATTTATTCTAAATAATGTATTAATTTTATCATTTATAGTATCTTCATTAAAACTACCACCACTGAAAATAAAATTTTCTGTTTTTTTCAATCCAGTTACAATTCCTTTGCTTGCAATAGTTATTTCTTTATTAGATATAATATTATTTATATTAACAAGAAATTTATTTTTAATTAACTTTGCAAAACTATCTAATTCCGATTTTTCTATTTGTATTTTTTTTAAATCATTAAAAAAATTTTGAATATATTCTTCTAAATTATTTATTAGTGATGGGTCTGATAATTCTTTTATATATTTAGTAAAAATGATATCATTTGTATTAGTAATATTGGATTCATTAATAGAATAATGAATATTACGAATAAATAATTTTAAAGAATTAAAAATATATTCAATTTTATTTAATTCTTCTTCGTTAGTTACTTGTGTTTTAATCCAGTTTTCTATATCCGCATCATTATGTATATCATCGATATTAATTTCTTTTTCAAATAATTTTAATAATTTTTTAAATAAATGAAATTTAATTGTAAAAAAATCATTATTTAATAATTTTTTGTATATATTTTTACTATTACTATGATGATAAAATAAAAAATGAATACATAAAAGATTTATGTATTCATCACGATTGGGGGAGTATTACCAGTCATTTCTCTATATAATTAGAAATATTTAAAAAAATAAATGATAATAATAACTCTAATCTAAATCTTCTTTTTCTTCAGTTTTTTTAGGTTGTGTTGGCATTTTTGAGGGGTCAAAATCTGCTGGCATTTGCATTCCTTGTGGCATTCCCTGTGGGGCTCCTTGAAGTTTCATTAAAAGTGGCTGAATCTTATCTGTATATTCCTTTTGCTTATTTTTATAAACTTCAGCAGTTTCTTTTGGATTTTCTTCAAACCATTTCATACCTTCTTCAACAAGTGGATCAATTTCTGCTTTAACTTCATCAAAATTAGGAGGTGCTCCTTCAGCCTTAGTCGAAACACTATTTTTAACTCCATAAAGATAATTTTCAAGGTCATTTCTTGCCTCTACAACCACCTTCATTTTCATATCTTCATCTTTAAATTTCTCAGCAGCCTTAACCATCTCTTCAATTTGTTCTTTAGATAATCGCCCTTTATCATTAGTAATTTTAATATTATTTGTCTTACCTGTGCTTTCTTCTTTAGCAGTCACTTCAAGAATACCATTAACATCAACAGATAAATCAATTGTGATTTTTGGTTGTCCTCGAGGCATAGGAGGAATACCACTTAAATGAAATGAACCAAGAAGATTATTATCTTTAACAAATTGTCTCTCACCCTCAAAAATCTTAATATCAACACCTGGTTGATTATCTGAATAAGTTGAAAATGTTTGTGATTTCTTTGTAGGAATTGTTGTATTTCTATCAATAATATTTGTCATTACTCCTCCTGATGTCTCAATTCCAAGTGAAAGTGGGGTAACATCCAAAAGAAGTAATTCATTTGTCTTTGAATTTCCTTGACCAGTGAGAATAGCACATTGAATAGCTGCGCCAATTGCAACCGCTTCATCTGGATTCAAACTCTTATTTAGAGCCTTTCCATTAAAATAATTGCTTAGAAGTTCCTGAATTTTAGGAATACGAGTAGTGCCACCAACCAATACAATTTCATCAATATCATTCTTTGAAACTTTCGCATCACTCAAAACTTTTGAAATTGGTTCCATTGACTTATTAAAGAAACTATCAGCTAATTGTTCAAATTTAGCTTTGCTTAAAATTGTTGAATAATCAATTCCATCAATTAGTGATTCAACCTCAATAGTAGTGGTTGTAGATGATGAAAGATTTTTCTTAGCTCTCTCTGCGGCAATATTTAGACGTTTAAGTGCCTTCGGGTTTTCCTTAACATCCTTCTTATATTTCTTCTTAATATCCTCGCAAAGATAATCAACAATTAGATTGTCAATGTCAGAACCTCCAAGATGTGTATCTCCTGCTGTTGCCTTTACCTCGAAAATACCACCATCAAGTGAAAGAACTGAGAGATCATGAGTTCCACCGCCTTCATCGAAAATAAGAATAGTAGTTTCTTTTTCAGATTTCTTATCAAGACCATAAGCGATTGCTGCGGCTGTTGGTTCATTGATAATTCGCAAACATTCCATACCACTAATAACGCATGCATCTTTAGTTGCTTGTCGTTGGCTATCATTGAAATATGCGGGAACTGTAACAACCGCCTTTTTAACTGGATGTCCCAAATAAGCCTCAGCTGTTTCCTTAAGACGAGAAAGAACCATCGCTGAAATTTCTTCAGGATAGAAATTCTTAGTTTCTCCCTTATAATCAACATTAATAACTGGTTTATTATTATCATCAGGTTTTACATTAAAAGACCAGAGCTTTTTATCGGCTTGAACGTGTGAATCGTCATACTTGCGACCAATAAGACGTTTGATATCATAAAGAGTTGATTTTGGATACATAGTCGAAACATTCTTTGATGCATCACCTACTAATTTTTCTTCATCTGTAAATGAAACATAAGAAGGAATAATTCTTGATCCGGTCTGATGGTCAGGAATTACTTCAACACGATCACCAATCCAAACAGCGACGCAACTTGTGGTAGTTCCAAGATCAATACCAATACCAACACAATCTTCTTTTGACATATTCTTATTAGGATATTTAAAGTAAATATAAATAATCTTTAAATATATTTTAGATTTAATAATAAGAAGAATGGATAATTATTTTGCAAATTTAAACGATAAAGATTTTTATTCAGATAAATTAACTCATGTTTATTTCTCTTCGCCAGTAAATGATAAATCAATAGATGAATTAATTTTAAAAGTCAAAAAAGCAAATGAACTTGAAAATCCAAAACCAATTTTAATTCATATTTGTTCATTTGGTGGTAATTTAAAAGCTGGTTTGCGATTCTTAACAATTTTTAAAACAAGTAAGATGCCAATTGCGACAATGATTGATAATTATAGTTGTAGTGCCGCAACATTTTTATCTGTAAGTTGTCCATATCGAATTATGAATAAATATGGCTATTGTTTATTACATGAATATTCAATTTCTGGTTTTATAAATGATAAACGAGAATTTTTTATAAATTCAATAAAAGAAATTGATAACTTTTTTAATATTATCATTGATATGTATTTAAAGAAAACGAAATATTCACAAGAGGAATTAATGAAATTACTTCAACATAATCTTTTTCTTGATTATAAAACGTGTTTATCAAAAGGAATTGTTGATAGAGTAATTGATTATAAAGATAATTATTCAGAAATTCCTAAAGTTAATATATCAAATTTATTAAATGATTATAAACAAGTTATTCATTTACCATTATCTTGTGATTCATTCACAAGTAACATAGATTTATCTATAATGACTTCAAATGTCTCACATATTAAAATGCCTTATATCATTTATCCAATTCATAAAACTTGTGATTTGAATAAAAAGAAAAATAAAGAAACTAATGAAATTAAAATAACTTCAACTGATATCTTAAATGAAAAAAATATATTTAAGACTTTAAATGTCATTCCGCGAATCGCAGGAATCAATAACTTAAAACTTGCGGTAATTGATACACCAATAAGCATTGATAATTTAATACCATTATTATTTGCCGATAAGATTTATATGTATAGACATACTTTCATAATATGTAATCTTATTTATTTTTATAATATGAATAACAGTATTTTACTTGATGATAATCTTAAAAATACTAAGATGTTAATGTCCGTAATAAAAACTATTTTAAAGAAAAAAACAAAAATGAATATCGAAGATATTAAAATGATTAATAGACAATTCCTTATTGTTGATTCAGAAAAAGCCAAAAAATGGGGCTTTTGTCATGAAATCATTGATCTTTGAAAGTTAAACAGCACTTGTTGCAAATTTCATAAGAAGATTGAAATGTTTATATTATCTCTTTTCTTGATTTGCCATAACTCACCTATGACTTTCATCAATTGACAAGGACGGCGCCTCAAAACTTTCGGTTTCTCCCTCTCCAATTCGCACAACATCGGCATCATCTGCTGGACGAAGATGTTATATTTGCTCAATTCACGGCGCTTTTCCATAATTGGACAATATTTTTTATATTGAGATAAATCATTTATTTATTATAATTAGAAAAAACAATACAAATCATTTATTTAAAACTTTGGAGTAATAATAATACAAAATGAAACTTTATTATAATAAAAATCTGTGTTTGTTTATACCATCCAAGATTTTATATTTAAAAAATAATGTAATCATTTTCAAATTAAATAGAAAGATTTCATTGGAAGATAAAAATAAATTATTTAATGTAAATGATATAAGCAATATTGAATTAAAACTCAAACATTTGAATGATGATAAAAACTTAATTGTTATCAAAGATTTCATTTATAATTTTAATTTAAATAAAAATAAACACGAAGAAAATACTTATTATGTTGCTAAAAATACGACATCAACTTTTAATAATTTCTCAAAAATGGTAAATTCTTGTTGGTTTATTAATAGTTTATAATAATAATAATAACAAAAACAAAAATTTCTTTTTGTTCTTCTTTAGTTTTAAAATTACTCAAATAATCATACCATAAACAAATGGAACAGCTTCATCAAGTGATTTGAACCACTCAAGAAAATAACTTCTCTCCCTAATAATCACGACGATATAGCTGTGCTTTGTCTTGAAAATTGCATAATCTCTCTTACGCTCAATCACCTTCCAGAAGTTGTGCCTCTGAAGTTCGGAAATTGCGAAATTGATATTAATGGGAAACTCGTTGCGATCGATGATGTGCATCTTGTTCGACAACTTTTATAAATATAAAAGTATACTCATTATTTTTATAAATTGAATTATTTTAATACAATTTAAATTATTATTATTAAATAATGTATAATTCAAATATTTTTGAGTTAAATAATAATGATATCAATCGTTTAATTATTATTGGAGATATTCATGGTGATATAAAGCGTTTCAAATCAATTTTAATAGATGCATCAATAATTAATAATAATTTTGAATGGATTGCTGAACCATCAAATACAATAATAGTTCAATTAGGCGATCAAATAGATAGTCTTAATAGAAGCACTAATGAAAATTGGGAAGTTTTGAATGATTATGAAATGATTTATTTTACTGAACATTTAGATAATATAGCAAGAGTAAAAGGTGGTCGCTGTATTTCACTCATAGGAAATCATGAACTTATGAATGTAATTGGTGATTTTTCTTATGTTTCGCCTTTGAATATAAAAGATGAAATGAGAACTAAATTATTTAAACCTCAAGGGTCAATTGCATTAATACTCGCAAAAAGACCGCTTATATTAAAGATAAAAGATTTACTTTTTTGTCACGCAAAGTTTAATAAAAATCATTTAGAAATTTTAAGAAAAAATAATAAAGATATATTTTATATTAATAAGATTTGGGAAAATTATTTAAATACTGGTAAAATAAAACTCGAAGATAAAGAAATTATCGATTCTATTATAATCGGTTCCAATGGTATTTTATGGAATAGACATTCGAATGATATTAATGAAACTGCCGAATTATTTAAACAACTCAATATCTCATTAATGTTCTTAGGTCATACAGCAGTTCCACAAGTTACAATTTTAGACCAACAAATAGTTTATTGTGATACTGGAATTTCAAGAGCCTTTGGTACTAATAAATATCAATATATAGATATTAATAATAATTCTATAAATATAAAAACAATTAATGATTTATAAACAATTTACATTTATATTTGCAAAAGGTAATTTCATTTCATCACTGTCTCTTGGTTGAGGATTAAAACCAATTTGATTATTTGTTTTCGGAATTTTGCTAAAATCAATTTCCTTAAATTGATTTATATAATCACCACTTTTAAGAGTATTTTCATAAATCAATTCATTTTCATAACCTTCAACAACTCCTTTATAATCTTCTTCATTACCTACAAGTGAATAAGTATTTTCTTTATTATAACCTTTGATATCAACAACATCATCATATAATTTCATATGTGTTTTATTATTAGTTGCTTTTGATTCTTGATTATTATTAACATCTTGATCACGATTAACATCACGATTACTTATAAGTAATAATAGTATTATTGCTATTATTATTGTAATAAAAATGAATATACTATCCATATCTAAATAATAGATAGTTTTTATTTTTTCTAATCATCATCATCATTAATGAAAAGATTAAGAGTATTTTTATTATCTGGTTTAATGTCATCATTTTCTTGACGTTCATTTGACATTGGTAAAGTTTCCATAAAATTTTTCATAATATAACCATTTGATTTATAATATTTAAGTCGTTTATAACCTTTATTTTTAACAACTGATAAATCATCATAAATATCAATTGTTAATGGTGTATATTTCCTATTTTCCTTTTTTTCCCGCAAAATTCGCCCTACTGATTGTTGAATATCACTAATTGGACTTGCAAGAATTAGGGTATTTAAGGTAGGAATATTTAAACCCTCACTACTCATTTGATAAGTAGCGAGAATGATTTGTTTAGTGGCTGATATATCTAAATCTGTCATTTTCATTCCTCCCACATAATAACCATAATCAGCTATTTCATTTTCAATAATCAAATTTTCGAGTTCTTTTAATTGATTTTTGCGTTCTGATAAAATTAAAATCTTTCTGTCTTTTTCTTTTTCTAAAATTGATTTTAAAATTTCAATAATTAATAAAGTTCTTGGTTTATAATTACAAATATTATTAATAGATGATACTATATTAGGCTGTCCATTATAAAAAGTTTTAATTTGACTATATTCGGTTGCTGTTGAAAAATAATGATGAATTTGAACAATCATATCAGCCGATTTTTTATCAATTTTAAAATCATAAATTGATTTTCCCAAATACCATTCAAAAACCTTTCGCAATCCATCTTTTCTATTTAAAGTCGCCGAAAGACCAAGAGTTATGCGAATATTCATTTTCTTAAATGCTCTTGAAAAAACTTCAGATGCTATATGATGACACTCATCAATAATTACTAATCCAAATTCCTTAAAAATAGATTCATCATATTCTCTCAAAGCCAATGATTGAAGAGTTGCAATTACTATATCTTTATCTTTGACATCAATTTTTGATTGTTTAATTTTACCAATTCTCGCATTTGGTATAAATTCCTTTACACTTGTTGCAAATTGTTCATTTAAAAAGTCTTTATGAGAAATAAAAAGCGTTTTCTTTTTAAAATAACAGGCAACGTAAATTGCCATAATTGTTTTCCCAAATCCACAAGGAACACTAATAATACCTCCCATTTTCTCATTATTAGTAGCAGCTTTAATGAAATTATCAATGGGTATCTGTTGAACATCTCGCAAAACTCCACTAAAAATTAAATTGGGACAGTCAATACCTTCACTTAAATTATCATTTAAAGGTGCGCCAAATTTTGTCAATCCATAACATTTAGGCATATAAAGCTTATTATCACTTTCAAGATAAATCGGATATTCTTTAGGAACTGTAAAAGATCCATTTGGAATAACTACAGGAGATACTGATAATTCTTTTTTAATTTCCTTAATCAATTGTTTATTTTTATCTGTTTTAAGAATTGCATATCCTCTATTTGATAAATAAGTTGTTTCTGCTACCATCATTTAAATATAATTAAAATTAATTTTATATATATTTATAAATTAGATAATGTTGTTAATTCCAATTTTGCGAATATTAGCTTTAATATGGTTAATTGTTATTATAATAGTAGATGTCGATATCCCTGTAATTTTACATACACAAGTTAATCAACTTATAATTGCATTATTAATAATAATTATTATTCTTGCAATTGATGAAATAACTGGTTTCTTATTAGGATTATTATTTTTAGTTCTTTATTTTAAATATTATCAAAAATTAATTAAAAATAAAACAAATATTAATAATGATTTAAATCAGCCATTATTAAATAAAAATGAAGGTTTTGGCGAATATTCCACTAAACCAGAACCAAATGAAAAAACAGATAAAATACAAAATCATTATATCAAATATTCTAATGGATGTATCGAAATGCCTTATATCTCTAATGAATTATTAGAAAATGCACAAAATAATATTTATGATATTAATAATTATAATAATGAAATAAGAACTGATAATAATAGTTATGGTATTCAAGGTTTAAACTCTGATAAAATTCATTATCCTGCATTTGATACCACTGTCACAACTCATTCTTTATATTGATAGTTATGATAATAATCATTACGATAGAAGTTGAAAATGATATAATAAATAAATAGCAACAAAAGATAATAATAATTTAATATAATAATTATTATTATCAACTAAATCTTTAATAGATTCAGGTATTTTATCAAGAATTGTCGCAAATATTACGGGTGAAAAGATAAAAGCAATGATTACTACTATTATTGCAGATTTTCGTAAAAACTCTTCATTATAATAACCATTCGAATTTGTTTTATTTTTCTTTGCAGGTATTCCGCATACTTGAGGTGTTTGTAATGATTGTTGATAATTAACAACATACTCATTAGGTTTTGCTGGTTGTGATGATAATTGTTGCGGTTGTTGTGTATTTACTTTTAATTCTTTTTCAAATTCATTTAAAATATCTTTAACAATTGGATCATTACTGTCATCAATCAAATTATCAGTATTACTTGTTTTTAGGGGAATATTATCAAGACTTGTTGTCATATTCATTTTTAAATAATAAAAACTTAATAATTATTATTTCTATTACGCATTTATTTTAATTCAAATATACAAGGATTAGATGCAAGAATAAACGAATTAATCTTATCTTGATTTGTATAAATCAACTCATACGCATTTGGATTAATTGACAATGTGACCCAACATAACTTATCTTGATTTTTCTTAAGTATCTCAATAACATCGGGATTGAGATTCGATGTGAAATAAACCCAATCAATCTTTTCAGGATGTTTCATTAAATACTCAATGGCTCTTGGATGTGAATTACATGAAAAATTGCGAAAATTAATTTTATCTTCATTTTCAAACAATAAGTCAATCGCAAATTTATTAAAAGAGACATTATCCCAATCAATTTTATTTCGATTACCTCTTAACAGTTTAACAGCCTTTTCGCTCTCATTCATTGAAAACAGTTTCCAATTAATAGCTGAAATATTGGTCTTGAGTAAATCAACAGCCGACTCATTTAAAGATAAATTATTCCAATTAATACGCTTCCTATTCAATTCTAATAATTCAATTGCTTCAGGATTTGTATTTAAACACAACTGAGACCATGAAATTTTCTTGAGATTTGCATTAATTAACTCCATAGCGCATGGATTTGCTGATATAGAATACCAGTCAATTTTATATGGATGAGCCTTAAGATAATCAATTGCACTTGGATTTATTGCTAACTGTGCATTATCCAATTCATAATTAGAAATCCAGTCTCTTAATTGAAACATTGTATTAATAATTAATAAAAATAATAAATAATCATTTTTAATTTATTTTAGATTAAAAGTTATGAAAAGATTTTACTTAAAAAGCTTGGTTCTTCTATTTGATTATTTGCCTTTTCATAACCATCATAATACATTATAGTTGAATTTGTATCTTTTTCATTACATTTAACTTGAGTAGTTGTATATTTATAACAAGTATCTTCTAATTTGAATAATTTGCCCTCAATTTCTTCTTTTCTTGGTGCTATATAGATTGTGCAATTATCTTTACAAACTCTTTTAAATAAAAGAGCTAATGATAATCCAAATAATGCACTGATAAACATTTGACCCATATTCGTATATAATAAACGATTAAGAATTTCTTTAATTTCCATTATTCGTTTATTTCCTATTATAATAAGATTTTTAAATAATTGGTTGGTCTATTGCTTTATCAGTGCATTTAATTTCATTGACTTCATATTTATAACAAAAATCATTCTCATTTTTATAAACTATCTTATTTGAATTATAAGGAGTTGGATATTTAATAATTATTTTCTGTTTTGGGGTTGATATATAAACAAATAAAATTCCGATCGCAAATGCTGTAAAGAAGGTAATATAATTGAATCTGAAAACTTTTTCTTGCATTTCAAATATCTAATCTATAAATAATAGATTATTTAAATTATAATGGGACAAGTTTTTAGCTTTTTAAGTGATTTGATTATAACTTTTGGAAATTTAATAAAAACTATTTTCGAATTTATTGCATCACTAATTATGGTAACTATAAATGTTTTAAAAATGTTTGGTGTAGCAATAAAAGAATTATTTAAAACGGCAGGACCAATTTTTACGTTTATTAGTTATTTATTTTCAACATTATTTATGGTAATTAGCACAATTTTTATTTATATTAATTATTTTCTAAAAGTTTTTATTTATGCTTTATCATTTATTATAGAATTGTTTTCGAGTGTAATTTCATATTTCAAAGATCAAGTTTCATTTATACCAGATATGATTCAAAATTTAGTTAATATTATAACACTTATTTTTGATTATGTTATGTATGCATTAGGAGCTTTATTTTCAACTCTTTCATTTATAACTAATATTGCCGCAAATGTTGAAGAAGGACTTATACCTACTTAAAAAAAACACTTGGGCGTTTTTTTGTGTAAATTTCAGGTATTATATTAAATTCTGGTTGTTTCAATTTAAAGAGATTCTCTAAATCAACCTTCTTCTTTGAATCAATCCACTTTTTATATAAAGCAAATCTTTTTTGAATATATTCGGTATATAATGAATTTGATGAATCTCTCTTATTTTCATAATTAGTAATATAATAATTTAAATCACTTGCAAATTTAGCGGCTTCTTTTGATCTAGTTGCATTAAAACTATTAACTTCTTTTAAAAACTTTGTTTTATTTTCTGTATTATTTTTATTTATAGAATTTATTAATAAAATACCAATATTATTTATATTCATATTATCCTTTATTTATTATTTATATTTATTTTACTGTTATATTGATTAGGTTGTGTTCCTTCAAACATTCCTTTATAAAATTCAGCCAATCGTTCTTGATCGCTCATTTGTGATTCATATTCACTTCTTGGTATATATTTAATTATTACTTTTGGTTGTGTTTGTTTTTTATATTTATTACTATAATAACCCTTTATTATTAATAACATTCCTAAAAATAATAAAAAAATAGCTATTGCTTTCATTTTATATCTATTAAATATAAAAATATAAAAATAATTATTTATTCTGGAGTTGTTGATGGTTGTTCTGGAGTTGTTGATGGTTCCTCTGGAGTTGTTGATGGTTCCTCTGGAGTTGTTGATGGTTGTTCTGGAGTTGTTGATGGTTGTTCTTCTTCATTTTTGCGTTTAGTCCATGGATCTTCTTCAGCTAAACTTTCAGCAATATCAGCCTCTTTTTTTGCATTATTAGCCTTATTAATGACATCAATTCTACGCTTATCAAAGATTTCATCTTTTTCTGCCATATTTTGCTTATATTGTTTCATTAGTGTATTTAATTGTGTTTCGGTGTATTCTTGATTTTCAATTTCATTTGGATTTGGAGACCATGGACACCAACAACCAACTTGAGCAACAAAAATATCAAATTTATTATCAACTTTCTTAATAAACTCACAACGGGTTTTAGCTTCTTCTACTGTATCGAATACACCTCTTACCTTAATTCCGCGAACACTTGTCATGAAATTATTTTCACGATGAAATTCCTTTTCAATATCTTGTGAATTTACCGATTTAAAGAATTTATATTGTTCATTCATTTCTTTAGAATCAAATAAATATCCATGATTGCTCTTAATGGTATCCATTAAATCCTTTGATTCAGGATATTTATTCTCAAGATTATCTAAAAGTGTTTTCATATCTTTACCAAAATTATCTAAGAATTTTGAAAAATAATAAGCATCTTTATTAACTAATACATCTTCAGGACTTAAGAAAGAGAGAAGACAGTAATTTTGCCCTCGGATCGGTTTATCTTCATCAAGATAATCGACTTCTTTAGTTGCTACTACTACTGTTTCTTCAGTCATATTTACTAATTATAAATAAAATAAAAATCTTATATCCTTTTTTATTTTCTTTATATAAAGTATAAAGACCTATCAAGATAATGAACGGAAATGCAAGTTATACTTTTGATATTTGGGAAGCTCTTACCCGATTACTTAAATATGCAATTGAAGCGTTATTCGTAGCTCTTGCTGCTTATCTCTTACCCAAGAATAAACTTCAAGTTAATGAAATCTGGATGATTGCTTTAACTGCTGCTTGTGTATTCTCAATCTTCGATCTCTTATCTCCCTCAATCTCAGCTGGTGCTCGTCAAGGTGTTGGTTTAGGTGCTGGTTTCCGTTTAGTTGGTTTCCCTGCAGCGGTTTAAAGGGATGGTATAACCTTATAATTTAATTCTTCACATATTTTTTTCCATATTTGATCTTGGGCATAAAGTTTTTCGCGACTTTTAAGTAATGGGAAAAATTTTAAATATTCCTTTAGTTCAAGTATTTGAAAGAACTTATATAAAACATAACTATAAGATAAGAAATTCTTTCTTTCTTTTGGACAATGTTTTAAAAATGGTGCTTGAATATCTCTGAACATTGAACATAGTTTTTCTTCTAATTCTGTTGAAAATTGAGGCGTGGGTATTCCATTAATTCTATTTATAATATAATTGATATGTTCATAATATTTATTAATTCTCAATCGTTTCAAAATTTCCCGCATCTTATTATAAGTTATTTTCTTTGTATCAACAATCTTCTCTTTCTTTATCTCATTAAGAATCTTTTCAAATATATCATTTGGAATGTCAGTGCTCTCTTTTCCTTGAACCTGATTACACCATTCCCTAAAATGATTAATCCTTTTATAACTGAAATGTGAAGTATCTTTTGTATTTTGTTTTAAAATTGGTCTGTTTTGTTCAACTAAAATAGGCTCCTGATATCCGCAAAAACCACATAACATAATAGCATCATGTTGCAAACATGTAAGATAATTTTTACAACTTCGGCATAATTCCCGATTATCAAATTCAATCTTTCTAATATGATTATTATTTGTAATTGATAGATATTCATCAACTAATGAACTTTTTTCAATAATTGATTCTTCCCCCGAATCATAAGAATCTTTATTAGAATCCTTATCATTATTATCATTATTAGAGTCATTAATGATTAAATTAAATGAATCAATTATAGATTTATTTTTAAATTTTACTGATTTTAGTTTATTAATTGGTGGTGGTTGAATAGTTGCCTGTTTTTCAATCATATCATAATAATTGAAGAGGATGTAACTCGTGCTTTCGTAATATTCAATTTCATTAAAATTCTTTATATCCTTTAAATTATCTTTAATTTTAATTATTTCTTCCCTAATACAAATATTACTATTCCATAATTCATTATAATAAACTTGTTTATCATTATTTATATTACTACTTTCATTATTATAATTAAAAATTAATTGATTGATATAATTATATTTATTTTCTAAATCTTTAATCTTATCAATATTTTTTTTTTCTTCAATAATTTTATTTGAATAATTTGTAATAATTTTATTGTGCATCGCATCTAAAGTCAAAATGTCTTTATTTGAAGAAACCCGCTTTTTTGCTGTTTTATCTTTAAACATTTTTAAATGTTATATATAAATTAATGTTTTTAAATATGCTTATATACTTAAAAATAATATTTCTTTTTTTTTCTCCTATTATAGTATAAAGAAATAGCATAAATGGGTGGTGGTCTTCTTCAACTTGTCGCTTATGGTGCTCAGGATGTTTATTTAACAGGTAATCC
>Ga0247840_10008275_pt1 | contig 14024 bp, 9 predicted proteins | sample LaCruzMarch2015__FD_192404 | JGI IMG/M metagenome (GOLD analysis project Ga0247840, IMG submission 192404) | Freshwater microbial communities from meromictic Lake La Cruz, Castile-La Mancha, Spain - LaCruzMarch2015_17m | ecosystem: Environmental > Aquatic > Freshwater > Lake | place: Spain...
AGATCTCTCTCATCGTGCTCTACCGAAAGAGCATTGAAATGCGGTCTATATCCTTGAAGGTCTACGATGTTATGACCCTTACTCATCAAAAAGAAACGGTCTACGATGTGTTGAGCCTTTCCAGCTAGGGACATCATTCATCATTTCTGGATTAAATGAACTTTGACTTGAATGTAAGGTGATTGGATAACGGTTTGAAATATAATCGCTTGCATGTCCGAGGATATACATGTCATAACAGAGTGTTTCCAAAGGATACAGGTCGATCTCATTTGAATTTTCTTTAACTGGATGAATAACAAGGTGATATTGATCTGGTGATTCTTCGATAGAACATTTGAAAATTTTATCGAGATCCCTTTTCATAAAAGGGCGTGTGACGCCAGAGTCAGAAAAAATCGTATCGATCTGTAAATATGGATTAACACACCCTAAAAAATCCCCATTTTCGGTAAATATTGAGTGAGTATTATTGATGATTGATGTTATGTCACTGGCAGTTTTTTCAATTACATCTTGGTCATTTTGGTGCTTTTTAAAATAAATTGAAAAGTAGACAGTAATCCACTTTTTTACCTGTTGGCTCGAATCTTTTTGCAATGTGCTCTCCACATCTTGCCAAGTTACCCTTTCACCAAAAAAATTTTTTAGGAAACCCATTATTCACCTGTGATGAAGAGTAATCAGTCTAAAATATTAATGATATCGAGAGGACATCCTTTTTTCATTTTATCTGTTTTATGAACTTGAAATCCATTTTTGATTTAAAACTTAGATCTGATGGCTATCAATGAAAAAACCAAATTTTAATAACAAATAAAATAGTGTATCTTCAATGAAGGAAAAACCAATAATTCAATTTCTATGGCTCCTTCTTGTTGTATCAACATCATTTTTCATGTTGGGGGTATCCGTATCTGCGTCTTCTGTCGCTAATAATCAAGTTATTATTTACTCGGGTCAAACTGCATATTACACAGTTGATGTGACGAATGACAACTATATTTTTTTAAGTCAGGGCGGTCAAAGAAAGTGGTCCCAAAAAATCGATCGTCAAATTGGATCAGTAGCAATCTCTCCTGATGGAGAGTATATAGCCGTTGGATGTGATGGAGGAGTAATCTATCTCTATGACACGTATTGGTCAGTGCAATTATTATGGAAACGCACCTTCGGTGATGCGTTAATTAGATCAATTTCATTCCAAGAAAACGGTAATTTCATAGATGCTACTAACGTATTAAATCAGGCATTTTTAATCACCAGAACCGGAAATCTGGTACATGGGCCTATAACCCCCGCTATCACACCTGTTTCCGCCGCAACGCTTTCAACTATTCCGAAGACATCAGCCCCAACTGATTTTTTTGTGTGGATTCAGTGGATCTTGCTCGCTTTGTTTATCCTTTTTGTTGTTTTGGCTATCTACTCAAATCGGTCGAAAAAGAGCCCCAAGATTACATATCCCCCACCCCCTCCACCACCACCACCGCAAAATGGATCTATCTATGCAGAGTCAATTCCAAGTGGAGCAAAAATTTATATCGATGGCACATATGTTGGAATCTCCCCTGTTACAATCCGAAATGTTTGGCCCCGGGGCCATTCATTGAAAGCTACATTAAATGGATACGAGTCACATTTGCAAAGGATCACTATCAATCCTGGACAAACGGCACTCTATTCTCCAAACTTAAAGATATCATCTCCGCCCCCGCCGAAACCTATATCAAAACCTATAGTATCACCTTCACCAAAACCGACTTTATCGTTTCAGGATCTGATCACTCAGCTGGGAGCGAAAACACAACAAGATCGGGAAGAGGTACAAAAACAACTCATTATTAAGGTGAACACTGAGGGAAAGCCTGCAATACAGCAAATTATCAAAGAACTGGAGAGTCAGCCCTCTGGAGTCAAACGGGAAATTGTAAATCTGTTATATTATCTCAGTAAAGAAAGTCACGAGGGGCAAAAAGTCACTGAAGAATTAATTAATGCATTAACGTACTCTTCCCCGGAAGTGAAATGGTTGATAATCCAGACCTTAGGGAGACTCAAGGATAAGAGGGCTCTCGCTGCTCTTGAAGCTGCAATATCCGATACGGATTTTCTTGTAAAGTACTGGGCGATAATATCCTTGAAAAATATTCAAGCATCCTAAAACTTTCCGGTGAATAAGTCACTGCACAATTTTCTTAATCATACCATATTTGTTCGTCAGATATTGAAATCGTGAGTAGTGATATTGATCTAAAACTTTTCCCAGTGATAGAATATCATTCCATTCCCTAGCATCCCGATGTTCTTCCTGGACGCCATTGAAGGTTTTACCTTCTGAAACCGGAATTATTGACGGTGCTGAAGTTAATTTCCCGGTATTCACGTAATCACAATGACAGTTCGATATAATGTTTGGTTGTGTGGTCTCCACGAAGGCATATCCAGTTTTTTTATAACTGAATTCTTCAGGAACTTTGATACCGACTGCCATATGATGCTCGATTTCAAATTCCAGCAAAACCACCCCATACCCAAGTTCTCTTAATAAGAAAGCGAGTAAAATGGATTTGTCCTCACATACTCCACACTGGTTATACAGGACTTCATAAGGATAAAATCGCCGTTCCTTATAGTTTTTGATTTTTCCGTAGGGAATTTGTTGAACAAAACTTGTGGCTATGCGAAGATCATCATACAGGTTTTGTCTCCCGAGAGATTTTATTGAGTCAATAACGGGTTTTAAGGACAGTTTTTGTTCATCGTGTTCGAGAAGAGTAAGGTAGAAAATCTGGTCAAATCCATTGACAAATCTTATGGGGAGTTTTTTGATGATTTCATAATAGATTTGTTCATACACTGTCAGGCTGACATATCCGTAATTTCCTTTAAGGGTGAAGGGAAATCGTATAGTGATGTGGCCATCTTCAATTCGATTCGTTTTCAAATTCAGAGTGAAATGTTTAACATCCCCGATGCGTCTTGATGTTATACGCTGCCAGTTTTCAAAACAAAGTGAGGCTTCATTGTCGAACCCGAGTGTTTTTAACAGGAGACCCTTATTCCACAAAGCATCGGAATATGCAGGATCCTTATCGAGTATTTGATCATAGCATTCTCGTGCTTTTTGATAGAGACCACATAAAGACAAAAGATTCGCTTTACTGTTAAGAGCGCCGAGAAAATTTGGATTAATCCCCAGTGCTTGATCGTAGCAGAAAAACGCATCATCATAATTTCCAATTTTTTTCAAGACGAGACCTTTGTTATACCAACTTTTTAAATTTCCCGGATTTTGTGTCAGGGATTTATTAAAACACAAAATTGCCTCGGCATATTTCCCATTATTGAAAAAATTTATTCCAGTTTTATTAAGATCATCCGAATTCTTAAAGAAGAGAAATAATTGATCAAATATTGCATCATAAATTGCCATTTGATTCTATCCTGAATATTCAATAACGGACATTACGCCTAATGTAGTGTTCAATACCGGGGCAATCGTGGTTGAAGGGCATGCGATGATCTCCGCAGAACATTTCTCCGCAGTAATTACATCTCCATGGAAGATATTCGCGTTTTCCGCAATTTGGAAATGAGCACCCCCCATGGACCGGCATCTTATCGGTTTTTATGTCGGTAGATTCAGAGATTTCTCCTTCCTCATATCTTTCCATATACCAGGGCTTCAGAGGCGTTATCCCTTTACGGATATAATCGACATACCAAGGAGGTTCCACCGGTTCAGGTGGCGTATCACGGATACCTGTGTAAGAATTGTAATTCAGAAGTGATTCGACGTATTGATCAATCCACGTTACATCCGAAGTAAACTGAGGCAGGGAATAATCAACGGGAGAGGGTAAAAGTTCGGGTGAAACCATGAGAGAATTCATCAGTTTTCCGAGTTTCACAACAGCAGGGTGAGAGTTATTTTTTAAAATTTTTAATATCGAACTATCATCAGGATAGAGAAAATCTTTTCCATTGAAAAGAAGTTGGTTATCGTAATCACTGGTTTTCCAGATTTTTGGATCTGCTGCGATAACCGCAAGTGAAGAGAAAATTACCCATGCAGAAAAATTATCCATGTTTCCGTCAAAACGCTGGAAAACTCTCGATGGATGCTGATAGTTGGGATGGCCGAACTCTAGGCTCCGTTTTCCTGTAAAATCGGGGATGTACATTCCATCGTAATCTACTAACTTCAATTCGCTACCCACTACCAAGATATTCCCGTGTTGCAAATCACAATGAGCAATATTTTCATTCCTGATAACTATCAGCATCTCAAGAAAACGATATGTTAAATCCAATATCTGGCGGGAATTGTTGTAATTTTTATGAAGGTAATCATCCAAGGGTTTTCCTTCAACCCAATCCATTTTTAAAATAGGATACCAGGCATTTTGCACTTTAATGCCTTCTTCGATAAATTTAAAGCCGACTGTATATTTGAGATTTCGTTTTCCTAAATAATCGCTGATTTTTTGATATCTCTCCTTTTGATCAGGATCATATCGTAAGAAGCACCTGACAGCATAGACTTTCTTCGAAGGACAGGTAATTTTAAAGACAAGGGCATTCTGTCCTGCTATAACTCTCGGTAAACCCATCTTATTTGTTTCAAGGGTGCCATCATTCAGTTCGGGATCTTTGAAGCATGATTTTGGGTTTTGGATGACCTCCATGTACTGACCCGGATCCGGCAATGTCACGTCATCAGCCCCCTCGAATTTTTAAAATCATCAACGTAACATCATCATTTCGCATTTGCTTATTTTCGCGTAACTCTTCAACCCAAGTGGAGAAACAGGATTGATCAATGACCCTCTCTTCGATAATTTCCCATGGTTTCTCTCCTCTTTCATACACCTGAAAAAACCAAGACGCAAGAGCATCTGTCATTAAAAAAATTTGGTCTCCAGTAATTATACTCTGATACTCCCGATAAGCAATTTTTTCATGAAGATTCAAATTTCGTTTTGGATCACTTGAAATCAGTAAAGGAGAATTATCAAAGTCCGCAGAACTATTAAGGGGGAAATTGGTGATCAGTTCATCATTCCTGACTTGGAATAAACAAGAATCCCCGATTGCAAGTGCAGAAAAATTGTCTCTTAATTTATTCTCTTCAATAGGGAATGAAACTTCCAATAACGTTGAAGCAGCCCCGTTTTGAAGTGCCATCTCATCATACCACGAAAGAGGTTTTCCGTCATCATCCCGTTTTTTTATATAATCGGTCAATCGGGGGTTCCAATTTTCGTCTAAAATCAATGTTTGAATAAGCTCGAAAAAATTTGTGTTGGTAATTTCATCGTCAAATGATCCAAATCCATCAACGAGTATCGTTGCCCACAATCCACTCAAATATGCTGTTGATGCACCATCAGCAATTGCATATCTTTGATATTTTTTATTGTGTGGAATTATATCGAACGGAAAGTTATAGGGGAAAAAGGCATCTTCGCATAAACTCGCGATGGTGCCGGCTTTTGGCAACCAAAAATGAGAGTATTCGATATTCATTGATATCGGCGTTAATGCTCAGGGGTGTCGCCTTTAATTTCCGGGGTGTCACTTGGAGATGCCATTTTTGTACCGATATCCAGTGCTAAAAAGACAGAGATCGGATCGGCATTATACACAAAACCCTTGGAATTTTTCTCGATGTTCATTTCATGGGCCTTATTCGCATAATTTATCTGGTCGTCTGTGAGGGGGCTTGACATTGTGTACAACAGCTGAGCATATTGCTCCGGAAGGTTCGCCTCGCTGTTAGGGAATTTTATTGCTGTCGCTAACCCTGATGATAAATGAATATTGTAGAGCAGGACATTTCCCTCACTACTTTTGAGATTTTTTAATTCCTCTGCGGGGATTAATGGATTGCCATCAGTAGCGGCGCCATCCGTTATATTGACAACGATAGGAGGATGGCAATTGGGATGTTGTGACAACCAGCCTTCAAGAATTCCTTTTGCCTTATTCAAAGCCTGGCACATGGGTGTCTGACCATCCGCAACGGCATCAAACCATATCGGGAATTTGGTCTTCACAACACCTCCTGCACCGTCTTCTTTTAGGCGTTCTTCGATACGGGCCGGCTTGTCCGCAATCTCGCTTATCGGGACGAGATCTTTGTTAGCAAGAGGACCGATAAATGCTGAGCCAACATTAAGGCCGTAACCAATGACACTTACATAAAAATAATCCCGAACACCCTCAGCTTTTGTACAATTCACCACCAAATTTGTCAAAAACCGATTAACGAAATCTTTCAGTTTTTCTGCTTTTGACTTGTCCGGATCATCAGCGATTTTTTCAGACATCGATCCTGATTGATCAATAAGAAAAATGTAACATGTTGGATTGCGTCGTGAAATTTCTACATAACCCATAATTGTCTTCCTCCGAGTCTTACCGAATTTTTACGATGCTAATGTATGTAACTAGATTTTACCTCAATGTGAATGTTTTGGTTTTTATCCTATATTTTTATTTGAATCATTCAAGTGAACTAAAATCTGTAATTAGGAATTTTTTAAAAGGTTTCTATCAATTTCTCCAGTTTCCCTACTTCTCTTCAGCAAAACCTAAGCCCCGCAACTCCCCAACAGCCCGTTCCCTCCCCCCATCACAACCTTCATCATTTTCAACCACGACACTACCGTATCATGTATAGTGTCCGGGGATTGTCAGACAAGGCGCACGAACTCGCCGAGTCCGGGCAATACGAAAAGGCACTCGAACTGGTCAACAGGGAAATTAAAACCGATGCCAATAACGCGAATGCGTGGTATAACAAAGGGATTCTCCTCTTCAAAATGTGCAGATACCAGGACGCTCGCAATTCATTCGCCCAGGCAGCGGACATCGACCCTGAATTCGCAGAGGCATGGTATAACAAGGGAATTGCCCTTATGCATCTGGGGAAATATCTCGAAGCCACCCGTGTCTTTGACAAAGCCATTGCACTCAATCCACATGACCATGAGGCACGAGAGCAACGGGACCTGGCACAGAAGAAGGTCATGGAGTCGTGTAGTTCCTCCCCTTCACCTTCGGGGAAACAGACGAAATTGTTCAAGTGAGTGCACAAAGTTTACTGAAATTTGAATGGGGAATTTGAGATGTCCAGGCTGGTTGACGGAGCAGGGGCGAACACGCGGCGATTATATCCCGGCACACCTTCCGGCTATGAATCCCAACAAGGCGCTGGCAGGGTGGATGAGAGAAGAGGGGGCGGGCTGATACGAGCTTGGATTCAGGGTCGGCTGCATACGGTGAAAACTGGATGCAGGAACCGGGCGAAAGATACGATGCGGCATTTTGGGAAATTCGCGAACCGGGCGTTGGTTGCGTGTGCCGGAAAGATTTTTTGGGGGAATTGTTTTGAGAAAAATTGGGGGAAGTCGATCATCGCCGGAATTGAAATTTTGCGGATGGGATTTCGTGGAGGAGATGGAAGCCGTGCGATAAGGTGCAGGGGTTGGGGAATGTTTGTTCCGGGATCTTTTTTTGTACAATTTTGCTCGTAAGAGATTCCGGAAAACAGGTACAATGTGCTGGAAGTGCCGGACGGCAAAAAGCGAACACGTGGTGATCTTATCTTGGTAGGCTTTCCGGCGATTATCCAAAAGTGGCGCTGGCCGTGGCAGTTGCGGAGAAAAGGGGGGTTGAGTAAAAAGAATTTTTGTGCATAATTACGGTTATCCTATCCCGAAATTATTTGAGGATATAAATAACAAAAAAAATCAATTAATTCGTGCTTATTTTATCCAAATGAGGGAGGACTAAAATATCCCAGATCACGGAAAAAAAGGGCGGATCATTGATTTTGATCAGTCCCTTTTGTTTTATTCTATCAATTATTTCTCTCCGTCGGGATATGTTTTTAATTCTTCGTAATCGGCTGGAAGCAGCTATTGAGATTTCGTCATTTTGATCATAGAGTAAATCAGTTAATAAGATGAGATTATCCCCGGAAAGATCAGAATTGTTTGCTGCATTTATTATCACCATTTTAACTTCAGGAGTTGCAGTTGTTAATACACTTCTAAATTCAGGGAAAACGTCGTTTTTTGATCGAATTTTCATCCATAAATAGGAAGATATTATTTGGATGGACGGATTGTTGCTGATGCATAATCCTCTGATTTTTTTGGCTAAATCTTCATTCACATCAAATTTTTTATAATAACTTATATCTTTAACATTAATTTTTTCAGTCTCAAATTTTAACAAGAGATCATAAATTCGTTGATTTATACAATTATTTAGTTCCATTGTTTTAGATTTTTCAGATAAAGAAGTTAAATTGCATAAGAAGGCAATTTTTTTATTTAGGTCTGACTCATCCGTCGGTACATTTTTTAGATTGTTATATAATTTGGGAATGTCATTATTTTTAAAGATACCAAGTTCAATTATTTTTTCACACGCTCGATACCGTACCACTTGCGAAAAATCATTATTCAAACATTCAAACAACCTCTTAAAAATTATTTCGTTATTTTCACTCTCTTTGGGAGTAAAATTTATGGTTAGGGCTCTGATTTTTTCGTCCTTATCATCCAATCCTTGAACGAAAATACTTGCTCGTTTCTCCTTATGATTTGTCAGTAAAAACCTGAACGCAGTTTGTCTTAGATCAAAAGCATCATCTGTTAATAAAGGTTGAACTTTATCGATCACTTCAGATATTTGAGAACTAATTTCTGGAGATAATATCTGAGAATTATGTCTTTGGAAAATACTTAAGAGTTGATAAATTTCTACTAAGGGTCCAATTCTTTTTAATTCTGTTGAACTAAGAATGGAAGATAATATTTTTGACAAGAAATTGTTTATTAGCTCACTTTTACTTTTTTGGAATTCAAACATGAACATAATTATTAAAAAGAATGGATATTTTCCCTTTTGGAGCGCAGTTGTTAATTTTTCTAAATCTGCATTTAGAATTTCTTCAAGTGTAATAATACATAATGTAGGTAATTCTTCGTCTTTAGGTATATCTTGATTAAATATATCATCAAATGTTAAAATATTAGAGGATGCGGAGAAAAATAAATCTGCTGTTTCTTTAGAGAGTTTTGAAGAGATTAGCGATAATTTTGAACTGTACAATAGAATATGAGTCATATTTTTATTCATTTCGAGAAATTCTATTTTATTTAAGAATAAAACAGAATATTCTAATATTTCGTCCTTTTCATATAAGCCTTGGAGGATATATTTACATAATTCCGTCGAGGTTTTTCCAATAAAATGTAATATAATCGATTTTTTAATTTTAAACTCACTTTCATCTTTTTCTACTATCTTCAATAAATCTTGGGGTGTGCCTATTGGGAAATTTTTTGATATTTTGTTGAGGCATTCAATAATGTATTCAAAAAGTTGTTTGTGTTTTGTTTCAAGAGAGATTGTAATTAACTTTGAAATAATTTCATTCTCTAAGTCCCTATCAACTTTAACATTATCACTCAATATTTCGGCAGTTAATAATAAATCGCGATGGAGAACATCTTCAAATTCAGAATTTAAATCAAGTATTGATCTAACAAATTTTGATGCTAAAACTTGGGAGTAAGAACTAAGATGGCCAGCGATTAACAAAATTATCTCATGCCATCGATCATTATGGGCATATAAATCAATGGAAAAATTATCTGAAAGCCATTGTTCGGCAACATATCTCGCAGTAAGATATTCTCCAAATGTTAGATGTAAAAAACCGAATAACTTTTGGTGATGTGAATCTAATCCACGTGCGAGAAAAAACCCGGTTCCCACTTCAATATCTTCAAAGAGATCTCTGCAAATTATCTTAGCTTCTTGAGGATTTATTCCTCGTTGTTCAATTACTTTTTCTTCGAATAAAGGTTTTAATTCTTGTTCTCTAATTAAATTATTTTTCCCAGAGGTAAAAATTGTATATGCAATCGGTTCGAGAATTTTTAATATTTCATTTGAATCAAGTCTTAATTGCCTTTGTTTAAACGGCCAATTCTCGATTAACGTTTCACTGGCTATTTGATATAGATCCACTCTTCTATTTGGCAATTTTGTGCCTCGCCAATTTGCCAATGCAATAATCGTGAGAAGAAGAGGATTTCCTGCTAATTTACGAATTCCGATATTTGAATTAATTGCATCCATTAATTTAGCGACTTTTTCGTCAATTTCGTGTTCTGAAATTTTTGATGAGGATTCAATCTCAATAGCTGTGTGCCATTTCTTTAGGAAATGTTGGGTTTGTTCTTGATCAAAATCGATTAACGTAACTTGAAAAAAATCGCCAGATATCTGGTTTTTTCGATATCCAACGATTCGACTTGTAATTAAAAACCGATTATTATTGAATTCACTAATAAATTGTTCAATTCTTCTTATCGTAGTAATCTGAAGATCGTAAAAGGGAATTTCATCTAACCCATCAAGAATACATATCGCCAAATCATTTTTTAAATACCATTCAAATAATTTTGAAAAGCGATCGGTACTCTTTTTTACAATAAATTCAAAAAGAGATAAATTTGGAGTTGCTCTCAATTCCATAGCATAATCAGATACTTTAATGCTGATTGGGATAAGTGGTTCAAAAATTTGTCCAACTTTTGAGAACTGTTTATTTGCAATAGAATATGCAATATATTTTCCAACCGTAGTTTTACCAGATCCAGGATGACCTAATAATACAACTTTAGGTTTTTCAAGCATCTGAATTATGTTTATTGGACGAGTACTATGTCTCTTGAAATCAGTTTCAAAAAGATCGAGGTCTTTATTTTTTTCCTCACATAATGACGGAGATTTTGAACTGGAGATAATTTTAGAATCCGTTGACAGGGATAATTTTTTTTCTTCTTCAATGGATTCAATAAGTGGTACATCAACTTCAACTTTTAAAGGTACGAATAAGTCTTCCATTCTAATTTTGACAATTTTGTTTCCCACTCTTGGCGAAATTCCGCCCAAATCCATATATTCAAAAATCTCACGAGTCTTTTCAAAATATTCTTCTTTTTGGGGCTCTAAAATACTCTTAACGTCATTAGGAATTTGCACATTTGTTAAATCGCTGTCACTAATTAGTAAATAAGTAATAAGAAAATTTCTAACCAATGATATAGCTTCATTCATGTGTCGAACAGATGGGATGTCCCCTTCATGTTCTGTGGGATTCCGCATTTTATTTCTAAAAAAATTTAGTTTTAAAAAGGTCTGGTCATCTAAATGAGGATTTCCCCTTGTTTTTATTATCAATAACAAGTCATGAAAATTCACCTTTTGAGTTGTTGAACAATATTTTGAAGATAAAACAGGATCGTTTAAATAAAATTTTATGTATTCCTTGATTGCCAACTCTAATGCATTAAAAATAGAAGCTCCACCCGTTCGAAGATTATTTTCAAATGCGTCGAAATCTAATTCTTGGACTTTTTGAATTGAAATTTCAAATTGCTTACATCCATCGTTGTATTGAGAAATAATGAATTTTTTTTGGGGACTATCATTATTTTTCGACATGGAACATTTCTCCATATATGACGATTGGATTGTAAACATTTAAATATTATTTTTTTTAATGATTTCAACAAATAGGATACAAATATGCGGAGCCAGTAGTATGTTTAGGATATACGATAATTTTTTGTCAGCAGTGGAGTCGACCTTCATGTACAAACCGGTGTCCTCATGCGAATCGCGAATCTCCCTCACCCCACCTCCCCTCCCCAACCTCGCACAAATCCCGGTAATCACACCGCTGGCACCCCATTAACGACGGCTTCGCCACAAACTCCTTGGCACAGACCAAGCCGATCATGCCGGACACCCGCTCACGAGCCACCTCGACCCGTAGAGCAGCTTGAACCTGCGCGATGTCATATTTTTATAGTGTAAGAGCTGGAATAATTCTTCCACCAGCGCGGACTTATCAGACGTGAACCGGAATTTCAATCCTTTTTTTCCAATTTGAAAACCCCAAAAAACCGTCAATGGGCATAAATACCGCCAGCATGAACACAAGAATAGTAACACTCCCTGCCCGTATGGTTCGGAGCCAATGAGAAGAGAGGCGGTACTTCTATGGGTTTAGGACCCGTCCCATCCATAATCCGGAACCAGGTAAAACCAGCAGTCGTTATTTTTTTCCTGCTCACGCTTATCACCGGGATTTTCTATCCTCTTCTGATCACCGGCATCGCACAGGTTGTCTTTCCCGTCCAGGCAAACGGGAACTTCATCGTTCATGACGGGCACGTGGTCGGTTCAGCGCTCATCGGGCAACCGTTCACATCGCCGAAATATTTCTGGAGCCGCCCCTCCGCCACATCCCCGGTGCCCTACAACGCCGGGCTCTCGTCAGGTTCGAATCTCGGACCCTCGAACCCTGCACTTAAGAGTGCGGTGAAAGCCCGAGTCGAAGCCCTTCATGCAGCGGACCCGACCAACACGCTGCCGATTCCGGTCGATCTCGTCACGAGTTCGGGCAGCGGGCTTGACCCGCACATCAGCGTTGCCGCCGCACATTACCAGGTCCACCGGATCGCCCGTGAACGGAACCTGAGCGAGGCGGATGTTCAGGCACTCGTAGCCAGCCACATCGAACCCCGGCAGTTCTGGATCTTTGGCGAGCCACGGGTGAATGTGCTCGTGACGAACCTCGCTCTCGATGACATGAGTACCACCCATGTCGTCCCGTCATCCCCGGTACAGCCGGATCTCACTTCCCCGGACGCATCGGAGATGCGGCTTCCGGACTGGATTGTTCTCATCCTTTTCATTGGTGTCTTTGTGGTGACGGTTGTCCCGCTGGGAAGATTCATGGTGAAGGTCATAAAAGGCGAACCTCATATCCTCTCACCGGTCACCGTGCCGCTCGAACACCGGCTCCTCGCATGGTCGCAGGTGGATGCCCGTGACGAGATGGACTGGAAGACCTTCGCCATCGCGATGCTGGTCTTCTCGCTCGTCGGGATCGTTTTCCTCTTTGTGCTCCAGCTTGCCCAGCCCATCCTCCCGCTCAATCCCGCGGGTGTGGGATCGCCCTCGTGGGATCTCGCGCTCAATACTGCGGTCAGTTTCGTCACCAACACCAACTGGCAGGCATATGCCGGGGAGACCGGTGTCAGCTACCTCACCCAGATGATCGGTCTCGCCGTCCAGAACTTCATCTCAGCGGCAACGGGTCTCGCCGTTCTCATCGGGCTTACGTACGGGCTCTCAAGACGGTCTGCCTCCACCATCGGAAACTTCTGGGTGCTCCTCATCCGGAGTGTGATGATCCTCCTGCCTATCAGCATCGTCATCGCGCTCATCCTCGTATCGCAGGGCACAGTCCAGACTTTTGGCAGCCCTGTCACCGTACCGCTTCTCGATCCGGTAAGGGATGCGAGCGGTGCCCTTGTCACCACCCAGACAATCCCGCTCGGACCCGCTGCATCCCAGATCGCGATCAAACAGCTTGGCGTGAACGGGGGCGGGTTCTTCAACACGAACTCGGCTCACCCGTTTGAGAATCCCACACCGTTTGCCAACTTCATCGAGATCATTGCGATCCTCCTCATCCCGGCAGCGCTCTGTTATTCTTTCGGGAGGATGGTTGGTGCCGGGAGGAAGGGTGTCAGTATCCTGATCGCCATGACCCTCATCTTCCTGCCGCTCATGGGTCTTGCCATCTGGGCGGAATTCGGGAGCAATCCCGCATTTGCCGGAATGGGAATCGACCAGACCACGACAGATTTCCAGCCGGGCGGTAACATGGAGGGTAAGGAAGTGCGGTTCGGCATCATGCCCTCCGCGCTCTTCTCCGTAGTTACCACGTCAGCCTCCTGTGGTGCGGTCAATTCGATGCACGACTCCTTCACCCCTCTCGGGGGTTTTGTCCAGCTGCTCATGATGCAGTTCGGGGAGGTGGTCTACGGCGGTATTGGGTCCGGCTTGTACGGTATGCTCATCTTTGTGATCATCGCGATGTTCATTGCCGGGCTGATGGTCGGGCGGACACCGGA
>Ga0247840_10008277_pt1 | contig 14024 bp, 13 predicted proteins | sample LaCruzMarch2015__FD_192404 | JGI IMG/M metagenome (GOLD analysis project Ga0247840, IMG submission 192404) | Freshwater microbial communities from meromictic Lake La Cruz, Castile-La Mancha, Spain - LaCruzMarch2015_17m | ecosystem: Environmental > Aquatic > Freshwater > Lake | place: Spain...
ATTATGGCGCAACGGTTGGCGCGACGATTATGCGAAATTTGTAAAACGCCTGCCGATTATCCTGCTGAATTTTTGTTGCATGCGGGTTTTAAAAAAGAAGAACTTGGACAGTTGAAACTTTTTAAAGCGGTAGGTTGTGAAGCGTGCAGTGGTGGATTTAAAGGACGAGTCGGGATTTATCAAGTGATGACGCTGAGTGAAAAAATGCGAGCGTTGATTTTAAGCGGCGGAAATGCGATGCAATTGGCTGAACAATCCACCGCCGATGGAATTAACGATTTACGCGCATCAGGATTGAATAAAGTACGAATGGGATTGACCAGTTTAGAAGAAATCGATCGTGTCACCACCGAAAATTAACACGCGCCCATTTATGCAAAATATCCTTCCGCTAAGTCTCTACATTCACATTCCGTGGTGTTTAAAAAAATGCCCTTATTGCGATTTTAATTCGCACGCGGTTAAAGATTCACTTCCCGAAAAACGTTACATTGATTGCTTGCTGGCGGATTTGGCGCGTGATGTGGCGCGTTATGAAATCAGTCGCCCATTGCAAAGTATTTTTATTGGAGGCGGTACGCCAAGTTTGTTTTCACCTGAAGCGATTAACCGTTTATTGCGCGGCATTGAATCACAACTTAATTTTGTAGATGACATTGAAATCACGCTTGAAGCGAATCCTGGCACATTTGAATTTGAAAAGTTCGCCGAGTTTCGCGCCACGGGAATTAACCGTTTATCAATTGGCGTGCAGAGTTTTGACGAAACCTTATTAAGTGAATTAGGGCGCGTGCATTCGGGAAAAGAAGCCATTGCAGCGGCTGAAATGGCGCACAAAGTCGGGTTTGAAAATTTCAATTTAGATTTAATGTTTGGTTTGCCAAAATCGTCGTTGGCGCATAGTGAACGTGATATTCACACCGCGATTGCACTGCAACCGACACATTTATCGTTTTACCAATTGACACTTGAACCGAATACTTATTTTTACCGTTACCCGCCTGTTTTACCGTCAGATGAATTTATTTTTGCGATTCAAACACACTGCCAACGTATTTTGGCGCAGCATAATTACGCGCAATACGAAGTGTCGGCTTACAGTTTGGCAGAAAAACAATGTCGGCATAATGTGAATTATTGGCAATTTGGCGATTACTTGGGAATTGGAGCGGGCGCACACGGAAAATTAAGTTTGGCGTTGCCGTCACAAATTATTCGAACTCAAAAACACAAACATCCTGAACGCTATGAAAACGAACAGGATGTGATTGTAAATGTTATTGAAACAGCAGATTTGCCGTTAGAATTTTTGATGAATCACTTGCGTTTAAAACAAGGTTTTACAATGGAACATTATCAAGCGGTCACGGGTTTAAATAGTCAAACCCTTGAACCTGCATTAAGTGAATGCGTGCAAGCGGGTTTATTGATTCAACGCGAAAATCATTACACTTGCACGGAACAGGGTTGGAATTTTTTGGATGACGTGTTGCAGAAATTTTTGCCTTAATCCTGCAACCATTGAGCAACGGTTTTCGCGTAATACGTCAAAATCGCATCGCAACCAGCCCGTTTAAACGCTAGTAAAGATTCTAAAACAACGGTTTTTTCATCGAGCCAACCATTTTGTGACGCGGCTTTTAACATCGCATATTCACCGCTAACTTGATACGCAAATGTTGGCACGCCGAATTCGTCTTTCACACGGCGAATAATGTCTAAATATGGCATTCCAGGTTTAATCATTACCATGTCTGCGCCCTCTTGCAAATCCAGTGCAACTTCGCGCAATGCTTCATCAGAATTCGCGCAATCCATTTGATAACTGTATTTGTTGCCTTTACCAAGATTTCCCGCTGAACCGACAGCATCACGAAAAGGGCTATAAAAACTGGACGCATATTTTGCGGAATACGCCAAAATTTTAGTGTGAATATAACCTTCATTTTCCAACGCTTCTCGAATCGCGCCAATTCGTCCATCCATCATATCCGACGGCGCGACAATATCTGCTCCCGCTTTCGCATGAGACAAGGCTTGTTTCACTAAAACCGTAATCGTTTCGTCGTTCAACACATAACCATCGGTGTTAATTAAACCGTCTTGACCGTGCGACGTGAAAGGGTCGAGTGCAATATCTGTAATAATGCCGAGTTCAGGTACCGCTTCTTTTAAAGCGCGAACCGTTCGCTGTACCAAACCATTCGGATTGTAGGCTTCAACCGCATCGTGCGATTTCTTTTCTGCCGATACCACAGGAAATAACGCAATCGCGGGAATGCCTAAAATATAAAGCTCACGCGCTTCTTCGATTAACAAATCAAGAGACAAACGTTCAACGCCTGGCATCGAATCAATTTTTTCACGTTTATTTGTGCCTTCGACCACAAAAACGGGGTAAATCAAATCGTCAACTGTAAGATTATTTTCACGCATTAAACGGCGCGAAAAATCACTTCGGCGCATTCGTCTCATGCGTGTATCGGGAAATTTAATGTTATGATATTCCATGTTATTTATACTTATTTTTGAGATTTTTTATGAGAATTAAGCACTATACCTTATTTGTTTTGTTTCTAATATGCTTGGGTTTTATGCCGTTTTCCCGCGCTTTCGCGGCGGATTTATCTGCACCCCAACAAGCTATTGCAGAAGCCTCTGATAAATTGCAACAGAAAATGCAAGATCAAAATTTTCTGAAAGATTTTAACAAAGTCACCCAATTTGTTGACCAGTCGATTAACCCGCACGTCGATTTCGACAAAATTTCTGCATTGGTTTTAGGTAAAGCCTGGAAAGCGGCTACACCTGATGAACAAAAACGCTTCAAAAAAGAATTTCAAACTCTATTAGTTCGCACTTATTCCCGCGCATTTTCAGAATTCAAAGAATGGACAGTGCGTTTTTTACCTAGTGAAATGGAAGATGGCGCAGCAAAAGCCATTGTCAAAACCGAAGTTTTACAACCAGGTATTCAACCTATTGCGGTGAACTACAGAATGTATTTGGCGAATGGCGAATGGAAAGCCTACGACATTATGATTGAAGGCGTGAGTTTAGTGACCAATTACCGCACAACATTTAGCGACGAAATTCAAACCAAAGGTTCAATCGATGCCGTGATTGATGGTTTGGCAAAACGTAATGCCGAAGCATTAAAAAATTCGTAATTTCTCCGTACGGGCGAATCATATTCGCCCTATCAACACGCTACATTCATGATGGGCGAATGTTATTCGCCCCTACAATATGACTTCAATTAAAGATTCGATTTACAGCCAACCACTCGGTCAAGTAAATGCCTTTGCATTTGACGACCATGTTGCCAACGTTTTTCCCGATATGATTCAACGCTCTGTGCCAGGTTATCAAACCATGATTGCGGCAATTGGATTATTGGCGGGACGTTTTGCCAAACCACACAGCATTTGCTACGACTTAGGTTGTTCACTGGGTGCGGCTTCTTTTTCGATGCGCCAAAATATCGCCGTTGAAGACTGCAAAATCATTGCCGTTGATAATTCTTCGGCAATGTTGGCGCGATTTGAAAGTGTTTTAACACTTGAAAAAACACCAATTGAATTACGATGCGCTGACATTCGAGACGTGAAAATTGAAAACGCCTCGATGGTGGTTTTGAATTTCACGTTGCAATTTTTGCCCGTCGAAGACCGCACCGAATTACTCGCTAAAATTTACAAGGGTTTATTGCCTAATGGCGCGTTAATTATTTCTGAAAAACTCGCCTTTGACGATTCGCGCCAACACGAATTACAAATCGATTTGCATCACGAATTCAAAAAAGCGCAAGGTTATAGTGAGTTAGAAATCAGCCAAAAACGAACCGCGTTAGAAAATGTGTTAATTCCCGAAACCTTTGCGACACACCAAACTCGATTAAAATCGGTGGGTTTTAGCAGTGCTGAGTTATGGTTTCAGTATTTTAATTTTGCTTCCTTTATCGCCCTCAAATAATGCCTTATTCCGATTTATACAAAACCTTAAAAGAAGCCAACGTTGAATTTTGGGCAGAACAATTGCCGCAACAAATCGCTAACGCTTTTGATACCACGAAACACGGCGATTTGATTCGTTGGCAAAATCAGATTGATGATTTGCCAAAAATTTCGCCGCTGGTTCGTGATATTTCAATCGACACGATAAAACTGGGCAACGCCGATGAAATTACGCCTAAACTGCAAGCCGAATTGAAAGAAAAATTGCAGGCATTTTGCCCGTGGCGCAAAGGAGGTTTCGATGTTTTTGGCATTCACATTGACACCGAATGGCGTTCCGATTGGAAATGGCAACGCCTTGAAAATCACATCGCACCATTGAAAAATCGGCTGGTTTTAGATGTCGGTTGCGGCAACGGTTATCATTGTTGGCGAATGCTTGGCGCGGACGCAAAACGGGTTATTGGTATCGATCCGATGTTGCTGAACGTGATGCAATTTCAAATTATCAAACAGTTTTACGACAACGACGCGCCGATTGACGTGTTGCCGCTTGGCATTGAAGCGTTGCCGCCAAAATTGAATTGTTTTGATACCGTGTTTTCGATGGGCGTTTTGTATCATCGCCGTTCGCCGATTGACCATTTATTTGAATTGCGCGATTGTTTGAAATCGGGTGGCGAATTAGTGTTAGAAACGCTGGTGATTGATGGCGAATTAGGCGAAACGTTATTGCCAAAAGACCGTTACGCGCAAATGCGAAATGTGTGGTTTTTGCCGAGTTGTGCAACGTTGGTGAGTTGGTTAGAACGTTGTGGCTTTCAAAATGTGCGTGTTGTTAATGTTACAGTTACTTCAACGGACGAACAACGCACGACGGAATGGATGCGATTTCAATCGTTGCCGAATTTTTTGAATCCTGACAATTCAACGTTGACTTGTGAAGGACTGCCCGCGCCAAAACGCGCGATTTTAATTGCCAATACACCGTAAAAAATGACTATTTCACCTCCAAAACTCATCGACCGTTTCGGTCGCACTGTCGATTATTTACGCATTTCGATTACCGATAGATGCGATTTTCGTTGCGTATATTGCATGGCGGAAGATATGACATTTTTGCCGCGCAATCAGATTTTAAGCCTCGAAGAAATTTACACACTCGCCCAAACGTTTGTTGAATTAGGCGTGAAAAAAATCCGTATTACGGGTGGTGAGCCATTAGTTCGTAAAGGCGCGTTGGAATTATTACAGCAAATTGGCGCGTTAGACGGTTTGCACGAATTGGTTTTAACCACAAATGGTTCGCAACTTGTTACCGCTGCGCCGATTTTGAAAGCAGCAAACGTGAAACGCTTAAACATCAGTTTAGACACGCTCGATGCCGCGAAGTTCAAAGAATTAACCCGCACAGGCGATTTACAAAATGTGTTGAATGGCATTGAAGCCGCGAAAAAAGTGGGTTTTGAGCGAATTAAATTAAATGCGGTGATTTTGAAAAATCGGAATCACGCCGAAGTTTGCGATTTAGTTCAGTTTGCGATTGATAAGGAAATTGACATCAGTTTTATCGAAGAAATGCCGCTCGGCATTGTCGAAAAACACAATCGCGCTGAAGCCTATTATTCCAGTGATGAAATTCGCCGTGATTTAGAACAACGTTTTACGCTGATTCAAAGCACTGAAAAAACCAATGCGCCATCGGATTATTCCGATATTCCAAACACCAAAACCCGCGTCGGTTTCATTTCGCCACACAGTCACAATTTTTGCAGCACTTGTAATCGCGTGCGTTTAACCGTTGAAGGTCGATTATTGCTGTGTTTGGGCAATGAACATTCTATTGATTTAAAAGAAATTTTGCGGTCGCCCGATTTCAGTTTTGACAAACTCAAGCAAGCAATCATCAATTCAATCGAAATCAAACCCGAAAAACACGATTTTAATGTTAAAGAACAGCCGATTATTTTGCGTTATATGAATATGACTGGCGGTTAATTCACGCAATTTTTACACTCTCACATATTTACTAAATACTTATGGCTATTAGCTCAACCATCAATAAAGTGTCTCTTAACGTCGCCGATATTGACCGACATTATTATCAACTTCACGAATTAACAGTGGCGCAACATCCTTCCGAAACAGATTTCCGTTTTATGGTGCGGCTCATTGCATTTATGGCAAATGCGAGCGAGCGACTTTGTTTTACCAAAGGGCTAGGCGACAACGATGAGCCTGATTTGTGGCAAAAAAATCTCACTGATGACATTGAGTTGTGGATTGATTTAGGGCAACCCGATGAGAAAAGAATTCGCAAAGCCTGTGGACGCGCCAAACAAGTCATTATTTACACTTATCACGACCGCAAGGCGAAAGTTTGGTGGGAACAGCAAAAAGGCAAATTAGAACGTTTTAATAATCTCAAAGTGTTTCACATTAACGCCGAAGGGGCTGAATTGATGGTGAAACGCGCCATGCAATTGCAATGCAACATTCAAGAAGGTGAAATTTATTTGAGCGATGGCGACACAAACCTAGTCATTACGATGGACGTGCTTTAACAAAAAACCTAAAAATTGGTCGGATTTGACAGGTATAAATTCTGCTACGCGATGTTCGACTTTTTGTGATTCTATTTTTATTTAAAAATCATGTGGTTATGATTTTCACTTTTGAAAAGTGAAAATCAATCCACACTTTGACAGACCGATAACAACAGAAAACAAAAAAATTTGTAGTGTCACGCTCTCTTAATCAGAAAAATTGTTGTAAATCAATATATTGATTTACAACAATTTTACAAAAATAAAAAAGTCAAACATCGCATTAGCTAATAAAAGTTCTCTTGTTTTTTTGACATCCTCCCCGCCCTAAAGGGAACGGGGATTCCTTATTGCTAAGGAGCAGGTGTGTATTACTATTACCTGCTGGTTTCTGCTGCTGACGGCATTACAGCACCGTTCACTTCACAGACTAGCCCCAGATAGACCTCAGGTTGTTTTTACTTTTTTAATCTGTTGTTCGAGATTTCACACCTATCGCTTGGTTTTTGCTGAAAGTGATTTTGAAATCTCTAATTTTAAAACTTTTGTGCCGTCATTGAGGAGCCGACAGCGTCCCCTGGTAGCAACTGGGAATGATTTTAACACAAGATAGATTTTGCACACTATGAGAAATTCGTTGTGAGCCGATTACATCCCCGCCCTAAACGGCGGGGTTTTTCGCTACTTAGGATAAAATCCAACGTTCAAATTAAGTTTAAACCGCATTTTACTTTCCGATGCAAAAACTCGAAAAAATCTTGCCCAATAAATCATCTGAGGTAAATTCTCCTGTAATTTGCGCTAAATGTTGTTGTGCTTGACGTAAATCTTCGGCGACTAATTCGCCTGCTAACGCATTTTGTAGTTGTGAAAAGGCTTGTTCGACAAATTCATGTGCGGTTTTTAAGGCTTCTAAATGTCGTCGCCGCGCAATAAACACATTTTCGGCACTTGCATTGAAACCAACAAATTCTTTTAAATGTGAAGTTAGTAAATTCAAACCAAGAGCTTTTTTAATCGAAATGTAAATCACTGTGCCGTTTTCAGTAGTTTCAATTGCTGGCGAACGCTCTAATAAATCAATTTTGTTATAAACACGAATCACCTCAACACTTGTGGGTAAAGTTGTTGATAACTTTTCGATTTCACTTTCCGAGTCACGCGAATCAATCAGCAATAAAATCAAATCTGCCTTCGCCATTTCCGCATGAGCGCGGCGGATGCCTTCTTGTTCAACCACGTTATCGGATTCACGCAACCCTGCGGTATCAATAATATGTAACGGCATTCCGTCTAATTGAATTCGCTCACGCAACACGTCACGAGTTGTTCCTGCAATATCCGTCACAATCGCGGCATCATGTCCAGCAAGTGCGTTGAGCAAACTTGATTTTCCCGCATTCGGTTTGCCAGCCAAAACGAGCGTCATGCCGTCACGCAATAAACGTCCTTGTTGCGCCGTCGCTTGAATTTGTTCTAGTCGATTTAAAAGCGTTTGCAAGCGTCGCTCAATTACGCCGTCGCTTAAAAAATCAATTTCTTCATCGACAAAATCAATCGCGGCTTCAACATAAACGCGCAAATAGGTCAATTCTTCGACCAATTCGTGAATTTGCGTTGAGAAAACGCCTTGCATGGATTTTTGGGCTGAACGTACTGATTGTTCAGTGGTGCTGTTAATTAAATCAGCAACCGCTTCGGCTTGTGCTAAATCGAGTTTATTATTTAAAAATGCCCGCTCAGTAAATTCACCAGCGCGTGCCAATATTGCACCTAACGCTAAAACTCGCCGTAATAGCATATCTAAAACCACTGAACCGCCATGACCTTGCAGTTCTAAAACGTTTTCACCTGTGTAGGAATTTGGAGCGGGAAAATAGAGTGCAATGCCTGAATCGATTGCTTCACCATTTTCATCGAGAAAAGGCGAATAAATGGCAGTGCGTGGGGGAAGCTCTTTGGAAAGTAATTTTGAAGCGATTTCTAAAACAAGCGTTCCAGAAATTCGAATGATACCGACACCACCATTGCCTGACGGTGTCGCAATTGCTGCAATAGTGTCTGTATTTAGCACATTACTTAGCGTTTTCGATTTGTTTCGTGATGTAGGTTTGTTGCAGAATCGACAACGTATTGTTGATAACCCAGTACAACACCAAACCCGCAGGGAAGAATAAGAAAAAGACCGTGAACACAATCGGGAACATTTTCATGATTTTCGCTTGCACAGGATCAATCGGTGCAGGATTCAAACTTTGTTGAATTTTCATACTGATGCCCATAATCACTGGCAACACAAAGAATGGGTCTTGAATCGACAAATCTTGAATCCACAACATAAATGGAGCTTGGCGGAATTCAACGGTTTCGCTCAACACCCAATACAACGCCATAAACACAGGGATTTGAATCAAAATCGGCAAACAACCGCCCAATGGATTCACTTTTTCTTTTTTGTACATCGCCATCATTTCAGTGTTAAAACGTTGACGGTCATCTTTGAAACGGTCTTGCAATTCTTTCAAACGTGGCTGAATTTTTCGCATTTTCGCCATCGATTTAAAACTCGCATTCGACAAGGGGAAAAAGAGCAATTTAATGACAAACGTCACGCCCATAATTGCCACGCCCCAATTGCCGACAATGCCGTGAATCTGATTGAGCAACCAATAAATGGGCTTACCAATAAAGGTCAACACGCTGTAATCAACAGTTAATTCCAAACCAGTCGCCACTTTTTCCATTAACGGCTGAATTTTAGGTCCAGCGTAAAGTTGTGCGGCAAAATTGGCTTCGGCATTCGCTTCAACTGTGACTGCTGGCGAATAGGTTCCAATCACATACTGACCGAGTTTTAACTCTTTGCTGTAAAAATGATTTTCTTGGTCAGCAGGTGGCACCCATGCCGATGCAAAATAATGTTGAATCATTGCCGTCCAACCACCAACGCTTGCCACGTCTAGGTTTTCGTCGTGCATATCGTCAAAATCGACTTTTTGATATTTTTTCGCTTCGGTGTAAATCACGCCGCCGTCATACGCTCGCATTCCGCTAGTGAGCATTCCACCTTGATTTTCAGTATCAGGTGTTTTTAATAATTGGCTATATTGACGACCTGTCCACGCGGCTTGCGAACCATTTTTCACATTTTGCGCTAAATCAATTTCATAACTACCGCGTTTAAATGTGAACGTTTTGGTCACTTGCAAACCGTTTGCATCTGTCCACGTCAACGGTACATTTAATGACTCTTGACCTGCATCTAAAACGTAATTGTTTTTGGGCGCAGCAAAAATACTGTGATGATTTGCCGCTTCGACTGAACCTGTGCTGGTAATTAAACCGCTTTGTGCAACAAATAATTTAGTGGCTTCGCCGTTAAAAATACGGACAGGATTTTTGTTGATTTCTGGAATCGCAAAACCGAACATGTCGCGCAATTTATTCACAGCGGTGTTTTCGTGTTCAACAGGGTAGGCAAGTAAATCTAAATTTTGAATCGTGCCGCCTTCAGTGTTGATTTCTAACGCCAACACGTCAGTAGTTACTTTGATAACTTTCGCTGTTGAAGCCGCAGCGATTGCTGGCACAGCTACTTGCGTTTGTGCTGGAGTTGTTCCCGTAGGCAAATCGTCACGCATATTCACGTTTTCGACGGTCGCTTGAACCACAGGTTTTGGATTGTAATCAGCTTCCCATGCTTGTTGCAGCATAAAAACGAGCATTGCAAAGGTAACGATGAGTAAAAATCTTATATTGTCCATAATTTATTATTTACCGATTTTTTCTGGGACAGGATCGATGCCGCCTTCGTGGAACGGGTGACATTTCGATAATCTTTTGAAGGTGAGATAAGACCCGACAACGCTACCATGACGTTCGACGGCTTCTAAGGCGTAACTCGAGCAACTAGGGTAAAAACGACACACGTTTCCCAAAATGGGGCTAATGAAATATCGATAGAGTTTTATTGGAGTGGTGATTAAGAATTGCATCGGGCAGCCAATCTAAGCCAATGTTTTTCCAGTGACTTTTGTAGTAGTGAAGGCGCAACATTAAGTGCTTCTTTACGAGCTAAAACAACAATATCGATGTTTATAATCGAATGGCGATGCCGCCGAAAATTGTCTCGAACCACGCGCTTAATTCGGTTACGGTGTACGGCTTTTCTTATATTTTTTTTAGCAACCACTAATCCGAGTCGTGGGTGTTCAAAATCATTCTTGACCGCCAGCAACGTGAAATAGGTATCACTGGATTTCGTCGGATTAGTAAAAACTTTCTTGTAATCGGCAGGTGTTGTGAGCCGAATTTTTCTCGGAAAACTAAAGTCAGTTTTCGTCACAGAAGTAAATCGTTTAACCGCTAGTGGTTAAACTTGCACGACCTTTCGCACGACGCGCATTGATTACTTTGCGACCATTACGAGTTGCCATACGAGCGCGGAAACCATGAGTTCTAGCGCGTTTTAATTTACTTGGTTGGTAGGTTCTTTTCATGAGATTTTAAGCCTAAATGTGATTTTAACAAAAACAGATAAAATAGTCGGCGGATGATAGAATAAACCTCCAGCCGTGTCAATTATGCAATCTTGAATTGTGTAATCTAACCTGCTGTTTTTTCGTATTTTACCTAATTTTTACTGTCTAAATTTCAATGAATTCATTTTGGAATACCCGTATTTCTAAATTTTTAATCTCAAAAAATTGCTGCGGGCTTACGAAAAAAGTCGAACGCTGCGTAGCACAACTTTTTGCCAAAAAATTTAAAGTAATTCCATTTGAATTTAAGCAAAATCATCAAAATTAGCATTTCCGCTTTTCGAATTTTAACCTACTAGGAGCAACCATGAAATTCACTATTAACCGCGAAACTTTACTCACTCCATTGCAACAAATCGTTAGCGTCATCGAAAAACGTCAAACCATGCCAATCCTCGGAAATGTGTTACTCGTTCTTGAGGACGATTATCTTACAATGACAGGTACCGATCTCGAAGTGCAGTTAATTTCGAAATTACATTTGCCCAACGCAGAATCTGGCAGCATCACTGTTCCAGCGCGTAAATTTTTAGATATTTGCCGTTTGTTGCCTGCGGGTTCAGAAATCAAATTTGAGCAAAATGATGACAAAGTTAAAATCACATCAAACCGCAGTCGCTTCTCGTTGAACTGCCTTCCTGCTGACAATTATCCTGAATTCAGCGAAGGCGAACTTGATCACCAGTTCGTTATCAACGCAGGACAATTCAAAAAAGCTCTTGATAAAACCATGTTCTGCATGGCAAACCAAGACGTGCGGTATTATTTAAACGGGATGCTTCTGCACATTTCTGATAGCAAACTCGGTCTCGTCGCTTCTGACGGGCATCGTTTGGCGATTTACGAAGATCAACTCGAAGTTCCAACAGGATTTGAAGCCCGAATCATTTTGCCGCGAAAAGGCGTTTTAGAACTTGGTAAACTCATCAACGACAGCGAAATCGAATTGCGTGTTGAATTTTCAAGCAGCAGCCTTCGTATTTTTATCAACGATATGATTTTTTCGGCAAAATTGGTTGATTCAAAATATCCCGATTTCAGTAAAGTTTTTCAGCAATCGTTTTTCAAATCGATTCAAATCGAAAAAACCGTTTTGAAAAACTCACTCACTCGCGTTGCTGTGTTATCAAACGAAAAATTCAAGGGCGTTACGTTTGACATTACAAGCGAAAGTTTGAAAATGAGCGCACACAATCCTGAACACGACGAAGCGGAAGAAGAATTAGCGATTGTCTACGGTGACGAAGAGTTATCGATTGCGTTCAACGCGCAGTATTTATCCGAAGCGGTATCGAATTTAGACGGCGACACAGCGTTAATTAACGTCGCCAACGATTCGAGTAGTTGTTTCATCAATGAACCCAATAACGAAAAATACAAATACGTCGTTATGGCAATGCGCCTGTAATAATCATTTCGCGTTATAATAGGTCACAAAAGCAATGCCCGATTTTCGGGCATTGTGTTTTCAGATTTTCAGCAATAGGAAAGACAAACACGATGACAATCAAGCCAATCGATCAATACGACAGCACTAACATTCAAGTTCTAAAAGGGCTAGACGCTGTACGCAAACGCCCTGGAATGTACATTGGCGACACCGATGACGGTTCGGGTTTGCATCACATGGTTTTTGAAGTCGTCGATAACTCGATTGACGAAGCATTGGCGGGATATTGCAAAGAAGTCCGCGTGATTATTCACACCGATGGTTCGGTCAGCGTATCTGACGACGGTCGCGGTATTCCCGTCGATATTCACGAGGAAGAAGGACGCTCTGCCGCAGAAGTCATCATGACCGTGTTGCACGCAGGTGGAAAATTCGACGATAACGCTTACAAAGTTTCAGGCGGTTTGCATGGCGTGGGTGTTTCGGTTGTGAATGCTCTTTCGGAAGAATTACACCTCGAAGTTCGCAAAAACGGTTTGCTTTATAAACAATCGTACAAAAACGGTGAGCCAGTCGCGCCACTTGCCTCGTTTGGTGAATTTGAAGGTTCAGGCACGACGATTCGTTTTCTGCCCAGCAAAGCAACTTTTACGGATGTAGAATTTCATTACGACATTTTGGCAAAACGCTTGCGCGAATTATCATTTTTGAATTCTGGCGTGCGAATCAGCTTGTTTGACGAACGCAACGAGCGCGAAGATGTTTTTGAATTTGAAGGCGGCATCAGCGCGTTTGTGACGCATTTAAACAAAAACAAAACACCGTTATTCCCCGAAGTTTTCTACTTTTCAGCTGAAAAAGAAGGCGTTACGGTTGAAGTTGCCATGCAGTGGAACGATTCGTACCAAGAAAATGTTTTCTGCTACACAAATAACATTCCACAACGTGACGGCGGCTCGCATTTAGCAGGTTTTCGCGGCGCATTAACCCGAACAATCAACCAATACATCGAAAACAGCGGATTAGCAAAAAAAGAAAAAATTTCAACAACAGGCGACGATGCGCGAGAAGGTTTAACAGCGGTTTTATCCGTGAAAGTGCCAGACCCAAAATTCTCCTCGCAAACCAAAGACAAACTCGTTTCATCCGAAGTTAAACCGTTGGTTGAATCGACGATGAACGAAAAATTACAAGAATTTTTGTTAGAAAAACCGCAAATTGCAAAATTGATTGCTGGCAAAATTATCGATGCCGCGAGAGCGCGTGATGCTGCACGTCGAGCGCGTGAAATGACACGTCGTAAAACGACATTAGACATTGCTGGTTTGCCAGGAAAATTAGCGGATTGCCAAGAAAAAGATCCCGCGTTGTCAGAATTATTTTTAGTCGAAGGGGATTCGGCGGGCGGCAGTGCAAAACAAGGGCGTGACCGCAGAACGCAAGCGATTTTGCCGCTCAAAGGTAAAATCTTGAACGTCGAAAAAGCGCGTTTCGACAAAATGATTTCGTCCGAAGAAGTCGGCACGCTAATCATCGCGCTAGGTTGCGGCATTGGCAAAGACGAATATAACCTCGAAAAATTACGTTATCA
>Ga0247840_10008281_pt1 | contig 14014 bp, 10 predicted proteins | sample LaCruzMarch2015__FD_192404 | JGI IMG/M metagenome (GOLD analysis project Ga0247840, IMG submission 192404) | Freshwater microbial communities from meromictic Lake La Cruz, Castile-La Mancha, Spain - LaCruzMarch2015_17m | ecosystem: Environmental > Aquatic > Freshwater > Lake | place: Spain...
TTCTCCGGGCTCGGGTGGTGAAATTGGTAGACACGCCAGCTTGAGGTGCTGGTGGCCGCAAGGCCTTCGGGGTTCGAGTCCCCGCTCGAGCACCACCTTCCAGAATAAAGACGCTGTCATGAAACTGGTCATCGCCACACGCAATCCGCACAAGCTCGAAGAAATCCACGCCATCTTTGATTTCCAGGGACTGGAAGTCTGTTCCGCCTTCGATTTCCCGCACATTCCCGATGTCATAGAAGACGGCGAAACCCTTGAGGCGAACGCGGTTAAAAAAGCGGTCGAAATCTGTCAGGCCACCGGACTGCCATCGTTGGCCGACGACTCCGGACTTGAAGTGGAAGCACTAAACGGCAAACCGGGCGTCTATTCGGCCCGCTGGTCCGGCGAAGGCTGCACATATCACGACAATAACCTGAAACTGCTGCGGGAGCTCGCCGACAAGCCTAACCGGCGCGCGCGGTTCCGTACCGTCATCGCGCTGGCTCTGCCCGGCGAAACACCACTGACTGTTGAAGGCTCTGTGCGAGGTCGGATTATCGAAGAACTGCGCGGCGATCAGGGCTTCGGCTACGATCCGCTTTTCATGCCCGACGGCTACAATCAAACCTTCGCCGAACTGCCCGCTGAAGTGAAAAACAGAATTTCACACCGTGCCCGCGCCCTTAACGCCGCTGCCAATGTCTGGACACATTTTTTCCAAAGTTCGGAAAAATAAACCCGCCCCGGAATTCCGGGGCGGGTTCTGCAGCGAACTCCTTCCGTCTTAGAAGTTGCAGGAGAGGCCAAGCATCCCGTAAACGGGCGTATCGTATCCGAAAAGGCCGCTGGTCGAAGGCTCTCCGGCCGGTGTATCCACCAGTACTTTGTCATCCAGCTGAGCGACATAGTTCAGCGAAGTGTTGATAGCCCAGTTTTTGGTCAGCGCATAGCTCAGTCCGATTTTGGCCGTAGCGTCATTGAAGCCGTCTTTACCAGCATGATTAACCAAATAGGCGACTTTTACGCCCGAAGAGAGGGTTAATGCTTCGGTCAGACTCTTTGTGTAATCGACACCGCCTTGAATGTACCAGTTTTCCCGGATCAGACCATCCAGCCCGTAATTGACGGTAAGGGATGGATAGAGTCCGGTTTCGCCAATTGCCTTGCCAACACCAAGGGCCACTTCCCTGTCCGCTTCGCTTGCGCTGTTAGGATAGGTATACTCGGTGTAGGTCGCACTGAGATCAACCACCTTCACCGGCAGAGTATAGGTTGTGTAATAATCGATTTCCGAGAACTCATTTTTTTTCTTTGTTCCGTCGTAATTACCAATGTCATAATTTGCCCATGTGCCGACCGCTATAGATCCGTATTCCGCAGGAATCGGGAATCCGGATATTTTAGCGCCGGGCTGAAACACAAGCCCATCGTTATACGTAACCCCGCGGAAAATATAGGCGCTGGCAAAATCTGCCGTAGCGCTTACATCTGCAGCCTTTGCAACCCCTGCGGCCAGAGCCACAGCCATTACCATCATCATTCTTTTTTTCATATTTCCTGTTTTCATTTTATTCCTTTCAATTTTTATCACGATTGCGTCCGGCGACCCCTTTCCCCGTGCGAATCGCACGGACGCATTCTCTTTCCAGCTTCTCAACCAATGGCCACTGATCCGGTTTCTCCGGTCCGGATTCGCATACAGTCCTTCAGTTCCAGGACAAATATCTTACCGTCTCCGATCTCTCCAGTCCGCGCACCTTCGGTAATGGCATCCAGCGTCGGCTTGACGAAGTCGTCGTTTACGACGATTTCCAGCTTCACTTTTTTCAGCAGGCTCCCGGCCTCTTTGTGACTGCGGTAAACCGCCGAGATGCCTTTCTGCCGGCCGCGTCCCATTACATTCGAGACAGTAACCAGATGAATCTCTTTTGCTTCGAGCAGATCCAGAACCGGATCGAGCCGGTCAGGTTGAATAATAGCGACTATGTATTTCATAATTATATTCCTTTCTATTAGTCGATAGTCGTGTAACCGGCCTCTTTGTGCTGAGTCAGATCCAGCCCCACCCGTTCTTCGTGCTCAGTAACACGCAGACCCATGAGTTTATCCACCAGCTTCAGCAGTACAAACGTCACGACGAGTGAATAAACTACCGTGACCGCAACCGCTTTGAGCTGAATCAGGAACTGTCCCGGGTTGCCGTGCAGCAGGCCGTCAAACCCGCCGATCGATTTCTCGGCCCAGATACCGGTAGCCAAGGCTCCCCAGATACCGCCCACACCGTGTACGCCGAAGGCGTCGAGTGTGTCGTCATATTTGAAGACGGCTTTAATAAACGTCACCGAGATGAAGCAGATGATCGAAACGCCCATGCCGATCCAGATGGCGCTCATCGGCGATACGAATCCGCAAGCCGGTGTAATCGCCACAAGCCCCGCAACCGCACCGGTGATCATACCAAGCGTCGTGGCCTTCTTATGCCACAGCAGGTCACAGATTGCCCAGGTTAGCCCGGCGACTGCAGCGGCCACATGAGTGGCTACGAACGCATTGCCTGCCAATCCGTTGGCACCCAGTGCGCTACCGGCATTGAACCCGAACCAGCCGAACCACAACAGTCCCGCGCCCAGTACAGCGAACGGAAGGTTATGCGGCGGAGACATCGATCCAACACGTTTTCCTAACATCAGCGCAGCGACGAGGGCAGCGATCCCTGCATTAACATGCACCACGGTACCGCCAGCAAAGTCCAGCGCGCCGGCCACGGCATTTCCAGCCGCATCAAAACGCGATAGGAATCCGCCCAGTCCCCAGACCCAGTGGGCTACCGGATCATACACCAGTGTCGACCACAGCAGCATGAACACGCAAAATGCCGAGAATTTCATCCGCTCCGCGAATGCGCCAAGAATCAGTGCGGGAGTAATAATGGCAAACATGGCTTGGAAAACCATGAAGACCGAATGAGGAATCGTCGCGGCATAGCCGGTAAACGGATCCACACCGACGCCCTTCAAAAAAGCCCAGTCCAGATTACCAATCAACCCCTTCACATCCGGGCCGAAAGCCAGGCTGTACCCGAACAGCACCCATTGAAGGGTGATCAGACAGATGACCACGAAACATTGCATCAGGATCGAAAGCACATTCTTTTTGCGGACCAACCCGCCATAAAAGAAGGCCAACCCCGGGATCATTAGGAAAACCAGCGCCGTGCTAATCAGCAACCACGCCGTATCCCCTGTGTTGATCACCGCTGGCGGAGTAGCGCTAACCGCCGCTGCTACCGCCACGTCCTGACCGTATCCATTTCCCGTGAGCATCATCATGATGCCAAACAAACCGCAGAGCAGACCGGCTCTGCCAACTATACTTTTCTTCATCATACACACACCTCCTGTTTGAACTTCGGCATGCTATTAGCACTAGTTGTGCCTATATTATTTAATGATGATAAAAGTATTTGTAACGTGTTTTAAAACAACATATAACGAATTGTATACCACGCTTTCGTTGTCGGCAATATGGCCAAACAGACTTACATTTTTGTTTTTTTATTTTATTGTAGAGCAAAATTGTAGCTGCTTATTATCTGCTCCACTTCGCTAATTCGACTGGCGGCCAGCATCCGGTGAGCCGTATAGACCGCCTTTTCCATACTGATCTGCTCAATCGCCTGCTGAACTTCATACACCCGCCGCGGCGGCAAACTTAGCCTGGTGATACCCGCCCCCAACAGGAAAGGAATCATTTTTAGATCCATAGCAATATCACCACAAATGGAAACATCTTTACGGTGACTGTTTGCTACCGAGGCAATCCTCTCAATCGCCCGCAGAATAGCTGGATGGTGCGACAAATAGAGGCTGGAAACCATTTCATTGGTTCGGTCAACCGCCAGCATGTACTGAATCAGGTCGTTCGTACCAATCGACATAAAATCGACCTCGCGAGCAAGTTCCTCAATCAGAGCCACCGCCGACGGCAATTCCACCATGATCCCGATTTTTGTATCACGGTTGTATGGAACACCACGGGCATCAAGCTCTTTCATGCAGTCGTACAACACATCCCGCGCCTCAATGAAATCATCAAGAGAAGCAATCAATGGAAACATGATCCGTGTATTCCCGCCGACACCGGCGCGAAGAAAAGCGCGCAACTGCTCTGAAAAAATATCTTTGTGGAGCAGCGAAAACCGGATAGCGCGCAACCCGAGGAACGGATTGGCTTCCTCGGCTTCATTCTGATAGGAAAGCACCTTATCGCCACCAATATCCAGTGTGCGAAAGGTCACTTCGCGGCCACCCATCGACTCCACGATCCGACAATACACCTGATACTGCTCCTCTTCCGACGGAAAGGCATTGCGGATAATAAATGGAAACTCACTACGGTAGAGACCAACACCTTCGGCGCGAGAACTCAGCGCAAGTTTCAAGTCGCTAAGCAGATTGATATTGGCGAAAAGCCGAATACGCGTACCGTCGGCTGTGCGCGTTTCTTCCTTAACCGGCGGAGCCGTCTCCAGTATTGCCGCTGCACGGCGATTCTCAGCATATTCCTTAAGCACATCTTCCGCCGGCTGGATGAAAATTACCCCTTGATCGCCATCCATTAGCAACTCACACGACTTACAAAGGACCGCCAGCTGCTGCGGATCAATCATCACCATTGGTTTCTGCAACGAGCGGCAAATGATCGCGTTATGCGATGTCACTCCGCCCTGGACGATAAATCCTTCCGCATTCTCTGTCGCCAGCTTGAGAATATCTGACGGCAGCAGCATATCGGCCACAATGATCTGGCCGGTGTAATCACCTCGTTTACGATCCCCGCCGATCAGATTCTCCAGCAGGCGATGACCGAGATCTTTCAAATCGTGCACCTTTTCCTGCAAACGCTGATTGGGACTGGCAGAAAAAATTTCGATATAGGCATTCACCAGCGTCACCAGCGCTTCTGCCGGAGGGGTCCCGGCCTCAATCCGCCGACGGATTTCACCGGAAAACTCATCGTCCGCCAGAATCAGCAAATGCGCACTAAAAATCAGCTGGGCGACGTCGGACAGCTCCTCGTCGGCCCGCCGCTGAAGATCTTTGAGCTGCTGCTCGGTCAACTGCAACGCACGATCGAAATCGCTTACCGTTAGATTCTGCGGGATGTCCTCCGGCGCCTGGAAACTGCCCCCTCGACCCGAAATAATAAAGGTTGCATTACCCTGCGCCACGCCTCCGCTGGCTGGACGTCCTTTGATCATCTTAGGCGCCGCCTCGGCCTCCGCCCGGACGGGCTCTTCCTGCCGATGCAACGTCAGCAGCAAGTGGGCGTTTTCTATTACGGTAGCCAACTGGGCGGCAATTGCTTTGAGCGCCTGTTCATCTTTCTCATCAAAATAATCCGGTTGCGTGTCTTGGACCACCAACACACCGACACGCGTCAAACCGCGCCGGATCGGCACGGCGAGGAAAGCCTCATACCGTTCTTCATTGATTCCCTTGACCGGCTGAAACCTGGGACTCCGGGCGCCGCGCCCCTCGCGAATGGCACGCAACTCTTTGAGTGCCAGCCCGGTCAACCCTTGCCCCAGACGCAGCTGTACCTTACCGACAGCAACCGGACTCAATCCCTGCGTGGCACGCAACGTAAGCATCCGATCCTTATCATCGTAGACATAGATTGAGCAGACCGCCGCCTGCATATGCCAGGCAACCACACTCACGGCAGATTGCAGAAAATCGTCGAGACTACTGCTCTTTTCAAAAAGTGACGACAGCTCCGCGATATCGCAGATCATATTGACATTGGCTTTACCCATAAAAAATCCCCTGTAAAAACCGTCTGGTTTTACCCTCTTTTTAAAAGGTTGGGAAGCGCTAAGGTTTTGTCCATCCGTGTTTTGTATGCGGACGGAGCTGCTTCATCTGCGTGCGGCGTTCGGCAAGACCGCGAACAACCGGAACCGGTTCGCCGGTTTCGTAATCGAGACCGGCATAATAGACAGCGGCCGCGGGTGTCATCGGCAAAGGAATAAAATCCTGCACCTGCTGAAGTTTCCACTCCTCGGCGCGCACAAACTTTTCGACTGCCTTCATCTCGCCCTCGGTCGAACCGGGAAAATTCGAAATGAAATACGGCACCAGATACTGCTTTTTACCTGCCGCACGGTTTTCCACATCAAAGGCTTTCTGAAATTCACAGAAAGTTTCCGGTCCCGGCTTACGCATTTTTTTCAGCACGTTCGGATGCATATGTTCCGGCGCCACTTTCAGATGCCCGGAAACGTGGTGTTTCGCCAACTCCCGAATGTATTTAGGATTCCGCAGCGCCACATCCATGCGGATACCGGACTGAATGAAAACATGCTTCACCTTCGCCAGCTCGCGCACCCGCTTCATCAAATGAATCGCCGATTCTGCGTCCAGCTCAAGGTTCGGGCAGATTTGCGGAAAGAGACAACTCGGTCGGCGACAGACTTTACACGCCGCGCACACGCCGTTGGCGCAACCGTACAGATTCGCCGTCGGCCCGCCGAGATCGGTGACGGTTCCGGAAAACGACGGCATCGCCGCCATCGTATTCACCTCGCGCACCACAGAATCCTCGGAACGGCTCGTCAGAAAACGGCCCTGATGCAGTCCGAGTCCGCAGAAAGCGCATCCGCCGCCGCACCCGCGCACCACCGTCACCGATTCCTTAATCATCGTAAACGCCGGAACCGGCTCCTTACAGGAAGGATGCGGCAGGCGCACGTACGGCAATTCATAAACGCGATCCATTTCCGCCGATGTCAGCGGCTGAGCGGGCGGTTCAATCCGTACGGCGCGCGCACCGTGAAACTGCACCAGCGGCTTGCCGGTAAACGGATTCTGCTCGCACTCGGTCAGCCGCGTCAGCTCCAGCACCGCTTTTTTATCCGCCTGACACTCTTCGAACGACGGCAGTTTGACGCAGTCCGAAAAATCGTGATCCGCTGATTCCTTACCGCCGAGCAGCCGCGCCGTGCCGGGGATTGCTTCCAACGGTTTCTGACCGGCCAGCCGGCGGGCAATTTCACGGATCGCTCGTTCGCCCATGCCGTAGACCAGAATATCGGCCTTTGAATCCTGCAAAATTGAAGGGCGAAGCTTGTCCTGCCAGTAATCGTAGTGCGCCGTACGCCGCAGACTCGCTTCGATGCCGCCAAGTACCGTCACCACACCCGGGAACGCTTTTTTCGCCAGCTGCGTATAAACCATCCCCGCCAGATTGGGTCGTTTACCGGTCGCGCCACCCGGCGTGTAGGCGTCGTCCTTGCGTTTGCGCCGCGCTGCGGTGTAGTGCGAAAGCATCGAATCGAGATTGCCCGCCGTAATCCCGCAAAACAGGCGAGGACAGCCCATCACCGTCAGCGACTCCGGTTTCGTCCAATCCGGCTGGGCGATAATGCCAACCCGCCAGCCGTCGGCTTCAAGCACGCGACCGATCACCGCCGCACCGAACGCCGGATGGTCAATATAAGCGTCGCCGGTGATAATCAGCACATCCAGCTCATCCCAGCCGCGCGCCTTCATCTCAGCCCGCGTCATCGGTAGAAATTGTTTAGTTTCAGCCATCGGAACAACGGTCTCAAATTTCTCAATCATTGGAAAATTTATTCGACCTGACCGGAACGGCAACCTACTATGCCGCCCTGATTTAATTCTGAAAAACATGCAAACTTTAGACACCCAGCTTTTTCTCGGCCTTTACCGTCACATGCTGGCGTCGCGTAAAGCCGACGCCGTGCAGGAGGACGCCGCCCAGCGCGGCGAGGCCTTTTTCTATATCCCGTCGTCCGGTCACGAGGCGATGGCGGCGCTCGCACCCCATCTGACGCCGACCGACTGGCTCCACTGCCACTACCGCGACCGCGCCCTAATGCTGGCTCGTGGCGTCACCCAGAAGGATCTGTTGCTCGACCTGCTCGGTAAAACCGGTTCGCCGACCGAAGGCCGCAATATGCCCGGCTTCGCCTGCAACCGCCGTCTGAATATGTTCGGTGCACCGACCGGCGTCGGCAGTAATACACTGCAAGCCGTCGGCGTGGCGCAAGCCATCAAAGACAGCCGTGATATCGTCTATTGCGGTATCGGCGATGGCGGCACACAGGAAGGTGAGTTTTTTGAAGCGGTGGCCGAAACCGTCCGCTCACAGCTTCCGGTTCTCTTCGTCGTCCAGAACAACCGTTATGCCCTTTCCACGCTGTCGAAAGGCCGCACCTTTTTTTCCCTGCCGGATGGCGACGCCAAGGATTTTTACGGCCTGCCGATTCTGCGCGCCGACGGCACCGATACAGTCGAAACGCACCGCATATTCGGCGACGCGGTTTCCACTATCCGGAAAACCCGCGGCCCGCAGATTGTCGTTCTGGATGTCGAACGGCTGACCAGCCACACCAACGCCGATGACCACACACTTTACCGCTCGGCCGACGACATCCGCGAGATGCACGAAAAAGCCGATCCGATTCTGGTTCTGGCAAAAAAGCTGATCGCCGCCGGTATTCCTGAAACGCAGCTCAAAGCGATTGAGCACGAAGTTAATCAGGAACTCAGTGTCGCTTTCGACGACGCCCGCAAAGCAAAAAATGCCAGGACGGAACTGAGCGCCAAAAAACCGCTGCCGCCGAAACTTACTGACACGAAAAGCGAAAAACGTGCCGCTGGCGACGCGCTCACCATGCTCGAAGCCATGCGCGCTGTGCTCCGCAACCGCCTCGGTGCCGACGCCAATGTTTATCTCTACGGCGAAGACATCGAAGATCCGAAAGGCGACGTGTTCGGCCTCACCCGCGGACTGAGCACCGCTTTTCCCGGACGCGTCATCAACGCGCCGCTCAGCGAATCCACCATCGTCGGCGCGGCGATTGGCCAGGCGCTGGTCGGAAAAAAACCGGTCGCCTGCATTCAGTTTGCCGACTTCATGCTGCCCGCCTTCAACCAGATCGCCGCCGAACTCGGCGCGATGTGGTGGCGCACCAACGGACAGTGGGAATGCCCCGTCATCTTGATGGCGATTTGCGGCGCCTACCGCCCCGGCCTCGGCCCGTATCACGCGCAAACCTTCGACTCCACTTTTGCCCACATTCCCGGCCTCGATGTCTTTATGCCGTCCACCGCGCCGGATGCCGCCGGTCTGCTCAACGCCGCGTTTGAATCCGGACGCCCGACCGTTTTTCTTTTTCCTAAAAATCTGATCAACGACCGCTCCGTCACCGCCGCGGCGGATGCGGCGCAGCAGTTCGTGCCGATCGGCAAGGCGCGCGTCACCCGTCCGGGCCGCGACCTTACCATCGTCAGCTGGGGCAGCACCGTGCCGCTCTGCGAAAAAACCGCCGAGGCGCTTCAGGTTGCCGGTGCATCCGTTGAAGTCATCGACCTGCGCTCGCTCGTTCCGTGGGATCAGGAAGCGGTCATCGCTTCCGCACAGAAAACCGGGCGGCTGCTCGTTGTCCATGAAGACAATCATACCTGCGGGTTTGGCGGCGAAGTGCTGGCCACCGTCGCCGAAAAAGCGAACGTACCGGTGCAGATGGCACGCGTCGCACGGCACGACACCTACATTCCGTATCTCTTTGAAACGCAAATCGAAGTACTGCCTTCTTTCCGCACCGTGCTCGGCAAAGCCGCCGAACTGCTCGGCTACTCGCTGACCTGGCAGAAGCCGAGTGAAGAAGCCGAAGGTTCCGTTACCGTCAATGCCATCGGCTCCAGCCCGTCCGATAAAACCGTTAAGATCACCGAACTGCACGTCAAAGCCGGACAATCAGTTGAAGCCGGCGAACTGCTCGCCTCCGTTGAAGCCGACAAAGCGACGATGGAAATCTCGTCACCGGTCAGCGGTATCGTCGAAGAACTATTCCTTGCCGAAGGCGATTCCGTCGATGTCGGCACGCCGCTTGCCCGCATCGTCACCAAAGAAATCAGTCTGATTAAAAAACCGGTCACCAAAGATGATCCTGGTACACCGATTCTGGAAAAACGGACGGCGGCAGTTCTCGAAAAGCGGTCCACGGTTGAACACAAGCCGGTACTTATTTCATCCATCGCCACGGTACTCGGCTCACGCCACATCACCAACGAAGAGTTGTTGAAAGGTCATGGTGAATGGGATTCCGAAGCGATCCGTTCGCGCACCGGCTGTGAAAACCGTTATTGGATCACCGGCGACGAAAACGTTGAAACACTCGCCGTCAAAGCCGTACGCAACCTGCTTGAAATGGAAAAGCTGGCGCTGGCCGATATCGACGCCATCGTCTGCTCAACCGGCACACCGCTGGCCATGACGCCGTCGCTCGCCTGCCGTGTCCTTAAAGAACTCAGCCCTGAAAAAGGCGAAGTTCAAATGCAGGCCCACGACATTAGCGCCGCCTGCTCCGGCTACATGTACGCTTTACAGAACGCCTGCGACATCCTGCGCGACGACCCGGCGAAAAAAGTTATCATTATCACCGCTGAAACGCTCTCGCCGATGATCAACCATAACGATCAGAAGACGCTGGCGCTCTTCGGCGACGCCGCCACCGCTTCGCTCGTTTCCTGCGAACCGCGCGGCGGCAATGTTAACGTACTGATCAACCGGCCCGTTCTCTCCGCCACCGGTGTGGATGAAAAAGTGCTCTACGTTCCGCACATGGGCAGCGGTCAGGTGATCGAAATGGAAGGACTCACCGTTTTCAAACTCGCCGTCCGCAAGATGATCGATATGCTGGCCGAAGCTTGCGAAATGCGCGGCATTGCGGTCGATGCGCTCGATATGATCGTACCGCATCAGGCCAACGAGCGAATTATCGAAGCGATCCGCAAGACCATCCACTGTCCGCCGGAAAAAATGTTCAACCACATCCGCAAATACGCCAACACCTCGTCGAACACCATCCCGTTCGCAATGGTTGAGCTGATGCCGCAGATGAAAAAAGACGCACTCGTCGGACTCACCGCTTTCGGCGGCGGCTTCACCTTCGGCGCAGCCGTCATCGAAAAGCAGTAAACCTATGTTACATCCCGATACCGAAGTCAGATGGATCAGCAAAGAAGTCGGATGCGGCATTGTCGCCACCCGCGACATTCCCAAAGGCACCATCACCTGGGCGATGGATCCGCTTGACCGTTTCTTCAGCGCTCAGGAGGTTGCCGCACTGCCCGACCGCTGCCGCGAAACGCTCCTCAAATATTCCTACCGCAACCGGCACGGCGAATATGTCTTCTGCTGGGACAACACGCGCTTCATGAACCACAGCTTCAACCCCAACTGCATCACCACCGCCTACAACTTTGAGCTGGCCGTGCGTGACATAGCCGAAGGCGAAGAGCTCACCAACGATTACGGCTCGCTCAATATTCTGGAGCCGTTCCACGCCTGCGACGAAGGAACTCAACGGAAAGTGGTTTATCCTGACGACCTTGCCCGCCACTATAAACAGTGGGACGAAAAACTCGAAGGCGCCTTCAAACTCGTCCATCTGATCGAACAGCCTCTGCGCGATATGCTTTCAGACGAACAGTGGGAAAAATCCTGCCACATCGCCGAAAAGCGCTCGCCGATGGACTCCATCCTTAACTGCCTGCACCGAGGTTAGGATTCAGGCCTGCGACTTTTAGACTTTAGACTTTCGACCGCGGTCTTTAGACTCCCGCCCCATGAACGACGACTATGAACTGATCGACAGCGGCGACGGCCGCAAGCTGGAGCGCTTCGGCGACGTAAAACTGGTACGCCCCGCCGGACAGGCCGCGTGGCAGCAGTCGCTTACTGAAGAAATCTGGCAAGATGTCTCCGCCGGCTTCGACCGTGAAGGCGGCAACCGCTGGCACAACCGCCACAACCTGCCCGACAACTGGAAAGTCACCGTCGCCGGAATCACTTTTAAACTTTCTTCCACCGACTTCGGCCACCTCGGCATTTTCCCCGAACAGCGCGTCATGTGGAAATGGATCCGCGAAACGGTGCAACAGCGCAAAGAGCAAACCGGCACAATGAATGTGCTGAATCTCTTCGCCTACTCCGGCGGCTCGACCCTTGCCGCCGCGCAGGGCGGCGCGGAAGTCTGCCACCTCGACGCCTCCAAAGGGATGGTCGACTGGGCGCGCGAAAACGGCTTGCTCAACGGACTGCAGGACGCGCCGATCCGCTGGATCGTCGACGACGCCATCGGCTTTCTCCGCCGCGAAGTAAAACGGGAACGCCGCTACGACGGCATCATCCTCGACCCGCCCTCTTTCGGCCGCGGTAAAAAAGGCGAGGTCTTCAAAATTCAGGATGCGCTCCCCGAACTGCTCAATCTCTGCCGCGACCTGCTATCGGAAAATCCGTCATTCCTTTTGCTGAGCTGTCATACGCCCGAATACTCGCCGATGATTCTAAAAAACCTGCTCACGCAAGGGCTTAAGGATTTAGGCGGTACCACCGACTGCGGCGAGATGCTCCTCACCGGCAAACCGGACGTCATGCCATTGCCCAGCGGTGCGTTTGCAAGATGGACGGCATCTAACAAGTAGAGCTGACTATGGATAAACTGCTCAGAAAAGCATGTGTCACCATCATGGTGATTCTCGCAACTGGATGCGGATATCTTTGCAGCGGCACATGGGAAGACAGTCCAAAAAATTGGGGCCGTGCCTTTCAATCAACAAAACCGCCTGAGGTTGAAGTTGTTCACTCTAAATATTGGCGATCAGCCCACTTTACATACGAATTCGAATATTTTTTTCATATCCGATCAAACGACGATCTCAAGGAAAAATTCTTTGCGCAAAATGAGTTAGTAAAGCGCACTGATAATCTGGAAGTCATCAAACGCTCATTCTTTGGCGGCGTGCCTATTTGGTTTATCCCAAAACCAATTGATAAATATGATGTCTGGACTTACAAAAACGAACCACGTGGAAACTTTCATCTATTCGTCGATAAAGAAACAGGAGACCTGTTTATTACGGATAATCAGGTGTGAAAAAGGAGACCTTCGCCATGACCTCACCATCTGAACATCCGCGCGATCCGCTGCACGGGATCACCTTGGAAAAAATTCTCATCCAGCTCGTCGAGGATCACGGTTGGGAAGAGATGGGTGAGCGCATTCGAATCCGGTGTTTCCAGTCCGATCCGTCGATCAAATCCAGCCTGACGTTTCTGCGCAAAACGCCGTGGGCGCGGGAAAAGGTCGAAAGGTGGTATGTCGCCGATTCCCGCCGGAAACAAAGGCGTATGTAGTGTTGGCTCTATGAGCCAATTAATTTCGGCTCGCAGAGCCGACGCTACATCATTCTCTCGAAATCTTCCACGATTCGGATAAATCAAATGGCCTTGGCAGGCCGCCGGTTCTTCGCCACTATTCCGCCCATGAATCTCGACGTCCTTTATCACGACAACCAAATGCTGGCGGTGAATAAACCGGCGGGCTTGCTGACGCAGCCGAGCGGGACGGATAAGGACAATCTGGAAGACCGCGCCAAGGCGTACATCAAAGAGGTTAAAGGCAAGCCGGGCAATGTGTTTCTGCACGCCGTTCACCGGCTCGACCAGGTGGTCAGCGGCATCGTACTGTTCGCCTGCACCGATAAGGCGCTTTCACGCCTGAACGCCGATATGCGGACCCACCGCTTCACTAAAATCTACCACGCCGTCGTTTCCGGCACGCCGCCGCAGCCCGAAGGTTCCCTGCGCCACTTTCTGATTCACGACGATCACCGAGCCGAAGTGGTGAAAGAAAGTGATCCTGACGCCCGCGAGTGTCTGCTCGATTACAAGGTGGTAGGGACGGATCGCCGAGCCGTCCGCCATTCAACCAGCGGCGCTCTCGGCGATAGCGCCCTACCAACTACGCTGCTGGAAATTCAGTTGCACACCGGACGCTATCATCAAATCCGCGCGCAGCTTGCCGCGACCGGCTGTCCAATTGTCGGTGACGAAAAGTACGGTTCCGCCGTCCGGTTACCGGGCGGTGCAATCGCCCTGCACCACGCGCGGTTGACGGTGATTCATCCGGTCAGTAAAGCGGAGATCGTCGTCGAAG
>Ga0247840_10008283_pt1 | contig 14012 bp, 9 predicted proteins | sample LaCruzMarch2015__FD_192404 | JGI IMG/M metagenome (GOLD analysis project Ga0247840, IMG submission 192404) | Freshwater microbial communities from meromictic Lake La Cruz, Castile-La Mancha, Spain - LaCruzMarch2015_17m | ecosystem: Environmental > Aquatic > Freshwater > Lake | place: Spain...
GGTGTATCTTGTCCACCTCCTCATCCTGAACTTCATAAAACGGCATTGGGAGCAGAAGATACGGTTGATTGGGTCTATATGGAACGTACGTTGGACACTGTTATGGATCTAAAAAAACAAAACTATTTTGTTTTTGCAATTGAACAAGCACACGGAAGTTTATCCATAAATGATTTGAAATTAGACCCAAAGACGAAATATGCGATCGTTTTAGGTAATGAAGTTAAAGGTGTCCAACAGTGTGTGGTGGATATATGTGATGCTTGTCTTGAAATTCCACAGTATGGAACCAAACATTCCTTAAATGTATCAGTAGCTTCCGGTATCGTTCTTTGGTCTTTTTTTAAAAGTTGGACATGCCTTGATGAATGAATCAAACAACTGTCTCTTATTATTATTTAGTTTTAAAGTTTAAAAAGAAAAGATAGTATAATAGACTGTTTATACTGTTGATTCTTTTTTAGATTTTTTTTTGATGTAACAACTTGTGAATAGCAATACCACTTTGTAAACAGGTTATCAACCATTCAAAAACTCCTAATAATCTGATATCAAACTTTATTCATTCCTTTTAATAATTATACAAAAAAGTGGGTGTTCATACTTTTATGACTTTACTTTTGTTGATAGCGTTGTTTGTATCGTTCATGGTTTTTGACAAAGATTAATAATCTAAAAAGTTGTTCGTAAAATCACACTTTTTTTCCATACATATCCACAGCAGTTGACAACTTATCAACATCCTTTTTCCTATATTTGTCATCCCAAAGAAGGAACACACATTGAATAATAGTGCAGAAAATACTCCATTGATCAAGCAGTATTTCGAGATGAAAGCCAAACATCCCGATGCTGTATTGATGTTCAGAGTTGGTGATTTTTACGAAGCATACGGAAAAGATGCGGTGGAAGTCGTTGATATACTTGGTATTGCGAAGACTCGTAAATCAAATGGCGCCTCAGGACCTATTGAAATGTGCGGTTTTCCTCATCATGCATTGGATAATTTTCTACCTAAGTTGGTTCGTGCAGGTAGACGGGTAGCTATTTGCGATCAGCTGGAAGACCCGAAGCAAACCAAAAAATTAGTAAAACGCGGCATCACCGAATTGGTTACTCCAGGAGTTTCCACCAATGAACACATTCTGGATCAAAAAGAAAACAATTTTCTAGCCAGTCTGCATATCGAAAAATCACATGCAGGAGTCGCCTTTTTGGACCTTTCAACCGGTGAATTTTTAACAGCCGAAGGATCCTTTGATTATGTGGATAAATTATTGAACACCTTCCTTCCCAAGGAGGTGTTATATGAGCGCGGTAAAAAAGAACTTTACAAACAACATTTCAACCATACATGCTCCAGATTTGAATTGGACGATTGGATTTACAACGAAGATTCAGCCATGAATCGACTTTTGAAACATTTTCAGACCAAAAGTTTGAAAGGTTTCGGCATCCAAAGTATGCAAGCTGGCATTATTGCCTCTGGCGCCATCCTTTATTATATGGATCTGACCGAGCATAAGCAACTAGGTCACGTTCAATCCATTTCAAAGGTAGAAGAAGACCGATTCGTCCGATTGGACCGATATACCATTCGCAGTCTTGAATTATGCGACACCATCAACGAAGGAGGGCGTAGTTTACTCAGTGTAATAGACAAGACAAAAAGTTCGATGGGTGGTCGGTTACTTCGCCGTTGGTTGCTTTTTCCGCTTAAAGAATTGGCTCCCATTGTGGAACGCCAAGACATCATCGACTATTTTTTCAAAAACCCTGAACTTCGGGAATATATTTCTGAAAAGCTACGTTTAATCGGTGATTTGGAGCGCATCGTTTCAAAAATTTCAGTTGGGCGAGTTTCCCCACGCGAATTGGTTTACCTTAAAACCTCCCTGCAGGCTGTCGATGACATTCGCAGAGCAGTTCAGGAAGACGCATCGAATCTAGAGGATTTAGGTCATCAAGCGCTTTTGCGAATGGTTGAAAAAATTAACCCGTGCGAGGTTATTCGTGATCGTATTCAAAAGGAAATTGTAGACACTCCACCCATCGCCCTAAACCGAGGTGAGGTGGTTCGTGATGGTGTAAACCCAGATTTGGATGAACTGCGTGCCTTATCAACATCCGGTAAGGAATTTCTGTTAGCCATACAGGAACGCGAATCAAATTTAACCGGTATTGCAAGCTTGCGCATTAGTTTCAATAGTGTTTTCGGTTATTACATCGAAGTGCGTAATTCCCAGAAAGACAAAGTTCCTGTAGAATGGATTCGCAAACAAACATTGGTCAATGCGGAGCGCTACATTACCCAAGAGCTCAAAGTTTATGAAGAAAAAATACTCGGTGCAGAGGAAAAAATTCAAGCGCTGGAACTGATGATTTTCACCGAGTTGACAACGGAGCTTTCCAAATATATGGCTGATATACAGCGAAATGCAATTCAAATTGCCCAGTTGGATTGCTTAATTTCCTATGCATTGGTGGCTGTACAAAACAACTACCAACGTCCGGTAATGGAGGTCGGCGATCGACTTGAAATCATCAACGGACGACATCCTGTCATCGAAAAACAATTACCATCGGATGAACCCTATATTCCCAACAATGTTCGCATGGACAGTACTTCGGAACAGATTCACATCATCACCGGACCAAATATGGCTGGTAAATCCGCTTTCCTTCGGCAGACGGCATTGATAGTCCTGATGGCTCAAACTGGCTCCTTTGTTCCTGCAGATGCAGCTCACATAGGGTTAGTGGATAAAATTTTCACCAGGGTGGGGGCTTCCGACAACATTTCTTCCGGAGAATCCACCTTTATGATCGAAATGAACGAAGCTTCCGATATTCTGAACAATCTTTCTCAGAAAAGCTTGATTTTGTTCGATGAATTGGGTAGGGGTACCTCAACCTATGACGGAATTTCCATTGCTTGGGCCATTGTGGAATACATTCACGAACACCCCAAATATAAGGCTAAAACCCTCTTTGCAACTCATTACCACGAATTAAATGAGATGGAGAAATCTTTTTCCCGTATTCGAAATTACCACGTCACGGTAAAGGAGGCGGATGGAAAAGTCATTTTCTTGCGCAAGATGGAGCGGGGTGGAACCGAGCACAGTTTTGGAATTCATGTAGCCAAAATGGCCGGCATGCCGCAAAGTATTCTCAAACGAGCCAACCAGATATTAAGTCGGATGGAAACGGAAAACCGAAAGGGTTCCATCCATAAACCAACTCAGGAAATTGCCAGTGAAAGAGGAGGGATGCAACTGAGTTTTTTCCAGTTGGACGATCCTATTTTGTCCCAAATTCGCGATGAAATCCTCAAGGTGGATGTGAACAATCTCACACCATTGGAAGCATTGAACAAACTCAGTGACATCAAGCGGATTCTAAAAGGGAAATAAATCTTATACGTTAAACCGGAAGTGCATGATATCACCGTCGTGGACAATGTATTCCTTCCCTTCCACATTCATCTTCCCTGCTTCTTTCACAGCTGCTTCCGAACCATATTTGACGAAATCCTCAAATTTGATCACTTCGGCACGGATGAATCCTTTTTCAAAATCGGTATGGATCACCCCGGCACAAACAGGTGCCTTGCTTCCTGTATGAAACGTCCAGGCACGAACTTCCTGTACCCCTGCTGTTAGATAAGTGCTTAAATTCAGCAGTTTATAGGCGGATTTAATCAAGCGGGAAACGCCGGATTCATGCAAACCGATTTCGTTAAGGAACATTTCGCGCTCCTCAAAAGTTTCGAATTCTGCGATTTCCGATTCGATTTTGGCCGCCACCACCAATATTTCTGCGTTTTCATCCTTGACCGCTTCGCGAACCATTTCCACGTATTTGTTTCCGCTCACAGCCGAGGCTTCATCCACGTTGCAGATGTACATCACGGGCTTGTTGGTCAGTAAAAACAAGTCACGGGCAATTTTTTCATCGTCTTTGGTATCAAACTGTACCGAGCGGGTTGATTTGCCTTGTTCGAGCGCATTTTTGAATTTCAGCAACACCTCCAACACTTGCTTGGCTTGTTTGTCACCACCGGTTTGAGCTTGTTTCTGAACTTTCTGAATGCGGCTGTCAATGGTTTCAAAATCTTTGATTTGCAGTTCGTAATCGATGATTTCTTTGTCTCGAACCGGGTTGATGCTACCGTCCACATGGGTCACGTTTTCGTCGTCAAAACAGCGAAGCACGTGCAGAATGGCATCTGTTTCACGAATATTTGCCAGAAATTTATTTCCCAAACCTTCCCCTTTGCTGGCCCCTTTTACCAAGCCAGCAATGTCCACGATTTCAACGGTTGTGGGCACGATGCGGTGTGGATGGACCAGTTCAGCCAACTTGTTCAGACGCTCATCGGGAACGGTGATTACCCCGACATTCGGTTCAATCGTGCAAAAAGGGAAGTTTGCTGCCTGTGCCTTTGCGTTCGAAAGGCAGTTGAATAGGGTGGATTTGCCGACGTTTGGCAGGCCGACGATGCCGCATTGTAATGCCATATGAATTTTTTTTGGATGAAACCTTATTGTGAAACCTCAATTCAGCGCTTAGTCCCGCTGCTGATGTCGGGATTAGCGCAACCACATCATTGCTTTAGAGAATCGAATATTCCTCGCTGTTTGTGGCAAAGAGATTCAATTTTCTCGGGCGGAATGCTTTCGGGCCGCAAAAGTACAAAAAATCGGGCAATTCTACGAATGAGCCTCGAGCCAATTCCGACCCACACCTACATCTGCCTTCAATGGCACGTCCAAATGGACCGCGTTTTCCATTTCGTAGGCCACCATTGCTTTTACAATCGAAAGTTCATTTTCGGGAACGATAAAATTTAATTCATCGTGGACCTGTAGAATCATTGTGGTTTTAAGTCCCTGTTTTTTAAGCGCATAGGCAATCTTGACCATGGCCACCTTGATGATGTCCGCCGCTGTTCCCTGGATGGGGGCATTGATGGCATTCCGTTCAGCGTATCCTCTCACATTAGCATTCTGTGAGTGAATATCCTGCAAGTATCTTTTACGGTGAAACAGCGTTTCCACCCAGCCGTTTTCCCTAGCCTTCGCAATGGACTCATCCATATAGGCCTTGACCTGCGGATAGGTGTTGAAGTACCCGTCAATCAGTTCTTTTGCTTCTGTCCTGGAAACACCCATTCGTTCGGCCAACCCAAAAACGGAGATGCCGTAAATGATTCCGAAGTTAGCGGTTTTCGCTTTTCGGCGCATATCCGAAGAGACCTCTTCCAAAGGGATTTTGTATATCTTCGCAGCTGTGGCCGCGTGAATATCCAAGTCTTCCCGGAAAGCCTGAATCATAGAAGGGTCTTGACTCAGATGCGCCATCAGTCTCAACTCGATTTGTGAATAGTCCGCTGAGAGAAACAACGTTCCTGGTTCTGCCGAAAAGGCCTTTCGTATTTCACGTCCTTGTGCGTCTCTTACCGGAATGTTCTGAAGGTTCGGATTGCTCGAACTCAACCTTCCAGTTGCTGTAACAGCCTGATTAAAAGAGGTATGAATTTTTCCCGTTCGTGGGTTGATCAATTCAGGAAGGGCATCGATGTAAGTGCTAAGCAGCTTTTTCATACCTCGTTGATCCAGAATTTTTTCAATGATTGGGTGCTTTCCTTTCAAACTTTCCAGCACGTCTTCGGATGTAGAATACTGCCCAGTTTTGGTTTTTTTTGCTTTCCCGCCGATTTCAAGTTTTTCAAAAAGCACTTCTCCAATTTGCTTGGGTGAATTCACATTAAAAGGCAGCCCTGCCAGTTCCTGAATTTCTGCCTCCATCTTTTCCAAGGCTGCCGTCATGATCACCGATGATTCCTTTAACGCAGCCCTATCAATGGCTATTCCGTGGGTTTCCATATCGGTTAAAACCTTAACCAACGGCATTTCGACTTCATAACACAGAAAATCCAATCCTTTTTCATGAATTTCTTTTTCCAAAACCTCTTTCAATTGAAGGGTAATGTCGGCATCCTCGGAAGCATATTCATATACCTCGGCAGGTGCGAGGTCCCTCATGTTTTTCTGATTTTTTCCTTTTGGCCCGATCAACTCCTCGATGTGAATGGTCCGGTACTTTAGGAAAATCTCGGCAAGCAAATCCATGTTATGTCTTTGTTCCGGCTGAAGCAAATAATGTGCAATCATGGTGTCGAAAAACGGACCTTGAACATCGATTCCATATTTTTTCAAAACAACCATGTCGTATTTTAGATTTTGGCCGATTTTCAAAACAGACGCTTTTTCTAAAATTGCTTTCAAGGGTTGCACTTTTTGAAATCCGATTACGCCCGGAGGAACCGGTAGGTAGTACGCTTCATTTTTCTTCCAAGAAAACGACATTCCGACCAATTCTGCCTCGATGGCATCAAGACCAGTGGTTTCGGTGTCAAATGAGAAGAAATCTTGATCGCGAATTTGACTTAAAAAATGGCTAAATTTCTCCTCTGAATCAAGTAGATAGTAGGAGTGAGGCACCTCTTTCAAGCCTTTCAGATTTGAAAATTCCGAAGCGCTCCATACTTCCTCCACATTTACAGAATTCTCAAGAGCGTTTTCAACCCCATTTTCTGTCAGCCTTTTTTCTTCGGAAGGTGCGGGTTCATCCCAAAGCGAAAATTGAGCAACCGGAGACGTTTGTTTTTTGGAGGACGGTTTTGCCGCTTCTGCCTGCTCCATTTTTTTTACAGGAACAGTAGGTCGACTATTTTGAATTTTGTTGAGGTGCGTCCTAAATTCCAATTCTTCATAAATTTGCCGCAGCGCCGTTTCATCCACCGGATCTCGATGCAACTCTGCTTCGTTAAATTCAACAGGGACATCAATTTTGATGGTAGCCAAAAATCGACTGAATTCAATTTGCTCTTTATTGTTCTCAATCTTTTCTTTCAGTGCTCCTTTTAACTGGTCGGTATTGTTAAGTAAATGTTCAATACTGCCGAACTGATCGAGCAATTTTCGGGCAGAAACATCACCCACGCCTGGACAGCCTGGAATATTGTCGGAAGTATCACCGACCAAGCCCAAATAATCGATCATCTGAGACGGCGTTGTCAATCCATATTTCGTGATCACTTGCTCCGGCCCCATGATCTCGAATTCGTTGGAGCCATATTTTGGCTTGTACATGAACACATGATCGGTCACCAATTGTCCGTAATCTTTATCCGGTGTCATCATAAAGACTGTAAAGCCTTCTTTTTCTGCCATGACGGACATGGTTCCTATTACATCGTCCGCTTCAAAACCTGGAACTTCAATGATTGGGATGTGAAACGCCTCGATGATTCGTTTTATCCAAGGCACCGACCAAGTAATCACTTCCGGTGTTTTTGGCCGTTGAGCCTTGTATTTCTCAAAGGCTTCATGACGGAAAGTTGGCCCTGGAGGATCGAATCCAACGGCGATATGGCTTGGGTTTTCACGACGGAGCAAATCTTCCAAGGTGTTTAGGAACCCAAAAATGGCCGACGTGTTTTGACCTTTGGAGTTCATCCTAGGGTTGTTTATAAAAGCATAATATGCCCTGTAAATCAATGCATAAGCATCGAGTAGGAAGAGCCTTTTGGAAGAATCCATTTGAATGTGCTGTTTGTTTTTGTAAAAGTACTAAAAAATGAGCACGCGTCGTTTTTTTATTAATTTTGTAATCCCATACCATCCATAATGATAGAACAGATCCGAAAACCGGTTGACAAAGATTTTCAACGATACGAAAAGGCATTTAAAGAAGCCATTGATACAGAAAATGCTTTATTGAAAACCATATTGGCGTACGTCAGAACCACGAAGGGTAAAGAATTACGACCCGTTTTAACGCTTTTGGCTGCCGGAATGTTCGGCACAATCAATGAAGATACCATTACTGCAGCCGTTTCTCTTGAGTTGCTTCATACGGCAAGCTTGATGCACGATGATGTGGTGGATCAAACCTATGAAAGGCGTTCAAAGTATTCAGTCAACGCTTTGTGGAATAATCGTATAGCCATATTGGTTGGGGACTATTACCTGTCTAAATCGGCCTTTATTACCGCTAAAATGAAATCCAGTCGCATAACGACCATGCTTTCTCAGTTGGGTTGCGACCTGTCTGACGGGGAGTTGCTCCAAGTTTATAACGAACGCAAACTCCTAATCGATGAAGCCTCTTACCTGGAAGTCATTCGTAAAAAGACGGCAAAAACTTTTGCTTTTTGCACACAATCGGGTGCGATAACGGTGGAATCGACTTCCCAACAGGAAGAAAATCTTCGATTGTTTGGTGAAAACTTGGGCATGGTCTTTCAAATTAAGGATGATATTTTTGATTATTTTCAGTCAAGCACTATAGGCAAGCCCACAGGAAATGATCTGAAGGAAGGTAAAATGACGCTTCCCTTGATTTTTGCTTTGGAAAATGCTTCCAAAGAAGCTAAGCGTCCTTATTTGAACATGATTCGGAACCGAGATTTTACGCCTGAGAATCTACTTAAAATGAGTCTTTTTGTTCGCCAAGCCGGTGGAATTCAATATGCTGAGAAAAGGATGGCAGAATTTGGCGAAAAGGCAAAAAAGAATATTGAGGAGTATCCATCGTCTCCATTTCATGAGTCGTTGATTGGATGTTTGGAATACGCAATGAAACGAACAAAATAAAGGGCCGCTCGCTTGAGCAACCCTTTACGGAAAGATTTTTTAGGTTTTTTAGAAGGCGGTGGTTGGTTTTCCCATGATTTCAGTCAGGATGTTGTTGGCCAATCTACTGGCACCGAATCGAAATAAGTCTTTTTGCAGCCATTCTTCCCCTAAGACGTCTTCTACGATGCAATAGTAATCCAGCGCCTCTTCGGTGGTTGCAATGCCTCCAGCGGCCTTAAAACCCACTTTTCTGCCTGTTTTTTCAGAATATTCCTTGATGAGTTTGCACATTACGTATGCCGCAGTGGTTGTTGCAGCCGGCTGTTGCTTCCCGGTAGATGTTTTGATAAAATTGGCACCGGATTCCATTGCCAATATTGATGCGATACGTATTTCGTCCACGTTTAATGAACCTGATTCCAGAATGACTTTTAAATGAGCCTCCCTGCAAGCTGCTTTAATTTCCTGCAGTTCTTCGACGATTTCCTCGTATTTCTTCTCCAGTAATTTTCCGATGGAAAGGACGATATCAATTTCACTTGCCCCATCCAGCACCGCCAGCGATGTTTCTGCAACTTTTACTTCGACAAAAGTCTGTGAATGCGGGAATCCAGCAGCGACGGAAGCGATTTCCACACCTTCCGTTAGACATTCCCGTACCGTTTTAACCATGGACGGGTAGACACAAATGGCTGCAACGTTTGGGAGTTCTGGGTATTTCTCTCCAAAAGCATTCACCTTTTGAACCATTTTACCGATACTTTCTTCGGTATCTGCGGTGTTCAGACTTGTCAGGTCAATACAACTCAGGATGGTTTCATACGCTTTCTTACCACGGCTAGCAGATTTCCTTTTTTGAAGAATTTCTTCGATGCTTTTTAGCACATCTGTTTCATTGTAAGTTGCATATTGTTTTAGTATGCTGGTGATCTTTTCCATTTCAATGTAATTTTGGATTATTTAAATGTCTGTTTGTATCTCTTTCGGTCTTTTTTCGAAGATTGTTTTCAAAAGCCTCTGTCAAGTCCACTCCTGTTTGATTGGCTAGGCATATGAGCACCCACAATACGTCAGCCAGTTCATCTCCCAAATGGTCGGTGGATTCGTTGGTTTTAAGTGATTGATCCCCGTATTTGCGGGCAATGATTCTGGCTACTTCGCCAGTTTCTTCCGTTAAAATCGCCATGTTGGTTAATTCGCTGAAATAACGGACACCATACGTGTTGATCCATTCATCGACTGTTCGTTGTGCTTCCGAGATTGTCATGGTTTTATTCTTTATTTTTGGTATCCATATAAATGGTCACTGGTCCATCATTGGTTAAACAGACTTTCATGTCCGCTCCAAATATTCCAGTTTCAATCTTTTTGCCGAGTTTGTTCGTTAACATTTCTTGAAGCTTTTCATACAGTGGGATAGCGACTTCTGGCCTTGCCGCTTTTATGAAAGAGGGGCGATTCCCTTTTTTAGTCTGCCCATACAAGGTGAATTGGCTGATTAACAATATATTACCATTAACATCAAGAATGGATTTATTCATTAGCCCTGCTTCATCCGCGAAAATACGCAAATGTACGATTTTGCTGCTTATCCAATCGATATCTTCCAGATTATCAAGTTCTTCAATGCCGATTAAAAGTAAAAGACCCTGTTGGACAGAACCCCTGACGACACCTTCAATCTCGACTTCTGCATTCGAAACACGTTGAATTACCGCTCTCATTCTTCCTTTTTTGAATGTAAAAATAGCGATATTTTCTGAGCCTTGGATGTCCCTACCACTTTTTGAATGCTTTCAAAATCGGCGTTCCGAATCCGTTTTACACTTTTGAATTCTTTTAGGAGTAGGGTTTTGGTTTCACTGCCAATGCCAGTGATCGCATCCAGCTCCGATTCGGTTTGGTTTTTACTCCGGAGCTTTCGATGATGGGTTATTCCAAATCGATGGGCTTCGTCCCGAAGTTGCTGAATTAATCGAAGTGTTTCGGAGTTTTTATCCAAGTATATTGGGACAGAATCGTTGGGGAAAAACAATTCTTCCAGATTTTTTGCAATACCGATAACCTGCAACTTATCAAATACGCCCACTTCTTTTAGGGCCGTGACCGCCGAAGAGAGTTGGCCTTTACCTCCGTCAACAATGATTAATTGCGGCAAAGGTTGTCCCTCCGCCTGTAATCGCTGGTATCGGCGTTTAAGGACTTCTTCCATCGAAGCAAAATCATCCGGCCCTACCACTGTTTTTATGTTGAAATGCCTATAGTCTTTCTTCGATGGCTTCGCGTTTTTAAAGACGACGCACGAAGATACCGGAAAACTTCCTTGAGTGTTCGAGTTGTCAAAACATTCGATGTGAAGGGGTAATTCGTGCAAATTAAGATCTTTTTTAACGGTGCTTAGTATTCTTGTCATCCGTTGTTCTGGATTGAGTTTTTCCTGCTGTTTGAGAAGGTCTACTTTGTACTGTTTAACGTTTTGCGTGGAAAGGTCCAATATTTTTTTCCGATCTCCTCGCTGAGGAATTGTAAAGGTGATGCCTTCAAGCTCCAATTCAGGATGAAAAGGCACTATAATTTCCTTAGCGGGACTTGTATATCGCTGCCTAATCTCAAAAATTGCCGTGCTTAGCAATTCTTCTTTTTTCTCTTCCAGACGTTTTTTGTATTCAATCGTCATTCCTCGGACAATACAGCCGTTTACCAGATACAGGTAGTTAATGATGGCAGAATGCTCCGTTTCATCAAATGAATAGACTTCAATATTGTGCAGGCCCGAGTTAACAATCGAAGATTTGCTTCGATACTGTTCGATTAAATCGTATTTTTCTTTAATTAAGTGTGCCTCTTCAAACTTCAGTTTATCAGACAGGTTTTTCATTTCCTGGAGTAAATGTTTGCTGATTTGATGGATGTTTCCCTTCAGTATTTCTCGTATTTCCTGAATATTTTCCATGTAGTCTTCCAATGTTTGAAACCCTTCGCAAGGGCCTTTGCATTTTTTAATCTGATATTCCAGGCACACCTTGTACTTTCCACTTCGAATATGCTGATCTAGCATTGGAAGCTTGCAGCTCCTGATTGGATACACTTTTTTTATAACTTGCAATAACGCTCGAACCATTGGAACGGAGCTGTAGGGGCCGTAATATTCCGAACCGTCTCGAATGATATTTCGTGTTAAAAAGACCCTTGGAAAGGGCTCTTTTTTTATGCAAATACTTGGATACGTCTTATCATCCTTCAGCATCACGTTGTATCTGGGGCGGTACTGTTTGATCAGATTGTTTTCCAAAAGAAGCGCATCTTCTTCCGTGTCAACAACGATAATTTTGAGATCGTGAATTTTCCGTACTAAAATTCGTGTCTTTGGAGAGTCCGCGTGATCTTTAGAAAAATAGGAAAGAACTCTTTTCTTAAGATTTTTTGCCTTTCCCACGTAAATTATGGTTCCGGTTTCATCATAATATTGATAGACGCCAGGATTCTCGGGAAGTCTTTTAAGGATTTCCTGAACGTTTACCTGTATTGGGTGTAAGCTTTTCATTCTGTTTATAACAATTTTAGCTGCAACATCCTTTGTATTAGCGGCATCTTCTCGTTCTTTACGGGCTACACTCGCACATTGTTCTTAAAAATGGGCTGTTCCACGTGGAACAACGACCTATCTCCCGAGCAATACCAGCAGAACGTTGATGTCGTTTGGTGAAATTCCAGGTATTCTGCTGGCCTGCCCAATTGTTTCCGGTTGAATTCGATTAAGTTTTTGCCTTGCTTCGATGGATAATGACTGTAAGCTGTCGTAATCAAATCGTTCAAAAATACGAATAGCATCTAAGCGGTGAATTTTTTCAGCAATTCCACGCTCCCTTTCAATGTATCCTTTGTATTTGATGTGAATTTCCGCAGATTCAACGATTTCATCATGCCTGTTTCGAATCGTCTCTAACTTTTCTTTTAATGCTGAAATGTGCGGAATGAGGTTTTCAAAGTTCAATTGTGGGCGTCCAAGCAGGTCAATAAGGCGCAGACCTTGTTTAAGAGGTGCCGTATCTAGCCCAAGCAAGGCTTCGTTGATGTATTTTGCTTTGATGGAGAACCCTTCACAAAAACCGATGAGATCGTCAACTTCTTGTTTTTTCTTCAGGAAAAGCTCGTGCCTTTCAGAAGAAACCAAACCTAATTGGTAGCCCATTGGGGTTAAACGAGAATCAGCATTGTCTTGCCTTAATAAAATGCGATGCTCGGCTCTGGACGTAAACATGCGATAGGGCTCATCGACACCTTTTGTTACTAAATCGTCGATCAATACGCCAATATAGGCATCATCCCGTTGTAAAATGAACGGTTCACCACCGTGACAAGTTAAATGAGCATTTATCCCGGCAATAAGACCCTGTCCGGCGGCCTCTTCATACCCGGTAGTTCCATTGATTTGACCGGCAAAAAATAGGTATTTTAGCAGCTTTGTTTCGAGATTGTGCTTCAGTTGTGTGGGGTCGAAAAAGTCATACTCGATGGCATACCCCGGACGGTAAATATGAACATCTTTAAAACAGGGTATTTCTTTTAACGCATTCAATTGCACATCCAAGGGCAAGGAGGAGGAAAATCCATTTAGATACATTTCCTGTGTTGTTTCTCCTTCCGGCTCCAAGAAGAGTTGGTGTTGTTCCTTATCGGCAAACGTAAAGATCTTCGTTTCAATACTCGGGCAATAACGAGGCCCGATGCTCTTGATTTGTCCGTTGTAAAGGGGAGAATCTTCCAATCCACCATGCAAAACATCATGAACATTGGGGTTGGTGTAGCAAATCCAGCAATTTCGTTGTTGCAAGGTCCGAGGCTTGAAATCCAAGAAGGAAAACTTGTGAAAGTCGTTTTCACCCAGCTGTTCTTCCATTTGATCGAAGTGTACACTGCGTGCGTCGATTCGAACCGGTGTACCTGTTTTCATCCTGTCAGTTTTGAACCCCAGCGAGCGTAGCTGCTCGGTCAATCCGAAAGAAGCGGGTTCAGACATCCGCCCGCCTGCATATTGGGTTCGTCCAATATGGATCAATCCATTTAGGAATGTTCCGTTTGTCATAACGATGCATTTGGCAGAAAAAGATGCTCCAATTGCCGTTTTCACCCCGCAAACTTTGTGGTCTTTAATTTCAAGACCAACGACTGTATCTTGCCAAATGTTTAGGTTTGGGGTATTTTCAAGAACATCCTTCCAGGCGATAATGAATTTTTGTCGGTCGCTTTGAGAGCGAGGGCTCCACATTGCCGGACCTTTTGAACGATTCAACATTCGAAATTGAATGGCTGTTTTATCTGTGATTATCCCAGTTTGTCCGCCTAAGGCATCAATTTCTCGGA
>Ga0247840_10008286_pt1 | contig 14005 bp, 19 predicted proteins | sample LaCruzMarch2015__FD_192404 | JGI IMG/M metagenome (GOLD analysis project Ga0247840, IMG submission 192404) | Freshwater microbial communities from meromictic Lake La Cruz, Castile-La Mancha, Spain - LaCruzMarch2015_17m | ecosystem: Environmental > Aquatic > Freshwater > Lake | place: Spain...
TCCAAAGCTTGATGCTAAGGCTTTGCTGGGGCCTAGTAATCAAGTCGTGATCGAGCAGCCTAAATCGGTTCCTGAGTTCACGAGTGAAGTTCCACCCCTAGAGACTTCGAATGAGCCATTAAAGGCGCCCTCACTGGTCAAGCGACGGGGAGGTTAAGAAGTTCGGCGGCCTGACCAAAGAAACGGAAAATGCGGGAACTCAGCAAGCAGGAAATGCGGGAACTCAGCAAGCAGGAAAGGCGGGAACGGACGCTTGAAGCGCCCGCCAAGAACGGCGGGTCACACGTCATTCTGATGACTCAGACCAGGGTCGTGGACTTCTGGCCGGGCAATGAATTGTGGATTGTAAGAGGATCGAAGAAAAGGCAATACGGTATCGACGAGCTGATCGCGTTCACGGTGCCAAACCAAGAAACGGAAACGGAATGTCAGTAGTAGAAATCAATAATGTTGGTGCAATCGACTCGATTGCGATCGAAATGCCAGATGGCGAAGGCGGCGTGAAAGTCCTATGCGGGACCTCGGGTGCTGGTAAGACGACCGTCCTGCGGGCGTTGTCCGGCTTGCTTGGCTCTAAGGACGACTTGGCGATGCTGAGTCCGAAAGACGGAACGGACCGAGGCGAGATCGCTGGTCTTGGTCGGTCGGTCAAGGTTGGGCAGAGAACCCAGTCGGCAGGATCGGCGAGCGTTCCGCATCTTGGAGACCGCTTGGATATTGCGACGCTGGTTGACCCGCGTTTGCTGGATCCAGTCGCTCGGACCAAGGTCCGAGTGCGGTGCCTTGTGTCGATCGGCGGAAAGAAACTCAAGCCGGAAGACCTGCTTGGAGACAAGTATTCGGAGTTCGGTCAGATTCTGGACCTGGACGAACTGCGAGGGATGGACGACCCGATCGCGATGGCGGACAAGCTCAAGCGACAACTCGATCAGCTCGCGTTGGTCGAGGAACGCAATGTCGAGCGCAAGGCAGGGGCTGCGGGTGCCAAGCGTCAGGAAGCTGGCGACATGGACACGCTCAACGCGGTCGGCGACTACTCGGACGTTGTGGCGAAGCACCGGGAAGCGATGCTCGCGTTGTCCAAGGCCAAGCAGCAGAAGGCGACCTACGACACGAGTGTTGAGGCCAACAAGCCGATCACTGCCAAGATCGAAGCCAAAGCCCGTGAGTGCGAAGGGCTGGACTTGCTGGTACTGAACGAGGCGAGCGCGAACGCTGCAAAGGTAGCTTCCGGCCTGAAAGCCAGGTACGAAGCGGCGAAAGCTGTGGCTGACGAAGCCGAGAAGAACATCCGTGAAGCTCAGAAGCTGTTTGCGGAACTGTCGAAGCTCCGAGGAGAATACCTGTTCCCCGGCGAAGACGTTGAGCAAGCAACCCTCGATGAGCTGACGGCTGCCGAAAGCGTCGCACTGCAGAACCTGCAAGACGCAGGAAGCATCCAAACGCGAAGGGCCGCCCTTGCTGCATCGATCGAACTGCAAGAGGAGTCAAGCGAACTCGCGAAGAAGGCCGCAGACTTGAGGCTGGCCGCCCAGCAAGTCCAGGCGGAAGTGCAAAAGGCTTTGCCGGCTGGACCGATCCAAGTGCAAGACGGATCATTAGTGGTTCAGCACGGCAAACGCCGAAAGGCTGTAGCGTTCGATGACCTGTCGACCGGCGAACGGTGGAAGGTTGCTATGACTTACGCGATCGCTGCCGTCGGAGAAGGCGGGGTGATCCCACTGGTTCAAGAATCGTGGCAAGCTCTGGCTCCGGAACTTCAAGCGGAAGTTGCCGAGACGTGCAGCGCGGCCAAGGTTTGGATCATCACTGCCAAGGTGACTGACGGGGAACTGCGGGTCGAGGACCTGAATTCCAGACGCACGCTTGAGGGCTATATCACGAAGCCAGACAGGAGCTAGCATGGCCGGAGCCATATTGAACCAGTACACAGGTGGAGTGCCCTCTGGTAACGGAGAAGACTCAGGTTCGATTCCGCACGCAATATAAGCCAGCACCTTGAACTTCAAAGCCATGTTGCGGCACAATCCGCAGCATGGAAGCATCAAACCGATTCGCCGTTGAAGCCAAGCTGCAGAAAGCGTTAGCGGTCGTATGGGCGGAATGGTCCAAGGAACGAGACCCGTCGAAGCTTACCAAAGCGTATCTTGAGGAACTGCTTGCCAACGAATGCGAAGGGCCGCTCTGGGCTGTATGGCTTTCCGCCAATACCAATGTCTTGCTCGATTACGGCCAAGAGCAGGATGAGGCCGCCCTGGCTGCGGCATTCCTGCTGTTCTTCTCGAACTGGCGCAAGAACCTTGCGGAGCGATGGGGCGCTCGCGTCGAAGAGTACGTTGATTCAAGCTCGGTGTATGTCGGCGGAGGGGGCGGTGGTGGAAGCGGTGGCACTTCTGGCCGCAAACGAACCATGACCCACTTCGCAACTGTTGGTGAGCCGATCAACTTCCAGACGGAAGACGGCAAGGTTTCCGATGGCATGACCGTTGGACGTGGTACCGAGCCCGAACCGGAAGCAGTCGATGAACCGGAAGAACCGCTCCCGTGGTCGGAAGCCAAGGATGAGATCCTGACGGAATCGGATTTCACCCGCGAGGCGGTGACAACGGTCACAGAAACGCATACGGATGGCGAGGTTGCTGCTGCGGCCAAGGTCCAACGAGCGGGGACGATGCTGATCGCAATATGGCGAGTCGAGCCAGGCGCTTGCGAGTTCTGCGAGAAGCTGGACGGTACGCGACCAAACGTATGGCGAGTCAAAGTGCCGAATGGCCCCCCGGCACATAAACATTGCCGGTGCTGGCTAGAGTGGGTCGCCATTGAAAGCACTTGAGTTTGAACCGTGCTGCCCATAAAAACATGATGCCACCCGTAATCGACAGTACACGCGATTGAAAGGGGGATGGTCCGATGGCAAATGGGCAAATGGGTAAGAAAACGGACGAAAAAACAAAGCAGGCCGCGTTCAAGCTGCTGAACAAGGGCGTGACTGTTCCTCAGATCGCCTCACGGATCGGCGTGTCTCAATCGCTGGTCCGAAACTGGATTCGGGACTCCAAGAAACAGGAAAGCAAATAGGGCCATGCTTGTCCTGGTGCTTCTATCGCTGATCGCATCTGGCGAAAGATCAATCGATATCGTCACCGAGACGGTCGACCTGATCGAGCTCAACCATGTTTACGATCCGAAGGGGCACTTGATATTCGACCAAGTCGTGTTCTACGAGCGGAACCCCAAGACGGGCCGCTTCCAAGTCCGTGGATGGTGCATGGTCGAAGACAACGATGTGATAAACCGCAGGCCAGTAAGAAACCATTCGAACGGACTGTACCTCGTTGACTGGCTCGACAAGGACTGCAACGTCCATCGGCGGATAACCAGCCGAACCTACCGGGAAAGCTGGACGCAGGATGACGTTGAACGCGAGGACAAGAAAGTCCACCCGGAACGATTGCGAATCGGATTTGTGCGACGGCCACGTGTGATCGATTGAATTTGAAGCTTGCTGCCTGTTCCCAGAGATTCACCGCAAGAGGTGAACCATGGAACGAAAAGTTTTGACAGCCGATGAAGTTAACGCATTGATGCCGAGCCTGCCCGATCACGGGTATGGTGACTCGCTCTATTTGTGCAAGGCCGGGCCGCTCGCTGGTCAGTTTGCGATCGATACGATTTCGGAACCGGCGATTGACGAGCAGGCGATGACCGTTCGAATGCGAATCAGCACGTCGCAACTTGATCGCGTGAACCACGTAGTCAACCAGGCCGGTATCAAGACCGAACTGTACCGAGACAACCCAGTCGTGCTCTACGGCCACGGCTTGGAGATCAGCTTCCCGGTCGCTCAGTCCGAAGATGAGCAGGGCAACCTGACGATCACAACTGAGGCCGATGGGACCTATGCCAAGGCGTATCACCAAGCCCGCAACAAGCTCAGTTCCCAAATCTTCGACCTCGTTGTGCAGAAGTTCTTGCGGTCGTCTTCGATCGGGATCACGCCTCTGCCGAACAGCGTGTCGAAGGGCTACGACTCGAACGGGGATGAGGTTCTTTTCATCGACGAAGGATGGCTCAACGAGTGGAGCTATTGCACGATCTCGATCAACCCAGGCTCACGAGTTGTCACAAAGAGCCATCAAATCATAACGGATTTGCATGGTTTGCAGTGTGACGCCGCAAATCGCATTTTGTTGAGTAACACGCTTGACGGGTCGAGCATTCACCCGGCAATCATGAAAAGCTTGCAAGCAACATTAGTTCGAACGACGTCTTCGCCGGGCTTTAAGCCAAGGGAAATAACACAGATGAAAAAGCTAACCGCCGACCAAGTGAAGGCCATGAAGCCGAAGCAACTTGCCAAGGCAATGATGGAATACAAGGAGTACGACTCCGAGACACAGAAGATGCTCGGCGACACGGTCGAAAGCATGCCCGAAGACATGGAGCCAAAGCCTGGTCCAGTCCAAGAACCGCAACTTGCAAAAGCAGACGAAAGCCCGATGGAGGAAATGGAGGAGCCGATGGCCGAACCAGATGACTCCCCTCTCGGTGCGCAAGTCATCCGATCCATCCATGACGGCGTGATCAGCTTGATCGAGACGGCCACGAAGGCTTTGGGTCCTGTTGAAGCACCCGAGGTCAAGGACGGAGTGACTGAGATCCTTGCCAGCTTGCAGGAAAACGCGACGGCCCTAGAAGGCTTGTTCAGTAGCAAGTATCCAGACCAAGGCGGATTGGTTGCCCCTGAGGTTGAGACGACCGACGAAGTTATGAAGTCGTTCTTTGCGGGTTCGAACCGTGGCCGGAACCAGCTTCAGGGCTTGTCGGCCCGAGTCGACATGATTTCGAAATCGGTGAAAGGCGGCAAGCTCAGTGTTCAGCAAGCCAAACTTTTGAACCAAACCGCAAGGGATCTTGCGAGTTTGAACCAACAAGCCAAGTCGTTCAAGCCAGCGGTCGTTAAGGCTGCGGTGCCTGACATGAGCATCAAGGAGCTTACGGAATCGGTCTTCGCGTTGAAGAAGCAGTTCCTGACGCTTGTCGAAACGTTGAACGGGACTCCGGTCCCGATGCCAAAAAGTTAGTGCGGTGAGTGGTTTTATTTGAAACAGATTTGCCGCACGGCGGCGGGAGTTAAAGGGTTAGTACGATGAGCAATGAATTGAAAAAAGAAGTCGAAGACTTGCAAAAGCAAATGGAACAACTCGGCAACACCATCAAGGGTGGCATCGAGACGTTCCGTGTGAACGAAGAGACTCGCGCTCTGTCCTACTTCGAAACTGAAGACGATGGCGATCGCGAAATCGTTGCAGGCAAGCTTGTTGGTGGATCGACGTCGCTCGCCAGGAACAAGTTTAAGAAGGTCAAGGGCTACGTGAAGCAGTTCAAGTCTGCTTCCGACTTCTACCGAACCGGCTTGAAGGACCCCAAGGGATTCGAAACCAAGCACGACAAGGCTATCTCGCTGCTCAAGGCCGCGAACGCGTTCAACACGCTTGATTCGGAGTCCGCAGGCGCTTTGGTGCTGCCTGAGTACTCGCCTGACATTGCTTCGATCCTCTACGACAACGACGTGTTGAGCCGGACCAACCAGTTCACCGTCACCGGGAACCGCATGGAGTTCCCCAAGATGCAGGAAACGTCCCGCGCGGACGGTTCGCGTGGCGGTGGTATTCTCGGATACTGGCTCGAAGAAGGTGACTTGGCGACGGCAACCCGTGGTGCGATCCAGTCGACATCGCTCAAGCTCAAGAAGCTTTGCGTTGTTGTCTACCTCACCCAAGAGTTGATCGACGACAACGGGTACGCACTTGAGCAGTGGATTCGTCAAGCTGTTCAACGCGAAATCCAGTTCATGGTCGGCGACTCGCTGTTCAACGGCAACGGTGGTGGGCGTCCGCTCGGGATCTTGAACAGCCCAGTGATGGTGCAAGTTGCCAAGGAATCGGGACAAGCGGCCAACACGATCAGGTCGGAAAACATCTTGAACATGTACAGCCGTCGCCGAACGGGCCAACCGCTCGACGGATACTGCTGGTACATCAACCAAGACGCCGAGCCACAGTTGTTCAGCATGACGCTTGGTTCCGGTGGCCAAAACGGAGTTGTTTACATGCCGCCTGGTGGGTTGTCCGCCAAGCCATACGCAACCCTGATGGGCTTGCCTGTTGTTCCGACTGAGTTCAACCAAACCGTTGGAACGTTCGGCGACATCGTTCTTGGGAACTTTGGTCAGTACCTGACGATCAACAAGGGCGGAGTTCAGGAATTGGCTTCGCAGCACGTTGAATTCCTTCGCGAGCAGATCGCGTTGAAGTTCACGTTCCGAATCGATGGTCGTCCGATGTATGGCGCGCCGACGACCCCGAAGAACGGAAACAACACTCAGTCCGACTTTATCGGCCTAGCTGTCCGAGGGTAGTCTGTAGTGCCGTAAGGCAAAACTGTTACCCGCCTGCGAACGTCGCGGGCGGGCCTTGGTAAAGAATTCGAAATAGAGAGTTAGGTGAAACGATGTCGATGTTCAATGAGTTGCCCTTTGGTTCGCCGTTCAGTTTGGCGTTGGCTCCGGTAAGTCTTGTAGGTGGCCCTCGTGTGACCACCCTTGCAAGAATGCGAGATGTCAACGAGTTTATGTTCCTCTGGTTCATCCTCGGAGTCGGAACGGCGGTGGAAGACGTAACTGTGACTTTGACCCAAGCGACTGACAGCGCGGACGCGGGTAACAAAGCGTTGACGGTCAAAGAAGCTTGGTACAAGCGAGGCGGCCCAACCTTTACGGCTGCGAACGCTGCTGCTCGCGATGCTTTCGTGAAAAGCACTTTGATGACTCGCGAGGCCCCTGCTGCGACGTACGTCACCACGACCGACCGAGTTGCGGCGACGAACTTGTTCATGGGATTGATTCGCATCAGTCCGAAGGACGTAGACCACGCAAACGGATTCAAGTACGTCAAGGCGTCGTTCAACTCGGTTACGAACGCCCAGCTCGTGAGTGCCTTGTGGATTCCTCAGGGATTGGCTCACAGCGGAATCATGGCTCCAAGCATTCTCGGCTAGTTCCGCAGGCTTGAATATTGGTTTGAAACTTGTCAGGCTCTCGATTGTATTCGCAGTCGAGAGCCTTTTTTTGTGGAGAGACGAATGGGAACGAAAGACCTTGTAAAAGTAATCTGCATGAGCAATGGGTTTGCTCAGCTAACGGCAGGCTATGAATTGGAGTACTTGGTTGGTAAAGCGGTTGACGCGGCCAACCTGTGTGAGTTGTGTGCCGATCCGTTGGCGGTCGCCCTCAAGTTTGCGGCGACGTTCGGGAATACGATCAACAGCATGTCGCCGGATGCGATCGCAATGCATGTTGACAGCATATCCGCAGCACTCGATGGCAAAGCACATCAAGACTTGCTTACGGTTATCGGCACGTTCCCGAACATCGAGGAGCTTCCCGAACTCAAGGGAGTCGTGCTGGCAGATTTGATTGAGGAGCCAAAGCAAGGCGATCCTTTGTCTGGTCCTCCGTTCATTCCGGACACACCAGGAACCGCGCCGACTGAGGCTGGTGGCCGGTGGGTTGATCCAGCCTTGGAGGCCGCTAGCCAAGCAGCTTCGCAAGACCCAGCCACCACGACCGAGGACGTTAAGGAACCCGAGGTTGGCCTTGTTGCCTCTCTTGCGATCCCGCCAAAGCAGAAGAAAGCGATGGCCGCAGCCGGACTCGTGACGTTCGAAGACGTTATCAAGTTTCACAAGGAAAAGACATTGGAATCGCTGCCTGTCATTGGTGAAGTCAGCCAAGATCACATCCTCAGCCTTGTTGGTTTCAAAGAATAGGTGATCCAGTGGCCTCGATTACGCTCGCAAAGTTCCGCCTAGTGTCGCAGTTGTCAACCGAAATGTTGTCGACCGAGAGTGCGATTCAGGCGTTATGCTCTGGGACCAGAGTTGCGAGACGAATCACGGGCCGCGAGTTTGGTCACGCGATCGAGTTTGCCGAGCAGATCACCGGCACGACGGATGTAAAGATACAGATTTACGGGCACCATCTGCCAAGCTCGGGGACGGTCTTGGTAGGCGGAACTGGCATTGCTGGCCTGACTGGTTTGTTGCCCTACACGGTTATCGACCAAAACAGTATTCGAATCGCAGGCGTAACGCTTTCGACGCGAGTGACGGTTGGAATTGTTTGTCCTAAGATAACTGCGATGGCTCGGGTCACGGACCAAGTTGCGGTTCTGTCACCTGGGCCAATTGCCAGGGTATCCCAGTTGCGAATCAGGATTGGGAACATGCTCGTTGCGGGTGGTCCGTTTCCAGATAGCACGATTGCGCCGACCGACTCGTGGTACATCGACACAAGTGAACCAAGTTGGAAAGGTGAAGTCGAGATCTTCACGAACACGACGCTTTACAAGCGTGTCGCTGGGATGATCAACCCCGTGAAGCAGCGGAGCAGGCGTGAGGTCCAAGCCACGTTCTATTCCGGATGCTTGCTTGGTATACCGGAGGATTTGGAAACGGCGATCGCGACAATATCGGCTGAGATCGCCAAGGACCCATCGGGCGCGTTCCAGTCTGAGAATTACGATTACTACAGCTACCAACGGATGGACCCTGCTATGGTGGCAAAGCTTCCGACGTCGGCCGTGGCGACACTGTTCAGTTACCGTTCTCTTGCTCGGTAGGATTGGTGCATGATGTTGAACAGGATGCAGCTTTCTACGCGGTATCGGATGATTCCAGGTTTGGTGTCGGCAACGATCTACCGCAAGGGTCCAGACGACAATGTCGCCACCAGTCAGGATGTGAAATTCGTCGAGTTCAAGACTCCGAAGGCAAGCCAATCGGGAACGCTGGACGTTGGAAACAGGCAGGAAACATCGCTGATATTCCTGTGGGTGAACGAGCTCAAATGGTGGATTGTCGAGGACTTCGATATCATCCACGTCTACGATACGGCGCAAGGGCTGGACGAATGGTGGCTGGCTCAGTCTTCGTCGCTCGAACAGATGCGGACTCGGTACCGATGTGAGTGCGTTCGAACGTTGAAGGTCGACACATGACCCCCGCTCAGTTCGCGGCCAATATGACCAAGGCTTCCAACTACGGTTTCGCCAAGCAGAATAATGCGATCGCTCAGGCGGGCCTTGATTTCCAGGAAGCACAGGGGAGCAACTTTGATCGAGCGGAAGACTCGCAAGGCAACGCGTGGCCTGCACATGCTCCGTTGACGATCGCTCTGTACGGTCCGCATCCGTTGTTGATTCTCAGTGGTGACATGAAGCGAGCCGCGACGGGTGGAGCTGGGGCTGTCTTCGACATAAGGGTTGGCAAAAAGAAGTCGGTTGTCATCCTTGGGATCTCGAAGGTTGCTATCCCGTACGCGTGGAAGCATCAGCATGGTTCCGGTCGAATACCGAGACGACAGTTTTTCTATTTGCCACGGCAGGCTAGAACCCCACTGATTAACGGGTTTCGGAGAACAGTGATCGCAAAGGTAAAGGCGGATTTGAAATGGCCATAACTGTGACATACGCGGACGACAACGATGGAACGGGAGGAGTCTTGACCATTGCCGGATCGGCTGGTGGATCAAGCAACGCGGTCTACGTAAGCGAGTACGCTGGATCGAACGTGTCCAGGGCTGTGAGGCTGCTTGCAACCAGAGTCGGCGATGGAACCATGGCTTACGTTGTGGCTCAGTCAGGGCCGTTCCTCGTGTGTGTCGTAAACCAATCAGGCAGCACCTTCTCGTATACTGCCCCTCAGGTTTTCCGGGCCGGAGACGGTGAGGAGTCGACACACATGCAGATTGCCGAGGCCCTGCGCGAGATGATTATCGATATGGCTCTGCCGGGAGTGTCGGCCGATCCAAGTGCGCATCGCGTCACGAAAGTCGGTGCCAGGATTCAGGACATGCTGGACGCAGACAAGAAGTGCGTGTTCTACATCCCGACCCAGGAAGCGATTTCGTACATGGACAACGCGTTCGACACCGTCGAGTATCCGGTGAACGTGGTGATATCCAGGGTGGCAGGCCAGGAGCTAACGAAGGGCCTTGCCGACATCCTGAAAGCCAGGTTCATGACGCACTTCTTGTTCGGAGCGGTTCCGATTCCGGACCTGCCATGGGTCCACACGGTTGACTACCGGCCTGGGGTGATCAATGACGCATCGCAGTGGCTGCAAAACTACGACGTGTCGGTCTTCACGTTGGTTGGGATTACCGAGGTATCGGGCGGGATTATCTAATCGTTTATTGATGCCGTTGGCATTCATGGCTGCGATCTCGATGGGCATGGCAGCCCAGGCAGGCCCGTTCGGTTTGTTTGCTCGGCAGCCAGTTCGAAACACGGCTCACGTCGCACAAGACGCGGTCCAGGGCGCGGTTTCCGGTGCAACTGGTGGAAGTCCCATCCGATCCGAGACGGCACGTTGCGAGCGAATAGGTCGCAACGTGTCTTTTGTGAGGTACTGATCAGCGAAGACACGCAGATCGATACGACGCGACGGAGTTGGTTGCTGGGAGCGAAACCCAGGACCAAGGGACCGGGATGCAACTGGATTGACTAGCAGGCCAAAGGAAACAAGTAGCCAATGACCTACCAATTCTGCCGTGGCTTCGAGGTGCCACTTGCGTCACTTTTACAAACCAACGCGTGAGCCAGGTGTGCGCGCCATCCATAGGGAGCGAAGTTAAGAACCCACTGTAGATCTCCTGCACGCCGGGCGGCCAGCATCCAGCAGCATGAAAACGCTGCGAGTCCGGCAGCAGGGGAGCCTTGTTGAAGTCTGGTAGCCATTTCCCAGAACCTTAGCGAAACGATCTAAGGTTTTCTACCGGGACATAAACGATGCCATCAAACAATTGCACTGCCAACACTCCCCGTCGCCATCAGTATGCGTTCTCCGCGTCTGCGGGAACGACCTATGTGAACCGAGTTGGGGCGTCCAACTTCGGCTTGAAAACGACCAAGACCTATGCCAAGGACACCGGCAACAATGGGACGCTTCACTCAAGGGACGAAGACTACGTTCGAGACCGCACTGCGATCGCCGGGCCTATTGCGTTCGCTCCCAGGGCGTCCGACATGCGATGGGCGCTGCCGCTTATCCTAGGAACGGCATTCTCCACGAACACGATCAAGGCCGGTGCCCAGTGCCCGTTCTTCCGAGTTGGACACTTAGATCAAGTGGTCGACATCGTCTACAATTACGTTGATTGCGTAACTTCGAAGGCCACGTTCTCTTCGTCAGACTCGGCAGGCGGAACCCTTGGTTTGTCATGGGATATTGAAGCGGCCACAAGCTCGCAGTCTGCCTCTTCGGGTTGGCCGGTCATGACGCTTGCTACCCAGCAGCCGTTTGTTCATGCTCATTCGACAGTCACGGTCGGCGGGATCGTAACCCGAGTCAAAGACATTTCGATCCTGATCGATAACCAGTTGCAGGTCGACCAGTATTTTAACAGCTTGACTCGCGGTGACTTCCCGAGCGATGGGCAGACGATCACGCTGACTCACACAAGCCCGTTCGATGCAGTAACGGACCTTGCAATGACCAACTTGACGGCGGCAGTTGCTGCAACGGTCGTTTACACGAACGGGGCACTTAGCTTGACGTTCAATTTCCCGTGCTTGCGATACATCGCAACGGAGCCGGATGTTGGCGCTCGCGGATCGCGTGTGGTAAACCAATACACCTGGGAAGCGTGCTTGGTTGCTGGTGCCACTGCGACAGACTCCCCATTAACAATTACTTTGGACGATACCCCCTAATGGTAAAGATTAAGCACTGCGGACCTGATCGAACGACCGCGACTGTAGAGGAAGCGGCGAACCTGCTTCATGCGATCGCAAGCGGGTTGTCGCTCAAAAATGAGTTCACCCTGACCTACGACAGGAAGCCGTCGGGCAGCGAACTCAAGCTGACGATGATTGCACCGAAAGTTGAAGTCATCGATGGTGTGTCTGTAGACTCGGAAAACAAGGCCGTCACTGACGCCTAAAAGCCGGAAAATTCCGGCCTATAATGTTAGCAGTAATTCATTTTAGTAGTTATGCAAGAACCAACCGCTTATCAGTGCAACGCCAACGAACGAGTGTCCGACTTTGAAGGGAACCCTGCGTTCGCCAGTTGGTATCCGGCAACAGTCGGCAATGTTTCCAAAGCGATTGTTGTTTTGCATGACGACGGATCGTTTGTCGCGTTCGTTTGGAGTGATTGGGACTTCCCGTATAGTTGCGGTGGCTGCGGGCCTGTTGAAATTCATCACCGAGACCCTCGTCAATTCATTGACTTTGGACAGGCTGTTGCCAACAAGCAGATCGATTCCAAGTTGCTTATGGCTGGTTGCGAAATTGGGTGGATGCCAGACGTATGACGCGAATGAATGGCAAACAGTTCTCAATCCTTGGGCTACTTCAAGCGACTATCGTCGTGGCTTGCTTTTGTGCCTATTGGCAATGGTTGCACTCGCCTGGCGTTCTGGTCAAGCGAGTTGTGATTTGGGAGGTCGAGGAATTATGGTTTATTCATGACGTACAAGTGTGGACAGACCGACAATGGAAATACTGGAAACTGAGAAAGTAAAAACGCATGACACCAATTCCGCAGCCGTTGCTTGACTACATTCCGGACGATGACGGGTACACGCTTGACGCGTACATCGGCCCACTTCAAATGCTGCACAACGCGATTCGGTTCTCCTACCGGCCAGTTGATATCCTTGAGCGTGCCATCTTCGTTGAGGTGAACAGGAGCGGTTCCGAGAAAGACGTCAACTCGAAATTCGCCGAGGTGATGGCCAAGAAGGTAACCGAGTGGGATATCCAGCAACGGACGAAAGACGGAACTCTGATTCCATTGCCAGTCACCAGGAACAACATCTTGCGATTGAAACCATCGCTGTGGGTTCGAATGCTGAATATCGTTTTGTGGGGAGTTGACGGCGGAGACCTTGATCCAGACATTCCGCGCGACGAGATCTTGAAAGCGACCGATCTGGACTTCGAAGCAATCTTAGCGGGTCAGCGGATCGGCGATGTTCGTCTTGAGGGCGACAGAAAAAACTAGCCGATGGACTATTCTTCGAAATAGTCCACCCCGAGGTCATGGGCATTGACTGCGAAGACTGTCAAACCAAGTCTTACGATCTCAAGACGGGAAAGCTCAACACGTACGATGACGGGGACGGCAACATGCTCCCGATCCTACGACTAGGGAACCCGCCTCCGTGTGAGGATTGCCCGAAGGGTAGCCCGGAGAACGGCAAGAAGCTCAGGCTGTCAGAGCGCAATTATCGCGCTGTTGACTTCTACAATCGGGCGAAGGCTATGCCGCAAATGCAGTCGCCGTTGTTTCAGTGTCCCGTTACACAGCGTAACTTCCGATTGATCGATTCCACGATAGAACGTGCCAAGGCTGCGATCGCCGAGTCGTACACCAAGAAAAGGAACGAAGGCCAAGACGATGAGCGCTGACACTGAGGTAATGTTTGAGATTGGAGTTGCGGAACATCCCGCAACGAAAGCACGTCTTGAGGCGTTGGCCAGGGCGGTTCTTGATGCTCAGGCCAAGATGACCCAGGGGATCGAGCGGGTTGGGCTTGCCGCGCAAACGTCTTCTGGAAACATCGGATCGATCACCGGTCAGATCAAAGATTTTCGAGACACTGCGGTTGAAAGCTACGACAACGTTCGGGATGCAATTTCCAGGGTCCAATCCATTGCTTCGAACCGATCGCAGGTTGTCGTCGACGTTGCGGTCAAAGGCGCTTCGGCGAACCGAGTCGGCGCAATGCTTGACGAGGCTGAGACAAGAACAAAGGAGTCGGGCGCGAATATCAAGGCCGAGATGGCTCAGCAGACCGCAGACATGAAGGAGGAGTACATGGAGCGGGTGCTGGCAGCCTCCGCAGCGTACGCTGAGATGGCGGACGATCTCGATGGGTACTTGGCAAAGGAAGGTTCCGTTCAAGATAAGATCGCTGCCAACATGAGAAAGGGTA
>Ga0247840_10008287_pt1 | contig 14004 bp, 14 predicted proteins | sample LaCruzMarch2015__FD_192404 | JGI IMG/M metagenome (GOLD analysis project Ga0247840, IMG submission 192404) | Freshwater microbial communities from meromictic Lake La Cruz, Castile-La Mancha, Spain - LaCruzMarch2015_17m | ecosystem: Environmental > Aquatic > Freshwater > Lake | place: Spain...
GGACTAAGGTAGACGAACTTGCCGTCCTGGATTATGTAGATGCCCGTGCCGGCGCTCTGGATCAGGGCCTGCCCCAGCGAGGCCGGGTCCACCGCGCTGGCAATACTCTTCTTGCTGCGCACACTTTTCTCAGGGGATGGTTTACGCGGGTTTGCCATTTTTTGCCTCTATACCTGCCACATGCCTTGCCAAACCTGAACTAATTGCCCCGGACCATGTGTCTTATATGCAATACGGCCTGCACACATAGGGTCTGAAAAATACTGTTTGGATTATAACATATAAAGAGGCCACCCCGAAAAAGCGGGCAAAGCACGGTCCTGGCAGCCCCTTTCCTCAGGCCCCTGCAGGTAATCGCTAATCGTAGCGGCCGGCCTGGATAGCCCTGACCGTTTCGAAGAGAATCTTGATGTTATCGTCGGGCATGGTGTACTGCAGTTCATGGGTGGTGCCCAGGATATGGCGATTTTTGGCCTTGCCGGTGCGGTAGCTTGCCAGGATATCCTCCTTGAATTCAGAGGGCGTCATGGCTTCGCCCCGCTGGATATCGATGCCGGTGATAAAGGTCAATTTGTCCCCGTACTTGTCCACGGCCAGCTTGAAGTCGTTGCCGGCGGCCGGCTGGAATGACTGAAGCATATCGATGCCCATTTCCACGTAGTATTCGAGGAATGACATCTGGTACCCGCAGGAATGCAGGCATACCAGGGCGCCATCCTCGTGCGCCGCGTCGACCTGCTTCTTCAGCCTGGGGTACATGAATTCCTTCCACATCTTCATCGAGATAAGAGGGCGGTTATTATAGCCGTAATCGTCGTAGATAAACACGACGTCCGCCCCCGCTCGTACACTCCTGCGCGCGATGTCGATCTCGTGGTCGATAAACCTGTCCATGAAAGACTTGAGCTCATCAGGGTATTCCACCAGCCAGGTCATGTACCTTTCCAATCCTATCATCTGGTTGGCGGTCCAGTCATGGGGCCCCCAGGCCTCGGCGGCTATGCTGTGGTGGTGGTACTGTTTCCTGTATTGGCGGAAGATATTGTAGAGGCTGTCCCTGGTAGTGTCGGGGAAGCGGAAATTTTTCAGGTCATCCAGGTTTTTTACGGGGGGGTCTATCATGTCGGGATAGATGCCGCCGCCTATCTTGCGACCTACACCGTAGATATCCACCACGTCGATATGGCCTTTTTTATATGCCCACTTGCTGTAGGACGGCGTGGCGTAGGAGGCCAGCACCATATCGGCGCCCAGGTCGATGCCGTAGGCATTGGCGAAGTTGTAGCTGTGGATATCCCACAGGAGGGGCAGGAACCTCCAGAGTTCGCCGGCCTGCATGCCTCCGCCGCTTTTGAACCTGCCCCAGAAGAACTTGGCCAGCAGGTTCCTGTTCCAGTGGCTGGAGGGCATGTACTCAGCCATCAGCTTGCAGCCGGTGTGCGCCTCGATCCAGTAGAAAACGGGGACACGGTCTGTGGGCAGACCTTTGGCCGCCGCGTGGATGCGCTCTTTGGGCGTCATGCCGTCTTTCCTGGTGCTGCTCATAAGCTGTCTCCTAAAATCCGCCAACCGGCAGGTCTAATTTTTATGGGCAACCACGGAACGGGCATAATCCCTGCCGGCAACGCAGTCCGGCCCGTAAAAATCCGCTCCTATCTTTTTGGCGTATTCGTCGTTGAGCGGTGCCCCGCCCACCATGATCTTTACACCGCTGTGCAGCCCCGCTTTGTCGATGGCCTCGATAACGTCCTTCATCATATACATGGTCGTGGAGAGCAGTGCCGACATGCCCACCACATCGGGTTTATGCTCCCTTACTGCCCCCACAAACTGCTCCGCGGCGACATCACTGCCGAGGTCCACTACCTCGAAACCCGCCCCTTCCAGCGCCATGGCCAGCAGGTTCTTGCCGATATCGTGGAGGTCCCCTTTAACGGTGCCGACTACGGCCTTGCCACTTTTAGTGACTGCGCCCTCAGGTGAGCGCTGCTTGATCACCTCCACGCTCTTCTGCATGGCCCTGGCGGCAACCAGCAACTCAGGCAGGAAATATTCGCCGTCCTGGAAAAGCTTGCCGACCACGTCCATGGCGGGTATCAGCGCCTGCTCCATTATTGCGTCAGGCGCAACGCCTTCACCCAGCAGCTTTACTACCAGGGCAACGGCTTTATCGGACTTACCGTCTATTACGAGCTGCTTCAATTCTTCCATGCGCATACCTCCAGTTTTGTCGACGACAGGCTATTGTGCCCGGCCGTATTACGCGGAAATACGGTTTACATTCTACAAATAAGGCGCGGCGGTTACAAGCCGCCCCCTGCTGCGTAATCCTGCAAAGTTTGACTGGCTGCGTCAGCAGTAGTTTAATAGATGCTGAATAAGAAAGTGAGGTAAGCATGCCTGTACAACAATGGATACTGCTGAATATACCGACCTGGGCAATCGCTGCTGTGATGCTGGCTGTAGCCGTGGGTACAGCCGTGGGCGGCGTGCTGCTGGTGCGCCACCTGGTGGACATAAAGAGTTTTAAAGAACACCACGATATTGCCGGCCCCATTTTCAGCACCATAGGGGTGATTTATGCCGTCATGCTGGCCTTTGTGCTGGTAATCGTCTGGCAGGATTTCGACCAGGCGCAGAACAATACGATTATGGAGGCAAACTATTTTGCCGAGATGTACCGCGATACCGGGGGGTTGTCCGAGCCTTTCAGGAGCCAGTTTCTTGAAGCTAATGCTAACTACATCAACGCATTGATCAAATACGAGTGGCCCCAGATGCAGCGGGGGCTGAGGAGCGCGGAGGCGCAGGCGGCGGCCGACAGGGTCTGGGAGATAACCGTGAAGTTTGAACCACAGAATGAGAAGGAGAAGATATTTTTCAGCGAGATGCTGGGAAAGATGAACAGTGCCGTCGAGATGAGGCGGGCGCGGCTTCAGGACGCAGCGTCGGGCCTGCACCCCTCTCTGTGGTTCGTACTGCTTCTGGGCGGCATCATCACGGTGGTTTTCACCTTCTTCTTCGGGTCTCAGAACCTCTTTGCGCAGCTCACCATGACCATTATGCTGGCAGTGCTGATAGTTCTCATCCTTTTTACAATCCTGTTGATGGATTTCCCCTACAGCGGGGACCTCAGCATCACCGTGGCCCCCATGCAGCAGGTGCTGACACTGTTCAGGCAATGAGGCCCTGTTATAAGTTGAGGTATAGTTGTGCCGGATAAGCAACCAGCATTAAAATCCGTTAAAGGGAAAATAGTCATCTCAGGCGCGCTCTGCAAGGAATGCGGGCTGTGCATACATTTCTGTCCTAAAAATGTCATCGTGCAATCGAACAGGCTGAATGCTGCCGGCTACCAGAGCGCCGAATTCAAAGACAACGGCGATTGTACCGGCTGCGCCGTCTGCGCCATCGTCTGCCCGGAGGTGGCCATCGAGGTGTACCGTGACTAAAGTGCTGATGGACGGCAACAGCGCCATCGGCGAGGCGGCCATCAGGGCCGGCTGCCAGTGCTATTTCGGCTACCCCATCACGCCTCAGAATGAGCTCACAGAATATATGGCCACCCACCTCAGCCGGCGCAAGGGATGTTCCTTCGTGCAGGCAGAGAGCGAGATAGCCGCGATAAACATGGTTTACGGCGCCAGCGTAGTGGGTGCCAGGACCATGACCTCGTCTTCCAGTCCCGGCATCAGCCTCAAGCAGGAGGGCATCTCCTACCTGGCGGCCTGTGAGCTGCCGGCTGTTATCGTGAATATGCAACGGGGCGGGCCCGGCCTGGGCAGCATCTCGGCAGCGCAGTCCGATTACTTCCAGGCCACACGCGGCGGCGGGCACGGCGATTACCGCACCATCGTGCTGGGGCCTTCATCCGTGCAGGAGCTGGCCGACCTCACCATGCGGGCATTTGACCTGGCTGAAAAATACAAGATACCTGTTATCATCCTGGGAGATGGTGTACTGGGGCAGATGAAGGAGCCGGTCGAGTTCAGCAGGGAGGCGCCGGCGGTGCCCTCGGTGCGCGAGGGGGCGCTGCGGGGGTGCGGGGGGCATCCCAGCCGCATAGTTAAAACGTTTACCTCAAACCCGGCCGAGCTAGAGGAGATCAACTGGAGCCTTTTCAGGCGCTACGCCCTGATCAAGAAGGAAGAAACTACATATGAGACTTTTATGCTGGACGACGCCAGGCTGGTGGTGGTGGCCTACGGCATTGCTGCCCGTATCGCCAAGGGGGCAATTAAAAACGTACGCGCGGAGGGGCTTAAAGTGGGACTTATGAGGCCAATCACGCTGTGGCCCTTTCCCGATGAGCCGCTGAGGGAAATGGCCAAGCAGGTGAAACAGTACCTGGTATTCGAGATGAACATGGGCCAGATGCTGGAGGATGTGCAGCTGGCGCTGTCAGGCCAGGGAGAAACTGCCTTCTACGGCCGGCCGGGCGGAGTGGTGCCTACTCCCAGCGAGGTTGCCCGCGTTATATCCAGGCTTTATTACCAGAAAGGTTTGAAATGATGAAAACAGTATATACCCATCCGAAATCGTTGAAGAAAGCGGTCTTCCATTATTGCCCGGGTTGCGGGCATTCCATCGCCCACCGATTGATCTGCGAGGTCATAGACGAGATGGGGCTGCGGGATAAAGTCATCGGCATACCGCCGCCGGGGTGCTCGGTTTTCGCCTACAACTATTTCGACGTGGATATGGCTGAATGTGCGCACGGCAGGGGAGCGGCGGTGGCTACGGGGATCAAGAGGGCCTTTCCCGGGAGCGTGGTCTTCACTTACCAGGGCGACGGTGACCTGGCCGCCATCGGCACGGCCGAGACCATACACGCGGCCAACCGGGGCGAGAATGTGACGACTATTTTTATCAACAACGCCGTCTACGGTATGACCGGCGGGCAGATGGCGCCTACCACACTGCACGGCATGAAGACAACCACCTCACCATACGGCCGCGACCGCCTGCTGGAAGGCCACCCCATCCGTATGAGCGAGATACTGGCCATGCTTGACGGCGTGGCCTATATCGAGAGGGTGGCCGTGAATTCCCCGGCCAACATCAGGAAGGCTAAAAAAGCCATAGCCAAGGCCTTCCAGGTCCAGCTTGACGGGCGCGGCTTCGCCATGGTGGAGATACTTTCGCCCTGCCCCACCAACTGGAGGATGACCCCCGTGAAGGCCTGGGAATGGGTAGACGAAGAGATGACTGAAATCTTCCCGCTGGGTGTTTTCAAAGACATAACGGAGAAAAAGGGTGCTGATTAAGGCCCTCATCGCAGGCTTCGGCGGCCAGGGTGTGCTTTCCATGGGCCTCAACCTGGCGGAGGCTGCCCTGCTGGAGGGCAGGAACGTAACCTATTTGCCGGCCTACGGCGCCGAGGTGCGCGGGGGGACGGCCAACTGCACGGTGGCCATCTCGGATGATGAGATCGCCTCGCCTGTGGCCTCGTCCCCGGAGTTCGTTATCGCCATGAACCAGCCTTCTGCGGTCAAGTTCCAGCACCACATACAGTCCGGGGGACTGTTCTTCCTCAACTCATCCCTGGTGGAGGCTGAGATAATCCGCGGCGATATCGAGATAGTGCGGGTACCTGCCAATAAGATCGCCGAGGACCTGGGCAATCCCCGTGCTGCCAATATGATAATGCTGGGCGCCTTCGCCAGGAAGAGCGGGTTGGTCGAAATGAATAGCCTGGTAGCCGCGCTCAGGCGGACGCTCAGCGCCAAGAAGAAGCTGATCGAGATAAATGAAAAAGCCCTCGAAGCGGGGTATAATCTATTCTGATTTTAGCGGCTGTGCGGTGGCGGGCAGGACTGATAAGGAGTGAATAATGAGTATAAAGCAGGTATCGGTCATACTTGAAAACGTGCCCGGCATGTTCCTGGCGGTCAGTGAATGCCTGGGACGCGAGGCCATCAACATACGCGCTATCTCGGTGGCCGATACATCCGGTACCAGCACCGTGAGGTTTGTGGCTGACAACCCCGCCAAGGCTCTCAGCGTGCTCAAGGCCAACGGCTACAGGGTGATTGAGAACGAGGTGCTGGCGGTTGAGATACCCGACCACCCCGGCGCCATGCAGGCCATCCTCAAGCCCCTGCGCGAAGCCAGCATCAACGTGCTCTATTTCTACACCTTCCTGGGGAGGGGTGAGAGCGGCCAGCCCATCGTAATCATCGGCGTGGACAAGACGGCCGAAGCAGCCGGGGCGCTCAAGAAAAACTGGGTCCACACATTCGGCCAGGAAATATACTCGCTGTAGGGCCAGAGCATGTGTTTCTGGATGGACCCGCTATGCAGGCGGCCGGCCGACATTTTGCTATCGCGATGAATCCATCACGATCCGCCCATCCTTGATCTCCACTATCCTGTCCGTCTGCTCAGCGATGCGGCGGTCGTGCGTGATGATAATGAAGGTGGTCCCCAGTTGCCGGTTCACATCCCGCAATATCCTGTAAATCACCCCTGTATTTTCCGAGTCAAGGTTGCCGGTCGGCTCATCCGCCAGGAAAACACTCGGACTGTTCATCAGCGCGCGGGCAATGGCTGTACGCTGCTGCTGGCCTCCTGACATCTTATTGGCCATGTTATATTTCACCCTGGCGATGCCCATCAGGTCGAACAACTCCTCTGCCCGTTTTTTCACGCCGGCGTCGGCCCTCCTGTTGCTGATAAGCCACGGCATCAGCACGTTGTCCATGGCGCTGAATTCCGGCAGCAGGTAGTGGAACTGGAAAACAAATCCTATGGAGCGGTTGCGCAGTTCCGCCATCCTGTCGGCGTTGAGAGAAGAGGTGGAGCGGCCCTCCAGCCACAGTTCCCCCGACGTGGGCCTGTCGAGCGTCCCGATAATGTTGAGCAGGGTCGACTTGCCGCTGCCTGATTCACCCACGATAGAGTTGAAGCTGCCCTGTTCGAAGGACAAGTTGATGCCGAAGAGTACCTGGGTATCGATGGTCCCGCGGTACACCTTATCCACTTTTTTTAGTTCAACAATATTTGCCATTCAGCCTTCCCTGATGATATCGATGGGGTTGAGTTTAAGCGAGCGCCTGGCGGCCAGAAGACCGGCCAGCGTGGACGCGGCCACTGCTATTGCCCAGGAGAGAACAACAAAGCCGTAATCGATCGTCAGCTTGATGGTGTTTGCGGCGCCGGGGCCTGAAGAGAAAGAATCGAAGGAGTAAAGCAGTCCCAGCCCCAGTCCCACTCCAAGCAGCGAACCGGCCAGTCCCACCAGCAGTCCCTCGAAAATAAAGATCATGGATGCCGACCGGTCCTTGATGCCCATGGCCTTGAGTATGCCTATCTGGCGAGATTTCTGCAGGACCGTGATGGCAAGGACGCTGGAAATTGCGATGACGACAGAGAAGACGATGACTACCTGTATGATGGTGCTGGAGATGCCCTGGCTGCTCAGCGCACCCAGCAGCTCCTGGTTCTGTTCCTTCCAGTTGTCTATCTTGATCTCGCTGTTGTCCAGTTCCCTTCCCAGCTGCCCTGCAACCCTGTCTGCGGCGAACACATCCGGTACGGATATCTCGATAGAGGTTATGCGCCCTGGCAGGCCAAGCAGCTGCTGCACAGTGCGCATGTTGGCGATGACCCACGTCTTGTTCACAGAAGCCGTGCCCAGGTCGTAAAGGCCGGTGATGTTGAAGATAGTTTCTTTCCCGCTTGGAAGGACAACTGTAAGCTTGTCTCCCACCCCTGCCTGTAATTCGGCGGCCAGTTCGCGGCCGATCAGGGCGTCACGGCTGCCTACGTAGAGATCACCGGCGTAAACGGCATCCCTCAGATTATAGATACGGTCAGCTTCTTCCACGTGTACCCCCTTCAACACAAGAGGGATGGTCTTTTGATCCTTAACGGTGACGGCGCTGCCGGCGGTTACCGGCGAAGCGGCTGTAACAAGGCCGGTGCGTTGCACCGTATCGATAATCTTGTCCCAGGCGAATATTGACGGTACCCTGGTGGCGGATGAAATGGTCACCTGCGGCGAGTTGCGCACAGTGCTCTCAACCAGGCTGGACTGAAGGCTGCCGATGAGTAGCCCAACGAATATCTGGATAGATACCGCGATTGCCATCCCGAAGGTAATAAGCGCCGTCTGCCCGGGGTTTGAGCGCAGGAACCGGATAGCGATCTTGAACGTTAATAAAACATTTTCCAAAATGTGCTTCAAGTCTATTGCACAAAGCCGAAAAATTCAATACGCTATATACTATAGATAAGAGGAGGTATCGAAATGGAACTGGTGGATTTGCTGGTAAAAAACCTGGGCGTTGACAGGCAGCAGGCTGAAGGTGGTGCCGGAACTATCTTTAAGCTGGCACAGGAGCAAATGGGAAGCGGGGATTTTTCAAAGCTGACCACGGCTATTCCAGATATCGGCGAGTTGGCAAAGTCTGCGCCCCAGCAGGAGGGTACCGGTGGCGGACTATTCGGCGCGTTGGGTGGGCTGGCCGGCGGAGGTGGGCAATCTTCAGCAGGTGGAGGTGGTGGACTGATGGACATGGTAGGGAAACTTGCCTCGGCTGCCGGCGGGGATTCTCAACTTGGGCAGATCGGCAAACTGGCAGAGCTGGCCGGGGCATTTGAAAAGCTGGGACTCGACCCTGGTATGGTGGCAAAATTCCTGCCCATCATCCTGGCCTTTGTCCAGAAGAAGGGTGGGAGTGGCATGGTGGATCTGTTGCAGGGTGCGCTGGGTACGGATGCTAAGTAGCTTTGCTTGCTGCGGACAGCTGGCGGGGATATCATTTTGAATGTAAAAGCCGCTTTACTTGCGCTTAAGTGCAGTTGTATACTTACTGCAAATTTAGCCGGGATAAGCTTGAGTTGGATTCGATAAAGATTCTGCTGGCCGAGGACCATGCTGTTGTGCGGGAGAGTATCCGCGAATCGTTGACGCGTGAACCCGAGTTTGACGTTGTCGGTGAGGCGAGCAACGGCGAAGAAGCGGTCAGGCTGGCAAGGGAGCTGAAGCCGGACGTCATCCTCATGGACGTGGCCATGCCCAGGCTGAATGGTATCGAAGCGACCAGGCAGATCAAGGCATTTTACCCAGCCGTAGCCATATTGGTTTTGACCGCCTACGACGATGAACAGTACATCTTCTCGGTGCTGTCCGCCGGCGCAGCCGGTTACCTGCTGAAGGATGTCGGGGTGTCCGACCTGGTGGAGGCCATCAAAGCTGTCCACAGGGGTGAGTCCGTGCTTCACCCCAATATTGCCAAGAAGGTGCTGCAGAAATTCCGTGTGGGCAAGGGGGACGCCCCGCAGGAGCCCTCACCGGATCTGCTGAGCGAGCGGGAGATAAGCGTGCTTAAACTGGCGGCCGGCGGGCTGAGCAACAATGCCATAGCGCATGAGCTTCACCTGAGCGTGAGCACCATTGAGAGCCACCTGAGGATCATTTTCAGCAAACTGGGGGTAGGCTCACGGACCGAGGCGGTGGTGGAGGCCATGAAGAGGAACTGGCTAAGCCTCAAGGACCTGAGCTGACCGGTTTGCCATGTCATACATAACCGTCATCCTTGTCCTGCTTTTTGCCCTGGCTGTCACGGCAGGCTTGCTCATTTTTTTCGTGGTCAAGCTCTACCTCAACAGGGAGGACCTGCGCACCAGTTCCGACGTGATACTGGCCCGCGTGCTTGGGCGTTTCCCCCTTCCTGTATTCGCAGTCAACAGAAAGCACCATGTCATCCAGTGGAATAAGGCCCTGGAGGTGCTGTCGGGCATCAGCAAGGAACAGGTGCTTGGCACAGACAACCAATGGAAGGCCTTCTACGGGCATCAAAGGCCTGTGCTGGCTGACTTCATTGCGGACGGGGCTTCGGAGGAGGAGATAGCGGCAAGCTACCTTGGCCGGGCCAGGAAGTCTGCCCTGATCAGGGGCGCATATGAAGCTGAAGACTTTTTTCCCTCGATGGGTGAGAGCGGCAAGTGGTACCATTTCACAGCCAGCCCCCTGGTCAGCCGGGGAAAGGTCATAGGTGCCATCGAGATACTGGAGGACGTAACGGAAAGGCAGCTGGCGGAGCAGAACCTGCGCTTTTACGCCAGGCAGATCACGCGGGTACAGGAGGAGGAGCGCAAGTACATAGCCAGGGAACTGCACGACACGACTGTGCAGACGCTGGTGGCCCTGATCTACCAGATGGATAATTTCCTGGCGGGAAAACCCGACCTCACGGCCCAGGAGACGACAAGGCTAAACGCCATATACAAGAGGCTGAAATGGGCAGTGGAAGAGGTCAGGAGGTTCAGCCGCCAGTTGCGACCACCCGTTTTGGACGACCTCGGCCTGCTGCCGGTGCTGGAGTGGCTGACCGGCGAACTGAAGAAAATGTATGACATGGAAGTGTCCGTCGTGATCAACGGGGAACAAAAGAGGCTCCAGCCGGACACTGAGTTGGCTCTTTTCAGGATAATACAGGAGGCCCTTATCAATGCTGCCAAGCATGCCGAAATATCATCGGCCGACGTGGCAATTGAATACCTTTCCGATAGTGTGAGGGTCAGCGTGACCGACCGGGGCGCCGGGTTTGACCAGGCCGGAAAGATAGGTACGCTGCCGCGGGAAGGCAAGCTGGGACTGGCCGGGATAGTGGAGCGCGTGCAGATGCTGGATGGAAAGGTGGAAATAGATTCGGTCAGGGGCAGGGGCACTACCATCAAGGTGGAGATACCGCTTTAAAACGGCCTCGATTTAACTAAAATGCAGGGGCGGACATACATGTCCTCCCGTCAGCCGTTTTGCCCGGTGGCCTGTACAGGCACGGACGATTTGAAGACCACTGCCGCCAGCGGCGGGACCGTGATGCTGAGGGAAAACGGCCTGCCGTGGAAGGCACTTGACACGGCATCTACACCGCCGAGGTTGCCCTGGCCGCTGCCGCCGTATGTCACCGCATCGCTGTTGAGCACCTCTTTCCAGTGTCCCCCGCGCGGTACGCCCAACAGGTAGCCCGAATGAGGCACGGGGGTGAAATTCACCACTACTAAAAATATGTCTTCTGTAGAGCGACCGTGACGCAGGTAGCTTACCATGCTGTGCAACGAATCGTTGCAGTCCACCCATTCGAAACCCCCCGGGTCGAAATCCAGCTCGTAAAGCGCCGCTTCGCCGCGGTAGAGGCCGGCGGCGTCCTGCACCAGTCGCTGCAGCCCGCTGTGCGCCGGATATTGCAGCAGGTGCCAGTCCAGGCTTTTCTCGTGGTCCCACTCGTGCCATTGGCCGATCTCGTCCCCCATGAAAACCAGTTTCTTGCCCGGTTGTGTGAACATGCAGGCAAAGAGCAGGCGCAGGTTGGCGAACTTCTGCCAGTCGTCGCCGGGCATTTTGCCTATGAGCGAGGACTTGCCGTGCACAACCTCGTCGTGGGACAGGGAGAGGACGAAGTTCTCACTGAATGCATAGAGCATGCGGAAGGTAAGCCTGTCGTGGTGGTACTTGCGGTAGACGGGGTCCCTGGCGAAGTACTCCAACGTATCGTGCATCCAGCCCATGTCCCATTTCATGCCGAAGCCCAGACCTCCAACGTAGGTAGGCCGGCTGACCATGGGCCAGTCGGTGGATTCCTCTGCGATGGTCTGCACCCCCGGGTAATTCCTGTAAATCTCCTCGTTGAAGCGGCGCAACAGCGAGATGGCGTCAAGGTTTTCCCGCCCTCCGAACTGGTTGGGCACCCACTCACCTTTTTTACGCGAGTAGTCAAGGTAGAGCATGGAGGCCACGCCGTCCACACGCAGCCCGTCGGCGTGGTATTTATCCAGCCAGAACATGGCGCTGCTCAACAGGAAGCTGCGCACCTCGTGCCGGCCGTAGTTGAAGATAAAACTCTTCCAGTCGGGATGAAACCCCGTGCGTGGGTCTGAATGTTCGTAGAGGTGAGTGCCGTCGAAGAAGCCCAGTCCGTGGTTATCGGTGGGGAAATGCGATGGTACCCAGTCGAGTATGACCCCGATGCCGTGCCGGTGCAGGTAATCCACAAGGTACATGAAGTCCTGGGGCGTGCCATAACGGCTGGTGGGCGCGAAATACCCCGTTACCTGGTATCCCCAGGAGCCGTAGAAGGGGTGCTCCATAACCGGCATTAACTCAACGTGCGTGAAGCCCAATTTATTGACATAATCTGCGAGCCTGGGAGCAAGTTCCCTGTAGCTGAGGTAGCGGTCATGCTCTTCCGGACGGCGCATCCAGGAACCGGGGTGCAGTTCGTAAATGGATATGGGGGAGTCCAGCCCATTGGCCTTCGCGCGCCCGTCCATCCACTGCCCATCTTCCCATGTATAGGATAAATCCCATACCACGGAGGCCGTTTTGGGCGGGGTTTCGCAGATAAAGGCAAATGGGTCGGCCTTGTCCACCCGGTAGCGGCGCACACTGGACTCGATATGGTACTTGTAGAGGGCGCCCTGGCCGAGGCCGGGGACGAAGCCCTCCCAGATGCCGGAATCACCGCGGGGCGCCAGTTTGGAGCCCCTCTTTTCCCAGCCGTTGAAATCACCTGTAAGGTAAACCTGCTGTGCGTTGGGGGCCCAGACGGCGAAATACGTCCCATCGTGCCCATCCGGGCAAACCGGGTGGGCTCCCAGCTTCTCGTAGAGGCGGAGGTGGCTGCCCTCGTTGAAAAGGTAGAGGTCGTTTTCTCCCAGCAGGCTGAAAGCCTGTGTATCAGCGCTCATAATCGCAAAATACCCGCCGTTTTGCAGGGACTGACGCCGTGCCGTGCCTTTAAACCTGGAACTGGAAGCCCTTATTGTTGAACAGTGCCAGGCAGGCGTCCACTGCCTGTGCGTCGTAGAGGGTGGCGCGGTTCCTGGTTATCTCGTCCAGCGCTTTCTCCAGGCCCAGGGCGGGACGGTATGGACGGTGTGCGGTCATGGCCTCGACCACGTCTGCCACGGCTAAGATCCTGGCTTCAAGCATAATCTGGTCACCGTTAAGTCCCTGCGGGTAACCTGACCCGTCCATCCTTTCGTGGTGTTGCCATACAATATGTGCGATCGACCCTGAAAATTTTATAGACCTGACGATGTTGTAGCTGGCTTCTGCATGGGCCTTGGCCAGGCCCAGTTCGAGCCCGGTAAGCTTGCCGGGCTTGCTCAGTATCTCCGAGGGGACGTAGACCTTTCCAACGTCATGCAGCAGGCCTGCCACGGCCAGGTCCTGTACCCTTTCCGCCTCTATGCCGATCTCCCTTGCCATGGCCACTGCAAGCTGGCTGACCATGCGCTGGTGACCAGCGGTGTAGGGGTCGCGCAGTTCGCTCATCAAGACGATCGCTTCAATGGTGCCTTCCAGTATGGAACTGGCGTTCTCCAGGGCTGCCCTGAGGTCTTCATCTGCCTTCTTGCGCCCGGTGATGTCCTCGGCAATGCCGTAGACGCCGGTCACCTTCCCGTCGATAATTATGGGTGTGCTCGTAATGTGGACGTCAATTCTCCTGCCGTCCTTGGCGATTATTGCGGCGTCGTAGGACTGGGGCTCACCTTTGAGCGCGCAGGCATAGCTTTTTTCGACTGTCTCCAGGTATTCAGGTGCTATCCCCCGGCTGAAATCCAGCTTCATTGCCTCCTCCTCCGAATAGCCGGTTATCCTGACCGCCGCTGCGTTGACGCTGGTGAAATGTCCCTGCAGGTCAAGCGCGTAGGTAATGGCAGGATTTTGGTGGAATAGCGAGCGGTAGCGTTGCTCGCTCACTTTGAGCTCCTGCTCCACGCTCCTGCGCTCCGTGATATCGCGCGATATGCCCATCAGGCTGTTGAATTTGCCATGCTCATCTGCGATAACGGTGAAGGATGTCTCGGTCCATAAGGTTGAACCATCTTTACATGAGACCTCCATCTCACCGGTATATGTGACCGGGCCTGTGTTCGATTGACTTTCGAGCTTCACCATGGCATTGGCCACGCCGTCGATGATCTGCTGAATCGACGAAGGCGCGACCACCTGGTCAACTTTTAACTGCAGTATCTCTTCAGGTGAATAGC
>Ga0247840_10008288_pt1 | contig 14004 bp, 15 predicted proteins | sample LaCruzMarch2015__FD_192404 | JGI IMG/M metagenome (GOLD analysis project Ga0247840, IMG submission 192404) | Freshwater microbial communities from meromictic Lake La Cruz, Castile-La Mancha, Spain - LaCruzMarch2015_17m | ecosystem: Environmental > Aquatic > Freshwater > Lake | place: Spain...
CCTGCGCAAGAATGACGTGAAGCTTTTCACTCCTTCGGGCGGCATTGAAGGCGAACAGTCGATGTGGGCCGAGGTGGCTGAAACCAATACGGTCATCAACACGCGCGAGGTCTTCCCCGGCGTCTATGTCGCCGGCATGGCCGCGAACGCGACGTTCGGCTCGTACCGCATGGGTCCGATCTTCGGGGGCATGCTGCTCTCAGGCGAAAAGGTTGCGGCGGAGATCGCCACAAAGCTCGCGGGGAAATGAAACCCACAGTAGATTACACGCTCTATCTAGTCACCGACCGACCAACGGCCCATGGCTGCGACCTCTTGGACGTGGTCGCAGCCGCGGTGGCTGGCGGCGCGACAGTTGTGCAATTGCGCGAAAAGCGCAGCACCACGCGCGCTTGCGTGGCGTTGGCGCGCAAGATGAAAGACATGCTCGATCCGCTGGGCGTGCCGCTGATCATCGATGACCGCGTGGACGTGGCGCTGGCCATTGGCGCGGCGGGCGTGCACCTGGGCTGCGACGACATGGACTACGCCGACGCGCGACGGTTGCTCGGGCAGAAGGCCATCATCGGCCTGACTGCGAACAGCATGGAAGACATCCTTGCAGCTGAGGCGCTCGACGCTGACTACCTGGGCGTAGGACCGATTTTCTTTACCACGACCAAAGACAATCCCGCCCCACCTTGGGGCGTGGTGGGCTTTGCAGGCGCGCGCAAAGCATCGCGGCACAGGCTTGTGGCCATCGGTGGCGTCACGGCCGCGACAGCCGCCGAGCTGGCCGCGGCCGGGGCTGACGGCATTGCAGTGGTGGCCGCGATCATCGAGGCTGAGAAGCCACGCGAAGCTGCGCAGAACTTGCGCCGTGCCATGCTCGCGCCGCGAAGCGCAGAAGAGGTCACGTCGCTTTCTGAAATAATCGACAATACCCCTTGACGGGCGCCGGGAGCAGTGCTAGAAACTTTCTTCTTTACGATCGGAGGCACGAGCATGTATGCGATTATCGAGACAGGCGGAAAGCAGTACCGCGCAGAAGTAGGACGAGAACTCAAGGTGGACAGGATCGACCTTGCATTGGGCAGCGAACTGGCCATTGACAAGGTTTTGCTGGTTGGCGGCGAGGAGCCTCTTGTTGGCGCTCCTTATGTCCCCAGCGTCCAGGTGACCTGTGAAGTCCTTGAACACGGCCGCGGAAAAAAAATCATCGTGTTCCACAAGTGGCGGCGCAACGACTCTCGTCGCAAACAGGGACATCGCCAAGAGTATACGCGGCTGAAGGTCAAATCCATTGGTGAGATAGACCTGAATGTCCAAGGAGGATTCCATGGCTCATAAAAAAGCAGGCGGCAGTACGAGAAACGGCCGCGACAGTCAAGGCCAACACCGCGGTGTAAAGCGTTTTGGCGGGCAAGTGGTTCTGGCCGGCAACATCCTGGTGCGCCAGCTTGGCACTAAATTCCACCCTGGCCTGAATGTAGGTCTCGGCAGGGACTATACCCTCTTCGCCTTGATCGACGGTGTGGTCAAATTCGAGAAGTATCAGCGCAACAAGAAGGTCAAGACCCGCGTCAGCGTTCTCCCGGTCGCCTAGGCGTAAGCAGCCCGAGAGCATCCTTTTTTCATCGCGGCAAGGACGCTACGCGTCCTTGCCGCGTTTCAATCTTTTGGGCTATCCTGGGATGCGTGGGTTTTTTGCATTTGCGCGCGGCCGTTTTTACAACAAGACGGCCTTTCCGCTCGCCTAGGTTGTGACTTGAACCTCAAGCACGAGGCCTCCCATGAATGCGACCACCGCAAGGGGTATTCCAGCCATCACCGTCGCAGCCCTCGTATTCACTTGGTTCTCGTTCCAGACCGCCATCGCCGACGCAGCCACTGTCGTCAACGCTGACGACCAGGCCTACGTCATCTCCTTGCAAGGCGAGGTTTCGACCGATGCCAGGCTGACCATCGGAGCGGGCCAGCAGATCACCATCGACGATCAGGGAATCATGCGCCTCGAAGGCCAAAATGCCACCTCCACGCTGCAGCCAGGGAAAACATATTACATACGCGACGGCATGTTTCAGCCTACACCAACCACACCAGCCACGCCCGCGACGCCGATACAGTCCTTCCCCGACTCCTCGGGATTCCCGGACAAATGACCTGGGAGAGACGACCATGGCAAAAAAACTCGCCGCGTATCTTCTTGCAGAGCAACACCGGGCCTCGCGCCGCTTCCTCGCGGAGCTGTTGCCTTCCGCTCTCGCCTTGTGCCTGTTGCTCGGCCTTGCCACCGCAGCGACCGCAGCGCCTTCCGGCGGGAAGGTCATCCAACAAATGACCACACCGTACGAAGCCGTGCGACATAAAACAGTCAAATATACCTACGTTTCGACCCTGGTCGGCTATATCACTTACCGCCATGTGGACGAGGGCGGATTCTACCACCTCACCACCTTAGGCGACCAAGTCATCCCCATCCTGCCCCATGAAGGCATTGACGCCGCTTTTCGCACTTTTCTCCAGAACGCGGAGGAACAAATCTCGGGCGTGGCGCTCACCGGGACCATCATTGTCTGGACAGACGGCAGCTCGGAATTTTTTGTGGACCACGAGGCCAGGTACGCCGCCGCGTCCGCTGACTACACCGCGGCCAAAGCCGAGCGCCAGGAAGCCCAAAAAAAGGAAGCAGCCGCAAAAAAGACACGCGCGACCGAAGAAAACAAGATGAACATTCGCAGGACCGCCGAAAGCGCTAAAGCCAAGGAGCTCATGGAATTCGAGACGTTTTTGAAAAAACAGGAAGAACAGAAAGCTCCTACGGCCGAACAGTCACCGCCCGGGTTCATGGAATGATCGCCGCTAGTCCGTGCTTTCACCCTTGGCGAGCCGGGCCTGTCGATGTTGCTCCTGTTCTTCGAGGAATTTCCCGCTGGGGATGGACAGGAGACTGTCGTGCCTGTCTTGAAAAAGACGCAGCGAGTACCAGTTCATTTCGCGCTGTCGACTTTGCCGCCGCTGCTGGAGAAGAGAAGAATGTCTGTTCATGATCTGCCAGTTGCGTATGCCGTCCTTGCATCGGACGAACGTTTTTGGAAAAAGATCTTGCTCATGGTACATTCCCTAAATACCATCCTCCACCCCTTACTTAAATTGACATAGATATGGCAACCAGTTTTTTACGGATGCGACACCGAAGAGAACAAGCTTAAAGGAAGTGGAATCATGCGGTTTGTGGACCAGGCTAACATCATCGTGCGTTCAGGCCATGGCGGCAACGGCTGCGTTTCGTTCCGGCGCGAGAAGTACGTGCCAAGAGGAGGGCCTGACGGCGGCGACGGAGGCCGCGGCGGCGATGTCATTTTCCGCGCCGCGCAGCGGCTTTTGACTCTGTACGATTTCCGCGTTCGCAGAGTCTACGAAGCCGAAAACGGCCGGCCGGGCGAAGGCGGCCAGTGCTACGGCAGGGCTGGCAGCGATCTCGTGGTGGACGTTCCTGTCGGCACGCTCATCTACGAACTCCCGTCCAACGAATACACAAACGAGTTTCCCGACGAAGTACACGCCGACACCGAAACAATCGAGGAAGAAAGCCTAGCCCCAGCGTCCCCCGAACCCGCAAGTCGCAAGCAGGAAGGAATTCTCATAGCTGATCTCGACGCGCCAGAGAAATCTGTTGTCCTGGTTAAAGGCGGTCGTGGCGGTAAGGGCAACATGCATTTCAAATCCTCGACCATGCGCGCCCCGCGTTTCGCCCAGCCCGGTGGACCGCTCCAGGAAATAAAGATCCGGCTCGAACTCAAAATCCTGGCCGACGGCGGGATCATCGGACTGCCCAACGCAGGCAAATCAACCTTCATTGCAGCCATTTCAGCAGCGCGGCCCAAGATCGCGCCGTACCCCTTCACCACCATCACCCCCAATCTCGGCGTAATCATGAACGACATCGGCGAACGCATGGTGGTCGCCGACATTCCAGGCCTGATCCAGGGCGCGCATCTCGGACTCGGCCTGGGACACACGTTTCTGCGCCATGTCGAACGCACGCGCTTCCTCGTCCACATTCTCAGTGCCGACGACCTCAGCTTCGACGACCCTTGGGCCGGATTTGAGCTCGTGAATGAAGAATTACTCGCTTTCGATCCGCTACTCTGCACAAAGCCCCAAATTGAGGTCGTCAATAAGATTGATTTGTTGCCCCAAGGCGCGCTACAAGCGTTGCGCGACCGCGCCGCGGCCGAAGGACGCAAGGTCCGTTTCGTTTCGGCCCTGTGCGGGGATGGCATTGAGCATCTGGTCGCGGGAATGTGGAAACTACGCGAAGGATCGTAGCACCTTGAAAAAAGTCTCCGCAAACAGCGCCACGAACTTTTTTATGGGCGAACGCGCCGAGATATTGGCAAAAGCGCGGCGCGTTGTGGTCAAGGTGGGCAGCGCAGTGCTGACCACGCCCCTCGGTCTGAACCTCGACATTGTCGAGAGTCTGGCTGACCAGCTCGCGACGCTCATGGACCGCGGGGTGACTATCGCACTCGTATCCTCGGGCGCCGTGGCTTCTGGCCGCGGCGTACTCCGGGCCATGGACGTGGACCGCAGCCGCGAGCCGCGCGGCATGCCTGACCGCCAGGCAGCCTCGGCCATCGGCCAGAGCCGGCTCATGCACGCTTACGACCAGGCCTTTGGCCGCCGCGGTAAGATCACGGCGCAGGTGCTGTTGACCAAGGACGACTTTCAGAGCCGCCCGCGTTTTCTGAACGCCTGCAACACCTTCGATACGCTCTTTGCCTGGGGCGCGCTGCCTATCGTGAACGAGAACGACACCGTGGCCGTGCAGGAACTCGAATTCGGGGACAACGACCGGCTGGCCTGCCTGTTGCTCAATCTGGTCGAGGCCGATCTCTTTGTCAACCTGACCACGGCCGGCGGAGTTTTCACCTGCAACCCCGACGCAGACGCTGGCGCCGCGCGTCTGGACTCTATCGATGATATCGCCAGCCTGGATTTAGCGCAACTTTGCGGGGGCAAGACCTCCGTGGGATCGGGCGGGATGTATTCGAAACTTCTTTCTGCGCGACGCGCGGCCCAGCGCGGAGTGCCGACGCTCATCCTAGCCGGTCACGACCCCCGCTGCCTACTGCGCGCTTTTGAGGGTGAGGACGTTGGCACCTGGGTCAGGGCCACGGGCAAGCGCATTTCTCGTCGCAAGTTCAGGCTCGCTTACAATACTGAGCCCACGGGCATTGTGCGCGTAGATGCGGGCGCGGTTCTCGCCCTGGTCACAGGCGGCAAGAGCTTGCTCCCGGCCGGAATCATAGCTGTGGAGGGAAATTTTTCCCGCGGGGCGCTCGTGCGCATCGTTGATGGCAGTCAAGGTCCGGGGCCCAAGACCCTGGCCGTTGGCCTCATCAACTACAAAGCCGCTGACCTGAAGCGTATTGCAGGTAAGAAATGTTCTGAAATTGAATATATTCTTGGCTACAGCTATAACGAGGCCGTGCACCGCGACAACATGCTGCTCGATGCTGCGTTGTAGGTCGATGCAAAAGTTAAAGTGCACCCCGGCGCCTGGGGCCATAATCTGTAACATATAGTGTTGATATATGCCGAAACTACTGAAGCTCATTCTCAAAGTCATTCTTGTCGGCGGGTGCGTCGTGTACGCGTTTTGGGGTGTGGACTGGGTGCAGTTTGGAGAAGCTTTGAAACGGTTCGGGATTCTTTCCTTGATCGTGGCTTTTCTCTGGAGCTTCGCACCCTACATCCCTCTGGCTATCCGCTTCAAATTCCTCACGGAAAACTCCGTCAGCTTTATCCTCAGCTTGAAGGCCTCCATCTTCTGTCTTGGGGTGAACAACATGCTCCCGGCCAAGATCGGTGAAGTGGCCAAGGCCTTTTATCTCCGTCGCCAGTCCAGCCTGTCTTTGGGGCAGGGCCTGGGCCTAGTTTTTTGGGAGCGTTTCGCCGACCTCAACTGCCTGCTGGCCATGGGTGTTGTCTCGGCGCTGAGCATGAAGAGCAGCCTGGCGCTAGTGCCCCTGGTCGTGGTGGTCGGCGGGCTTTGGGTTTTCGTCCTCATGTTTCGCTTTTTTCCGGCCTCAGCGCGCTTGGCTCTTAAGCTTGTGCCGACCGAACGCTTGCGGCTGTTGTGTTCGGAGGTGATCCACCAGCTGCAGAGTCGCATGCGGCCGGGCTTTTTCTTGGGCCTAAGCGGCTGGACCATTGTTGTCTGGCTCGGCAACCTGAGCGTGAGTTTGCTCGTGCTCTTGTGGGTGGGTGCCCTACCCTTGCACTTTCCCCAAGCACTTTCGGTGTTTGTGTTCGTGACCCTAGGGTTTGCCATGCCCTCCTCGCCGGGCGGACTCGGCGTGGTCGAGGCCGCGTTTGTCCTCTCGCTCGGCTGGTTCGGCGTATCCAAGGCCGAGGCCCTGGCCTTGGCCCTGGTCTTCCGCTTTATCAGCTTCGTGCCGCCCACTCTGGGCGCTCTGTACGTCATGGCCGAATCCGGCCTGAGCCTCAAGGGCATCCGCGCTAATAGCGAAGAGGAACTCTAAAGGAGCGCAAGCGCCTATGACGTGCGTGCCGAATGTTTTGACCATCGCCGGTTCGGACTCGGGCGGCGGCGCAGGGATCCAGGCCGATCTAAAGACAATTGCGGCCCTGGGCGGCTACGGCATGTGCGTCATTACTGCGCTCACCGCCCAGAACGGACGCGGCGTCGAGGCCATCCATACCCCGCCGGCCGATTTTGTCCTGGCCCAGCTCAGAGCCGTTCGCGGCGGGTTTACCATCCACGCAGCCAAAACTGGCATGCTCTGCAACGCGGCCATCATTGAGGCCTTGGCCGCGGCGCTCCAAGGCAAGGAGTTCCCGCTGGTCGTGGATCCTGTCTGCGTGAGCCAAACCGGGCATCCTCTGCTCGAAGACCAGGCCGTGGCTGTCCTGATCGAGAAAATTCTGCCGCTCGCCGACCTGGCCACTCCAAACCGTCCGGAGGCCGAACTGCTGGCCTCCATGCCCATCGACTCCGAGGCCGACGTGGCCACGGCCATCGCCCGCATTCTTGAGCTAGGCCCGCGCGCCGTGCTGCTCAAGGGCGGGCATTTCCACACCACAACGCAAGTCGTTGACTGGCTAGGCCTGCCAGGCAGAGCTCCTCTGTCCTTGCCCCAGCCGCACGTACCGACGCAGAATACACACGGCACGGGCTGCACACTCTCTGCGGCCATTGCCTGCGGCCTGGGCGCAGGCCTCGAGCTCGAAGCCGCTGTGCGCCAGGCCCAAAGTTACCTCAACCGCTGCCTTTCGCACAGCTACACACCGGGCCTCGGCTTCGGCCCGCCAAACCATATGGCCGACTTCTACCCCGCCCCCGCCTCATGAACAGCACCCCGCTCAAGCTCGGCATCAGCCGCTGCCTGCTCGGAGACAAGGTCCGCTACGACGGAGGCCACAAGCTCGATCCTTATTTGGTCCGGACGTTTGGGCCTTACGTCACCTACGTGCCGGTTTGCCCCGAAGTCGAATGCGGCATGCCTGTGCAGCGCGAACCGCTGCGACTCGTTGGCGACGTTGCGGCTCCGCGGCTCGTAGGCCTGGAAAGTGACCTGGACCATACCGCGACCATGCAGGTATGGGCCAAACGACGCTTGGACGAACTCGAAGCCGAGGGACTCTGCGGCTTCATTTTCAAGAGCAAATCCCCGAGCTGTGGCCTGGAGCGCGTCAAGGTCTACGACGCACACGGCGTTCCGCGGCCTGTCGGCGTCGGCATCTGGGCGCGCTTGTTTATGCAGCGCTTCCCGCTCCTGGCCTTCCAAGACAAGGCCCGGCTGCACGACGCGGCCCTACTCGAAGATGCCCTCAAGAGGCTCTCCATGCACAAAGAACTTCAGGACTTCTATGACGCCTGGACGCACGACCCGCATAAGACCAGGTCCGCCTTCACGACCCTGACCACAGAGCTCGTGGAGTTGTCGGTGGAGGCAAAGGGGGGGATCGAGTTATCCTTCGTCCCCCGGCCCGGCGCGACGTACAGCTTACGCGGCCGGCACACCGCGCCGGGCGCTCGGCCCGTGTTCGTGCTCGTCGATGTCGTGGATGATGCCAGCGGCCGCTGGCTCTCGGTCTGCTTCTACGCTGACGCGGTCAGCGACCCCGAAGAACTGGGCAACCTCGTGCCCAAGGGCCTACTCGGAGACGATGGCTACTGCTTTGACCTCGAAAACCCCAGCCCGGGCACGCTCGACTACCTGCTCGAACGTATGCGTGAGGTGGCGCAAGGGGCGCACGCCTTCCTAATCGCCGCAGGAGAGTGATGAAGATGCCAATGCACGCACAAGACCTCGCCTCTTTCAGGGACCTCATCGAAGAGAAAATCCCCTTCAACAAATTCCTGGGCATAAAGCTTTTGTCCCTGGAAAAAGGCATCTGTAAGCTCTATATCCCGTACCGCGAGGAGCTCATAGGCGACTCCCGACGCAAAGCATTGCATGGCGGGGTTATCTCGACGCTCATCGATACCTGCGGCGGCTTTGCGGTCTGGAGCATGTGCAACATAACGGACAAGATTGCCACGATCGATATGCGCGTCGATTATCTGAAGCCGGCGTTAGAAAACGATCTCGTAGCCGAGTCCCATGTCAAATTGATGGGCAACCGCGTCGGCAATGCCTATACCTTCCTGTATTCAAGCAATGATCCCAGCGTGGTCATTGCCGAAGGCCGTTCTGTCTACAATGTCCGACGGGGGTAGTTCTTCGATGCTCGATCTGTTTGCCACCACTATTGACGCGGTGCGGTGCCCATAGCTTTCTTGCTTAGATCAAAGGCGTCTCGCGAAACACCGCGTCTTCCACCCCGCCCAGCCGGCGGCTCAAGTTGCGGATGATGTGGGTGGCGAGTTCGATATCCTCGGCGATGAGCTCCATGAGCACCCCGTGTTCGAGCCGCAGCAGCAGACAGCGTTCCACGGCTGTGGCGTTGGTGGCGCGGTCGTGCGGATCCAGGGCGCAGCGGATGCCGAAGGCCTCGCGCTCCCCGAAACGCGCGATTTGGTGTTCCCCGTCGTGGATGCGCACTGCGCCCGAGACAATGGCGTAGAGCGAAGAACAGCCTTCGCCTGCGACAAAGATGTCTGCCCCGGCCTCGACCTCCACTTCTTCGGCTGCCTGGGCCACGTCGGCCAGGGCGTCTTCGGATACGCCGGAGAACAGGTCCAGCGTCTTGAAATACAGTACCTTTTCGATAGTCAGCACGTTGTCGCCTCCATTGGGTGCGGGCCTTATTCTCCGTTCTTTAGGATCCGGCGCAGGGCCCATTGCGCGGTTTCGGCCAGCATAGGATCGCGGCTGGCCGCGGCCTGCGTCAGGACCGCGGCGAAATCTCCGGGGTTGCGCAGGCCGATGGTGTACGCGGCCACGGCCCGCGTCCAGGGTTTGAGCCAGGCCCGGCCCATGGTCGCCACGGCGGCAAGCGCTGCGTCGAGGTCCAGGGGCTTCTGTGGATAGAGCTTTTCCAGCCGTTCGGCTCGCTGGCCGTCGCTCGCGTCCTCCAGAAGCGGAAAGAGCAAGCGCTTGCAGGCCTCAGGAATCATGGCGTCAAGCATCTCCAGGGCATAGGCCTCTTTGCCTGGCTCGCGCAAGCAGCGCTGTGCGGCCTGAAACTCTTGCTGCGCGCACGTGAACGAGACCAAGGCCAGCAGTCTGTTTACGCAGGCTGTGTACTCGCGGCCCAAGGCCACGGCCAGCAGATCCATCTCACGCTTCCCTGCTATGGCCATGCGACAACGCAGAAGCCTCCCCGCGAACGCGGCCTCCTGGTCCATGAGGTTCTTGAGCAGGGTCTGTTGCTCTTCATCGTTCGGCCGGTACGCCAGCCGCTGCAAGCGCGCGAGGATAAGCGTCCGGGCCTCGACGTCCGGAAAAAATAGGTGTTCAACTAGGAATGCGGTCGCGGCCTGGCCAGAGATCAGTGCCGCGGTCTTGATGCAGCCGAGCGCGATTTCGCGCGGAAGGTCGGGGTTGGCCATGGCCATGCCTAGTTCAGGCAGGCCGGCCTCGCCGGCCGCGGCAATGGCCTTGCAGGCCAGCCGCCGCGTCTGGGGCGAGGCCAGGTGCGGGATGAGCAGCGGGACCAGTCGTAGGTTGCCAAGCTTTTCCGCGGAGATCAGGGCCGCGTGCCGGACCTCGGCGCAGGGGTCGTGCAGCGAGAGGCGCAGCGGCCGATAAAAGGCCGGGATGGCGGCCTCGCCCAGGGTGAGGACAGCGGCTTTTCGGCGCTGCGGATCCTCGGACCGAAGCATCTCCATGAGTCGTTCGCCCGAGGCCACGATGCCCTCGATGCCGCAATGTTTGAGCAGTCCGGCCAGTGCGGCCTGAGCCAGGGGCAGATCGGGCGCGTGTAGAAATTCGGTGAGCAGGTCCGTGGCCTCGGTTTCGGCAATGCCTGCGTAGGCCAGGACCGCGGCCGCGCGGATGGGGGATGCCGCGGTCGCGTCGAGCAGCATCCGCCGCACTTCAGGCAGGGCGGATTCGGGCCGCGTCCGTTCGAGCAGGGCCAGTGCGGCGGTGACAACCGCGGGAGAGGAGTGATGCAGCAGCGTCTCGACCCGCGCGGTGAGAAGCTGGGGTGCGTTCCTCTCCAGCAGGTGCAGAGAATAGAGCACTTCGCCTGGGTGTCGACTTTCCATAAATCCCAAGAGATACTGCACCCCATGTTGGTCTTTGATTTCGTCTTCGGTTGCGCCGAAACGACGGCTTTTGAGCGCCTCCATAAGCATCTTGAGGTACAGTCCGCCAAGCGAGAAGGTGAAGCCGACCTGGACTATTTGGACAATGGCCATGAGCACGGCCACGCTGGCCACATCGACCTCGAAGGAGAGTCGGCCCAGGAGCAAAACCGCGCCGCCCGCGAGCGCGGCCATGGGTTCGGCCCGTGTCAGCACCGAGGATTGGACCGCGAAGCGTTTGGCCAGGGGCAGGGGCTGGTACAGGACCTGGAAGGCGGGGTCGTGGATGGCGTTGCGTAACACATAATCGAACATCTTGCAGCCCACGGCCATGATGAACATGGCCAGGCCCGCCTTGGGCACGATGAATTGGCCGCCTGCGATGCAGAGGCTGCCCAAGAGCACGCCCACCGGCAGGATGAACAGGGCCTTGATAATGCCGACGCGGCTCAAAAACCTGCCGGAAACGAAGGTCTGGACGATCATGTTCACCGCGCTGCCCACGGCGAAGAACACGCCGAGAAAGCTGGTCATGGGGTCGAGCGCGTCGCGGTAGTAGTTTTCCACTGCGTTGCTGAACCCAGTGTCCAGGAGATAGAAGGCCATGAGCGAGAGCCCCCAGAGTAGGTGGAGGAGCCGCGGATAGCGTTCCTTGAACATGTCGGCCAGGCGCGCAGGCGGGGCTTCGGGCGCTGTGCTCTGGACCTGTGCGGCCTGCTCGTGGCAGGCGCGGGAAATGAGCCAGGTGAAGACAATAGACATGAATAATCCGAAAGCGGCCACCCAGAGGAGGTTGACAGAGCCTATGAGATCGACCACGAGCGGAGTGACAAAACCCGAGAGGATATCAGCCGCGAACTCACCCGCGCCGATGAGGCCGAAGAGGCGTTTGGCCTGGCGCGTGTCGAAAATCTGGCCGAAGAGGCCCCAGATACTCATGTAGGTAAGGGTTGTATAGGCCACGGTCCAGACAGCGAGGAAGGCGGCCGGGCCTTGGGGCGGCGCCAGGGAGAGCCAGAACCGGGCGGCGATGAGCGTAAGAAGCAGCGCGGCCAGCGTCGCGTTGACCAGGTTGGCGAGTTTCATGCGGTGCTGCAGCGCGGCGTAGGCCGCGCCGACGATGAACACAGTGGCCGCGCCGCCGATGTAAGTGTAGGCGAGGTCTTTGGCCGCGAAGGAGGCCAAAAAAAGCGAATGCGAGACGCTAAAGAGGTAGATGCTGGAGACGCCGTGGAAGAAGGTAGCGCCCAGAGCCAGGCCGACTATCTTGCCCTCACCGGGCTTGATATCTAGGACTTCGAGGAGTTTTTGGAACAAAGAGCGCGACTTGTTTGTGTGTGAATCCACTGCTATCCCCCTTCCCTCGTGCTTGGACGCTCGCGCGGCCGTTAAGGGCATGCTACACTTTTTTGGTTCCGTATGCCAGGGATAAGCAGCTCTCCAAGGTTGGAGGGGAAACTTTAATTAAGAAAGAAAAGCCATGGAAGGAGAAACTTTTTGAAAATAGCTCCCCCACTTCCATAACTTTCCATTTCTTTAGTGTGTTACGAACGCGAGGGTTTAGTTGGACTGGCAGGAAATCTTTCCTCCAGCAGGATGAGCCTTTGCTCAAAGGGAACTTCCAACCTTAATTTTGTCAGAGTAAATATTTCAACCGCGCTACCCCCTTGCGCGGTTATTTAGTGTAGCCCAGGAAGTGAACGCTATGCTCGACAGAAAAGCCGAGAACAAGCATGGTGTCGCCGACTGCTACTCCATCGCAAAGCGACGTCCTGAACGCGTGGATCCTGCTCGCCTGTGTTCCGCTTACGGCTACTGGAGCCCAGGTGCGGGCATGTGGTGAACGCGCCAGGCAGGCAGCGGCAGCACTGCAACACGGCCTCGACAAATGCGCCTTACTCGGGTTACAAGCAGAACGCCTGTCCGGCCCTTGTCGGCATGGCGTGCCGACACCCCAGGAGCACCACGAATGATAGAAATAACCCTGGACTTCGCGCGAGCGCAGCTTGCCGCCTGCACCGCCGACGTCCCCGACTCGCTCAAAGATATTTACGACGCCCTGACGCTGAACCAGCGCGACGTCATGCGCTATATGACGGATTATTTCATCAACCGCTTGAAGTTCATAAATGTCAGAGACTTCGTGAATGACATCTTCGAGAAAGGTGTAAAGTTAAATGTCCGCGACTATCAGCATCTCGCCACGAAACTGCGCAAGACCGACCACGTCATCGACGTCGGCTCGGGGTGGGGCGGGCTCTGCCGCATCTTGTGCGACAATATTGACAACGTGCATGCCGTGGACCACGTGCTGGAGCACGCGGTGGCCACCAAGATACAGTGCCCCGAGGCCCGGGTCTATCAAAGTGACGCGCGCGACATGCCCCTGCTCACGGATAGCTGCATGGACGTCGCCATTGCCCACGGCGTCATCGAACACGTCGGCTACCCTGGCGTGCCTACTGGCGCCTCCGGACCGAACATGGCAGAGCAGTACAAACTGGTGCGCGAAATGTCACGCATCCTCAAAGACGAGGGCCTGGCTTTTTATTCCACAGGCAACTACCTCTTTCCGTACGACGAAGAAGTGAACCTCTGGTTCTACCACTGGCTCCCCACCGAGGAGAAGCAGGACTACAACCAAAAAAACAAACGCAGCGTGGACCGTTACTGGCTCTTGAACTGGGACGAATTACGCTACCTGCTCGGCTCGTGCGATTTGCTGGTGGAAGAGGTAAGCTCCTCGGATACGGATACATGGGATGGAATGTTTTTGGACGCCCTCGGCAACGCCTTCAGCAACCTCGACGCCGACATGGCCCAACGCTGGACGCGCCTAGTCAAGACTGACCCTCACTTCTTTTCGAGCTGGCTCGTGTTTGCCCGCAAAAAGGCCGCACCTTCAGCACTCGACGCGGTCAACCCAGCCTGCTACGCGGTCCGTGCCCTGGGTACGACCTGTACCGGCGATCTCAAGCAGACGCTCGTGATCGTAAAAGAGCAGGAAGAAACCATTAAAGCCCTAGTCAAGCAGATCCAGGCCTTGCACAACTCCCGCTCCTGGAAAGTAACGCGCCCCCTTCGCTGGGCCGGAGAACTGGCTAGGCGCAAAGGACGGGACAAATAGCGCGACCAGTGCCTGCACCCAGGAAGTGAGTTGGGGCTGTGGGTACTAAACGTATATTGTTTTTTATGTGTGGACATGGGTGAAGTGCAACCCCTTGCCATTGAAGACACGCTCCCTTAAAATGGGTGGCTAGGCAAGGACCGGCAAGAAGACTGCGAACAACGTGTTGCAT
>Ga0247840_10008289_pt1 | contig 14001 bp, 9 predicted proteins | sample LaCruzMarch2015__FD_192404 | JGI IMG/M metagenome (GOLD analysis project Ga0247840, IMG submission 192404) | Freshwater microbial communities from meromictic Lake La Cruz, Castile-La Mancha, Spain - LaCruzMarch2015_17m | ecosystem: Environmental > Aquatic > Freshwater > Lake | place: Spain...
CAGCAGAAACGCCCTGCACAAGGCACGCCGGGATAGGTTTGGCAGGATTTTAAACGGCGGGTTGATTGATCTGACCCCAAAAAATGAGACTTTTTACGAGAGAATCAAGCTTGGCTGTATAAGTCGAGAACGTCCGAATTGGGTGGCGGGGTCACGAACACAGTGATTTTTGACCGGGACGTTTATAGTTTCTGGGATCTGTTGGACATCCGGTTTCATAGACTTTTGGTCCGGTTCGCCCGGGAGGCGGACTTGGCCTATCTCACCCCCTACTTTACCCAGCGTTACTTCGCCTATTTGGATTATGAAGACGTGGGTTCTTTGACCCCAGCCGAACGAGCAGAGGCTGCTTCCTTGGCAACGGTTGAGGCTTTGTCCGCTGGGCGACTAACGAACACTGGGTTGGCTTACAGTGGTCTTATGACCGACACGACGCTTCCCACACCTCCGACAGCGGTGACGGTGGAGGGAGGGGGGCAGCAAGTGGTGCTCCATTGGAATGGGGCCGCAGACAATTTGGGTGGGAGTGGTTTGGCGGGGTATCGGGTGGACGTATCGAGCGTGGCCAGTTTTACTCCTTGCCTTACAGGATGGGATGAAAATGATGTGGGGTTGGTGGTGTCCACGACGGTCACGGGGTTGAGTGTTGGGACGGCCTATTACGTGCGGGTGAGGGCTTACGATGGGGTTGGTAATTTATCGAACCATAGCGACACGTTTCCTGTGGGGACGTTGGTTAATCAGCCCGTCAATTTTCAAGTGACGGCCACCCATTTGACCTCGATGACGTTGGCGTGGGACTCGAATGACAATCCCCTTGGGATCGTTTACCTCTTGGAGAAATCGGTGAGCGGAGTGGCGTTTCAAACGGTGGCGGATGTAACGGGTAACAGTGCGGTGGTGAACGCGTTGACTTATGGAACGAACCATACGTTTCGATTGAAGCCCCGGGATATGGTCACCTCTGTTCCTATCGGGAGTGGGGTCACGGTGAGCGGTTGGACCTTAGCCAGTAGCCCCGTGAACACCACCTTGTCTGAAATTCACGTGAGCAGTGCCGTGGTGCGATGGGAACGGAACGGGAACCCTAGGGGCGTTGGCTACGAAGTGGAGGTGTTGAATAACGAGGTGGTGTATGATGGGGCGAGGGTGACGGTGACGGACGTGGACGCTCCCGAAGCGGTGGTGACGAGACTGCGACCTGAAACGGCCTACGAGTTCCGAGTGCGGGCCAAGAACGGAGCGGGTGTGGTGACGGTCTTTGACACGGTGGTGAGCGGAACCACCCGGGAAGGTGTGGCTCTAGAGACAGCCGGGGTTTACCCGAACCCTTATCGGGGGGAGGGTTTGATGACCTTTGGTGGGATGAAGACGGGCGGGACGGTCACTCTTTACACGGCCCGTGGGCAAGAGGTGTTTACAGGGATAGCCGATGGGAATGGGGACGTTAAGTGGGATGGGAGAAACAAGGACGGGGAGCCTGTGGCCAGCGGGGTGTATATGTCTCTGATGGAAACCGAGGATGGGTGGGTGAAGAAGAAAATCGTTTTAGAACGGTGAAAAAAATGTCGGATGACGCTTGGCTAATCCAACCCACAAGGGCATACAACAAGAAAACGTCTAAGGATCTTCCGTCAAAAATATTAAAAACAATGGATTCCGGCCTTCGCCGGAACGACGAGCCACGGTCCCCTTTCGCTGGTTCTCCCGTTAACGGGTAGGAAAAATTCCCGTTTTGTGGGAATTTTTAGACGTTGAAGCGGAAGTACACCACGTCGCCGTCTTTCATGGTGTAGTCTTTGCCTTCGACGGAGATGAGGCCTTTTTCTTGGAGGGTTTTGGTGGAGCCGTGTTGTTTGAAATAATCGTAGGTGTAAATTTCGGCTCGGATAAAACCTCGCTCGATGTCTGTGTGGATTTTGCCGGCGGCTTTGGGGGCTTTGGTGCCTTCGGGAATCAGCCAAGCTCGGGTTTCTTCGGGGCCGGCGGTTAAGAAGGTGATCAGTTGGAGCAGTTTTTTCCCAGCGGTGGCCAGAGCGGTGAGGCCGGGGGTGGTGACGTGGGCGGCTTCGTAGTAGGCGGCTCGTTCCTCGGGAGGGAGCTGCACAATTTCGGCTTCGATTTTGGCACAGAGAGACACCACCGTGGCGTTTTCTTTTTTGGCCCGTTCTTCCAAGGCGGCCAAAAGAACGGGATCGGGGCCTGTTTCATCGGTGTTGGCCACGAAGACCACGGGTTTGCCCGTTAAAAATCCCTGTTCCAGTTGAACGTCGGCGGGGACGTTTTGGGAGCGGGCGGATCGGCCTTCCTTAAATCCCGCGAGCAACGCTTCTAAAATTTCCAAACGTTCTTTCGCTTTTTTATCGCCGGACCGGACAGGGCCTTGGAGTTTGTCTAAGGCTTTTTCTGTTTGTTGAAGGTCCGCCAGAAGGAGTTCGGTTTCGATCACGTCGGCCGCTTCCCCGGCGTCTAGTTTTCCGAGGACGTTGATCACGTCGGGGTCTTTAAAACAACGCACCACGTGGGCGATGGCGTCCACGGCCCGGATGTGGGAGAGAAACTTGTTGCCCAACCCTTCTCCTTGGCTGGCCCCTTTAACCAACCCGGCGATGTCCACAAAACGGATGCCGGCGGGGGTCACTTTTTTACTGGAAAAATACTCGCCCAAGTGGGTGAGCCGTTCGTCCGGCAGCGGAACCACACCCACGTTGGGGTCTATGGTGGTGAAAGGAAAATTGCTGGCCGCGGCGGCGGCTCCCGTGAGGGCGTTGAACAGCGTGGACTTCCCCACGTTGGGTAAACCAACAATGCCTATTTCCATTGAATCCTCCGATACGATTTGCGAATGATTTTGTCCGCCCACGAGGGGCACAGGGCGGACAACCACGCCCCGGGCCTCACCCACCAAGGAACAAAAATTTCAGTGCCACGCCCTAAAATCGCTTTTTCCACAGCCCGGGCCGCCCGTCGGGCGGACACCCGGCTTTTTTCATGGGAGGGATACCCTGGGGGCAACCGGTGTCGGTCCACTAATTCGGGCATTTCTGTGTCTATTCCGCCGGGCAACACGAGGCTGAAGGTGATCCCGTGGGAGGCTAATTCTAAGCGAACGCTTTCTGTGAAACCCAAGAGAGCGAATTTACTGGCGGCGTAGGCGGCCATGAGGGGCAATCCCCGTCGGCTCACGCCGGACCCCACCTGGACCACGTGTCCACCGCCCTGATTTTTAAAAGCTGGAATCACGGCTCGCACGAGAGCCAAGGGAGCCCAGAAATTGGTTTCGAAAATCTCCCGCATTTCCGCCACGGGCATGGCGGTCATGGGGGCCATGCGTAAAATGCCGGCGTTGTTCACGAGGGCATCGAGACGCCCGAACGTTTTGAGGGTTTTTTCTACGATCTTTTCTGGAGAACCCGGGGCGGTGATGTCCTCGTCTAAAATCAGCGGGACGGGAGCCCCCATTTTTTTTATTTCTTGAGACAGAACGTCAAGGCGGTCTCGCCGTCGGGCCACGAGGGCGGTTCTCCACCCCCGTTTGGCCATCCCGAGGGCGGTTTCCCGGCCCACGCCAGAGGAGGCTCCTGTGATGAGGACGGTTTTGGTCATACGCGGGGGAATGACACCAGATAAGGGAAGGTTAAGGAAAAAGCAAAAACCAAGGCCAAGGCAAATCCCCCCTGGCCCCCCTTTTTCAAAGGGGGGGGGGCTTTTTTTTGTTGGTCGGAGCGGAAACGGTTGGTGATGGGCATGCGGCGGTCTCGGCCGAAGGCTCGGGGCGTTATTTTGATGCCCAAGGGAGCTTGGCGACGTTTGTGTTCCATGGCGTCCATGGTGTTCATGGTTTTCTGGACGAGGGAGGATGGAAGACCTTCGGCGACTATTTCTTTAAAACTTTTATTTTCCTCAACGTAGGATTGGATGATGGTGTCCAACACGTTGTAGGGGGGTAAGGTGTCTTGATCTTTTTGGTTCGGGCGCAGTTCCGCCGTGGGCGGGCGTGTGAGGGTGTCTTTGGGAATGAGAGAAAAACCAGCCCGGGTGTTCACCCGCCGACTGAGATCATAGACCAACGTTTTTGGAATGTCTTTAATGACGGAAAATCCACCGGCGGAATCCCCGTAAAGGGTGAAATAACCCATGGACATTTCCGATTTATTGCCTGTGGTGAGCACCAAGCCCCCGTGCTTGTTGGCCAAGGCCATCAGAAGGGTGCCCCGCACCCGGGACTGTAAATTCTCTTCGGTCACGTCGGCTGAAAGGCCCTTGAAAAGGGGTCGGAGGGTTTTGTTAAAGGCCCTGACAATTTCCTCGATAGGAACTGAGTGAAAAGCAATCCCTAGATTTTTGGCCAGACGGGCCGCGTCTTGCTGTGTTTCACGAGCGTTGAATCGAGATGGAAGCGTGACGCCCACCACGTTTTCTTTGCCCAAGGCGTCCACGGCGATGCACGCCGTGAGGGCCGAATCAATGCCTCCCGAGAGGCCGATAAAAATTTTTTTGAACCCGTTTTTGATCACGTAGTCTCGGGTACCCAAAGTGAGGGCCGAGAGGATTTCGTCTTCCCGGGTGAGAGGGAGGACGGCCGGTGCGACCGGTGGGGTGGTCGATTTTAAGGGAACATCGCAGACAAGCAAATCTTCCTGAAAAAGAGGGGATTGGGCCAGCACGTGTCCGCGGTCGTCCATCACCCGACTTCCTCCATCGTAAACCAAATCGTCTTGACCGCCCACGGTGTTGCAATAAAGAAAAGGGACGTGGCATTCCCGCACCCGCTGTTTTAATACGTGGGTGCGGGTGTCGTTTTTTCCGGCGTGGTAGGGACTGGCCGAGAGGTTCACCAGCAGATCCGCTCCTTTCTTTACGGCGACGGGGGCGGGGCCTTGGGGTTTCCAAACGTCTTCGCACACGGTCAGCCCGATGGCGATCCCCTTCCAGCGAAACACGCCGGGGGTTGTGCCGGGGGTGAAATAACGGTGTTCATCAAAAACACCGTAATTGGGGAGAAACCATTTTCGAAAGCGGTGCTGAACGCGGTGGTGGTGGATCACCACGGCGGTGTTGTAAAGGCGGTCGCCTTTTTTTTCCGGAGCCCCTAAAACAACGGCGATGTCCTTGGGAAGTTGTCGGGCCAAGGTTTGGAGGGTTTTTTCTGTGGCCACTAAAAAGGTCGGTTCCAGCAACAGATCTTCGGGCGGGTATCCCGTCAAAACCATTTCGGGGAACACCACTAGGTCGGCGTTGGCCTCTCGGGCTTTGAGGGAAAACCGTTGCACCAACCCGGCGTTCCCGATCAAATCCCCCACCGTGGGGTTCACTTGGCCCAACGCCACCCGCACCGCTTTCATTTTCGTCCGGTCAATTCGTCGGCCAGTAGGATGGCTTCGGCAATTTCTTTCATGGTTTTTCGTCGGTCCATGCTCTGTTTTTGAATTTCTCTGAACGCCTCGGCTTCGGCCAATCCCCGGGTTTTCATGAGGGACGCCTTCGCTCGTTCCACCAGTTTTCGTGTTTCTAAGGCTTCTTGGGCCGTTAGTTTTTCTTGGAGGAGACGTGTTTGGGTGATGGCCGTTGCGCACTGATTGGCCACGGATTGCAAAACGGAAATGTCTTCTTTGGAAAACATGTATTCCCGGGAGGTGTAGCTGTTGATCACACCCAGCACTTTGTCTTTGTTCAACATGGGCACGGACAACAGAGACACCAGCCCTTCGCTCACGGCGATGTCGGGGAAAGAGAATCGTTCGTCTTTTCGAACGTCCAGAATGGTGACGGGCTTTTTCTGGAGCACGGCTTGACCCGATAGGCTTTGGTGCACGGGAATGGGGGGTTTGTTTCGGTAAGTGTCGGACAAGGATTGGGTGGCCACGATGCGAAGTTCTTTTCCGTCGTCCCTCAACAACATGACCGAACAGATGCTGGAGCCCAACAGTTTCGCGGTCATGGTGACGATCAGTTGAAGGATGTCGTCCATAAATCGGTCCGAGGTGACCGTGTGGCTCACGGCGTTCAAGGTTTGAATGGCCTGGGCTCGACGACGGGTTTCTTCGTAAAGGCGAGCGTTTTCAATGGCCCCGGCCGCCTGCACGGAAATGGTGGTGAGCAGTTTGATCACCCGTTCCGTGGGCGTGTTGGCTTTGCGGTGTTGCACATTGATCACGCCCACCACCAAATCTTTAACCAAGATGGGAACCGAGAGGAACGCTTCGAACTTGTCTTCGGGTAAATTTTGAAAAAATTTAAAGCGATGGTCTTCGTGGGCTTTTTCTGGGATGGACAGGGGTTTTTTGTGTTCCGCTACCCAGCCCGTGAGACCTTCCCCCATTTTTAAGCGCAATTGATTTATTTCCGCCGGGTGGGGCGGGCGAGAGGCCGATAGAACGAGGTTTCGGTGGGCCGGTTCGTGGAGATAAATAAAGCAGGCGTCGGCCCCTGTGATTTCGCTGACCAAAGAGACAATTTCTTGAAGGATGTCTCGGAGCTCCAGGGTGGATCCGATCATGTGCGTGATGCGGTGGAGCAATTCCAATTCTTCTTTGGGGGCCAAGATTTTTGCGGGTGATTTGGCACGGGGCATCGGTGGTTCCTTTTACGACGGTGTAAGAGATAAACGTTTAAAAAGATTGTTTCGTAAGAGAGAGAAATCTTCCAACGAACCGCAGACAAAAGTATTAAAAGCTAATCCTAAAAACGTAAGTTGAATTTTCAAAAAAAATCCCCCCGTACCCCCAATGCCAGTAACTTAAGGCTCGTCGTTCCGGCGAAGGCCGGAACTTAGTTTGTAAAATTGTTGTTTAATAACCAGTTTGAATTCCTGGATTCCGGCCTTCGCCGGAATGACGAGCCTTTTTTGCCTTAAGTTACTGGCATTGCCCGTACCCCCCTTTCTTCGTAAAGGGGGGAAAAGCACGTGTCCCAAGAGTGTTCCCCCCTTTGACAAAGGGGGGCCAGGGGGGATTTGCTGGAAGACTTTTCTATTTCTTCGATGATTCTTTTTTATTCATCCATTGGGTGAATCTTTTTCGTCATCGAATGAATCATAAAATGGAATTTTATTAATGCTTTTCTTTATTTCGATCTGGGTTCAACTTCCGTTTTTAGGCCAATGGATCCCGGCCTTCGGGACGACGAACAATCTCAGTCGTTGATTATATCACGAAATGAGCGGTTTTATTAGAAATTCCCGCGGTTTGGGAATTTCTAGGGTTTTAGCCATTCCGTTGGCGACGGGCTTCCATTAAGAGAACACCCGCGGCCACGGAAATATTGAGAGATTCGGTTTTTCCTGACATGGGAATGCGTAACGATTGAACCGTTAACCCCATTTTGGCTGGGCTGGTGACACCGTGAGTTTCCGATCCGAGAATGAGAAAACAAGGGTTTGCCCATTCAAAATCCGTGTAAACCGTTGTTCCTTTTGCGTCGGCCGCCAAGAGCTGGGGGGGGGCGGGGAATTCATTGAGAAGAGCCGGCAGATCTTTCACGGTGAAGAGGGGGATTCGAAAGCCACTTCCCGCGGACGCTCGCAACGTTCGCGGGGACAAAAGATCCGCGGTCCCTGGAAGAGCCCCCACGGCGTGGGCCCCCGCCGCTTCGGCCACGCGCACCACGGCCCCGGCGTTGGACGGGGACTGGACCCCGTCGAGGAGAACAAACAGGGGGTGGGGGTGTCCTAAGGCTCCGAGGGCTGAAAAACTTAAAGGAGCGGGGCGTTCCACGCGGACCGCTAAACTCGTTGGGGTTTTTAGATCCGATACAAACTCCATCACCGAAGGGGAAACCGGATGGAACGGAACGGCCTTTTTTAAAAGCCGATTGAGGAGAGACGTTGTTTGATCGTCTCGTTCGGGGTCTTGGAGGATCAAGGCTTCTTTGAGAGTCCAAGACGAGTTTAAAAGTTCTTCCACCAAGGTCGGGCCTTCCACCAAGGTGCACCCAGCGTCTCGTCCGTCTCGGGCTTGACGAAACCGGGCCACGACGGCGTTGGAGCGGGTGGTGATTGTTTCGGGGCGGGGGGGCATGGAATTCTTTTTGGTTTTCCTAACCCGGACGAGCCGGAGGAGTGAAGGAGAATCTTCTCACGGGGTGACTGTTTTCTCGAAATGTTTCATGGTTTCTCCGATCGAACGACTCGTCCGAGTTGTCTTGACCGTTCTCTCGGAGCGTCTCTTGTATCCTTGAAAGCTGTTTTTTCAAAAAGGGGAAGATCCTGTCAACGGACTATTTCACCGCACTCATGGGGGTTCGGGCCATTTGTTCTTTGTAAATTTTGACAAAGGCTAAGACCGACGCCACCACGAGGGGGCCCAGCAACAAACCGATGGGGCCATACACTTGAAGACCTCCCAACGTACCGAAAAACAAGAGGACCACGGGCAGTTTTGCTTTTTCACCCACGATGAAGGGGCGAAGGAGGTTGTCCACCATACTCACCACCAAGGCCCCCCACAAAAGGACCGCGATGCCGCGACCGGCCTCGCCGGTGAACACCAAGAACAACCCCACGGGCACCCAAATGGCCGCGGCCCCCACCATGGGAACCATGGCGAATAACACTGTGGCGAACCCCAACACGACCGAAAATCGCACGCCGATCACGGCGAAACCAAGACCGGCCAATAGCCCTTGTACCGTGGCCACCACAAACATTCCTCGAACCACGGCCGTGAGGGTTTCGTTCAGGCGTTTGATCACGTGGTCTTTATGAACGGATTCCATGGGGATCAATCCCACAATTTGGACCGCGGTTTTGGCCCCGTCCCTGAAAAGGAAAAAAAGCGTGAAAATCATGAAGCAGGTCTGCATCAATAAAATGATCAGGTTTTTAACGAGCGTTGTGCCGAGAGAGGACAACCCCCCCCCTAGTTTTTGAACCAGCGACAAAAGCATTTCCTTGGGATTCACACCCGCTCGAGCGAAGAGCGGTTGGACTTTTTTCCAAGTTTTTAAAATCGGCTGAGGCAAACGTTCTTCAAACGTCACGGTGGGATTTAAACGGATTTTGGTTATTTGGTGTTGGGTCCAAGGGTAAAGAAAGGAGGCTTGCTTAACCAGAAGCCCCGAAAAGAAAATAACAGGGACCACCACGATAAAAAAAAGTGTGGCCACGCTGGTCCCCGCGGCCAAATTGTTTCGCCCTCTCACCCATCGGTGTATGCGCAGGTGAAGAGGGTAAAAGACCAAAGCCAACGTGACGGCCACCACCATGGCTTGCAGAAAAGGCGAGATGATTTTTAAGAACTGGTACAGCAGATAACCGAAAGCGGAGAAAAAGAAAAGGCGAAAAACCATAGGGCGAATGTCTTTGGGCGTGCTTTCTGATATCATTGGGGATCCTTCCATTTTTTGTGTTGTTTGATCAATTCGATCAGTCGTTCGTCGGCGTCGGCGGCGGGGATCCCTTTTTCCAAACAGGTTCGCCCCACGTAAAGATTGATTTTTCCGGGACCAGATCCCACGTAACCAAAATCCGCGTCGGCCATTTCGCCGGGGCCGTTCACGATGCACCCCATGATGGCGATTTTGACACCGGTCAAGTGCCCGGTTTTTCGCTTGATGCGTTCGGTGGTGCTTTGCAAATCGAACAGGGTTCGTCCGCACGAGGGGCACGAAATGAATTCCGCTTTGGTCACGCGAGATCCCGTGGCTTGAAGGATGTTGGCGATGAGGTCTAAATCCCTAGCGATCCCCCGATCGGTGTGGAGGGAGACGCTGTCCCCCAGTTTGTCCACCAAAAGACCTCCCATCAAAACGGCCCCTTTGAGGGCGAGATCCTCGTGAGGAAGGGGCGGTGTTTGGATGTGGATCGGAATCTGTTTTTCACGAACCCATGGTGTGGACGCGATCCGGCGAATGTTGTGCAAAAGAGCCGAGGTGTCGAGGTCGTTTGTTGTGAGCACAAGGCCCGGGTGATCTTGCCACGCGGCAGGAATTTTTAAAAGAGAGTCCGGGTCTTGAAGCGATAGCCAAAGCCCTTTCTTTTGTGAAATGATTTTATGGGCTTCCTCAGGGGCATCGAGAGAGAGAACAAAAGCGTCGGCCACGGACCAAAGGCGCGACAAGGCGGTGTGAAAATTTCCGCTGATCAAAAACCCTAAACGGTTGGTTTCGAATTTTAGGTTTTCACGAAAAACGATCAATCGGTCCACGTCTTTATCCGTGATCACCGGCCATTCGATGATTTCTGGGGGCAACCCTCGCCCGGATTTGAGTTGTTTTTCCAGCAGAGTGAGAAGTTCGCTCGGGTCCGCGGTTTGTGGGTTCACCCGCGTGACGGCCCGGGGGGGATGTCCCGAGCCAAAAAAGATCGGGCCCACGCACGTTTCCCGACTCTCGTGAGAGGCGAAGGTCCCTAGGGTGGAGGTCGACGCGGGATGGGTTTCCAAGGGGAAGTGTAACTGCTCAGGTCCCTCACCCCCCCCTCTCCCAAGAGGAGAGGGAAAACCAGGATTTCCTTCCCCTCTTGGGGGAAGGTGGCCCGAAGGGCCGGATGAGGGCTGAGTAGTTACGGGGAAGTAGCTGACCAGTCGTTGGGCCACGGGGATTTCGGCTTCGGGTTCTTCCGTGAGGGAGACGCGCAGGGTGTCGCCGATGCCGTCTTCCAAAAGGCTTCCGATGCCCACGGCGGATTTTACGCGACCGTCCTCCCCGTCCCCGGCTTCGGTCACGCCCAAGTGAAAAGGGTAATCCATGTTTTCTTGAGCCATGCGAGCGGCCAGAAGGCGGTAAGCCGTCACCATCACCCGGGTGTTCGAAGATTTCATGGAGAGGATGATGTCGTGGTATTGGTGGCGTTGGCACATCCTGACAAATTCCAAAGCACTTTCCACCATACCCTCGGGCGTGTCCCCAAAACGATTAAGGATTCTGTCCGATAAGGAGCCGTGGTTGGTCCCGATGCGGAGGGCCCGGCCCCATCGTTTTAATTTTAGAACCAAGGGAGTAAAACGTTCTTCGACACGGGCCAATTCGTCGGTGTATTCCTGGTCGGAATAGTCGCGAGTTTTAAAGGATTTTCCATCAGTGAAATTACCGGGGTTGATGCGAACTTTTTCCACATGCTCCGCCGCTTCTAAAGCGGCGTCTGGTCGAAAATGGATGTCCGCCACCAAAGGCACCTGAACACCCAAATCCCGAAGTCTTTTGGCGATGTTTTTGAGATTGCAAGCGTCTTTTTCCGTGGGGGCCGTGATCCGAACGATTTCACAACCCGCTTGAACCAGTCGCAAAGTTTGGGCCACGGTTCCTTCGGTGTCCTCGGTCCGGGTGGTGGTCATGGACTGGATCCTCAGGGGGTTGTCCCCGCCCACTCCCACGTGCCCCACCATCACCACGCGGGTCTTCCGTCGAACTCGGTGAAATAAGTTTGAACAATAAAGGAGAGTTGGTGTTGGGGATTGGGTTTTCACAAGGATATTATACCAAAGGGCAGGGGCATTCTTTTGGTGTTACCAAAAGCCCAAGAAAACGAATTGCCAGAGATGGACTATACGGTTTCAGGTAGAAAAAATTTAAAAATCCAGAGACAAGGAGAATCGGTGGGTGTCTCCTAGGTCGCCCAAGGGGGAGAAGGCGTAGTCCACGGTCCAGCCGTTGTGGGCGAGGCCGAGGCCTGTGCTGAGGCCCGCAAAACCACCAAGATCTCTGGAAACTCCGCTGTTCCAGCCCGCTCGGTAGGCCAATTCCCACTCAGTGGCGGGGACGATTTCCCCTTCGAACCCGATGGACGTGATGGGGGTGTTGTCTCTTGGAAAATCAAGGTCTGCCAAGGCCGTGAGTCCTTTTAAGATAGAAAAAGAGAGGCCTGTGGCGAGGGTTAACGGCAATGGGTTAGCGGTGGGGCCCACTTTTAAATCTCCCCCGAGATTTTTTAAGGCGGTTCCCCATTGCCAGCGATCCCCCAAAAATTTGGGGGACAAAAAGCCTGCGTCCAAAGCGAGGGTGCTGTCGGATGCGATGATTTTGGATTGGATGTATTTCCCCGCCACGCCGAAAGACCCATTTCCCCATTTGTGTGCGTAACCTAAAAATCCGGCCCAGTCGGCGGGAGAGAAATTACCTGTGGTTTGTCCGTTGAAATTCGTTTGGTCTAAGGTTCCGGGTGAAAAATAAGAAACCCCCACACCCCACGTTCCTTGTTCCGTGCGGTGGGCGTAATAACCTTGGGACGACGCGGTTTTTTCCACACCGATGGAATGACTGAGGAGGGCGTTGTTTTTCTTGACATCCGCCAAGCCCGCGGGGTTCCACGCCAAGGCCCCGGCGTCACCGGAAAGAGCGGTGACCGCTCCGCCCAAGGCCGTTTCCCGGGCTCCGGTGGGAAATTTCAGGAATTGCGCCGACGAGGTGCCGCGAGCACTTTTTGAGAAGGATCCCGCCATCGCCGAACCGGTGAACAGCCCGATCATTACCAGTGTTTTTATCATTCTTGTTGTGAGAGAGTTCATTGTTCCACCGCCAATCGGAAGGTTTTTTTATCGCCGTCTTTTGTGATCAATACAAAGTAAACACCGCTGGCCACACGACGCCCGGCGGTGTTTGTTCCGTCCCACGTCAGCGTTCCTGTGTCATCGGCCAACCCTTCCCACAGGATTTCCCCGGTCGTGGAGATGAGTTTTACTTGGGATCCCGCGATGAGTTGTCGAAGAACCACCTCGGTGTCCCCTTTGGCCGGGCGGAAGGGGTTGGGGCCGATCCGTGCCCCGTCCACGTTTTCCACGGCCAACGACACCGATAGGTAAACGCCCGGAGGCGTGGGGGAACCCAAGGGTAAGAGGTCCCATTGTTGGGTGTCTTCTGCGTAACGGGCGAGTCTTGTCCTTGGGCCCACGGGGGTTATCTCTAAGAGAGTATTTTCTTCATCGGAAGATATTTTCCAAGGGGTTCCGGTCGTTTTCCACGAGGTGGGTGTGGGCGGAAGAGTTTCTTCCACCGGATCTAAAAAAATCACGGACTCCGGTTCATGGGCCCCCGATAAAGAGGCTGAAAAAGGAACATCCGGGATCGTTTCTGAAGGGAAGTCCGCCCTTTTTGGGGCGATGGTTGTGACTTTAACCCCAAAAGCCGATGCCAAGCCGTTTCCATTCAGGGAGCGTACCGCAAAATAGTTCCGAACCCCTCGAACTAAGTGTACTTGGGTGTGTAATTGGGTTCCCGAATACACTTGGGTGTAAGTTTTATTGTCCGTGGAACGATAGGCCTTGTAACGCGTTCCCTTGGGGTTCCCGTTGGCGGTCCAAGTTAAAACGTAAGTTCCGTTGGAGCTGGTGGTGAGAGCTGTGTTCGCCGGAATGGCTGAGCGGGTGTAAACAATGGCCGACGCTTCCGAGGCGGTTGTCCCGAACGGGTTCACGGCCGCCACTCGAACGGATTGGGGGGTGTTGACGGCCAAACCCGACTGGGTCCAGGACTCGGTGTTCGGCAAAAGTCCGGCCTTGAGAACCGTGTCGTCCGTGGATCTCAGAACGCGGTATTCCGTTTCGTCGGTGGCGTTGTCCACCCATTTCCACGAGAGGGACGTGGCGCTCATTGCTAGAAGGGTTGGGGTCCCCGGGGTTTTGGGGAGAGAGACGTCGTCAAAGGAAGCTTCGTAGAGGGAGTATCCCCAGACGGTTCCATCCACCCCTCCTCGTTCCACCCCGAGCACCCGGAAATAACGGGCCGTCACCTCGGGGAAAGAAACAACGTCTTGGCCCCCGTTCCCATCCGTTACCACGAGGGCGTCCGTCCAAAAAGCCGCGTCGTTTGAGTATTGAATTTTGTACTGTTTGGCATGGGCTGTTTCCCACAGAAGAGTCACTGTGTTGACCCGTTTGGGGGTGATGAAGTCCGTGGTGAAAAACTGAGAATCGGACCAAGCCGATTCCCATCGGGTGCTGGTGGATCCGTCCACGGCGTAACGAGCGTGGTTGTTGTTCGACACGGACGAAGCAAAGGACCACGGTTCCGTGTAAGGACGGAACCCCACCGCTTCCATCCCTCTCAAAACGTGAGGGTTGTGCATAA
>Ga0247840_10008290_pt1 | contig 13997 bp, 13 predicted proteins | sample LaCruzMarch2015__FD_192404 | JGI IMG/M metagenome (GOLD analysis project Ga0247840, IMG submission 192404) | Freshwater microbial communities from meromictic Lake La Cruz, Castile-La Mancha, Spain - LaCruzMarch2015_17m | ecosystem: Environmental > Aquatic > Freshwater > Lake | place: Spain...
GCTAACAATGGCTCTGCTGTGCGATCCGTGTTGAGGCTGTCGGTGTTCAAGCACTCATATGCATCTTCAACCATAGAGTCATAACTATCGCCTGTTGAGGCAGATCTAAATCTCTCTATGCGGACTATGCCGCCTATCCCTACGTTAGAGGCTATTTCACATGCATTGGTTGACCAGGGTGTAACTAGGGATCGGCGCGGACCTACGAATTGGCCGTCTAGTCTATCCTCAGGTGATACTCGCGCAGATAGCAACCATTCTAGTTTCTCGTTGGCCGTCGAGTCCAAATGTTCGAGCGATTGAACTAGATAAACTACGCCTTCACCTGTGAAAAAATAAGTGATCATTTCTGCCCATCCTCAACATTTGTTTGTTGTTTTTTCTTCCTAAAAACGATCCACGCTGGTGCAGATTGATTCCAAAGACTCAGATCCGGTGCATGAACGAGCTCCCACTCGGGACTGATTTGGAGCAAAGCTGCAATAGGGTCAAAATTGCGGCACAGAACAAAGTCCGCCTTGAGTTCAAGAAGTAACTCTCTCCAATGACCTTTGAGATCTTTAACTTGTGCTAGCTCGGCAAGCATCCTGGGTGCGCTTTGTCGCAAAGAGGGATCCGCGGTTAAGAGAGGCCCAGACAATTGCCCGCTCTCGGCAAAGCGATAAAGAAGAAAGCCACCAACTTCCGGTGGGTTTAGGAGCACGGCCCCTTTGGCCTCTGATGCGAGATAGCTCGATGCAGATCCTGGCAGAACTAGTGACTCTACAGGCTCTAAGCGCAGAGAGTTAACATTGAGAATCCAGAAAACTGCGCAAAGAAAACACATGCCTGGATAAGGCAGGGTCTTGAGATTTATGTGGAGATTGGCAATGGCATGATGGAGACCGAGATCGCTACTGTCACTCCTTGCTTCTCCTAGAATCTTTGCGTTTAGAAATGCAAAATATATCAAGGAGACTTTCGCGTATTCCCTAGAAGCTAGGCAGAGACAGGCAAGCAACAAAACGAGCATAGCCTCACCGCGAGAGAGCGAGCCCAATTTTCTGCTCAAGAGCAATACTATAGTAGCGGCAAGCAAAAGCATGATAGCGCTCGGGTAGAAGTAAATAGAAAAGAGATGGGTCTGTAGAGTGACTTCTGAGAGCATTTGCGACAAAGCGCCGAGCAAGCATGGCCAGATTTGTGCACCAAAATTAGGGGTCAGGCATAGACTCAAGAGTGATAGGACCGAGAGAACCAGCAAAGACTTTGGCGATCTCCTAAGACCCTGCTTTTGATCGTTTGCAGCAAGTATTGGCAAAAAAAACGGCAGCACCAGAGATAGCTCACTTATGTTCGCCAATACGACAGACACGAGCGCAAATGAGAGCAGGTTCCATGTTCTAAGCCCGCGCTCTGAAATTGTGTATGCCAGCTCAATCAGAACTGCCAAAAGTGGGTAAGCGAGAATTTCAGGTGTAAACGGGCTGTCCGTGTAGATACCAATAGAGGTAATTACGCTCACGCCAAGGCCCAAAGGTAGAGATCCAGACCTGCGCACAAAAACAAAGGTGAGCAACAAAACACCAAGACTGTGAAATCCAGCCTTGAGCATTGCCAACGAAGCGAAGTTGTCCGAGGCGTAAACCTTAGCTAGTGCATAGTCAAAGAGCCAGCTTGTTTGGAAGAAGTGTGGGCCTCTTAGGGGCTGCGCCAACCAGGAGGTTTGCGTCAAAAGCGTCTTGTTTTCCGCTAATATGCCTAGAGCTAAATGCCAGAAACCGTCGGGGTCGTAGATTGCCGAGCACAAGTAAGCTCCCAAGGCTAGCGACATCATGATCACAAAAACGGCAGACAGGGGACTGATTGAAGACCATGGATTCTGGTCGGCGTTCTCACTAGTCATGGTCATGTCTTCCATATTGGTTTGCTTGCTAATTGGAATAATTTCTGACAAATAATTTATGCGTCTTTCATGCGCGGGAAGACTAACAGAACTTCCCCCAATCTTGTAGGGCCTATCATTGGCGATGACGATATTAGATCCGTTTGGTTGTGGCGGGCTGTCTGGAAAGTCGTTTTCTTGGAAAAAATCTTTCATGCCTAATCGCAAGTTCCACTATTTGTTCCTCTCAGCTGCCACTGTTCTTTTCGGGGCATCACCCTCTTTTGCATGTCCAGAACGCAGCGGCTTGGTGGATCTCAACTGCGACGGACAAGTTGTAATTGCTGCGTTTGGTGATTCGATTACTCGAGGCGTTGGCGATACTGAAGGCTTGGGCTATCCAGGCAGAGTTCAGATTCTACTGCCCGATGTCGATGTCTATAATCTTGGAAATCCAGGGGAGAATACCTACTCAGGGAAGTCCAGAGCTGGGAGCGTTTTTTCTCAGATCCCAGAACCGGACTATTCCGTCGTGCTTGAGGGAGTAAATGATTATTGGGTCTCAACCCGCAGTGTTAAGCAGACGCATATTAACCTTTCCTCCATAATGACGAGGGCCAGGGATACGGGATCTCTTGCCCTGCTTGGGAAATTGACGCAGGTCAAGCGAGCGAGTCAGAAGCCATGGGTTAAGTCTCTCAACGCTGAACTTGGGCGACATACCTCAATAGATTTTTACAGTCTTGGAGCCTCGATCATTTCTTGGGATTTACTGCATCCGAGCGGAGAGGGCTATCAGAAGATGGCGACCCTGGTTGTTGATGCGCTAAATAAAGTATCTGCAAGCAACAGACCGGTGGATAGCGATGGCGATGTTTTATACGATTTCGCCGAGCAAAGATACGGGAGCAATCCATACGTCTATGATACAGACGGCGACGGCATAGGCGACGGTGCTGAGGTATTCACCTACGGTTCAAGCCCTATTTCTACCGACTCTGATGGTGATGGTGTTTCTGATACCGTCGAGATTCTTCAACTCGGATCCGATCCCGCATCACCAGCTCCAGGCGCGCCGACTATTACCGGCGCTCAGATACTGGGATAGCGCGATAGTAATTGCTCATTATACCGATCGCAATTCGGAATTTCGTTTTCTCTGGAGGCAGATTGGGGTCATATTTGGAAGTTGCGATTGAGCCAACCCACAGCAATACGCAAAGTATTGCGAGGATTGGCGATTGAGTAACTTTCAAATATGGCCCTAAGATGTTTTCAGAAAGACGAAATTTTGAATTGTGATCGGTATAAGTGTGGGCATGGCAGATATATTCGAAGATGGGAGGTTGCAAGAACCACCCAATTTTACCTCTGAGGTATAACACCTTGCCCATACTTAATGAGTAGTTAGGCGCAATACTGTTGGGATGTGAAGTGTGTGCGCCAGATGTGAACACTTAAATGCTTGCGCCAGGCGAGGCTGAACGCTCACGTCAGGATTTACTTTTGCGACTTCTTTCTCTATAGTGCGCCGACGTATTTTTGTTTATAGCTCGAAGTCTCATCTTTTTCTTGTGTGACAGGCTTCAGGTTAGCTTAGTGATAAATGACATTTAGGGGATTAGGAAAGAACATGGCCACACATGCCTCCGCAGAAAAGCGCCACAGACAAAGTTTAAAGAGAAGAGAGCAAAACCGTTTCGCCAGAGGAACGCTCAGAACTGCGATCAAGAAAGTCAATCACCTCGTAGAATCCGGTAATGGCGAACAGGCTCAGCTCGCTTTCTGCGATGCTGCAAAGCTAATCGACAAGGCTGCTGTCCACGGTTTGCTTCACAAAAACAATGCGAGAAGGAAAGTCTCCCGATTGCAAAAGAGAATAAACAAGTCCGCAATCTCAGCCTAACGGTTAGACCACAACTGATACGCTCTTGCGTGGGTCGTTTACTTTGCCGTGTTTCACACTTATCGCCAGTCTTTCCGGCTTAATTCGTGACCATCGATCTTGGGGCGTAAGAGTAATTGCTCATTAGGTCTGGGCCTTGTCGCTATTTCACAAGACGGGCGGTTCTCGAACCGCCCTTTCCTTTGCGAATGCGTCACGCCTTTACACACCTAATGAGTCGTTCCGCAAGAGAGTCATAAAAGGCGGGGATCCAAGGGGCCGTCACCGATGCGCATCATGGAGTCTGATATGAGAATGAACATCGTTGTAACGCCGACTTTGTTGTTAGTTTTTTTCTTTGGTCTTTTCGTTAGTCCCTGTGTCTTGCTCGCCGAGCTGAGCATGCCCGACGGTTTTTCTTGTTCTGAAGCTCTCTCTCTTGATGCTTATCCGAAACTACTGTCCAACATAGATGCAAAGTATAAGGACATGTCTCTGCTCGCAGCAGACTTTCGGCAAGCCTCTTACATGGTCGGATTGGACGACACTAAATTAGCTCGTGGCCACCTATTATTTAGCAAGCCCGGCAAAATGAATTGGGTCTATGAAGAGCCACAGGCAAAACAATTCGTCGCAGATGGTCAGACTTCTTGGGAATATGACGCGGATTTGAGACAAGTCTTTATACGAGATTTCAGCTCTACTTTTAGCTCTCAACTGCCCGTTGCTTTTCTCCTAGGTATAGGTAGGGTTTCTGAAGATTTCGTTGTCAAAAGTGCCTGCCGCACTAGTCGAGGCTTACTTCTAAGTCTTTCACCTAAAGTTGCATCACAGGACATATCAAGCTTTTCTCTGCTGGTGGATCCAAAAGATTTCTACCCGACTGGAGTTCGGATGGTTGATGTCGGCGGAAACGAGACAACCATAGGCCTCTCTGGTTTGGTTTTTAATACACATATAGATCCGAACGCTTTTGTGTTTGAAATTCCAAAGGGAGTCTATATCGAGGATCAAAGGAAAAGGTAGTCACCGAAGATGAAAGGCCGCCAGAGGTTGTCCTTATACCGATCTGCCCCCGCCCCTTCTCAAGAAGTTGCTAGCGGACAAGAACGTGGCTTGTGCCAAGAAGGCTTTGCTGGCAACGCATCAATCATCACGCTCGGTTGCGCGAAGAACACCGTTGACTCAGAAGTTATGCTCGGGAGTTTACGCTCCCGAGGATATACGATCACAGCAGACTTAGAGAACGCTGACCTGATTGTTGTAAACACCTGCGGCTTCATACAGGAGGCAGTTGAGGAGAGCATAGACGCAGTTCTCGAAGCTGCGACCTATAGAAAGGATGGGCGTTGTCGCCAATTGGTTGTTGCCGGCTGTCTTGTTGAGCGCCTTAAATCTGAATTAGCGCAAGCTCTACCCGAAGTAGATGCATTTCTGAGTATCGATGAGATAACTAAAGTCGGACTCTCGAATTCAACTAGCAAGGAATGTTTCGATAAGAGTCGTCGCCCCTATTTTTTATACGATGAAACAACACCGAGAACACTCTCATCAGACTCTGGAAGCGTGTACATTAAAATCGCTGAAGGTTGTGACCGCCCTTGTTCCTTTTGTATAATTCCACAGTTGAGGGGGACGTTCCGCTCTAGAGAAGTAGCGTCAGTCAAAGAAGAAGTCAGTCGCCTACTAGATAGTGGCGTTGTCGAATTCAATTTAGTTGCCCAAGATCTTACAGCTTATGGATCTGATAGAGGCCGGCACAGCGAACTATTGTCTCTACTCGAAGGGCTTGAGAGCATGTCAGGAGATTTTTGGGTTCGTTTGCTTTATGCCTATCCGATAGGAGTCGATGACGCTCTGCTAGAGCTAATAAACTCAGGCTCTAAAATCTGCCCGTATTTAGATCTCCCGCTTCAACACATCAGTGGGCCAGTTCTCAAGGCTATGCGCAGACCATTAGGAGAGGATGGCACTCGCAAGTTAGTTGAAAAAATATCTTCCCAATATTCTAAAATACATCTTAGAACCTCTTTAATCGTTGGATTTCCGGGTGAATCCAAAGAAGATGTTCGGTCCCTGGAAGGCTTTGTGGAGCAAGGTCACTTTGCGCATCTTGGCGTTTTTACATATTCCCGTGAAAAGGGGACCATTGCTGCGGGCCTACCGGATCAGATCTCTGAGCACGAAAAACATTACCGGCGGGATCTATTGATGAGCGCTCAGTCGAAGGTTGTCGCACAACGACTTCACGCCCACCTGGGAAAACGAGAGAGCATTCTACTTGAAGGATTTCATCCTGACAGCGATATGCTTCTTGTTGGAAGAACAAAGTGGCAAGCTCCTGAAACCGATGGTGTCGTTATTGTAAATGCTATCGAGGGGAGTGACTCTACGCAAAGTGCATCCAGAGAAGGTAACTTCAATGACTTCGTTGAGAATGCCAAGGGGCATGTTTACTCCGTGGCCATATCTGAGGTTTTAGGATACGATTTGGCGGCCACACTGCTGGTTTGAGAGATAGATAACCGATCAATGCGCTTGATCTGGACGTGGAATATGCAAATGCAGAACGAGGAGGAAACTGTGAACGGACTTGGTCGATTGTCCTTTTTTACATTAGTGGCTTTTCTACTCACAGCAAGTGCCTGTTCTTATGAAGCTCCACCACCTGAGGTTACATACGACAGAACAGATCCCCATAAAGTTCGCCGCTGCTTTTATAGCTCTGAATGCTTTCCTGGAGAAAGATGCGATACCGGTTTTTGTAAAGATATATACTTCCCGCGCAACCGCATTAAAAATTACTAGTTTTCAAATTTCGTAACCGTTCAATACTCGCACTTATTGTGCCTCTGGGGTTCTGTGTGACATCCACTTATTCTAGGTGGTCTTCAGCGATCGCCCATCAGCAAGACCCGCCTCGCGTTGATCCTGCTCACATACAAAAAAGGTAACCGTTGACGTCCATCAAATTTCAAAGACCCCGAATGCCCCTCAGGGGCCGATTTGCCGATGCAAATCGGGGGTGACAACAACTAACCGTTCAATCGAGTTACCAACGTTCTTGCGATCTACGCCAATGAGGCCCCAACTTACCGAGGGCCTGAACGGTTACCAAAAAAGAATATTTTCTTGCATCGATTCTATTGGACGATTCATCAATACCATCACAAAGGGCATTCGACCCTAGAGACTTTTACGCCTGAGATGAAAAAATAGTGGAGATAGTTCGATGAAACTCAAAGCCAAAATATATCTAGTGATACTCGTTCCGCTTGTGATGGTTACTCTTTCGACTGCGTATATATTTGCCAAGTCCGCCACACTAACGGAACTCGCTACTAAGACGAAAGAAGAGAGCGCACACTTTGCTCTGGCAGCTGCCGCAGCAAAACTTGACGTAGTCCAAGTTCAACAGTTTCTAACCGACATATCAGCTACTGGTGGCGTTGATGGTCTTGGTGACGGATTTGATGAAGCGCAAAAGAGCGCATCATCTTTGCGGCAATCTTTATCTGAATTCCGCTCTATGTATAGGCAGGAGAACGACTCAGAGGGACTTGCGCTAATTAACGAAATCGAAAGTGAGTTCGATGCCTACTACCAAAAGGGCAAAGAACTTGCCAACGCCTACATTAAAGAAGGACGAGAAGCCGGCAATAAAAAAATGGCTGAATTCGACTCCTATGCTACAGCTCTAGGCAAGTCCGTAGACAAACTACAACACAACCAAAATGCTGAGCTAGAAGCCTCGATGGATCAGGTCATAGAGAGTTCTAACTCTATGCATCGCAACACTTTGATCATAGCTGTCATTACTTTTGTCTCCTGCTTGTTATTGGGCCAAGTGATCGCCAGTAACATCATCTCGAGAATATATAAAATGCTACCGGTTCTCGGTGAAATGGCGAAGGGCAATTTCCAGCAGCACGTCGAGTGTTCGGGTTCTGATGAGTTGTCCTCAATGGGAAATGCTATAAATCACGCTATAGAATCAATCCGCAACTTGATCAAAACTATAGCGGAGCAATCTGGGCACGTGGCGACAGCCGCTGAGGAACTTACTTCCATTAGTCAGGAGTTATCTCGCTTCTCAGAGGAAAACCTCAAAGAGACAAGCAACGTCAGTGAGTCTACCACAAGTGTTGCAAATCACATGAGGGACTCGGCGGTAGCTTTGGAAGAGATGTCAGCTACGATTTCAGAGATCGCGCAAAACGCCGCAAGTGTCGCAACTACAGCAGGTGAAGCCCGAGTATCGAGTCAAGATGCAGCAAAAATAGTCTCGAATGTAGGCGAAGAGAGCAAAGAAATAACGAATGTCATAAACCTCATTACATCGATTGCTGAACAAACGAACCTGCTTGCTCTAAACGCGACGATTGAAGCGGCACGCGCTGGGGAAATGGGCAAGGGCTTTGCCGTAGTTGCAAATGAGGTGAAGGAATTGGCGAAGGCTAGTTCCAATGCTGCAGAAGGCATTGTCTCTAGAATTCAGGGGCTTCAAGCGGAGACTAAAAAGGCCACTTCAGCCACATCTGAGTTCGACTCTATGATCGGCAAGATAAACGAGATTACTCAATCGATAGCAGGTGCTGTTGAAGAGCAAAATGTAACGGCCAGAGAGCTCGCCAAGCTAGTGAGTGCTGCGGCATCCTCATCTGATGGGATAACCCAAAACATAGGGCACGTCACAGAGATCGCCGAGTTAAACTCAAATCGGGCAGGAGAAATTTCTTCTGTCTCGAGAAATTTAGCAGACCTGGCCTCTCATCTGGAGCACCTAGTGAAAGAGTTTAGGGTCTAGTCACAGAGACAAGAGCTAATCTAGTCTTGGCAGCTTTACGGCTTTAACACATTCAGGACACTCTATTTTGCGTTTATCAATTGCCATGTAGAAGTTTTCACAAGAGACTTCGCGCATGGAACCGCCAAGATTTAGAGTGTAGAGACGCTCACATGGTTCACAGGATCTCCCAACAAGAACTGCGAAACAGTAAGCCCTAATTGCAAAGTGTTCCTCGTCGGCATGCTCGGGATTGTAGTAGCAGTAGCGAAAATCTTCCTCACCCTTGCAGGGAATAGAGCAAAGGTTAGTTAGATCCTCCCTGCATCTTTGGGTTACTTGCTTATCGCCCTCTGGATCGGAAGGTTTCTCACAAGAAGATAGAGGGAAGAGGCAGAGCAGACTGACAAGGAGGTGTAACCCTCTGAATTTGCTTTTTGCCAGAACCATCTGTTAACCGCAATTGCTCTAATATGTAAATATGACGTCATCATCTTGCGTGAGACACGATCCGCCTTTCTAATTTGCGATGGGTATATACTGCTCGCACATCAAAATTTCGCAATATCCGCATCTCCTGCGAGCAGTATATCGCGAGGCCGGACGGCCGAGCCAATAACAACATATACCCATCGAATATAGAGCGCGGCCGATCAGGCCGCTTCCACATTCGATCAAAGTTCGCTACTTGCTCAGTATCCGCAAAACCGTAATTTTCATTCGCGATGGGTATATACTGCTCGCACATCAAAATTTCGCAATATCCGCATCTCCTGCGAGCAGTATATCGCGAGGCCGGACGGCCGAGCCAATAACAACATATACCCATCGCAAATAGTATGCGGCCGACTAGGCCGCTTCCACATTTGACCAAAGTCGGATACTTTTTCAGGATCCGCGAAATCCGCAATTTTCATTCGCGATGGGTATATTCGTGGGAATCATCGCAACCTCCTAGGGGATTGAATTAGGATCCTCTTTTCTTAAAAAGGTATTGGGCAACCCACCACTCGTTTCCTTTTCTAGCAGAGAAAAGCTCTTCGCAGGTAATAAAGAAAAGCTTCCACTTTTCGAAATCAGTTCCAGCCTCGTTGCCAAAAGAATCCCTCAGCACTGACATAACTTCAGGGCGATATGCCAATAGGTTTTCCAACCAAGCCCGTGCGGTCTTCGCGTAATGCATACCGCTCAATCGCCAATGATCTGTTACCAGCATGTCTTTTTGAAAATATAAAAGAAGAGCATCCGAGGGCATGATTCTCGCTGTGATGAAGTGGTCGGAGGTCCAATCATCACTATTTGGAGACGAGAGCTGGTACGCCTGATCTCTATGACAACGCACTTGCGCAAAGAACCTCCCATTGCTCGATAGACACTTAGAAACAGATTCCAGCTCCTTCTCCAAATTTTCCCAACTGAATAAGCTTTCAATTGCGAATATGCGATCGAACTCCCCTAATGCCTCTAAGTCGGAGGGCTCCTTGACCAGCTGCACGTCAACGATGTGGTCGATTCTGCGCCTGCGACATTCTTGCTTTATATAGTTGGCTTCATATGCAGAGAACGCCACAGCAACTACATGACATGAGGGATACTTCTCCCCGATCCAATAGCTCAGAGATCCCCAGCCACAACCAAGATCTAAAACCCGCATCTCTTCGCCAAGCTCGGCTCGACGACATACGAGAGCAAAACTCTCAGCCTCAGCCTCCGTCAGGCTGGCTGTTTCAGGGCCCCAGTAACAACAACTCAACTTGCGATAATCTCCCAAGACGATTTGGAAAAAATCGCCAGTGTATTGCTTGGATACGACACCATACTGTCCAGCAAGGATCACATTTGGAGATGTTTTAAGTTGGTCTACGAAAGCCATTAAACGCACACTCGCTTGAGCTACGTTGGCTTCTAATTCTTGCTCCAGTCTATAGCGTAGGAGCTTGCGAAGACCCAAGCGCACAACACTCTGAGGGACCAAACCCGTTTTAATAAAGCTATTAAGTATTGCCATGATTGCCTAACACATACATCAAATTTCTAAAGACACTACCGGACGAAGTTACAATTAGAAGATGGGTAACCGTTGACGCCCCCCCAAGCTCGGATCATCCCGAGTGCCCCTTGAGGGGTGCGATTTGCGGATGCAAATCTGGGGTGACAACAACTAACCGTTTCCGATCGAGTTGCCACCGTTCTTGCGATCTACGCCAATCAGGCCCCAACTTACGGCAAGGACCTGAACGGTTACGAAGATGGAGTTTTTCACTTTTACCCTTAGTTTCGCAAGTGGATAAAAGAAAATCAGTTGTTACATGGGTATAGCTGAAGTATGAATATGACATTTAACTCCAGCTAACTATAAGCATATTTGTAACCGTTCACGTTCTCGGTAAGTTTGGTTGTCATTGGTGTAGATCGCCAGAACATTGGTAACTCGATTCAACGGTTACGCATACTTTAATCAGCATACTTTAAAGGGTGGCATTGTGAGCAGCTTTCCTCAAGTTGCAAATGACCTTCAGGCCGCCTTGGCTCAGGAAGAATGGGTGTCTCTAGAGCAAGACCATAACCATACCTCACTTTTTGATTCCAGCTATCGATTGCTATCTGTTATAGGTCGGGGTCGCTATAGCATTGTCTATAGTGCACGAAGAATAACCGCGAGATCAGCCAATGATGGCGGACTAGATCCATCTGGAAGGGATTTGGCCATAAAAATCCTTACGCGTAGTCGCGCAACCATGGCGCAGCAACTAGGTAAAGAGGGGCTGGCTATGCTCCTTTGTGAAGGAGCGGGTGTCGTTCGGCTTTTTGACTATGTGAGTTCAGGCGAGTCTTCATACCTGACTATGGAGTTGATGGAGGGGGGCTCTCTAGCCAACTTGCTCGCTACACGCACGAGACCGATTAGAGCAGATAGAGCTCTACAAGTGATCCTTCAGGTGCTCGATGGCGTTGAACAAATACATAGGGCTGGTGTAATCCACAGGGATATTAAACCTGACAACCTGCTTGTTAGCCGATCTGGTGAAATAAAAATTGCAGACTTTGGAGCCTGTTTTTTGCCAACTGACGGCTTGGGGGATTCCAACTTTGCTAGGGGCATCGGAACATTGGATTACCTCGCACCTGAATGCATCACCGGGTCGGGAATCTGCGAAGCCACTGACATATATTCTCTCGCGGTAACATTGTTCCAGCTCTTGACTCTCAGATTGCCAGTAAAGGGAAATTCCATAGGGGCTATAGTCGACCGTAAACTGAGCGGTCAGACACTGCCTCTTGCACAATTCTTAGACAACGCTCCAGGAGCCTTGGTCCATCTTTGTGAAAAGTCTCTGGCCACAGATCCTCGAGACAGATTTCAAAGTGTGTCCCAATTCAGACGTGCGCTACTGCGCGTACTCGCGATGAAGAAGACCGAGTTCGTCTCACCAAAGAGCAATCTGTTTTTCCCGGAACCTTCTGCTACTTAAAGTTCTGAGCCAAATCGCATCTACAAACATTTAATTCCGGCCACACCATGACAAGAGACAACTCTCCATCTCAACAAACGCAGCTCCATTACGATGAGATTGAGTGGCTCGAAAATGGAGTCCCGTTTAGTCGTAAGTTCGGTGACATTTATCACCCTGCGATTGATCCCTTAGAAACGGCAAGGCATACATTTCTCAAGAACAATAGGTTGCCCGCTCGTTGGGGGAATAGGGACACCTTCGCAATTGGCGAATTGGGTTTTGGCCTGGGCCTTAACTTCTTACTGACATTGTCTCTGTGGCAGCAAAGTCATGGCGCCAATAAGGCAGAGCTGCATTACTTCTCTGTTGAGAAATATACTCTCTCACATAGCCAAATGGAGCGCGGACTTGCTAATTGGGATGAGCTCGAACCGGCAAGGAGCTTGCTGCTTAAGAGCTACGGCCCTAACGAGGCTCAAGATCAAGTTATTGATTTTCCAGGTCTGCCAGCGAAACTGACCATCCTATTTGGTGATGCGATGGCGGCTGTCCAAAGAATAACAAAGCCAATAGACACATGGTTCTTGGATGGGTTCGATCCCAAGAAAAACCATGAGATGTGGTCTGCCGAACTATTCCAATCTTTGACAAAGCTCTCAGCGCCGGAAGCAAGTGCTGCAACTTGGTCAGCATCAGGCACGGTTCGCAGAAATCTGCAGTCGGCAGGTTTCCTGGTAGAAAGAATCCCCGGCTTTGGCTGCAAAAGAGAAAACGTCAGGGCCACGCTCAAGCCCAATCCAGCACCTGCTCCAGATCTCGGTTAAACCGATTTGGCGCTACAAAAATTTCATGCGATCTCAGACCTTGTCGTAATCGCCCCTCAAATCAAGGAGCCTAAACCAAACTAGGTCTCGTGCCATCGCTAGGGAGTCCCAAACAACATCGACTTTGGAGCCTGGGACATTGGTCCAGTTGATAGCCACCTCATCAATGCCATACCCGAGTTTCTTTGCTAGAAAAAGAACCTCTACGTCGAACGAAAACCGATCCGCTTTGGCTCTGGAGAATATGTCTCTTGCCGCTTCGCGTTCAAACATTTTAAAGCCGCACTGCGTATCTTCTATGCCTGGCACCACCAACCAGTTTGCGATTTTATTAAAGACACGCCCCAATGCTTTTCTATACCAGAGCGTTTTCACGAGAGTCTCCTTAGAAGCCAATGCCCTAGATCCTATTACAACTGAGATGCCGTTCCTAAAACCAGCTTCCAGACGTTGTATTTCTTCGATCGGAGCTGCCCCATCGGCATCACAGTAGAGGATCCATTTTCCTGCCGCCGCCATAATGCCTTGACGCACGGCATAGCCTTTGCCCCGATTCTCGGGCAACGCGATCAATCTCACATTGGGCCAACTTGTTTTAAGGCTGTCGATCAAGCCAGATGTGTCGTCAGAGCTACCATCGTCGACGACGATAATCTCAAAGTCACTGCCCCTGCTGTTTAAATAGGAGAGAAGAGATGCCATGGTTTTGGGCAAACGCTCTCTCTCATTGTATGCGGGAACAACGACGCTCAGTTGAAATACATTTGCTCCGATCACTGATATACCCTTAATCGTTTAGATTTATACCCGTATAACTGCCTTCGGGATATGCCCCCTCATTTTTAGGATGAAGAAAAGGAGGCCAGGGATTCCGACAACACAAATTTGTATGATGTGCTGGGTCGATACCATTGAAAGAGCTACTTCTTTGTCCAGGCCCACCTGAACAAGGGCGAAGGTCGCAAATAACTCTATAACGCCGACACCTCCAGGCGCCGCTGGCACAAGGGAGCTGAAGTTTGTAGCCGCCAAAAAAAGGCTTAATGAGCCCAGGCTGAGATCCTGTCCAAACGCTTGGGCTACGCAGTAATAGACAACGAGCTCCAAGGACCAGATGAGAATCGAAAAAAATGCGATTCTCAATAGGCGGGAGAGCGCAAACATGGGTTCAAGACCTTCTATA
>Ga0247840_10008295_pt1 | contig 13990 bp, 13 predicted proteins | sample LaCruzMarch2015__FD_192404 | JGI IMG/M metagenome (GOLD analysis project Ga0247840, IMG submission 192404) | Freshwater microbial communities from meromictic Lake La Cruz, Castile-La Mancha, Spain - LaCruzMarch2015_17m | ecosystem: Environmental > Aquatic > Freshwater > Lake | place: Spain...
GTTGTATTTTGCTTGCTTGTAATTTAACTATTATTTCCCCGCTGTGCGTTTGCGGCTGATTTTTTGCTGATGAGTTCGGTATTAACGACTCAAGACCTCTGCCTAGTGCGTTGTGCATTATTCCCCCATTATTTTTAACGCTTTATTTAGTTCAATAAAACAACAAAAACAACTCATTTTTCAATTAGTTTTTACTTCTTCTGCTGGTTATTCCGGCACCGTTTGCTCATTTTGAATTGGGGATTGCCCGGCTTGCGACTGATTATTTTCTTCCACTTTTATTGGTTGTGCTTCAGCCGCCGCTTCGGGTGTGCTTTGAGGTTGTATATCTTTTGATTGTTTTGAAAGTAGTTCTTTGGTTAGTTTAAGGTATGCCAGTGTACCTTTTGCGGATTTATCGTAGAGTATCATTGGTTTGCCAAAGCTTGGGGCCTCTGCTAAGCGAACAGTGCGTGGTATCATCGTTTTATAAACCTTGTCGCCAAAGTGTTTTTTTATTTCTTCAACAACCTGTTTTGAAAGGTTCATACGGGAATCATACATTGTTAGCAATATGCCTTCAATTTCAAGATTCGGATTTAAGTTTTCCCTTAATAATTCAATGGTTTTTACTAATTGTCCAAGGCCCTCAAGGGCGTAATACTCACACTGAATTGGTATAAGAACCGAGTCGGCGGCAACAAGCGCGTTTAATGTGAGCAGTCCAAGCGATGGAGGGCAATCAATTATAATGTATTTGTAAACATCTAAAAATGGAGTTAAGATGTTTTTAAGGCGCATTTCGCGTTCTTGCATGGAAACAAGCTCAAGTTCGGCGCCAATAAGGTCTATGTGCGATGGGGCTATATCCAGCCAATCAATTTCCGTTGGTAAAAGAGCGTCTTTTAAGGAAATTTCCCCCAAAAGTGCCCGATAGATGTGACTAGGATTTACATTTTTGTCTATGCCAAGCCCGCTTGTTGCGTTGCTTTGAGGGTCCAAGTCAATAAGAAGTGTCTCAAGCCCGAGGTGCGCTAAGTTTGCAGCCAAATTGACGGAGGTTGTAGTTTTACCAACACCGCCTTTTTGGTTTACTACGGCGATAATTTTACTCATTTTCTCCCCATTTTCCTCTTAGTTAAGTTTTTTATTGAGCTTTATTCTACATTTTTATTTTTAAAAATACAACAAATACACATTGTTCGGTCTAATATAACCTCAAAGCTAAAACCCTGTCATCCCGAAACGCAGTGAGGGATCTTTAAGATTCCTCATATTCATTCGGAATGACAACGGTAAAAAAACCTGCATTCCATTAGTTTTCGGATTTTAGTTTTGTGTATTTGTTGGGTCGCTCGAAAGCTTTGTTGATTTTGTTTCACATGAAACAATTGATTTGTTAAGGTTGTGCCGGCAAGGGTTTTTAAATTCTAGAGGTGTGGCCACATTTTGAACGGGTATATGGGGGGTATATAGAAGTGTTTTGGGAAAGTGGATTATAGAAGTGGGGTATTCTCTTAGTTTGCTGTTTACGAAACGGTTCATAAGTCAAGTAAGTGTGTTCCGTGTCCATTTTGCGCAAGAATTGCCGCAATATAAGGCAATCCCGAGAGGTTTGACTGCAGGTTGTATGCCGTAAAGTCGTAAATGGGAGCGTTGATGAGTAAAAAGTTTTGTTTCATGTGAAACAATTGAATACAAGAGTTAAACCCATAATTTACAATAAAACACAGGTTAAAATGAAGCAGTTTATGTAAAAGTTTTTAATTTTTATCTATTTGCTGTAGTTGGTTATGGTATATTTCCCGCAGTTGTGTAAAAAACCTTATTGCCTGCGGGCACATATAATCGGGGTATGTCCAAGGTAGTGCGCTAAATGCTTTGTTTTTGTACTGCACGGTTATTTCCGCGTAGATGCCGTCTGATAGGTATATTCTGTGGCTGAAGTCCTTAGTGGAGGCAAGTATAATTTTTGAAAGTGCAAGGTATCCCGGGTCTAAATTAATAGTTCTTTTGCCAGCTTTGCAGTTTTGTGCTTCTACATTGTTTGAAAAGTTTTTAATGGAGCTTAATTCGGTTGGTTCAATTAGTTTTTCAAATCCAACCCATGCACGAAGTAGTCCACTGCCCATTTCGGCTGAGTAATAATTTGTAAATTCAAAGGGGAAAACTTCACTTATAATATCACTTTTACCAAGGGATTTACTTAATAAACATATTGATTTTTCAATTAGTTCTTTTGTTGGTGCTATTATCCCGGAAAATGCTTTTACCACTTGAGGTTTTTTTGCTGTGCCCATGGTTATTGCTCATTACCCATAAGCACTTTTAACTTTTTTAACGCAAGGTACTCTATATCTTTTACTTGTTGGCCAGATAGTTTTAGCGCGCAAGCCGCATCTTTCAGGTTAAAGTATTCGTTGCCTTCTAATCCAAAACGAAGGCGTAATACTTGTGCTTCCTGCGGGTTTAATTTATTTAAGTTTGCGATTAGTGTTCTGGTTTCATCTTGAGTTTGCAGTTGTTCTTCAACACTCTTTTCACCGTCTGATAATATGTCTTGCAGGGCTGTTTCGTGTTCCTCACCGTCAATAAATAGGTTAAGAGATACGGGTGTGAGCAGTTGTGTGCGAAAATCTAATATTTTGTCTATGCTTTCCTGGCTTAGGTTGGTTTTTGAGGCAAGGGTGTCAAGGTGTGTATCTTTACCATCATGGGCATCGGATTCAATTACTTTTAGTATTTTTCTAAAATTTTCAACGGTATGCAAAGGTATTTTGAGCAGGTTTAGCCGCTCATTGAGATAATTTTTCATTGCCTTTGCTATCCAAAACCATGCGTATGTTGAAAATTTCGCGTTTTTCTCAAACGAAAAGTTTTCAATGGCTTTTAGTATTCCAAAATTACCTTCTACAAGTAGTTCTGAAAACTCTATCCATGGGAATATTCTGCAAAATTTTTGAGCAAGTGACGCGTTGAGTGAAAAAAAGTTGTGAAGGAGTTGCTGGCGGGCTGTCAGGTTTCCTTTTTTTGCTTGTAAAATTAAGCGTTTTTCATCTTTTAATGAAAGAGAGGGTTTGCCAAGAGGTTTAACAACTACGTTTTTAACCCGGACTTTGCAATGGGATTTGGAATTCGTCAAAAGATACGGGACATTTTTATCCGCAAAACCTTTGCTAATGGAATTACCATTATCTGCAGTTTTTGCGTCAAAACTGCCTCCGTCTCTTTTGCCTCGGTTCTCAAACCTATTACAAAGTCTGGGTTTAATTTTAGGGGGCATTATGGTACAAACTTGAAGCCCCTTGAAAATACGGTTATTATTTTTTCGCCGTATTTTGGGCCAAGTGCTTGCCTAAGATTTTTTATATGTGTGTCTATAGTTCTTGTGCTGACCGGCACTTTGTAGCCAAAAATATTTTCAAGAATAAATGATCTATCAAGCAATATGTTTGGTTTTTGCAAGAAAAGCACTAGTAAATCAAACTCTTTTGGCCTTAACTCAACAACTTTATCGGCAATTGTTACAGTATGTGATTCAATATTTATTTCAAGATCACCATTGCTGAGTGTTCTTTGCTCCGATTGCATGCCGTCAGCACGGCGCAAAAGCGCTTTTATACGGGCAAGAAGTTCTTTTAAGCTAAATGGTTTAACTATATAATCATCGGCGCCAATTTCAAGCCCCATTACCTTGTCGGTTTCTGACGATTCAACGGTTAACATTATTATAGGGATGGTTTTTGTTTCCTCGGTTTGACGAAGCAGCCTGCACAGCTCAGCACCGCCAATTGAGGGCATTCTAAGGTCTAATATCGCAAGATCTGGTTTTGATTTAACAATTCTTTTGTAGCCGTCATCAGTATTTGAGCATCCGATAACCACAAAACCCTTGTCTTCAAGGTAGTCAATAATGAGCGACCTGATGTTTTCTTCGTCGTCAACAATGATAATTTTTTTATAAACCATTTTATTTCCGCCTTTCTATCACATAGGAGCTGCGATTGTTTTTTTTGGCAAGCTTTTTAAGTGAAACCGCCATTTCGCTTAACTCTACATAGTGTGATATTTTTCTATTCGCGGTTGAAACAACCGCAATAGCAATTGTCATAATGTTAAAGTTTCTGATAACGCTCTGCCGGTCAGTAGTTCTTATTGAGCCCCTTGCAACATCTTCGGCATCATAAAACGATGGAATTGTTTCATCAAATTTTTTGATGATAAACTCGCATATTGCCTGATGGTGTTCTTCAGATGTTAAAATTATAAAGTCGTCACCGCCAATGTGGCCAATGAAATCGTTTGATTTCCCAAAATCTTTTACAGCTTGCACAAGAATTGAGGCGGTGTGTTTAATAACTTTATCGCCGCGTTCAAAACCGTATTTATCATTATAACTTTTAAATTCAGAAAGGTCTAAGTAAAGCAGCGCAAACTCAGCTCCAACCAGTAGCCGTTTTTCTACCTCAAAATTTATTGCCACATTGCCCGCAAGAAGCGTTAGGGGGTTTGCGCCTAAGCTAAGCGCTTTTCTTTCTAAAACGGTTTTTATTCTGGCAAGTAAAAGGTTTGTTTTAAATGGTTTTACTATATAATCGTCTATGCCAAGCCGCAAGCCCCTAAGCTGGTCGCTTTCGCTGCTCTTTGCCGTAAGCATAATTATCGGTTTGTTTATTAATATTGGGTCTTTGCGCACCGCGGCAAGAACTTCGTAGCCATCCATTTTGGGCATTTGACAGTCAAGGATAACAAGGTCGGGATCTTCTTCGTAAATCTTTTTAAGCCCTTCAACACCGTCATCCGCTGTTGTAACGCTGTAGCCATCCATTTGTAAAATATCTTTAACAAGTTCCTGCAAGTTTTTTTCATCGTCAACAATTAAGATTTTTTTCATAAAGCTATTTGTTAAAAATTGGCAGGGTAAAACGAAATGTGCTGCCTTTGCCAATCTCGCTTTCCGCTTTTATGTCTCCGCCGTGGAGGCGTACAATTTCTGCGACAATTGCAAGCCCAAGCCCCGTGCCTTTTGGTTTTTTATTAACACCTTCTGATATCTGATAAAATTTTTCAAAAACTTTTCCAACAGCTTCCGGAGGCATACCGGTGCCGGTGTCTGAAACATAAACTTCTGCAAAGGTTTGGTTAAGTTTGCGCCCACCTATAATTATTTTTGAGCCAGGGCCTGTAAATTTAAGAGCATTGCCTAAAAGGTTTGTGAAAACTTGTTTTATTTTTTCAGGATCAATTTCTAAAATGGGGTAATCCTCTGGAATTTCAATAAAGAATTGTTTGCTGTCTCTTGCGGCAATTGGCGAAAACAAAGAAAAAATTTCTTCCACAAGCGGGTAAAGAGCAATGGGCGCTTTGCGCACTTCCATTTTGTTTGATCTGATTTTTGCCAGGTCTAAGATGTTGTTTATGAAATTTGTCAGGCGAATAGAAGATTCTTTAATTATTTCAAGGGCTTTAAGCTGTTTCTCAATTGACATATTGCGTTCAAGCCCTGATATAAGATAATCGCAGTAGCCGTCGATAGCGGATAAGGGTGAGCGCAATTCGTGTGAAACACTTGAAACAAAGGTGTCTTTTAGTTCGTCAAGCTCCTTAATTTTATGAACCATATCGTTAAATGTATTTGATAAGTTGCCAAGTTCATCTTTCCTGTTAGTGCTAACCTGTACCGTTAGATCGCCTTCGGCAATTTTCAGCGCGGCTTCGTTTAGTTCTTTTATTGGCCTGTTTAAATGTTCCGATATCCAAAGAGAAAGCAAAAGCCCCAAAACCAGTGATATTAATGATACCCGTGCAATTATGTTTGTAATTGCCCCAACACTGCGATTGACTTCTGTTGTAAGATAGTCTTGAGAGAACCCAACTTTTAAAATGCCGCCGTAAACATCATTTGCGGTTAATGGTATGGCCATTTCAAAAACGGCTTCATCTTTTGGTGTTGTAAAGTTCGTTACCGTAAAACCAAGAACTTTTGTTAAGCGCTTATTAAAAAAATCCTGCTGGCCTTTATCTCTTGCGGCAAGCAAAACTGTTTCTTGCGGTGAGAGGTACCCTGCATAAACAATGGCTGGCTTATGTGTTTGCACAAGGGTTTTTATAGTGTTAAAAACCGTTATTTCATCTCTTGAGATGGCGGCATCACGACAAATAAAACTAAACTCGCGAAAAACTTTTTTACGGTTTGTTTCCAACTCGTCGCGTATTAAACTTCTTTGTGTAAGGTATAAGCTAAAAGAAATGGCAATGGTGATTAGTGCGAGGAGGAAGAAAGTAAAAAGGGTAAATTTTGTTTTTAATTTCATAAGGGCTTGAAAAGGTTATTTAAGTATTAAAACAAAATGAGACAGTTGAGTGGGTTTGTCAACAGTCTCACCAATGCCTTAAAGCCGGGGGAAATCTATTAAGGGGAAACCCCAAAACCTTCCAGCACTTTGTTGTGCTAAAAGGTTTTTAAAGCTTCCCCTTAAGTAAATTATTTTTTCTCTTCTAATGTAACAACAATTCCGCCGGTTTTGTCGGAAACCCAATTGTAAAGGAGGGCAATTATCGCAATTCCTAAGAACATGATTACTGTGTAAAGAACCACGAAGATTAACCATGAAATAAGGCGTGTGCCAAAACCAAGGCCTGCGGCAACTTCTGTTGGGAAAATAAAGAATGTGAAAATGCCGATAACAACACCAACAATAGCGAAAATAGCCGGCAAAAGCTTAAGCATTGATGCAACATTGAACTTCTTCAACTCATAAATCATGATGCCTCCTGTTTTGTTTTGCGGTGTGCGCCGTATCGGCCACATCGCATAGGTTTGAAGTGTTACTGCAAACCTGTGGTAAATTATAACTAATTTGCTAAAAAAATTGCAAGTTAAGATTTGTAATTTAGAATAATATTTCCATTAAAAAGACAATTCAGTGGCAAGTTTGTATAAATTCATGTCCAGCTTTTTTTCATTTTTAATTGCAATTGAAAGGGGAATGTCGGAAACTTTGCCATTTTGTAAAACTACAAGGCGATTTTTCGCACCGCTTTTAAGCAACCTTACAGCATATGCGCCAAACCGGCTTGCAAGTATTCTTGAGCGCGCGGAAGGAGAGCCGCCGCGTTGAATGTAGCCAAGTGAGCTTAAGCGCACTTCCAAGCCGGATTTGTCTTCTATTTGTTTTGTAAACTCAATTGAGTTGCCGGCACCTTCGGCATAGACAACAATCAGAGAAGTTTTACCAGATGCATTCGCCGCTTTAAGCTCTTTTGCAATTTTTGCTATGTTTGGCTTTATCTCAGGCACAATAACTAAGTCGGCACCAGATGATATTCCAACAGCAAGTGCTAAAAAACCGTGCTCCCTGCCCATAACTTCAACTACAAAAACCCGTTCATGGCTTGCGGCCGTGTCGCGAATTTTGTCAATTGCCCTCATGGCTGTATCAAGCGCTGTGTCAAAACCAATGGTTTCATCACTGCCAAATACATCATTATCAATAGAGCCGGGAATACAAACAACCGGGATACCTTTTTGTGATATTTTTGTTCCGGCCGCAAGTGAGCCATCGCCGCCTATTACCACAAGCCCGTCCAGTGAGAGATTTTTTAAAGTGTCAACGGCTTTTTGCAAGCCCTCTTTTGTGCGCATTTGCGGGCAACGGCCGGTTTTTAAAATTGTTCCGCCCTTATCTAAAATTCCGCTGACAAAGTTTCTGTTAAGTTTTTCTACCTGATTTTCCAATAGACCGCGAAAACCGCGCGCTACACCATAAACTTCAATGCCAAGAAACAGCGCCTCACGCACTACCGCGCGAATTGCCGCATTCATGCCGGGAGCATCGCCGCCTGATGTAATTACCGCAATTTTTTTCATTTAAACCTCGTCAGTTTAGTGTTGCAGATGTAAGTTGCGAAAACTTTGATGATTTTACAATGCCAAAAAAGTTATTGAATTAGTAAAAAGTGTTTAACTTAATTTTTCTTTTAAAATTTTATTTACAATCGCAGGGTTTGCTTTGCCCTGAGATTTTTTCATAACAGCGCCCACGAGCGAGCCGATAGCTCTTTCTTTGCCTGCCTTAAATTCTTCAATGGCTTTTGGGTTTTGTGCAATTACTTCGTCGCAAAGTTTAGAAATTTCCGACTCGTCGGAAATTTGTACAAGCCCTTTTTCTTTTATTATCACATCTGGAGCTTTGGAAGTTGCAAACATTTCTTCAAAAACAATTTTCGCGATTTTCCCGGAAATTAATCCGCTGGTAATTTGTTGTGCCAATGTGGCAAGGCTTTGCGGGGTTACGGGAGATTCTTCTATAGATGTATTATTTGCATTTAAGCGGCCAAGCAGTTCCGTGGTAATCCAGTTACAAAGTGGTTTTGCGTATGTTTTTTTGTCGCCGCCCGCGCAAAGAATGGCTTTTTCATAATAATCGGAGAGAGCTTTATCGGCGCTTAGCACACCGGCATCGTAATCGCTTAAACCAAGCTCGGCAATAAAACGGTCTTTTTTCGCGGTTGAAAGTTCTGGTATGCGTTTGCGCATTTGCTCAATGAAGTCATCGCTTAGCGTAAGCGGTAAAAGGTCGGGTTCCGGGAAATATCTATAATCGTGAGCCTCTTCTTTTGAGCGCATTGAGTGAGATGTTTGTGTTGCCGCATCCCAAAGGCGCGTTTCCATAGCCACTTTACCGCCGCTTAAAATAAGCTCTGTTTGCCGTTTAACTTCGTACTCAAGAGCGTCGCGTACATTTTTTAGCGAGTTCATATTTTTAAGTTCGGCTTTTGTGCCAAATTCTTTTTGGCCAATGGGGCGAATGCTTACATTCGCGTCGCAGCGGAATTTGCCTTCTTCCATATTGCACTCAGAAACACCCAGATATTCTAAAATTGTTTTAAGCGCGGCAAGGTATTGGTAGGCCTCTTCCGGTGAGCGCATATCGGGTTCTGAAACAATTTCCATTAAGGGTACACCGGTGCGGTTTAAATCAACAAGAGAGTATTCAAGTTCGCGGCTACCGATGGCATGTAAAAGTTTTCCGGCATCTTCTTCAAGGTGAATTCTGGTTATGCCAATGCGTTTTATTGCTTCTCCAACGGTAATGTCGGCGTAGCCATGTTCGCAAACAGGCATATCGTATTGCGAAATTTGATAGTTTTTTGGCAGGTCCGGATAGAAGTATTGTTTTCTTGAGAAAACAGATGTTTTATTTATTGTACAGTTCAACGAAAGGCCGGTAGTTACAATGTGTTCAACCACTTTTTTGTTTAGCACGGGCAAAACACCCGGCTGGCCAGTGCATACAGGGCAGATATTGGTATTTGGTTCTGCGCCAAAGTGTGTTGAACAGCCGCAAAATATTTTACTGTTTGTTTTTAACTGGCTATGTACTTCAAGCCCGATTACGGTTTCAAACTGCATTTGCGCCTAGCTCCCGCTGTTTATGGTTTTGTGGTACTCATAAGTTGTTTTTGCAACTTTTGATATAAACCGTTTTGCGTATTTTTTATTGGTTACTTCATCAGTTATTACACAAAGAAGAAATGCTCCTTCAGGAGCAAAAACTATGCCAACATCGCTGAAAGTGCCTTTTAGGGTGCCGGTTTTATGTGCTATTGCAACTTCTTTTGGCAAATAGCGTGGAATGCGGTCGTTAACTCTCTGTTTTTTTAAGATATCAAGCATTTCTTGGCTTGCCTGAGCGGATATTAGTTCCCCTTTGAAAATTTTTTCAAGCAAAAAAGCCATATCGTTTGCTGTTGTGTAGTTTTCTATGCCCTCATTGCGGCTTTTTAGGTCTAAAACACCGCGGCGCATATTTGTGTTTATTAAGCCGAACTCTTCAAATTTTTTGTTTAAGTATTCAAAGCCAAGCTCTGCTACAAGCATATTTGTTGCGGTGTTGTCGCTTTGCGCAATCATTCGTTCCACAAGGTTAAGTATTGTGAAGCTTCTTCCCCTTCTGGTTTTGTAAAGATAGCCGCCCCCGGGCGATTTGTATCTATTTTGCAGTTTAAGTTTTTTTGAAAGTGTAAGTTTGCCCTCTCTTTCCGCTTCAAAAATCGCCGCCATAATTGGCACTTTTACAAGGCTTGCACTTGGGAAAAGTGTTTCTTCATTTATGGTGAATGTTTTGCCGGTTTTTAAATCTTTGAAAAAAATTCCAACATTTCCATGAAATTTTGCGGCACGCAGTTCTAATTCTTTAGATAAGTTGCGGCATAAAGTGTCGTTTGTGCTGCAAACAGAATCAAAAGCACCTGCCTGCTCCAATTCTTTTTGGCCCAGGCTAGCTTGGGTTGTATTGCTTAGAGAAATTGATAATAAGAATGCACAAAGTGTAAGCGATAAGAACTTTTTAAACATTTGGCACTCTCTTATGCCACGAAGTTTTTGTTTCATATTGATGCGCGGCAGACAGAAGCGTTTCTTCATCAAAAGATTTGCCCAACAACTGCATACCTATCGGTAGGTTGCTTTTTGTAAAGCCGCAGGGGATAGATATACCCGGCAGGCCGGCCAAATTGCAAGAAATTGTGAATATATCTGAAAGATACATCTGTAATGGGTCTGCGCTCTTTTCCCCAATTTTAAATGCCGGTGTAGGTGTTGTAGGGGTCAGCAGTATATCTGCTTGCTTAAAGGCGTTTTCAAAATCCATTTTTATCAGGGTTCTTGCCTTTTGAGCTTTATTGTAGTAAGCATCGTAATATCCGCTTGAAAGCGCATAAGTGCCGAGCATTATTCTTCGTTTAACTTCCGCGCCAAAGCCCTGATCGCGAGTTTTTTCGTACTCTTCTAAGAGGTTTGAACAATCGGCGCGAAAGCCATATTTTACGCCGTCGTAACGAGCCAGGTTTGCAGAGGCCTCGCAAGGCGCGACTATGTAGTAAACGGCAATTGCATACTGTGTGTTGGGTAAAGAAACTTCAATAAATTGTGCGCCAAGGTCTTTGTAGAGGGCAATTGCTTCCTGCAGAGCTTTTTCTACTTCAGGGTCCAGTCCTTTTTCAAAATATTCTTTAGGCACTCCAATTTTCATGCCTTTTATGGTTTTTTCAAGTGATTTTGTGTAATTTGGCACCTCAATTGCCGCGGAGGTTGAATCTTTTTCGTCAAAACCGGCAATTGTTTTAAGCAAGAGCGCTGTGTCTTTTGTGGTTTTTGAGAATGTTCCAATTTGGTCAAGCGATGAGGCAAATGCCACAAGGCCGTAGCGGCTTACGCGGCCATAGGTTGGTTTTAAGCCAATTGTGCCGCAGAGCGCGGCCGGTTGACGAATAGAGCCGCCTGTATCTGAGCCAAGGGCGAATGGCGACATAAGCGATGCAACAGCGGCGGCACTGCCACCAGAGGAGCCCCCCGGTATGCGGTTTGTGTCCCATGGGTTTTTTGTTGTTTTAAATGCAGAGTTTTCAGTTGATGAGCCCATAGCAAACTCATCAAGGTTTGTTTTGCCGACAAATACGGCGTCGGCAGCTTTAAGGCGCGTTATAACTTCGGCATCAAAAGGAGCTGTGTAGTTTTGCAGTATCTTTGAAGAGCAGGTTGTTTTAACCCCCTCAATGTGCAAGTTATCTTTAATGGCAATTGGCAAGCCGCAAAGTTCGCCGACTTTTTGCCCAGATGCGATTTTAGCGTCTAATTCTTTTGCTTTTTGCAAGGCGGTATCTTGTGTTAGGCAGGTAAAAGCATCTATTTTTGGCTCGGTAATTTTTATGTTATCTAAGAAAGCCGTTGTAACTTGCAGGCATGAAAGCTCGCGGGTTTTAATTTTTTCTCTAAGTTCAAATGCGCTAAGGTTAATAATAGAATTTTGTTTTAGAACCATTTTTTTCTCTTAATAAATATGTATGTAAGAGCTGTAGATAAAATAATTATCCCAAAAGCAAAAAACCATGTATTTTCTTCGCCAAAAAGTGCTCTTTCAAAAAATGGCACATTCATTCCAAAGTAGCTGGTTATAAGTAATGCCGGCAAAAAAATTGTGGCAATTACTGTTAGAAACTTTATTATTTCGTTTAGTTTAAGCGTTACATTGGAAACATAAATTTCAAGCAAACTGCCCATTATCTGGTTGGATGAGTCAATTGCCTGGCTTGCTCTTTTGTAGTTTGAAAGCATATCGCGAAAGTATGCGGAGTATTTTTTTGAAATAAAGCCGTTTGATTCTCTGGTAAAGTAGGTGTAAACATTTAGCTGCGGCTCAAGCACTTTTTTAAGCGATAAGAGTTGTTTTTTAAAAGAGAATATCTCCGTCATACGTTCCCGTGACGGGTTTTCAAGCACGGCATCTTCTATTGTGTTTATTTTTTCGTTAAATTTTTCAACAATAAACTCATAGGAGTTGTAAATTTTATCAAACATTGTATAAAGCAGGTAATCAATGCTTTTTAGCTCAACTTGCGGTTTTAACTTTGCTTTTTCAAAAAGCAGGTCTATTTGAGGTATGGGTTCGGTGTGAACGGTTACAATGTAATCTTTGCCTAAAAATATATCAAGCTCAAAAATTTTGTTTTCTATATCAGAGCAGTCGCAGTCCTTGGTTTTTATGCCGTGTACGGCTACAAATACATATTCTTCAAACTCTTCAACCTTTGGCTGGTATTGCGGAAAAAGGCAATCTTCAATGGAAAGCTCATGGAACTTAAAACTATCAAACAAAACAGAAATCTCTTCATTTTTAAGTTCGTGATTTTCGGCAAATATATCAATCCACAAAAGCTTAGACCTGCCTTCAATTGCAGCATTAATTGCCGTAAAATCGGTTGCAACTTCACTAAACCCGTTTTTAAGAGAGATTGCTCTAATCATTATCAATCACCTTTTTAACTCTAAAAAAATTTCCATCGCGGTGCGGAGCGTTGTTAAGCAAGTTTTCACGTAGTTCTTTAGAAGATTCCTTGCGAACATCTTCGCGCCCAATAGCAAGCCCTTTAGATGTATTTTGCCAAATTGCATAACTGGTTGGCTTAATATTTTGGGTATCTAATTTTTCTAATTGGCCGACATAGTTTAAAATGCCTTCAAGCTGGGAGGTAAACTTTTCTTTTTCCTCTTCGCTAAGCTCTAAGCGCCCAAGGCGCGCGACATGTTCAACTTCTTTCTTTGTAATTTTCATTTTATATTCGGTCCAGTTTTGCAAACTTTGGATATATTTTTTTCCAGCCGCCAGAGTCAAAAAGAATAACCAATTTTAAATCATCGCCGGAGCCGCTTTTCTCTATTACTTTGCCATCGCCAAAAACGCTGTGATGCACGCGCACCCCAAGTGGAAATGGCGATGGCGCGCTTTGCGGCGCTTCAAAATTATGAACGTTTATTATACTTATTTTTTGCTCATTTGTCTTTTTTTGAGTGTGTTTTATGTGGTTTTGGCGGCCATAGGCCTCTTCTACAAAACGCGATTGCATTGCCCAGTTTGTTTTTCCGGCGAGGCGCCGCTGCGCTGCCCAGCTTAAGTGTAACTTTTCCTTTGCCCTGGTCATACCGACATACATTAAACGGCGTTCTTCCTCCAACTGCTCTTTATCAAAAGCCGCTTCACCAATAGGGAAAAGACCTTCTTCTAACCCTGTAACAAATACAAACGGGAACTCAAGGCCCTTGGCAAGGTGTAATGTCATTAACGTAACTTTTTGCGAATTATCGTCTAATTCATCGGAGCCGCTTACAAGTGATACCTGTGTCAGGTATCCGGAAAGGGTTTTATCTTCCGAGCGTTGTTGAAATTCGTCCATTGCAGATAAAAGTTCGTTTAAGTTTTCTATTTTTGCTTTTGCTTCAAGTGTGTCTTCCTCTTCAAGCATTTGCGGGTATTTTGTTTTTTCAAAAACAAGTTCGGTAAGCTGTTTAACCGGCATATTATTTTTTTCTGCTCGCAAAGAATTTATGAGCGTAGTAAATGAATTAAGCGCTTTGCGTGTGGAAGGTGTTAAATAGATATCCTGACAATTACTAACGGCCTGCCAAAGAGTTGTGCCATTTTGGCCGGCAAGAGCTTCAAGCGATTCAAGC
>Ga0247840_10008300_pt1 | contig 13980 bp, 13 predicted proteins | sample LaCruzMarch2015__FD_192404 | JGI IMG/M metagenome (GOLD analysis project Ga0247840, IMG submission 192404) | Freshwater microbial communities from meromictic Lake La Cruz, Castile-La Mancha, Spain - LaCruzMarch2015_17m | ecosystem: Environmental > Aquatic > Freshwater > Lake | place: Spain...
AACGTGTAGCTGCCGGGGTTGTAGGGAAAGCGCTGCGGCTTGAGGACGGTCGGCCCGGTGCGGTCCTGCGAACGGCGATTATTCGCATTGATCCAGGGCGTGAGTTTTTCGACCGCGCGTCGGGTGGCGAGGCTCGGCTTGATCTCGTCGTCGTTGCCGAGGCCGCCGTAGTAGTTGAACCCGGAGTCGAGTCCGGCGAGGTAGATGTGCCAGGCGAGTTCGACGTCGTTCGGCGACGTCCAGCTGCCGTTCCAGTCGTAGGGGGCCTGGACTTTCCATGCCTGGACGCTGCCGCCCTCGTCCTGGAGGATCTGCTCGGCCGTCTCGCACCAGTTGGCTCCGGCCATGAGCGGGGCGTAGCTGTAAAATTTGAGCGCGAACCCGGGCGTCTCCATGTCGATCTGCGTGCCGGGAACCGTGGTGATCCCGCGGTTCGCGACCGTCGCCACCGGCGGCTCGATCCATTTGAGGAAATTCGGCGACCCGTAATCCATCTCCGGAAAAATCCATGCGCCGTCCTCGATGTGGGCGGGCGTTGCGTTCGCCCCGTATTTATTGACAAAATCCTGAGGGGTCGAGGGGGTGTAGCCGGAGCTCGAGGCGCCGTTGAAGAGCTGAGGGGTTGCTTCCTGCCACGAACTCGATCCCCCGCCCCACGCGTTGTCGCCGTCGGTCGCGGGCATCACCATGACCGGATGCGCGGAGTCGGTTGCGAACGGGGCGATGTATTGGCCGATTTTTTCCGTGCCCTCATTGGCATACCCGTAGCGGTAGGAAAGCACGTCGTCCGAGGGCACGGCGACCATGGTTTTTTCCGCGCCGGTCTCGGGGTTGACGTATTTGACCTTGTGGAGCTGGTAGGCGTAGGGGGCCACGTTGCGCGCCGCGTTGCCGGGGTTCGGTTCGCCATACCACCAGCCCTCGGCCGGCGAAGGCCCGATCTGGTCGGCCTTGTTCGGCGGGCTGGAGAAAATCTTCCAGGCGTTATTTTCCGGGGTGGTGTAGGTCGCGTCGCCCATGTAGGTCGGGCATGTGCGGCTGATGTGGTGGCTGGGGACGATCACCCACTGGTAGCCCTCGTCCGCCAGGACATCGATGAGGGTCTGCGAGTAGGCCATCTCGGTCGGAAAATATCCCTTCGAGTGGTCGCTGAGGTCGGCGTTTCCGCCCCACGCCTTCCACCAGGCCTGCTTGAAAATCTGCAGCTCCTTGCGGAAAACCGATTTCGGCAGCAGCGGGGCCATCGCGTGGTGATACGTGAAGCCGACCATGTCCATGCGCGTCGAACCCGACGGCGTCTTCCATCCGCGCGCCTCCTTGTAGCCGCTGTTCCATCCGCTTCCGTAGCCGAGCTGGTTATACCCTCCGAGCTGCCGGATATTATCGATCAGCGAACCCGAGTAGCTGATCGCGAACCCTCCACGGCTGTCGAACGTCGTCAGCGAATTGCGCGGGCCGCTCTGGTAGGCGTTCCGGCGGTCGTCGAGTCCGAAGATGTCGGACAGGTTGTTCTCCGGATGCTGTCCGGTGATCCCGCCATACGTCTGCCCCGGCTTGAGAACGATGGAATCCCAGGCGTATTGCACCCGGCTGTTTTCGCCGCCGTTGCTGTTCCACTCCGGCCAATACGTCGGCTGGTGGTTGTGCCAAAACCGCGAAACGTAAACGTCGCTGTTGGCCGCCACCGCCGGACCGGACAGACAAACCGCCGCGAGAAAAATCACCGCACCGACAAACGATGAACAGTTCAACTCTTTCCGGACGATTGGGGGCATCGGGAGAGTTTTGTTGGTTGTCGGCGTTTATTAACGGGGAATCGACGAAGCGACACGGGACACCTGGAATCCGTTGAAGTAGGCGTCGCTGCTTTCGCCGTCCTGATTGTAGATGGCGAAGCTTTCGATCGGTTTGCCCGCGTCGCCGCCGAGCTTGCGGCCTTCCAGTTTCTTTGTCTCCTTGGTGTCGAGCTGTGTGATTTCCAAATTGTAGGTATCGGGGGTGACGAGCGTCACGGTCACTGAGACCCCGCCCGTGGTGAATGGCACCCCGGTGTCATGATCCTCCCCGCCATCGAAGACCTGGTAATTTCCCTCGCCCTGGTAAAACCCGAACTGGAACCGCGCGCCGAGCGCGCAGTCATCCCAGCCACCAACCGCAGAATCCGAACGCAGCGAAAAACCGACCACGCCGGGACGGGGGTCATCTGCCGCAAATTTCTTCACGAATTCGCCGCACTCCATGAGCAGAGAGAAGGAATCGCCGACTGCGAGCGGAGCGTCAAAGGTGCGGAACGCGCTGGCCACTTCAAACTCCACGCCATTCGCAAACATCCCGAACGCCTTTCCGGCCGGCCCTGCGTTCTCGAGGTCCGGCTGCGCGGTGGAGGTGGCGATGAAAAACCCGCAGTGGGTGTCGGACCCCACCCCCCCGGTGGTTTTGAATGTCCAGGGCCCGAAGCCGGTCCCGGAATTCTTTCCCGGCTGCCAGCCATCGTTATACGCGCTGTGCGTGGATTCGTCTTCCGCGATATTGATGCGGTCCGATGCTTGAACGGCCGAGAGCCCGATGAGAAGAGGCAGGAGTAGGATGGATTTCATAGTTTGAAGAATATCATAGAGAAAATAAACCGCCGCACAACCGTGTCGAAGCCCATTTTGTTGAACCGATCAATTTGTACGGTAAACTCCCGCTTTTCGTCGTCGAAACACATCGGTTCAGCAACCACGCGCGAAACGCCGCCAACAAACCGTGAAAGTTCACGTTATTGTTGCATGAGCGGCGGGTTATCCTGTATCGGTTGGTTCACAAGCGGGACCGGCCGCGTTCTTCCTTCTGCCAAAACCCCATGAAAACACCGAAAGAAAATGTGCGGAGCGTGCTGAGGGGCGGGACGCCCGAGCGGACGCCCTACCGCATCAGCGTCGGCCCCGACATCGCGCAGCGGATGCGCGCAACCTACGGGGAGGATTTCCACGCGCGGCTGCTCGACGACGACATGCGCCACCGCTCGTTCTGGGTGCGCTGGCCGCTGGTGAAATACGTGAAGCACGGGGAGGTGACATGGATCGACGGCGTGCTCATCAGCGACTGGAGCGAGCTCGACAGCTATCCGTTTCCAACCGGGCGCGAGGCCGAGTGGTTTGTCGATCTCGACAATCACATCGCGCTCCACGGCGAACGCTACGGGGTGGCGGTGATGTTCCCCTCGATCTTTCAAGCCTGCATGGACACGTTCCGCGGGTCGGAGAATTTTCTGATGGATGTTTACGACGAGCCCGGCCGCGTGCGGCGGCTGCAGGAATCGATCATCGGCACGCTCGAAAACATGGTGGATGAAATCTGCCGCCGCGAGATCGACCTCCTCATCGTCGGCGACGACGTCTCGACGGAGAAGGCTCTCATGGTTTCGCCGGATTTTCTCAAGGAGCACGTCTTCCAATACAACCGCCGGCTCGTGGAGGCCGCCCACCGTCGCGGAAAGAAGGTCTTTTTCCACACCGACGGGGTCCTGCCCGACGCGCTGGTCGAGATGGTTATCGACTGCGGCTTCGACGGGATGCACCCGCTGCAGTTCTCGTGCAACGACCTCGAGAGCTTCGCCGCGAAATACCGCAACCGCCTGCTCTTCTACGGCGGGCTCGACAACACGCAGGGCATCCCGAACAACGGCATCCCCTGGATCGAAAACCATGTGCGCAAGCTCCACGAGTGGTTCGGCGAACGCATCATCCTCTCCTCGAGCGACCTCATGGGCGGCACGCCGGACGAAAACATCCTCGCCCTCCCCCGCATCATCAAGGAGATCTGCCGGTTCGGGAAATAATCAACACAGGCTTACAGGCCTTTTTGGATCAAGTGGAAAACATCGGTGTTGTCGCGAAAGCCGACGAGCTCCTCCGTGCCGGGGCCTGCGCTGACCGCGATGGCATCCTCCGCGGTTCCGACAGCCGCGGCGGTGGTGAACGCGGATGGCTCCGTGTGCGCGATTCCGGACGGCGTCATGGTCTGTCCGGATCCGGGGCCCGTGGACCAGGTGAGCGAGGGAACTCCCTGGGCGTTGATTCCGAGAACCGCGGCGCCTTTGTCGTTGCGGAAAGAATAGCCGTTGAGCCGGAGCCCCCCGGAGTTCTGTTTGCCGGCGACAACGATGAGGGCCTTGTCACCCGCGTATTTCCTCGCCACGGACACCGCCTGGTCGAGCGCGACGATCTCCTTCAGCGTCCTCTCCGCTTCGTTCCGTGAAGAGGCTTTTCCGGCAAGCCCGGCATCCACCACGAGCAGATACCCTTTCGGGTTGTATTGGAGCTGCAGGATGGCCTGGAGGACCATCTCCGACAAGGAGGGCTGCGCGGCGGAAACCTGCACCTCATCGGCATAGGCAAGCGGCCCCGTGCTGAAAAGCCCGAGGACCTTCGGCGCACGCCAGAGCGGGGTGCTCTCCATCTCCTGCCGGTTGCGGACGATGTCGTATCCCCTGTTCCGCATTTCGAGAATCAAATCCCGCCCGTCCTTGCGGCGGCCGTCCTTGGTGTCGGGGAGGAAATCCGCCGTGCCGCCGCCTAGAAAGACGTTGACATCGGATGTTTCCGCCAGCTGCAGCGCGAGCGCCTGAAAGTCCAATGGGTCAGATGTTTTAGCATAGAACGCCGCCGGCGTCGCATCGGTCAGCGAGTTGTTGGAAACGATCCCGGTTGCCCGCCCCCTCCTGTGGGCCAGTTCCATCAGCGTGGGCAATGGCGTCCGCCCGGCTTCCAGGCGCAGGGTCCGGTTGTTCGGCTTCTGGCCCGTGGCGACCGCCCCGGCCGCGGAGGCGGAATCCGCCACCGCAAAATCGTTCGCCTGGGTGGTCAGCAGCGCTAGATGGGGAAACTTCTCGATCTCGAGCCGGAAATCCGCGCCCCCCGCATAAATCCTCGCCGAGGTCAGCGAGGAGGGGCTCAGGTTGTCGGAAAGAAAAAGAATGATGGCGAACGGCCGCTGGACGACCCAGCTCACGTAAAAAAGAACACCGACGGCCAAAAAGACCAGCAGGCAGACCAAGGCGAGAAGCCGATTGCGCAATTTTTTGCTCACAGAAAAGTATTGTGCCCGATGCGTCCCGGAAGGGAAATTTTTTCGTTAGAATTTCAAAAATGAAGTGGTGCTGGTTGACCGGGCCGCGCTTTTGCGCCGCCATTTTTGGCCGGATGCGGTGCAGCAAGAATGCCTGGTGCATGTGGAATGCGGGCTGTGCGCGAGGCTTTCCTACAACCACCAAGGAGAGGCGGTCATGAAGATGAACAGGCTGCGCGCAGTTGACGGCGCGGAGGCGGGCGAAGAGGCTTTTGAGCAGTTGTTGAAAAAAGAAAAGAACAACGGTTTTCATGGCTGGTATTCGGCCCAGGAGGAGCTGGTTTCCCAAACGCGCACTTTGATCAAACGCACGTTCGGGCGGAGTTTGTAACGGGTGTCGGCGCGGTTGGCGTAGGCGGTGAGGTGGCGGGCGATCTCGTCGAAGAACGTCTTGGCCAGCACCTCGGTGGTCGGGTCGGTGTCGGTGAAGGGGATGATGCGATCGCCGTAGGCGGCCTGGAGCGTCCCGAACATCGGATCCCGGGTGTTGACGCAGAGGGCGTGGTCGAAGGTTTCGAGGTAGGTGCCGACCGCATCCTTCACGATCTTGAAGTCGCAGACCATCCCGCCGGCATCCAGTTCGTCGGCCTCGATCACGATCTCGACCTTCCGGCTGTGCCCGTGCGGGAACCGGCACTTGTCCGGGTGGTGCGCGAGCATGTGACCGTTTTCGATTTCGATGGTTTTGCAGATCCGGTAGGGCATTACGTTCCTTTCGTGTTTCCGAAGAGGTGGATGTGGAGGCGGTCGCAGTAGCGGTATCCGTTATTTTTGCAAAAGTCGATCAGCCAGCTCGCGCGGCTGGCAAGCGTTTCGGGATCCGTTCCCTCCGGCATGAGGTGGATTTTCCACTTCGGGATGTCGGGGAGGGCAAATTCGAGGATCGTGAGAGCCTCGGCGGCATCGTCCTCGCCGGCGACGACGAGCTTGATCTGGTGGGGGTATGCCTCGATCCATTCCGCGAGGATTTCCGGCCGGTGCCTGGCATCCTCGTGGCGCTGGATCCACGCCGGATCTATCGTGCCTTCAAGCGGGGTCGAGTTGCCGGACTTCGGGCTGATGGAGGCGAGGTCGCAGGCGATCCCGTTGGGAGCGACGGTTCCGGCTGTCTCGATGGTGATGTGGTATCCGGCCTCGCGGAGCCCGGCGGCGAGGTCGTGGATGTTCCGGGAGATCATCGGCTCGCCTCCTGTCAGAACACAGTGCTTTGCCGGGAATTTTTTCACCTCCTCCACAATCCGGTCCACGCTCATGTCTTCTCCCTCGGAATTCCAAGAAGCGTAGGGGGTGTCGCACCATCGGCACCGGAGATTGCACCCGGACGTGCGGACGAACACGGATGGAACGCCGGACAGTTCGCCCTCGCCCTGGATGGAGTAAAAAATCTCGGAGATCAGCATGAGGTCATGACGTCGGACGGGGAGGCAGCGGCCCTGCGGAAACGTAGGCCGTGGGATCCGGGAGGCCCGCAAGCAGGAACGCCTCGCGGCGCTCGACGCATGTGCCGCACTCGCCGCAGTGGGTGTCTCCTCCAACATAGCACGACCAGGTCTTCGAAAAATCGACGCCGAGCTCGTGCCCGCGTCTGGCGATGCCGGCCTTGGTCATCGAGATGAACGGGCGGATGAGATCGACCTCCGCGTAGGTCCCGAGGCGGATGGCGTCGCCCATCGCGCGCATGAAATCCTCCCGGCAGTCCGGGTAGATCGCGTGGTCGCCCGCGTGGGCGGCGATGACGAGGGCGCTAGCCCCCTTGCTCTCCGCGAACCCTCCGGCGATCGAGAGCATGATGCCGTTGCGGAACGGGACGACGGTCTTTTTCATCGACTGCTCCTCGTAGTGGCCCTTCGGGATCTCCCCTCCATTTTTGAGCAGGTCGGACTCGAACTGCTCGCCGATGAACGCCAGCGGGACGACGATGTGGGGGATCCCGAGGCGGTCCGAATGCCATTTGGCGAACGGGATCTCCCGGTCGTTGTGCTTGGATCCGTAGTGGAAGCTGATCGCCGCCACGATCTCATGGTTCCCCCGCGCATGGTAGAGCGCGGCGACCGAATCCATTCCCCCGCTCAGCAGGACGACGGCCTTCATGGATCCTCATCCAACGAATCGGGGAACGACGCGTCAACGGTCACGCTGATCCCTCCCCTTGGAGAAAATTCTCCGTGGACCTCCATGCGGCGGGGATGGCAGACGGCCATGAGGTCTTCGAGGATGCGGTTCACAATCTCCTCGTTGAAGCTCCGGGTGTGGCGGAAGGAAGCCAGGTAGAACTTCAGGGACTTGCTCTCGATGCAGAGCTTGTCCGGAACGTAGCGGATGTGGATGGATGCGAAATCCGGCTGTCCGGTGACCGGGCACATCGAGGTGAACTCCGGGCAGTCGAAATTGATCCAGTAGCTTCGCTTCTGGAAGCGGTTCGCGAAGGTCTCGAGCGTCTTCGAGGTCGGGCTGTTCGGAAAAGTGGTCTCGGAGCTTCCGAGGAGTTTGAAGCGTGGTTTTGTGGATGCCATGGCGCGGGATTCTGTCAGAACTTGGTCCGCTTGAAACGTGTTTTATATCCGAAATCGGACCGGCCGGTCAGCGCGGGAACACGCCGTATTTCACGATGCAGCGGATCGCGCTCAAACCGTCCGTCCAGCGCGCTTTTTTTCCTTCCGCGTAGGTGCGCCCGTGGTAGGAAATCGCGACCTCGTAAATCCTCGCTCCCGTCCTCGCGAGCTTGGCTGTGATTTCCGGCTCGAACCCAAAACGGTTTTCCTCGATGCGGATGCCCTGGATCGCCTCCCTCCGGAAGGCTTTGTAACACGTCTCCATATCCGAGAGGTTGAGGTTGGTGAACATGTTCGAGAGCACGGTCAAAAAGCGGTTGCCCGCATGGTGCCAGAAATAGAGGGCGCGGTGCGCCTCGGAGCCGATGAACCGTGACCCGAAGACGGCATCCGCGCGGTTTTGGAGCAGAGGATCGAGCAGCTTGGGATAGTCCGCCGGGTCGTATTCCAGGTCGGCGTCCTGAATGACCACGAAGGGCCGGGTGGCAAGAGCGATCCCCGTGCGGAGCGCCACCCCCTTGCCCAGGTTCGCCGGATGCCGGGCGACACGGACCCGGGGATCCGCGCCCGCCAGCTCTTCGATCGCGGCGAGCGAGCGGTCGCCCGAGCAATCATCCACGCAGATCAACTCCCCGACCTCGTCCCGTGCCAGAACGGCCCTCATCGCCTCCGCCACCGTCTTCTCCTCGTCAAAGACCGGCATCACGACAGAAAGGCAGCGATCGGATATGCACACGGATTTGGAAGCTGGCGAAACCGGAAGCCTTGCTCAAGAGGGAAATGCTTTTCTTGGCGGGTGTTTGCGCGGCGCCAGTCAGGCTGCCCAAGCGCGTCGATTTCCGTGTCGCGTGCGGTTGACTTGGAACGCCTGGGCTTTAATGTGGGGCGTTTCCGAAGATGAGCGCACCACGCCGACATGTCCTGTTTGTCTGCACCGGCAATATCTGCCGGAGCCCGATGGCCGAGGGGCTGTTCCGGAAGCTGACCGCGGGCCTCAAGGGGATCACGACTGAGTCCGCAGGCCTGAGCGCGGCGAGCGGGCAGCCGCCGAGCACCGATGCCGTCCGCGTGCTGGCTGAGAAGGAAGTCGATATTTCCAAGCTCCGCAGCCAGCCGGTGACCGAAGAGATGCTGGGCCGCGCGACGCACGTCTTCGTGATGACCGACGATCACCGGCGGCTGCTCGACTTGTTTTTTCCGGAGGCTTCGGGCAAAGTTTCGCTCCTGCGGGGAGACGAGCCGGGGAGCCCGGATGTCCCCGATCCCATCGGGCAAGGGCGCGCGGTCTATGAAAAATGCCGCGAGACGATCGCCGCCGCCCTGCCTGCCATTCTCAAAAAAATCAACGCATCACCCATGACCAAGACCAAATCCGCCAATGACCTCGCGGCGCTCTCCGCCGCTGACCCGCAAATCGCCGAAGCCATCGCGCACGAGCGCGAGCGCCAGTTCGAGCACATCGAGCTGATCGCGTCGGAGAACTTCACGAGCCAGGCCGTGATGCAGGCCCAGGGGTCGTGCCTCACGAACAAATATGCGGAGGGATATCCGGGCCGACGCTGGTATGGCGGCTGCGAATTTGTGGACTCGGTGGAAACATTGGCCATCCAGCGCGCGAAGGAGCTCTTCGGCGCAGACCACGTGAACGTCCAGGCGCACAGCGGCAGCCAGGCGAACATGGCGGTCTATTTCAGCGTCCTCCAGCCGGGCGACCGGATCCTGACGATGGACCTCGCCCACGGCGGGCACCTCACCCACGGGCACAAGGCGAATTTCTCGGGCAAGCTCTACGAGGTCCACCACTACGGGGTCAGCAAGGAGACGGAGACGATCGACTACGACGCGCTCCAGCGGCAGGCGTCGGAGGTGAAGCCGAAGATGATCACGGCGGGCGCGTCCGCCTACCCCCGGACGATCGATTTTCCGCGGATGCGCGAGATCGCGGACTCCATGGGAGCCTACCTCTTCGTGGACATGGCGCACATCGCAGGGCTCGTAGCTGGAGGGGCGCATCCGTCCCCGGTGCCGCACGCACATTTTGTCACCACCACGACGCACAAGAGCCTGCGCGGGCCGCGGGCGGGGCTTGTGATGTGCCGCGAGGAATTCGCGAAGAAGGTGGATTCAAATATTTTCCCCGGCATCCAGGGCGGGCCGCTCATGCACGTGATCGCCGCCAAGGCGGTCTGCCTGCACGAGGCGCTGAAACCGGAGTTCAAGGCCTACGCGCGCCAGGTGGTCAGCAACGCGAAAGCGCTCGCGGCGAGGCTCTCGATGCTCGGCTTCCGGATCGTCTCCGGCGGCACGGACAACCATCTGATGCTCGTGGACCTGCGGCCAAAAGGCGTCAACGGGGTCGAAGCCCAGACCACATTGGACAAGGCGGCGATCACGGTGAACAAGAACGCGATCCCGTTCGACACCGAGCCGATTTCCAAAACCGGAGGCATCCGGGTCGGAACCCCGGCGATGACGACCCGCGGTCTCGGCGAGGAGGACATGATGGAAGTTGCGGACTTCATCAACTCGGCGCTCGAAGCCCGCAACGATGACGCCGCGCTTGCCGCCCTGCGGAAAAAGGTGACGGCGTTCACCTCGCAGTTCCCGCTGCCCTGAGGAGAAATGGCCCGTCATGGAATCTCCCAATCAAGACTCCCCCGATCCGACGGACGAGGAAATTGCGCTTTGCGCCTACCGGATCTGGCTCCACGAAGGGTGCCCGCAGGGACGCCACAAAGAGCACTGGCTGAAAGCAAGGAAAGAGTTGCTCGCCGGCAGGGCCAAAGAAAAATCGGCGGCGGAGAATCTCCCGCAGGATGCGGGGCGAGGCAACCAGGGGAGCCCGTGACAGGAATAAAAAAAGGGTTGGGGTCCTGCAGCGGGATGACCTCGCCGGCCGAACTCGGCCGGTTGCAGCTGGGCTGGTATTACAACTGGAGACCTTTTCAAAAAATCGCCCCCGTGCCGGGCGTTGAGTTTGTCCCGATGTTTTGGAACGCCGGCGACCTCACCCCCGAAAACCTTTCCGCCGTCAATCATAGCGCGGCCACCCACGTGCTCGGGTTCAACGAGCCGGACATGATCGGTCAGGCGAACATGACCCCGGAGGATTGCCTGGAGCTGTGGCCGAAACTGATGACTCTCAAGCAACGTCTTGGAACCCCCGCCCCGGCCACTTCGTCCTGGCTGGAGAATTTCATGCCCGAGGCAAATCGTCGCGGCCTGCGGGTCGATTTTGTCTGCCTTCACAGGTATCCCGACATCAGTGACCCGGATGCCGTAAGCAACATCGAGGCGATGCTCAGGGACGCCCACCGGAAATACGGGCTCCCGGTTTGGCTCACCGAATGCGGTGCCGCGGATGTGTCGGCCTGGCATCAGCCCCAACTCAGCAAGCCGACCCCAGAAATGGCGCGGGACTTTATAAAAAATCTCCTCGCCATGCTCGAGCGCCTGCCGTTCGTCGAGCGCTATGCGTGGTTCGCCGACCGCGTCGGCGACGAATACGCCCTCGGCAGCATCTTTTACCCGAACGCCCACCGGCTCACCCCGTTCGGGAAAATCTACCGGGACGGGGTTTGAGTCCGCCTGAAAAGGCGGCTGTGACAAGATGCCCGTTACCTTGAAAAACGATCTGACCATCTTCGAGGAACACGGAATCCTGCACCTCTCCATTGGCATCCTCACCCGCTTTGCCACAAGCAAGGGAACCGAGGGCGAAGCCCCTCATTTTCATAGAGCAAGAATAGACCCAAATGGCACTTTTAAACCCCAACGGGGCACCATCCAACAGCCCAGGGCAAGTCTGCGAAGCAGACGCCGCCCTGGGTTTCCCCGCAATAAATGCGTCCTGCCCTGAATGGGCCGCATCCCACAGCCATATAAATTTATAAAAGCAAGAATAGCGACCCTTTTCCCGAATCGAAGAGCACTTTAGAAACCGCCGCGATGCGCGACATTTAAATTATAGGCCTGACCCCATCTGCGTTCATGACCCCATCTGCGTTCACCTTCGCTCCCGCTCATTTGATCCATCGCGCAATGGACTACACAGTCGTCCCCTTTTTCAAATCCGAGATTTGGAATCCGCCGTCCCTTTCGAGGACGATCAGAAAATTGTGGAACGGCTTGAGCGTGCTGCGGTGGCCGACGCTGACAAGCGAGATGCCGGTCTCGAGCAGGTTCTGGTAAAGCTGCTTCTCGCCCCGTTCATCGAGCGCGCTGGTCGCCTCGTCGAGGAAGGCGATTTGCGGTTTGTTCAGGAAAATCCGGGCGAAGGAAATGCGCTGCTGTTCGCCGAGCGAAAGGATGTTCGTCCAGTCCTCGACCCGGCCGAGATCTCCCTCGACGCGGTCCAGCACCCCGGTGAGGTTCACCGTGTTCAGCGCCTCGCGGATGAGGCGGTCGTCGGGGGCATCCTGGCTCCGGGGGTAAACGAGTTGTTCCCGCAGGGATCCCTGCACCATGTAGGGGCGCTGGGGGAGAAAGATCAGGCGGTTGATGTTCGGGCGCTCGATGGTCCCCTTCCCGCTTTGCCAGAGGCCGGCGATCGTCCGCAGCAGCGAGCTCTTGCCGGTCCCGCTGTCCCCCATGATCAGGACGCTTTTGCCGGGCGGGAGCGTGAAGCTCAGCCCGCGCGTGAGGGTTTTTTCGCGGTCGGGAGTTTCGATTGTCAGGTCGTTCAGGCGGAGCCCCCGGGCGTTTTCATTGACCTCGATCCCCTGCTCCCGCTCGGCGCGGAAATCCTCGATGTCGTATTCGTCCAGCTCATCCCACAGATCGCCGAGACGGTTGATGGCCGCCGCAAAAGTGCTCAAGCCCTCGAACTGCGCCACGATCACGCTGAGCGCCATGAGCACCTCGGCGAACGCGCCCTGGGCCTGCGTCACAACCCCATACTCGATCTGTCCCTGGATGAACATCGGCCCGAGGACCAGCATCGGCACGATCAGCGCGAGGTAGCTGTAGCTGTTCGTGAAGAAGCCCAGCGTCCGGTTCCAGCCGATGATCCGCAGCGTGTTGTCCACGATCTTTCCGAACCGGCCCATGAGGTCGCGCTGCTCCCGCTTTTCCCCGCGGAAAAAGGCGATGCTCTCGGAATTGTCCCGCACCCGGACCAGCGCGTAGCGGAAGTCGGCCTCCTTCTGATACTGCAGGAAATGCATGCCGACGAGCCGCCGGCCGATGAGGATCGAGAGGCAGGTCCCCCCGCCCGCGTAGATCAGCACCAGGACCGGGAGCTTCCACGATATGGTGAACAGCACGCCCGTGAACGCGAACAGCGTCACCGCCGAGTTGATGAGCGTGAGCAGATACCCGAGCACGCCGGTCGTGAACGACCGCACATCCTCCGAGATGCGCTGGTCGGGGTTGTCCACGCGCTCGGAATCGCGCAGCCGGTAGTAGGCGCGGTTGAAAAAGAACCGGCTCACCAGGATGTTGGTCAGCCAGGTCCGCCACAGGAGCGCGAGCCGCTCGGCGCAGTAGCGGTAGAAAACCCCGATGGGAATCGCGACCGCGAAGGTGCCGAGATAGACCAGCATATTCCGGTAAAAGCCGGCCGTATCCCGCTCGGTGAGCGATGTGACGAAATTCCTTCCCGCATAGCTCACCACCACCTGCACCAGGCCGATCGCCGCGCTGAGAATGAGCAGGAGCGCGACGAACACCCGCGTCTCGTGGCGGGACCCGTAAAGGAAGAACGCCTTCACGAGCTGCCAGAACCGCCGGAGGATCACCAGGCGGTGGATTCGTTGGTCGGCGGAGGGTTCGGTCATCGCAGGTTTATTCTATGCCCCCGGCATCAGGAATCCAGAAACGCCACGCACTCAAGTAGAGGAACATGGAACATGTTTCTTTTTCCTGAGCCTCATCTCCAAGAAATTTGTTCCAAATTCCTCTACGCCACTTTCCGAAATAGTGGTGCCTGGCAGGCCGGGGGCCATCGGAAGGCTTCCCCTCCCCCGGCGGGGAAGCGTTAATGGAGAGGAGACGCATCCGACAGCACATAACACACAATTGCGGGCTGTTCAATGCGGACGGAACCATGCTATAGTCTGCGGAAATTCCATCACCCGCATGAAACTTCTATCCGCCCTCGTAATCGCCTCAATCCTCCTCGGAATCTGCTCCGCGCCCGCCCAGTCGCCCGCGCCAGCGACCTCCCCGGCGGGACCACAGCCCGGCGCGGTCGCCAGCGAACTCAAGGCCATCGTCCAGAACATCCGGGCGAAGCTCAAGGACGCAAAAGGGAAGCCGACCGCCGCCGACCTCGCCCCGGAAATCGCCGCGTTCGACGCCCTCCTGGCCAAGCATC
>Ga0247840_10008301_pt1 | contig 13977 bp, 10 predicted proteins | sample LaCruzMarch2015__FD_192404 | JGI IMG/M metagenome (GOLD analysis project Ga0247840, IMG submission 192404) | Freshwater microbial communities from meromictic Lake La Cruz, Castile-La Mancha, Spain - LaCruzMarch2015_17m | ecosystem: Environmental > Aquatic > Freshwater > Lake | place: Spain...
TTGTTACAATTTCATTGTAGAGTTGAATAGAAGTGTTCATAACAAAAAGCACCTTACGGTGCTTTTTGTATTGTAGCTTAGTTTGTTTAAAAAAGGAATAGTTTTGGGGTTTTGTAATTCAAAGTATTTTATCATTAAAAATATCACGCTTGTCTACTCCACGATTATATATATGATAGTATTCACCTACAACTAATGGTTGTTTGCGCATATTTATATCTTATCATTTTATGATATTCATAGATAGTGCCTAAAGCACTATTTGGTTATAGTTCTCCTTGTTCTGGGACGACGACGCGGTTGCGCCAGAATTTGTTTTTGAGAGCTTTAATTAAATCAAAGAATTCTTTATTTTTTAATATTGTCAAAATAATTACTCCAGAAATTATTCCTAAAATTCCTGAGATAAATCCCTGGAAGAATATCCCCCTTCCTGTATTTATATCAAAGACGCTATCAAAAAATCCAAGCGACAAGTAGGCAACCAGTCCCATCACGACTGCACTCACAGCACTTTGAATAAATGTTTTTGAGAGATTGATTTTATTGCTATATAGAAAATCTTTCTTAAACATGGTCCAAATCAAAAAGAAATTCAAAATTGACCCCATAGCATACGCGAGCGGTAAAGAAAGCATGATTGTATCAGGCACATCTTTAACTCTCAAAATTGATTCAAGTTGAGAAAGCACATTCGGATAATTTCCAAAAACATAAATTAATATCTGCGCAAAAACAATAACCATGACTGACGAGAAAACATTAATGAATAGCGGTTTCTTTGTGTTCCCTGCTGCATAGTATCCACGGACAAACAAAAGAACCAGTCCTTGAGTTGCCAGTGATATTGAGAAAAGCGCAACTGAGGCAGCGGTCAAACGAGTGTCAGACCAGGTGAAAGTGCTTGACCCTAAAATAACACGCACGATTTGAGCACGGAGAACAACAAGAAGTGTAATGACAGGTAGTGACCAAAAAACGATTTGTCTAGCCGCGAGTATTATTTGCCCAATAAAATTATCCATATCTTTCATTGAGAATGACTTAACTAGAATTGGAAAAGCCGCAACTGCGTAAGAAATGCCGATAATTCCAACCGGCACAGATTGTAAGTTATATGAAAAAGTAAACAAGGAAATTGAGCCCGACTTTAAGGTTGAAGCCATCGCAATTAAGAAAATAAAGGCAATACTGTTACAAGAAAGTGTCAAAGTTCTTGGTGCCGATAATTTTACAACTTGGAATATTTCGTGCCATTTGATTTTAAAAGAAAAACGAGGAAAAAATTTATGTTTAATGACTACAGGAACTTGAACCAAGAAATGCATCACCGCACCAATAATAACTCCAACTGCCAAACCATATACTCCCATTTTGTGGTAAAGAAAAATTACCCCAAAAAGAATTCCTACATTATAAAATATCGGCGAAAGAGAAAAGATTAGAAAATTTCTAAATAGTTGAGTAACTGTTCCAATCAAATTTGATAATCCAATAAAAATCGGCGAGAGCAACATTATCCTGCTAGTAGTAATCAATAGAGCTATTTGAGACTTATCAAATCCCGGTGCAATAAGGTGAACAATGTAAGGCATAAAAATAATAATTAAAATACTAGCCACCGCCATAAACAACATATAGGCACTAAAAATATTATTCATGAACTCCCGTGCTTTTTCTGGGGTGTTGTTATTATTATTTATTTTTTCTACTAGAAATGGCATCAGCACAGTAACTGAGGCAAGTGAGGCAATCGAAATATATAAAAAATCTGGAATACGAAATGCGGCATAATAAATATCAAGCATTGGTCCGGCACCGACAATATGTGCAAGCATTCTGTCTCGGACAAGCCCCAATATTTGTGAGAGAAAAGCAAAACCGCCAAGCAGTAGGGCGGCTTCGTTTACTCCACGAAATTCTTTATTGAGAAATGTAATAATGCGATTAACCATTGGTAAATAATATTAATTATTGTTTTTCTGTTAGTGGTGGTTTTATAGGAATATTGGTTGTATTTATGGAATCATCATTTTCTTCATCATTAATATTAATTGAATCTATTGCATTTTTTACTTCTTGGCTGTCTGGAATAATTTTACTAAGAATATTAAATTGAGCTAGTGCCTCACTTGTTCGTCCAACTTTTTTATACGATTGACCAAGAAAATATCGAGCATTTAAATAACTATTATCTAAAATAACAGCTTTTTCAAAAGCACTAACTGCTCCACTATAATCATTTTTGTTATAACGCAATAATCCTAATCTAAAAAACACAGTAGGGTCATTTGGTGCCATTTCTCCAGCATATTCGGCCTGTTTAATTGCTTCAGAGAGATTACCTTCATCTTTTTCTATTTGAACTAAAAGAAAAATTGCATCTATATAATTGCGTTTCAAATTGAGGGATTGTTTTATAAATTTTCTTGCTTCACTATTATTTTTATTTATAAATTCAAGTGATGCTCGGGCCAAAAGAATAGACGGATTATTTGGGGCTAATTGTATCGCCTTATTGTAAGCAGAAACAGCACTCTCATAACTATTTGTAATTGACATTGGAACAAAAACACTGTAAACGTTTCCTAAATTTACGTAGTTTAGATATTGTTTTTTATTTTGACCAATGGCTAAAGTAGCTGATTCTTCGGCTCTGATAACCAACTGTTGGAGATTTGATTTTAATATATCTGGTGAAATTGTTTTATCATTAATTAATAATCTAATTTGATTTATATACACTTGCGATAGTGAACGATAATAAATATCATTTTTATTTAGAGCAATTGCTTTTAATAACATCCCTTCACTATTTGATAAAGACTCCATCGTATTTAGAGAATTTAAACTTTTAGAAAAATATATAGTTGAAGTGAATTTTTCAATATAAATATAAGTTAAAAAGATAGTAAAAACCATTAAAACAAGTAGTCCTAAAATTGAAAAGAAACTATTGCGAGGGTCAGACAAAAAAGAAAATTCTTTCACTGGTATCGCCTGTCGGCGGACAAGTATACCAACCAACACTCCACAAGATGAAAAAGCCAACATCAACATTATAATATTGGGATTAAAAAATATAATCGTAATCCATGAATATAAAGAAATCATTAAAATTGTCATTATGAAATAATTTGAAAGTGTATTCTGTAAAGCAATACGAATTGATTGAACACCTCTTGCTATATAAACAACAAAAAATAACAGCAAAGAAATAAAACCAAGCAGGCCAGTCGTTACAATAAAGGTCATTAATAAACTATAACCATTTGAAAAATCAACACTCCAAAAAACAGTTTCGGAAATTTGTTTTGGTTGCCAAAGAGCCCAATCAATTACAAAAGTATTTGGTCCAGTACCGAAAAGTAGATTGTGTTTAATAGATTTATAAGCAATTTCAATGGTAGTTACAGCAGAAGGACGAATATCTGAATTATTTATATTTATACGATTAGAAAGAAAATTACCAACCAGATTGCTACTAATAAAAAATATTAAGGAAATAAAAATAATAATTAATGAAGTGTAAGGGAACTTTTTTTTATTATTTTCTTCTTGAATAATTTTTACTCCAGAACGTTGAACAGAAATACTATAAACAAAAATAATAACAGAGAATAACAGAACCAATAACCATATCAAAGGAATGTTTACTATAATAAGAAATAAAATCCCTAAAGACAACAAAAAGTATTGGATTATCCTAAAAATTAATTTCGTTTTCAATAATTCTATAGTAAATATTGATAACAAAACAACAACACTAAGTAACATTGCAAAACTATTCCAACTGCCAACTAAATTACCAGATGTTATCCCTTTGAAAAATCCAGGAAGAATATTGTTAAAACCAATAAATATATCTAATAATTCAAAAATAACTATAATTAATCCCCCTATAAATAGAGCTCCTAGAAAATACCATAAACGTTTTTCTGATTGAAAATGAATAGAGGATAAAAAGAAAACAATAAAAAGCACAAGCATTGACCCAAATGTTCCAACCTCAAACCCACTACCAAAAAGTGAAACATATAGTGATGAAGAAAAAAATGATGAGATAAGAAAAACTAATGGAATAGCCCCAGCAAATAAAATTAATTTATCTTTAGGAAAAATAAATTTACCATCTCCTAGTCGAGAGACTAACCAAAAGAAAAGAGAAAGTGTCGCTCCAATAGAAAGAAGAAACCCTTTACTCGCTTCAAGAGTAACTGAAACATAAGGAATGAAAAAGAAAAGACACATAAACAGAGTAAAAAGAAGTATAGCAAACGATAACTTATTAAAAAATTCTACTTTTCTTGATTCCATTTTTAATTAAAAATTAGTTACTAATAAACTCATCTATTATACCCAACAAACCATAATAAAACTAGACAACTATATTTATAATCCTATTAGGAATATAGATAAACTTCTTTATTTCTTTTCCATTTGTCCAACTTACAACTCTTTCATCTTTTAGGGCTAAAAGTTTAATTTCATCTTCAGAGATATCTTTTGTTATCATAATTTCGGCTCTGACTTTACCATTTATTTGAACTGCTATTTTTATTTCTTCTTCTATAATTTTTTTCTCATCCCATTTAGGCCATTTGCTAAGATGAATGCTGGTTTTTGGTTTTTGGTTTTTGGTTTTTAATTGTTCCCACAATTCTTCTGTTATATGTGGGGCAAAAGGAGACAAAATTTGCAAAAACTTTTTGAAATCCTCCTTGCTTACTACTTGTTTCTCCCCTCCGTCGTCAGGACTCTGGCAGGCAAGCATTTCATTAACTAAAACCATCATTGAAGAGACGGCCGTGTTGAAGCTCATTGACTCTATGTCTTCGGTGACTTTTTTAATAGTCTTGTTTAAAAAAGTATCAAAAGATTTCTGGGTTGCCTCGTTCGTATGCTTTTGTGATGGTCTGGCCCCTCGTCCTCCCTCGTCCGAGGACCTCACAAAAGTATCGAACGAGGCAACCTGCATACCAAGTTTCCAAACTTTTTCCAAAAATCTTCTCGGTCCGATAATACTATTTGTATTCCATGTAACTGTTTGATCAAACGGACCAATAAACATTTCATAAAGTCGAAAAGTGTCTGCTCCATATAATTTAACAATATCATCTGGATTGACTACATTACCTCGCGATTTTGACATTTTTTCTCCATCTTCGGCTAAAATCATCCCGTGTGCTGTGCGTTTTTTATATGGCTCTTTTGTTGGAACAAGTTTTAGGTCATATAAAAATTTATGCCAAAAACGAGAATATAAAAGGTGAAGGGTTGTGTGCTCCATCCCACCATTATACCAATCCACCCCGTTAGAAGTAGCCACGCCGCGGTCTTTAAGACTCGTGCCTTTGGCACGAGCGCGACTTCTAACGGGGTCAACTCCCAACCAGTACTCTAAATTTTTTATTGAGGCAAATTCTTTTTTGTTTTTTGGGTCAGTGTAACGTAAATAATACCAGGAAGAACCAGCCCAGTTCGGCATTGTGTCTGTCTCTCTACGCGCTTTACCTCCACATTTAGGACATTTAACATTTACCCATTTTGAAATATTAGCGAGTGGTGATTCACCAGTGTCTGTCGGTTTATATGATTTTACTTTTGGCAAAACTACCGGTAAGTCTTTATCAGGAACTGGAATCCAACCACAATTTTCCTTGCCCGCCGAAGCCTTGGCACAGGAGGGACAATGAATAAGTGGTATCGGCTCCCCCCAATATCTTTGCCGTGAGAAAATCCAATCACGCAAATGATAAGTGGTTATTTTTTCCCCCCATTTTTTTTCTATTATATAATCCATTATTTTTTTTGTTGCTTCGTGAATTTCCATTCCATCTAAAATTTCTGAATTAACCATAGTTCCTTCTTCTTCTTGAACTTGTTTAATTTCAGTTATTGGAGATGTATCACCATCTTTTCCAATTACAACCCGAACGATTTCTAATTCAAATTCTTTTGCAAATTCAAAATCTCTAACATCATGCCCTGGGACACCAACAACCGCACCAGTGCCAAATCCTCCAACCACAAAATCTGAAACCCAAATCGGCATTTTTTTACCAGTAAGATGATTAATCGCATATCTCCCAGTAAAAACTCCTGTTTTTTTGCGTCCTTCAGAAATTCTTTCTTCTTCACTTTTCTTTATGCTTTTTTTAATATATTCTTGAACTATCTTTTTATTTTTTTCTAGTGTTATTTTTTCTACTAAAATATTTTCTGGCGCAAGCACTATAAAAGTTGCCCCATAGTTTGTATCGGGTCTAGTAGTAAACACTGTCACATTTTCTTTTGAATTATCAATAGGATATGTAATATTAATCCCCTCTTTTCTTCCTATCCAATTTCTTTGTTGAGCTTTTATTCTTTCCAAATAATCCACATCATCTAAATCTTTATACAGGCGGTCAGCATATTTTGTAATCGCAAGCATCCACTGTTCTTTTTCTTTTTTTACTGTCTCTTCTCCGCAACGTTCGCATTTACCATTTACTACCTCTTCGTTGGCTAGACCAATTTTATCTTTCGGACACCAATTGATCATAGTTTTTTGCTTATAAGCCAATCCCTTTTTAAACATTTGTAAGAATATCCACTGAGTCCATTTATAGTAAGACTGATCAGCGGTGTTTAATTCTCTTGTCCAATCAAAAGCAAACCCAATTTTTTTGAGTTGTCGGCGAAACATTTTAGTATTTTCTTTATTGATGATTGTTGGTTGCTTCCCTGTTTTAATTGCATAATTTTCAGTCGGTAGACCAAAAGCATCATATCCTATTGGATACATAACATTGTATCCTTCCATCCGGCGCTTCCTGGAAATTATATCCATAGCTGTGTTTGAACGGATATGACCAATATGAAGTCCAGACCCAGAAAGATAGGGAAACTCTATCAAGGCGTAAAATTTTGGTTTTTTTGAACCATTAACAGCCGAAAAAATCTTTTTCTTCTCCCAATCTAATTGCCACTTACGTTCTATTTTCGTATGATTATATTCTTTCATTTTTTTTCCTTGCCCGTCCGAAGCTTTAGCGAAGGCGGGAATTTTTTTATGGTCGTGCACTTTCATTTTTATTTCTTGGTTGGTGGATATAAATCCTTATCTATTGTTCTAGTAAAACAAGTACGCCCAACTTTATGGTCCCACGATTCATTTGTTCCACCCGGGTATGGATAAGATGAAACTGCAATATCTTTACCTCCAGTATTCATTGGAACAATTCCTCCACCATAATTATATTCCTGCCACCCCTTTGGCATATCAAGAGAAAAAGTTGCACACAATTCAAATGAAAGTTTATCTTTTGGAATATATTCATATTGATTTCCTTTTTCAAATTCTGGGTCAACTGGAAGAGAATATCCAGACATAGGATTTGCTAACTCAATCAATGTGGTTGGTAACTTTTCTTTTTGTTGCCAATAATAAATAATTTGGGATTGTAGCCCCTGTAAATCACTTACTCGTCTTTCATCAAATCGCAAGGCTCGCTGTTTGGCAGGGCTACCCATAATAATAAAACTATAAACAATTACCAAAATAACCAAAATAACACTGGCTATTGGATTAATTATTTTATTTAGTTTCTTGATTATTTCTTTTCCATGCCAAAATTCAGAAATATAAAAATATTTACCGACAATAAGGGCTGTGACCAGTGTTCCGATAACTTTATAGATAAATCGATTGGTAATTTCTCCAGCAACAAAATATCGAACTAGTGTAACTAAATCAACAATAATGACAATCCCAGCTAAAAATAAAATCAAATAAATCATCCACTTGTGAATAATTGTATCAACATGACCCAATTCCCCTTTTGATTGTTTTACCCAAAAATATGCAAGTATTAAAAATACAGGAAAAACAATTATAAGAGTGGCAAGTGGCCCACGAATACTATCAAAAGTCGTTGTATTATACCCATATTGGTAAGCAGAATTTAAAACATCTGGAAATTTTTTTTCTAGAGTTGCGAAAAATAATAATAAAAACGAGGAAACACTAGTAATAAGAGTCACAATGACTCCAAGTGACACAAAGAAAAACTTTGGTGTTAAAGATGCTTTTTTTGTTATTGGTTCCATAATGACCATATTATATCAGAAATACAGCCATTTATAAACTTTACCCCCACACCTATTTATTATAGGTGTGGGGGCTTATTTTATTAGTGTTAGCCCTTGACGGAGAACAATTATCCTGTTATTTTTAAACTCAATTAAAGTGGATGGGTTACTTTTTTTCTTTCCTCCAGAAACATATAAATCAATTTTGTTACTAAAATATTTTTTTGCTTCTGAAATAGTTTCGGCGGGCTTCAGGTTTTGTGGATTAACACTTGTTGTTGCAATTGGACCAACTTTTTTTATCAAATCATAAAGATTTTTATTTTTTTGAGTTATCTGGCGAAAAGCAATTTTTTTTGTCCCCCGATGTAAATAAGAAAAATTTTTATCCGAGCAAGGAAATAAAATGCTAACCCCCTTTAACATTCCAACATTCTGCAGAATGTTGGAATGTTCTATTTTGAATTTTTTTAAATCTTTCAAATCAGGAATAAGAATAATGAATGGTTTCTTTTTGTCCCGTTCCTTTATTTTATACATTCTCTCTATGGCTATTTTAGAAAAAGCACTTCCTGCGATACCATAAATCGTATCAGTCGGAAGTACAACTATCCCCCCATTACTTAAAATCTCTTTTGCTTTTTGCCAACTTGTTTTCATGTGGTTTTTAGAAGATAACATATGTAAAAATTTATGAGTAGGACGAATAAATTTTTATATATGCTATCTTCTTGGTCTTATATCTTAAACTCGATAACGTCTCCATCACGAACTACCCCAGAAGCAAAATTTCAAAACGAATGCTTTTAAAATTTGCTACGGGGCGCGAAGTGGTAGTTTTGCTTTTTTCTCCTCGACCAAACTTATATTTTGAATTCCACCACGTCTCCATCACGAACTATGTAGTCTTTTCCTTCTGTACGCACTTTCCCCTTGGCTCTTGCTTCGGCATAACTTCCTGCTTCAAGTAAACTTTGCCAATTAATAACCTCAGCTCGAATAAATTTATCTCTAAAATCAGTATGGATTGCCATTCCAGCGACAGGTGCAGTACTTCCTATTTTAATAGTCCAAGCCCTAGTTTCATCTGTTCCGGTTGTAAAATATGTTTCAAGTCCTAGGAGCTCATAACTTTTTTTAATTAATTCATCAAAACCTTTTTCAAAAACTGGATCAACTTTCACCGAGTAAATATGTGGAAGTCCGACTTCCACATTTTCGCTGGCTTCAGAAGTATTGAGAACATAAAGCATTGGTTTTAGAGTAAGTAGATTCAAAGATTTTATTTTAAATTTTTCCTCGTCGTAAAGATTTGCTTCAGTTGCCATTTTCCCTTCTTCAAATACCTTCATCAATTTTTTTAAAATAATTTCTTCAGCAATGGCATCCTTGTCACCTTTTTTTAATTCTTTGGTGATATTTCCAATTCTTTTAGAAACTGTTTCAAAGTCAGACAAAACAAGTTCAAGATTTATAACTCCGATATCATCAAGTGGGCTAATTTTATTTGCCACGTGAATAACCGAATTATCTTCAAATGTTCGAACGACATGAGCAATAGCATCAACTTCACGGATGTTTGTTAAGAATTTATTACCGAGCCCTTCTCCTTTTGATGCACCAGCAACAAGACCAGCAATATCGACAAATTCAATCACTGCAGGTATAGTTTTAGCTGATTTTGAAAATTCCGAAAGTTTCCAAAGGCGATCATCAGGAACAGGAACAATCCCCACCGAAGGGTCTATTGTGCAAAATGGGTAGTTCTCTGCCGGTACGCCCTTTTTTGTGAGTACATTGAAAAGCGTCGATTTTCCGACGTTTGGCAGACCTACAATTCCGATACTTAACATTTTCTTAATATAACAAAAAAAGCTAACATTTTCAACTTATCCATACAAATACTAAATATAATTACCAAAGTTATCCACAAACAAGTATTGCATATATAAAATTACTGTGTTATTAATAATTTATGGTTAATAACATACAACAGAAGAAACATTCCACAGCGATAGTCGCTTGGTATTTCAACTTTCTTAATCTAGAAGGTTGATCTTTGCGTTGTACAAATCTATTATACAAAACAAAAACCAGCCTTCGAGCTGGTTTTTTAGTTCTTTATTAATGTTCCTTAACAATTAAATATTAAAATGGAGGTAAAATGAATAGCCAAAAATTACCAAGCCATGTTTCTTGGGAATCGACCCTAAAATGTCCACTCCAATGCAAACATTGTGGACTAGATGCCGGTCAGGCAAGATCGGGTGAACTATCTACCGAGGAAGCAAAAAATATGCTTTCTACTCTCAGCACCTTCGGTGTTAAAAATCTAATTATTTCTGGTGGCGAATTTACAATTCGCCAAGATTGGTTGGAGATTCTAAAATTTTCGCTTTCACTCTTCGAAACTGTTCGTATGATTACCTGCGGATGGATGGGAAAAAATCTTTTCATTGAGTTAAAAAAGATAAAAAATCTTGATAACTTAATTCTTTCTGTAAGTCTTGATGGTTTGAAAGAAAATCATGACAAAAGAAGAGGGTTTGGGTCTTTTGAAAAAGTTATAGAGACTTTAAAATATCCAAGTACTATCACTAAGACAGTCTTGACGACAATGGACAATCTTAATATAAGGGATTCCATTGGTGTACTAGGATTATGCTTAAAATTTAATATTTCCACTTGGAGTATTCAAATTTCTCTTCCGGCTGGCAGAATGAAACCGGAATTATTTCTTGGAAAAGCCAAAATACAATTACTTTCTCAAGAAATTAAAAATTGGCAACAGAAATTTGGTGATCAAATAATTATTTCACCAGATGATTGTTTTGCCAATCTAATACCTAAAAGACATAATGGAAAATGGGATGGTTGCCATGCCGGTAAAAATCTAGTTACAGTTTTAAATAATGGGCTTGTAACGGGTTGTCCTACTATGGGAAACATCATCGCCGGAAACATTAAAACTGATTCCATGGAATCAATCTGGAATTCGGAAACCATGCAAAATTTTCGTTGCAAAAAACCAAAAGAATGCTTATCTTGTGGCAAGTGTGCTGGAGGATGTAAAACAGTTAGTAAATTATTTAATCAACAATTTTGTTCAATTAATTAAAGAAAGGAAAGTTATGGAAAAAATTATGTTTATTCTTTTAGGGTTAATGGTTTTGACCTTAATAAAGAGAAGAATGGAAATGATTAATTTAAGTATTTTGAATTTTTCAACTTCGAGTATCACTAATTGTGGCCGTAGTAATAGAAATTCAGAATATTCTACTAATTTCGGAATGTCCTATGATAGGGATTGTCGAGAAAAAAAGGCACAAAGCCCAGAAGAAAAAGCTGAGCAAGAAGAAGATGAATTAATAAATTCCTTGTCGGAAGCACAGTTATTAAAAGAGCAGAAACAATTGGAAAAACGACTAAGGAAAATAACCAAAAGACAATTGGAGGAAGAAAAGGTTAAATTAGAAAAACGTCTCAAGGAACTTGAAAATGAGATGAGATTATAAAAAAACAAAGGCTGACAATAATATTTTTGTCAGCCTTTTTAGTATATAATTTAATTTTTTGTAGACAAACTACTTCTGTTTTGGAAAACAAAAAAGCTGTATCCCCATAAGGAACACAGCTTCACTTTATTAATACCTATGAACTCATTACTGCCGGAATGATAAATTGTATTTTTTCATCATTTCTTCGACTTCAGTCATGCTCTTTTTGCCCATATTTCTAAACCGAAGAAGGTCCTTTCTGGAATATTTCATAATATCTTCCAAGAAAATAATTCCTTTTTGCTTAAGAATAAGCAATGCTCTTACAGAGAAATCAAGATCAACAATGTGATGTTTTTTGCTTTCTTCAACATCTGTTGGGGTTTTTAAACTTTCCAACATAAACATCATCGATTCTGATGGGATAGGTTCAAAAATTAAATTCATTCGGCTAGTATGATGAAGCCTCCGTAATGCTTTTTCTTTAATCTGCCTTGTTCTCTCCGAGGCCAAATCAAGCTTTTTTGCGATTTCATCAATAGTTAGTGCCGGTTCATCCAAACCATAATACATCTTCAAAATAGACATTTCCTTTTCAGTTAAGGTTGGTAAAACTATTTCATTAATATTTTTACAAATAGCAACCGTAAAAACTGATAGGATATTCCCCCTGATTGAATTTATCAATTCATCAAGAATCTGATCGGTTATGGATTTTTGTAAATCTTTACGTTCTTTAACAACAATATTTATTTCTTCGCCATCAGCTACTTTTCTTAAATACTCATACCACAGGTTTGAGCCATTTTCACGAGCATAGCCTCGGTGTGAATTAAATTCATTTAAGAATTTCCTGTATCCCTGGGAAACATCTGGACTAAAACTAAACAATTGCATTTTATAAATATGCAAAACTACCGAATCCAAGATTTGAATAATTTTTTCAGTTTCAAAAATTTTTTCCAGGGCAATTTTTAATTCATAAGATATCCCTTTTATTTTCATCCAAGGTAATGGTTGCCGACGGAAGGACATAAAGGCCAATAATTTTAACATCACTGGTATTGCTTCGTGGAGATTGTTCTGCCAATAAATCTATTATTGATCCAGATAATTTCTGGAAAACAAAAAGTTATCGTTGTGAGGAGATCAAAAAATTTGTGAAAGATATCCTTCTCTATGTATTAGAAAAAGAATCTGCTCTTGCTTAATTGCAATTAATCTAAAAATCATTAACTTCCAAAGCTAATGATTTTTTATTTAGTGTTAAGAATATTTTTCGATTAATTTCCAACATCTTTCAAGAAAATCATTATCAATCTTTTTTTTATTTATAAAATATTTTTTAATAAAAGGACCAAGTTCCTTCCTTATTAGTATTTCCATTGTATTAAGATCTAATACTTCCTTTTTATTTCTTATCCTTTCTATTTTTATCCTCCCTTCTTTATCTAATATATGATACAAAGCAACTTTTGTAAGGTCAGTTATTACTTCTCTTAAAACTTCTTTCGGACTACGATTTTTCATTAACTCTGATTTTTTAAGAGTTTTCTTTTCAATAAATTTTTTTAACCAATTTTTATATTTTTTATTTTCAAATCTTGCATGAACCATCTCGTGCATTATTGAAAACCATAATCTTGCAAAGAGATATTTGTCTTTCGGGTCTAATTTTTCTGTTTCTATTGATATAGAGCTTCTTCTTATTGCCTTACCACCACGATTTGGAGATATTATTAAATATACGTTACATAAATAAACTTTTTTTGATTCATCTCCGTAAAAGCTTTCAAGTTTTGAATAAGCTGAATTAATTTCTTTATATATTTTTTTATAACCAGATGATAATATTTCTTTATTATAATTAATTATACTTAAATTACTATTCCAAATTTTTTCAAAACGTGGTTGAAGAATATTAAATGTTTCTTTTACCATTTCTATTTCTTTACTGTTTAATATTTTTTCAAGTTTTTTAAAAGAAATTTTAATATATTCTGACTTTTGATAAAAACATCTTCGTATTTTTTTAGAAATTCCTGTTTTTTCATGATTTTGCATTATTACTTTAAAATTTTCAAGTGCTATTTTTTCTTTGTTAGTTAGTTTTCCAAATTGTTTTATCCATTCATCATTATACTTTTTACGATAATATATATTCCACTCAGAAAAGCTGTCTATAAAAAAGAAAAAATTAGCTGGTTTTGATACTTTAAATTCTAAATTCATATTTATATTATACCAAAATTACCTATAAACCCTTAATTTCCTTTCTTTACTTTGAATTACAAAACCCCACAACCCAACTTTTCCACAGACACCAAAAATAACCTAAAATGTTTTTAGGTTTTAATACAAAAGTATAATTTTTCTTCTTAACAACTTCTTCTACCTAAGCACA
>Ga0247840_10008302_pt1 | contig 13975 bp, 16 predicted proteins | sample LaCruzMarch2015__FD_192404 | JGI IMG/M metagenome (GOLD analysis project Ga0247840, IMG submission 192404) | Freshwater microbial communities from meromictic Lake La Cruz, Castile-La Mancha, Spain - LaCruzMarch2015_17m | ecosystem: Environmental > Aquatic > Freshwater > Lake | place: Spain...
CCCGCACCTGCGAATCGCAACCCGGCCGAACTGGCGATCGTTCCACGCCAGGGCAAACCCATTGAGAATGTCGGCATCTACGGCATCGGTGGCGGCGTCAATTTCGGCAATGATCTGCCCAACAGCGGTGTGTTCACAGGCCGGGTGGGTTACAAACTCAACGAAACTCTCGCCGTCTCATTGCGTCCCAGCGTGATCTTCGGCAATAGGGATCTGCTTGGTCGTTACAACGGCCAGACCTCCTTCCAGTTGCCCCTCACCCTCGACCTCTTCCGTCGTTCTGTGGTGTCCCCTTACCTCGGCGGAGGCATCGCCACCAACACCTATTCGACGGGTGAGACCAACGCCATGCTCACCGGTGGCATCGACCTCAACATCACCCAGAACGTGACCCTGGGCTTCAATGTCAACTACGTCTTCCTGCCCGATGGTGTCACTTTCGATGCCCTGCAGGCGATGACTCTGCTGTACTTGAGGTTCTGAAGCCTCACCGGCTTCAGAACCTCAGTCGGCCACCGCTTCGATCGCGGCGGCGATGGCCTGGCGTTGCTCCAGGTCGTACCCCCAGCGCTCGAGGAACTCCCTGTCCTCGTCCACGGCCTGCCCGGTTCCACCCTGCTCCGCTGCCCCCAGCAGGGCTTCCAACCGCTTCTTCACCGCCACGGGCTCCAGGTGCCTGAGAAGTTCGGTGCTGCGCCGCTGCACCCGTTCCGAACCGGTCTGGTGCGCCTGATCCCCGCAGCGCTGGTGGTGCAGGACCATGGCCGTGCTCATGGCCAGATTGCGGGCCGTAAGGTCCACCACCCCCGCACCGGCCTGGCGCAGGGCGATCACCAGGGGCTCCGGCAGACGGTCGAGCAGGGGGGCCTCGCCGGTGAGGCTCACCACGAAGAAGCCACGCGCACCATCCCGGCTGGCCACCAGTTCCCCGACCCGATCGGCCAGCACCTCGTCGCTGAGCTCCCCAGCCTCCCAGAGGCCGATCCACTGCACCGCGATCTCCATCGCCTGGGGAAAGCTTGGCGCCAGGGGGGATTCGGTCAGAGGAGCAGCATCGGTCATGGCGAGAGGCGGGCGGCGAGGCCCATGGGCTGGCAGTGTTGAGGCTATGGACTTGAGCGCCCCGACCGCCAGCCCCGGCGATGCCCAGCCGGACGACGGCAACAGCGAAGCGGTTCCGTTCCGCTCCGGCTTCGTGGCCCTGATCGGCCGGCCCAATGTGGGCAAGTCCACCCTGCTCAATCAGCTGGTGGGCCAGAAGGTGGCGATCACCTCTCCCGTGGCCCAGACCACCCGCAACCGCTTGCGGGCCATCCTGACCACCCCCGCCGCCCAGCTGATCCTGCTGGATACGCCAGGCATCCACAAACCCCACCACTTGCTGGGGGAGCGGTTGGTCCAGAGCGCCCGGGGGGCCATCGGCGAGGTGGACGTGGTGCTGCTGCTGGTCGACACCAGCCAGCCCGCCGGGCGCGGCGACGGCTTCATCGTCGACCTGCTGCGCCACTGCAAGGTTCCGGTGCATGTGGCCCTCAACAAGAGCGACCGGGTGGGGGCCGATGCCGAGGATCTGGCCGCCACCTACCGGGAGATGCTCGCAGCGGCAGACGATCGCCCCGTCACCTGGCCCCTGCACCCCTGCAGCGCCCTCAACGGCGACGGTTGCCAGGCCCTGGTGGAGGCCCTGGCCGCTGACCTGCCTCCGGGCCCGCTGCTGTACCCGGCCGACACGGTCAGTGACCAGCCGGAGCAGCTGCTGCTGGCCGAGCTGATCCGTGAACAGGTGCTGACCCTCACCCGGGAGGAGGTGCCCCACTCGGTGGCCGTGCGGATCGAGCGGATCGTGGAGGACGAGGGCATCGTCAAAGGCAAGGAACGCACGGCGGTGCTGGCCACCGTGCTGGTGGAGCGCAGCAGCCAGAAGGGAATCCTGATCGGCAAAGGGGGCCAGATGCTCAAGGCGATCGGCCAGGGGGCGCGGCTGCAGATGCAGAAGGTGTTCGACGGTCCGGTCTATCTGGAGCTGTTCGTCAAGGTGGTGCCCAACTGGCGCAGCCATCCGGGCCGGCTGGCGGAGCTGGGCTACCGGGGCGACTGAGCTCACCGGCGAACCGCACGCGACGGCTGGGGGTTTGCGAAGATCCCAAGCGGGTCCACCGGCCCCGATCTCCCGCCGCCCCCGCCGTGACCAGCGCGACCGAGCCTCCCACCCCAGACCCGATCGCTCCTTTTCCGCCCGAGACGATCGCGGCCTTTCTGGCCTTTTGCGCCGGGGACTGGCTCGCCCTGCGCAGCCGGTTCAACCTGGAGGAGGCCAGCGCCGAGACTCCGCAGGCCGAAGAGGAGGAGGTCAGCTGGCACAGCTCCGAGCGCGGTGAACTGCAAGTGACCTACCTGACTCCGGAGGAAAGCGATGGGCCTGGTGGCCTGGAGACCACCCCACCCAGCGGCGGCCGCCATCGGCTGCTGTTCCAAGCCGACGGAGGCTTCCAGGGCCAGGCCCCGGATGGAGCCGTCAGCACGGGCCGCTGGCAGCTGTGGCCGGATGGCAGCCTGGAGCTAACCAGCGAGCGGGCCGGCCGTTCGGTGCGGGAACGGATCTGGTTCACCAAGGCGAATCTGCGCCTGCGCAGCAGCGTCGAGCATCACCCCGACGGGAGCCCGGGCCGGGCCAGCTTCAGCTCCGAAATCCGGCGGGTCAGCCGACCCGCCGGCTGAGGCCGCCCGCCATGCGCTTCGACGTGGTCAGCCTGGTGCCGGATGCCTTCACGCCCCTGCTGGGGCTGGGGGTGATCGGCCGGGCCTTCGCCGCCGGCATCGCCGAGGTCCACACCCACAACCCCCGCGACCACGCCACGGATCGCTACCGCAAGGTGGACGACGTTCCCTATGGCGGCGGCGCCGGCATGGTGCTCAAGCCCGAGCCCGTCTACGCCGCCTTCGAAGCCATCCCGGTGCTGCCTCAGCGCCGCGTGCTGCTGATGAGCCCCCAGGGCCAGCCGCTCCACCAGCGTGACCTGCGTCGCTGGGCCACGGAGCACGACCAGCTGGTGCTGCTCTGCGGCCACTACGAGGGCTTCGATGAGCGCATCCGCCCCCTGGCGGACGAGGAGGTGTCCCTGGGCGATTTCGTGCTCACCGGCGGCGAACTGCCCGCCCTGGTGGTGATCAGCGGCGTGGTGCGGCTGCTGCCGGGCACCGTGGGCTCGCCGGACTGCCTCGAAGCCGAGAGCCACAGCAGCCTGCTGCTGGAGCACCCCCACTACACCCGGCCGGCGGAGTTCCGCGGCATGGCGGTGCCGGAGGTGCTGCGCAGCGGCGACCACGGCGCCATCGCACGCTGGCGCCAGGAGCAGCAGGTGGCCCGCACCCGCGAGCGCCGCGCCGACCTGCTGGCCCAGTGGCAGGCGGAGCGGAACCTCTGAGGCCCGACCACACCCCCTGAGCAGCCACACTGGATCCGCCTCCATCGCCATCCATGCAGCTGCGCATCGGCAACGGCTACGACATCCACCGGCTCGTGCCCGGCCGTCCCCTGATCCTGGGCGGCGTGCGCCTGGAGCACCCCGAAGGCCTGGGGCTGGATGGCCACAGCGACGCCGATGTGCTCGTGCACGCCCTGATGGATGCCCTGCTGGGGGCCCTCAGCCTGGGGGACATCGGCACCCACTTTCCGCCGGAGGACGAGCGCTGGCGCGGCGCCGACAGCCTGGTGCTGCTCGAGAACGTGATGGTGCTGGTGGCGGAGCGGGGCTGGCAGGTGCTCAACATCGACACGGTGGTGGTGGCGGAACGTCCCCGGCTCAAGCCCCACATCGCCGCCATGCGCGAGGCGATCGCAGGCCGCCTGGGCCTGGCCCCCGAACAGGTGGGCGTCAAGGCGACCACCAACGAGGGGCTCGGGCCCACCGGACGGGAGGAGGGCATCGCCTGCCACGCCGTGGCGTTGCTGCATCAGCCATGAACCGTCGCCGCTGGAGCAGGTTGGCCAGCTGGCTGGGGGCTGTTGGCCTGGTGTTGGTCCTGCTGGCGGGCCTTCCAGCAAGGGCCAGCGCCCTGACCCCGCCGCTCGGCAGCCATGGCCGCGGAGAAACCACCACAGCCGTGGTGGAGCAGCTGAGGGTGAAGGTACCGTCCGGCGCCCGAAAGGCCTGGCTGCAGGCGGAGCAGGAGACCTGGGGCCCCTGGCTGCGACGACAGGAGGGCTTCCTCGGCCGCGATCTGCTTTGGGACGCTGAACGGGAGGAAGGCCTCCTGCTGATCCGCTGGCGCAGCCGCCGTCAGTGGCTGGCCATCCCCGTCAAGGAGATCGAAGCGGTGCAAGGCCAGTTCGAGGCTGCGGCGAGGAGGGCCCTGGCCCTTGATCTCCCGGACCCGGGGGCCGTGACCACAGCCAACCCCTTTCCTCTTGTGGACACCAGCGCTCTGGAGTGGGTGGGTCTGACGCCTTCGGCGGCAGCCGTGGAGGTTCGGTGAACGAAGACGCCCGGCTCGACCTGGGGCGCCGTCAACGGCTTGGCATGGTGGAGGCCGTATGGGGCGAGCACAAGAGTGCCGAGCAGATCACCGCCGTGATGCTGGGGCTGCGCCAAGCCGGGGAGCTGGCCCTGGTCACGCGGGTCAGCGCAGAGAAGGCCGTGGCGGTGGAGCGGCTGCTGACGGACGAGCTCGGCCCCGTAGGTGCTGACCCACGGCCGCAGCACCATCCCCTGGCCCGCTGCCTGACCTGGCCCGCACCCCCGCCCGCCAATCCGGCCTTCGGGCGGGTGGCGGTGCTCAGCGGCGGCAGCAGCGACCTGGCCGTGGCCTCGGAGGCCCGGCTGGCCCTGGCCTGCCATGGGGTGGCCAGCGACCTGGTGCTCGACGTGGGCGTGGCCGGGCTGCACCGACTGCTGGCGGAGCTCGAGGGGCTGCGCCGGGCCCGGGTGTTGATCGCCTGCGCCGGCATGGAGGGGGCCTTGCCCACCGTGCTGGCCGGTCTGCTGCCCCAGCCGGTGATCGGGGTGCCGGTGGCGGTCGGCTACGGGGTGAGCGCCGGGGGACAGGCGGCCCTCATGGGCATGCTGGCCAGCTGCGCCCCCGGACTCACCGTGGTGAACATCGACAATGGCTGTGGCGCCGCCATGGCGGCCCTGCGAATCCTGCAGTTGGTGACAGGGACTGGGTCAGCCGCCCGGGAGGAGGGGACCTGAAGGGGGAGCCTCGATCTCCAGAACGGTCTGCAACCAGAGGGCGAGGGAGCGGGGCAGACGACCTTGCTCGTAGCGCTCGATGGCCTTGAGCAGGACCGGGGAGTTGATCCAGCTGATCCGATGGGGAGGCATCGGCGCCTGCGGCTTCTGGGACGCAGTGTGAGGTAGCCCACCCGGGCTGGCAAGGCGGGGGACTCAGAGATGCTGCAGGTCGGGGTAGGCGGTGATCACCTGTTCGGTGCTGAGCACCTCTCCAGCCCCTTCCGGCTGCCAGATCACCTCCAGAGCCAGCAGGTCATCGGCACCGATTGCACCAAGCTTCTGGAGCGAATCACGCAGATCTTCCGCGGAACGGGCCCCCTTGATCGCCAGCCTCTGGCGGCTGGCGATCAGCAGGGTGACAACAATGAAGTCGCTGGCCGCGTCGCTGGCCCCGGGGGCCACGGTCGCTGGCTCGCTGAATCGGCGCCCCGCCACATTGGCGGTCAGCTCCCGCTCCAGCTTGCTGCGCTCCTGCATGGAGAGGCGGTTGAAGGTGGATTCGGCACTGGAGAAGGGCACCTGGCCCACGTCGCCATTGGCGTAGACCCAGAGATCGGGGTGGCGCAGCAGGGAGAGGCTGGTTTCCTGCAGGACCCGCTGAAGGCCGGCGCTGCTGGAGGTATCGGAGGAGCCCGCCAGCCGGCGCAGGTCGTCCTGAAGGTCGCGGGCGGAGGCCAGCAGACCCACCTGGATCTGGGCGATCGCCACAGGACCGTCCGGGCGGGGGTTGTAGGCCAGGTCGGAACCGGAGCCGCCCAGGGCCGGGCCGCCGCCGCCCCCCCGCAGGGCATTGACCACGACACCCGCCACGGCCATCAGGATCAGGAAGCCGAACAGGCCGCCGCCGCCGAAGCCGAAGATCGGCACGATGAAGGGGAAGCCCATGCCCCCACCCCGGAAGCCTCCGCCACCGAAGTTCCCTCCAGATCCGCCACCGCTGAAACTGCGGGGCATCGAGGGAGCGGAGCGGAAGCTGCCGCCGCCGATGCGGCCGCCACTGGCCGCCTGGGCCGGCGCCGCAGCTGCCATCACCAGACCCGCCACCAGTACAGGGACGACCATCAGACCGGCGAGGCGCCGGAACAAGCTGGAACCCATGTCGAAGGACGTAGCGATGGCAGGAATCTAGGAACCCCCTCCCACGATGGTGACCACTTCCAGCACATCGGATTCCCCCACAGCTTGGGCGGCCCAACGCTCCCTGGGCAGGATCTCGCCATTGAATTCGACCACCACCAGCCGGGGCTGATACCCGAGGGACACCAACACCGCATCGAGGCAGAGGCCCGCCGGGCAGGGGCGCGTTTCGCCGTTGACCCGCAGTCGCAGGGCCGCCGGCTCGTTCGCGGCAGGTGAGCCCGTCACGCCCCAGCCTCCAGTCCCGCCAGCAGGGCAGCGGCGGCGGCCCCGGGATCCTCTGCCGCAGTGATGGCCCGCACCACCGCCACGCGCTCCGCCCCGGCCCGGCGCACGGCGGCCAGGTTGGCCAGGTCGATGCCGCCGATGGCGAAGAAGGGCAGGGGGCATTCCGCCGCCGCCTGGGTCACGTAGGCCAGCCCCACCGATTCGCGGCCGGGCTTGGTGGGCGTGGCGTTGACGGGCCCCACCCCGATGTAGTCACAACCGTCGGCGACCGCCTGGCGCAGGTCCTCGAGGTGGTGGGTGCTGCGGCCGATCAGGCGGTCGGGCCCCAGCAGGCGGCGGGCCACCGCCGGCGGCAGGTCGCCCTGGCCAAGGTGGACACCGTCGGCCCCCACCGCCAGGGCCAGGTCAATGCGGTCGTTGACCAGGAACAGGGCGCCGTGGCGATGGCAGAGCTGGCGCAGGGCGCTCGCCTGCGCGAAACGGTGCCGGTCATCCGGGGCCGCTCCGGGCAGGGCGTCGGCGCCATCGGACTTGGCGCGGTACTGCACCAGCCGCACCCCTGCCGCCAGGGCGGCTGCCACCAGCCCCTCCAGCCCCTCCACCGGAGTGGTGACCAGATAGAGGTGACAGCGTCGCAGCAGTGCCCGGCGTTCATCCCCACCACGGCCGGCCTGGAGCAGATCCACCTCCAGGTCGTAGAGGGCGTAGCGAATCGCGGCCGCTTCGGCCGCCAGCGCCGGGTCCTCGAGTCGGCCGAACTCCTCCAGCACCCGCAGGGCCTCCTGCACCCGAGCCGCATTGGCCGCCAGGACGCTGGCGCCGTTCTGGCGTTCAGCCTGGGCGGGATGGGCCAGGCCCGCCGCCGGGTCGCTGGCGGTGTGCCGTGCCAGCTTGTAGCGCTCCTGATGAAGGCACCCCAGGCGCTGGCGCAGGTCCTTGGTGCGGGCCACCAGGTCGGGACGGTCCAGGGCGAAGCGGGCCCAGTCCTCCAGCACCCGCAACCCCTCGCGGGCCCGATCGAGGTTGGCATCGAGCAACCGTTCGATGGCGGCGCGCTCTGGGGAGGTCGTCACTGATCGGAAGGATCTTGGCTACGGCCATTGACCTTAGGGGGCAGTGATCGTGGATTTGAATCAGGATTGTCAGCGCTGTGGGGACCCAGGCTGATCGCCAGCCGAATCGGCAGCAACGCTTGGGCCAGGAACAAGAGATCTCCGACAATGGTGAGAAGTCGGCCGATCACAACGGTTGTCAGGATGGTGTCCTTGGGCAGATGGGAAGAGAGGAGGGCCAGCAGGATCACCTCCCGGATTCCCAGGCCTGCCGGAGCTCCCGGCGTGACCAAACCTCCAAGCCAGGCCACCACAAAGCAGCCAATGATGATCGGAGCGAGCCAAAAAGAAAAGACATCTCCTTTGTCGTCTGAGAGGGAAATTCCGATCAACATGACCAGGAAAATAAGTCCAGAGATCAGAAGGAACAGGCTCTGCAAAGCAAAGCAGGCAAAGACATGACGACCAGCCAGCACACCGATCAAGGTGCCGATGCAAGCGAAGGCGAGAAGATACAGCACCAGTCCAAGCTTTGCCGCACCAGGTAGTCCGAGTCCCTTGGAGAACCAGTAAGGAAGGATCAGGGAACTGAATGTGGCACCTGCCAGGCAAATGGTGACGATTTCATAGGCTGCCGACTTCAGCAATGCTCCCTTTGGCAATCCGGCCGCCATACCGAGAGCCTGACGGCCCGCCAAGTGGAAGATATTTCCAGGGAAATACTTCGCAATCTGTGAACGCCCATAGATCTGCAGCGCCACAGCAGGAGAAGATCTCGCTGACAAACTGATCAGAATCTGCCGCCAGGACTCAGCCAGAAGTCTGCTGGCAATGCCATAGACAACAGCAAGGAAAAGGAAGACTGACCAAAGGAGTGGGCTGATCCGACGAAAGTCGAGACCAGCCGATGTCGAAGTGACGCGGTGAAATAGAAAGAATAGGCTCGCGATGACAAGGATTGCCCCCAGACCGTTTAGCAGTCGTTTCATGGACAAGGCCTAGCCCCGGAGGGACTCTGCGTAGCCGAAGGGAGACAACACAGGCGGCTCAGCGAGACCTGCACAGTGCCATGGTCCACGGCAAGGGTTGACGCACAGCGACCACCTCGAAATAGCGGGAAAGAAGACGCAAGAAACCTCGACTTGACCAGTGCTGGAGATGGCCTGGCGTATTTCCAAGGTCCATCACATATTTCAGGCGCATAAAGTTCAGCGCTCTCCACACTGGCTCGCGAGGAACACTAATGATCAAATAGCCATCAAGGATAGAGCGCAGAACATCCAGTGCGCGCTCAGGATCTTCCAAATGCTCCAGAACTTCGCAACAGACAATGAGATCAGCCCCATCGTCGGGCCTGGACAAGTCGTAGATACTGCGCTGGCGAAAGATATCTCCAGGTGCACCTACCAGACCGGCATTCTCCTTGGCCAGATCAATGACTGATTCCGAGAAATCACAACCGCGCACGGAGTACCCCATGGCCTGCCAACGAAGGGTCCAATACCCCTCACCACATCCCACCTCATGGATTGTGGCGGGGGAAACCTTGGCGACAAAGTCATCCAGAGCTGAGTGAAATCCACCCATCATGGAGCGGACAAGAAGATTGCTACTGGAATACTTATCGAACGTATTGCCGACAACAACCCCAGATTCGTTCAGCCCTTCAGACAGCTTTAGTTGCATGGCCCGAATCCACAGTAAGGAATGCAGCGTTTTGAGCTGAGCATACTCTAGGGCCATGGGGCCCTGAAAACCACTAAGGGCTTCAGCTTTACCGACGGGAATCCCGGTCAAGACGATTGATCTTGAAGCGGATGTCCTGCAGAAGAAAACGGTTGGCGGCAAGCAAATCGGCGACAAAGGCCACGAGGAAAGACTGAAATCCAATCACCAGAAGAACACTTGCCAAAATCAATGATTGAATGTTCCCGCTGCCGAAGCCAAGCAAGAATAAAAACAGGAACCGCAGTCCCAAAATCAAACCCAAAGTGAATAGACTCAGCCCAACAATTGAAAAGAACCTGAAGGGCCGATAAATGACGAAAATACGAACAATCGTCACGACGCTTCGCTGGATGTAAGAGGGAATACTCTTGACGAGCCGGGAAGGCCTCATATCCCGGTTGACCCGAATAGGGACCGACACAAGCTTCATTCCCTGCTGACCAGCCTGAATGATGGTCTCCAAGGTATAGGTATAATCGTTAAAAACAATCAGACGCTCTGCCGCAAATCGGCTGAAAGCACGGAAGCCGCTAGGCGCATCTGCCACACTTGTCCCGCTTGCAGCTCTGACCACCCAGCTGCCAATGCGCTGAAAGATTTTCTTGAGTGGCGAAAAGTGGGAAATGACGGATATTGGCCTGGAACCAATCACTATTTCTGCACGCCCTTCAATCACGGGAGTCGTCAAGCCAGGGATATCTCTTGCATCGTACTGATTATCAGCATCTGTATTCACGATGACGTCAGCGCCGAGGCGCAGACAAGACTCCAACCCCGTCATAAAGGCAGCCGCTAAGCCTTGGTTGAATTGGTGGTGAATCACATGATCAACTCCGCACCTTCTCGCAACAAGATCGGTACCATCCTTGCTGCCATCATCAATGATCAGCCACTCCACCACATCGAAACCCACCACCTCTCGAGGCAAGCATGACAGGGTGGCTGGAAGCGATTCAGCTTCGTTGTAGCAAGGAATCTGAATAATGAGTTTCATCGGCAGCTCTGGTCACTGGCTGAAAGTGACTGCTTTCGTCGTGCGTTCTGACTCATGATAGAGGACGTACGTTCAAAGGCTGTCTGCGTGATCACAAAGAATGCGGGCGCTCAGGCAGATCTAACGTCGTGGGAGCGGATTCGAAGAACTGAGGACGCTCTCCTTTGGCTGACTTAGAGATCAGAAGGGCAAGACAAGTCAGCATGAGCGGAATGGCCGCTGCGGGATAGCGAGGAATGTTATGGGTTACTGCGGCATAGAATGAAACCATGAGAACTGGCAGCAACGAAACGGCGATGTAGGTGAGATTCCTGCGCAACACACCGAGTGCGAACACGGCGTACAAGGCAAGAATGGAAAACAAGGCCAAGAGATCCTTGAGGATCACATAGACAGGACTGTTCTTGATGAGCAACCCTTGGTTTGGCTGCGACCAGATGCCTCTCCAAAAGAATGGTGCTGTCATCAAAGCATGGCGCTGTGGACTGGAAAGAATGAGTGACTTTGCTTGACGTTTGGCATGGTCGTCACCATCGCGTTGGGGATGGCTGCTGCCCTCAGCCTGAGCTTGCATGACATACCTGGAAAGTTCTGATGCAGCCTTTCTGTAATAGCTGATGGCAGCTTCAGGATTGCCTTCAGCCTGGGCCTTTAGGTCAGAAGATTTGAAGTTGGAGCCCTCACGATTCAAACGCTGAAAGCGTCCGCCAAGCTGGAAGTCTCCAGGCACTGCGCCGAGACCCAGTGGCGCTGAAAGTTTTTGGTAAAAGGAAGGACCCCAATAATACAAAGCGCCTCTAACCTCATCGAGTGTCATGTTATTTTTGATCGCCCTGGTCAAGAGAACATGGCCACCCCGCTGGGTCAGTTCAAAATGTCCCGTGACCAGCTTGTTTCTTACCATCCATGGCAAGGTGAGGAGCGAGAAGCCAGCCAACAACACAATGAAACGCTTGAGTCCAAGAATCAACGAATCCTGAACGACGAATAACCCTGCAAGCAGCATGGCCGCCATGGGAACCACATAGAGGAAACCCCCTTTAGTGAGCGCCAATGAACCCATACAAAGGCCGGCAACAAAAAACCACTTCAATCGCTTGGATTGCACAGCCATCAACAGCAACCAGGAACTCCAAATCAACAGCGCACCTGCCTGAAGCTCTGTGTAGAGCGTGTCGACAAAGAAAGGCAGACCAAAGAAGAACAGCGTCTGCAGCAGCAGCATCAACACAACAAAAAGGAAGCTGCCCGTAAGCGAAAAAGACAGCAGAGCCACACCAAGCAGGCCAAGGAAAACCCAAGGAATGTTGCCAAGTTTGACGAGTTGAGCTGCTTTCCCGGCAAGGAGTGTGCTGCCCTCAAGACCGGGGATAGTAGCGTTTAGCAGTCGAAGATGGGCCGACAAAACATAGGGAGGAAGGGGCTCTCTCTCATTTCCAGGGACAATCGGCAATCCCGTGGGAGAAGAAGAAAAGACCCCGTGTCGTGCAACATTCTCGGCAAAACGCAGATTCTGGACTCCATCCGAATGAATGTTGCCACCGGTGATCTGCGAAGCCGCAACAATCGTAAGCAAGACGATCAGGCCGAAAACACCAGCCATCTTCTTCCGGAACGAAAGCAGGCGAACATCGATGAAAGACATGGAAGCGCGACCTGCCAACTACCAGTTAGATTTCAACCCATGCAATGTATCATGAAAATACGGCACGCTCTTGAAAGCCCATGTATTGAGCTGCTGGCGATGATTTTCTCGCAGTGATTTCCTGGAAGTGATTTCCTGGAAGTGCTTTCCTGGCAGTGATTTCCCGATGCAGCCAGTGGGCCGCGTCGCTCAACCTATCGCCGACCAATGGCCTGGGGAAGGCTGTTGCACCACTCAGGTCTGATGTCCATGGGGGGCCACCTGCCCACCCGTAGCCAGCGACGATCACCAGCTGAAAACGCGAGGCGCACGATCATCGAGAACCACTTAGCCATTGAACGCTCTGAAAGGAGGGCCCTGATCCTGCGTGTGGGCGATCAGTCCCGAACCCAGGCCAGAAAAGGCTCCACGTCCCCATGTCAGTCAACCAAGCGTCATCGCGACGCCCGTGCAGCCCTGTTGGCTCGGGATTGGGCCCGAGCATGCCCCCCCCTGCGCATCGGTTGATCTGCCACGGAAGGCGACGGTCGCCATCCTCAGTCCCGTTCGTGGCGTGCGACGTCGAGCCCCTCGCACCGATCGCCCGAACGGCCCAGCCAACCATCTCCTGGAAGCTGGATGGGGTGATGGCGGCCGCAGAGCTGTGACGGTCCTACGGATGGGGCCCCGGCTGGCCATCCGGACGGCGGCTGTCAAGGTCGCTGGTTCGTGAGCTGCTGGAAATCAGCTGGCTGGCTTGGGCTGCATCGACCCCGATCTGGTCGATCAGAAGGTCAAGGCTCGCAAATCTCTGCTGCCGGCGCAGCAGCCTCAGGGGCTGGACGGTCAGCCGAGCGCCCGCCAGCTCCAGGTTTCGCTCCAGCAGGTGCACCTCCACCGCCGATGGCGCCAGGGGGTCCACCGTCGGCTGGGGGCCGAGGTTCATCACCGCCGCCATCGCCCCGTCTTCGCCGTCCCGCCAGGCCAGGGCCGCATAGACCCCTTCCAGCGGCAGGAACTTGCGACCATCCACCGCCAGATTGGCGGTGGGCCAGCCCAACTGGCGTCCCAGGCCGCGTCCCCGCACCACCGGACCGCTGAAGCGGTAGGGGCGCTCCAGCAGGCGCCCGGCCTCCTCGATGCCGCCGGCCGCCAGGGCGCGCCGGATGCGGCTGCTGCTCACCCGCTCGGCTCCGTCCCAGAGCATCGGCAGCACCCGCACGTCGATGCCGAGGGTGGCGCCGATGCGGGTCAGATCATCGACATCGCCGCTGCGGTTGACCCCGAAGCGGAAGTTGGTCCCCACGGCGATGCGGCGGGCCTGGAGCCGCTCGGCCAGCACCTCCCGGACGAAGCGCTCCGGGGTCAGCGCCGCCAGCTCCCGCGTGAAGGGCACCAGCACCAGTTGCGCGATGCCGAGGGGTTCGAGCAGCTCCAGCTTCTCCTCGGGCAGATCCAGTCGCAGCCGGGTCTCCCCGTGGAGCAGCTCGCGGGGGTGGGGCCAGAAACTGACCACCGTGGGCACCGCCGGCTCCTGCTCCGCCGGCTGCCCTTCGGTGACGGCGGCGATCACACGGCGATGCCCCCGGTGCAGCCCATCGAAGCTGCCCAGGGCAATGGCGGTGGGGCGCAGGGCGTGGAGGGGGTCGTGAAGCGGAATCAACGGCCTGGGCCCTCGCCGACAGGATCCTCCCATGCCAAGTTTGGGGCCTTCGCTCCTTTCCCGATGGTGGACCCGCTGGATCTGCAGCGCATGGCCGATGCCCTGCGCCGCATGGGCTGGGTGCGCTTCTGGGTCCAGCTCGCCCTCGGCGTGGTGGTGGTGGGGGTGCTGATCTTCAACAACATCGGCGGCCAGATGGCGGCCAATTCCTCCCGTGCCCTGGGGCTGGGCCCCGGCCTCTCCCTCACCACCCTCTCGTTCCTGGTTCTGCTCTGGAGTCTGTGGCAATCCTGGCTGGTGGTGCGCTGCGGCCGC
>Ga0247840_10008303_pt1 | contig 13974 bp, 17 predicted proteins | sample LaCruzMarch2015__FD_192404 | JGI IMG/M metagenome (GOLD analysis project Ga0247840, IMG submission 192404) | Freshwater microbial communities from meromictic Lake La Cruz, Castile-La Mancha, Spain - LaCruzMarch2015_17m | ecosystem: Environmental > Aquatic > Freshwater > Lake | place: Spain...
GCACCGCGAGCCCGTCCATGCCCTTGAGCCCCAGGTCCAGGAGCACCGCCGCGTAGGGCTCGGTGTCACCGCGGAACCAGGCGTCTTCCCCGTCGTCCGTGTGCTCCACCAGGTAGCCCGCGGCCTCCAGGGCGCGGGTCAGGGTGTCCAGGGTCCGCGGATCATCCTCCACCACCAGAATGCGCATCAGTCGTCCTCCTCCTGGTCCAGAATCGCGCCCGAATGGGCGTCCAGATGCACCTCAAGCAGGCGCCCCCCGGGGTCCAGGATCTTCAGTTCATAGACCCAGTGCCCGGGCTTCTGCTCCGGGCCCTGGTCCGACTCCAGTTCCAGTTCCGCCTCCAGCACCCGGCCGGGGAACCGCGTGGCGGCGCGGCGGTAGATCTCGGTCAGACTCAGGATCTCACCGCGCTCGCTGGCCCGGCGGGCGCGGTCGTAACTGTGGCCGGCGTCCTCCCAGTCCCGGCCGCCGTGGCGGCCACCCGCATGGGCACTGCCGGGCCCGGCCGCCAGGGCCAGGGCCAGGGCCAGGGCCATCGCCAACACCGCGCCTTTGCTGAGTCTGTCCATAGGCACCGATTCTAGGCCAATCCATGCTGACAAACCGCTGACAGGACCGCTCAGGCGGTGTTCAGGGGTCGCCCCGCAGACTGAGCCCCTCATCATCACGCAAAGGAACGGGTCAAGAACAAGTCAAACGCAATCGTTGTCGTTGTCGTTGTCGTAGAGGTACGGCACTTTTGGGGTGCGAGAGAATCCGGGCCGCTGTCGCCGACTAATACGAGAGTCGCTTTTCGATATTTTCCATTATTTTTCAAGTCACTAAAAACTTTCTACCAATGTAACCATCCGGATATCAACTAACTTAGCGATACGATAACCTCGATTACGACAACGACAACGATAACGGCACCAACAGCACTCTCGAGATCCTAACCGGGGAGTCACCCGAACCATGAACCATCCGAACCCCATCACCGCGGACCCGGGTGCGATGCGACCCGCCGCCGCGTCACCGCCCGCCCGGGTCCGCGTCTGGGACCCCTTGGTGCGCCTGTTCCACTGGGGGCTTGGCGGCGCCGTGCTGATCTGCTTCCTCACCGAGGACGAGCTGCTCGGCCTGCACACCTTCGCCGGCTACACGGTGCTCACCCTGATCGGCGTGCGTCTCATCTGGGGGCTGATCGGCCCCCGCCATGCCCGCTGGTCGTCATTCATGCGCGGACCCCGCGCCACCCTGGCCTACCTGGGTGAGGTCCTGCGCGGTCACCCGCGCCGGTTCCTGGGCCACAACCCGGCCGGCGCGGCCATGGCGGTGGCCCTGATGACGGGTTTTGGCCTCACCGCGGTGACCGGCGTCATGGTGCTGGGCGCCGGCGAACTCGCCGGACCGCTCGCACCCTACCTGCTGGGGGTCTCCGCCGCGACCGCGCATGACCTCAAGGAGGTCCACGAATTTCTCGCCTGGGCGACCCTGGCCCTGGTCCCGCTGCACCTGCTCGGGGTGGCGCTCAGCAGCCTGCAACACCACGAGAACCTGGTGCGCGGCATGATCGACGGTTACAAACGAAACGAAGAGGAATGACACCCACGATGAACTCAAACTTCAACAGACATTTGGTTCTCGCCCTTGCCATCGGCGTCGGCGCCCTGGCGGACACCGCCGCGGCGGCCCCGGTCGACGATCTGCTTGCCACCTACCAGGGTCAGGGGGCCGGCCCCTTCAGCGCCACCGCCGGTGCCCAGGCGTGGACGGCGAAACACCAGGTCGAGGGGGAGTCGCGCAGTTGCGCCACCTGCCACGGCACCGACCTCACCAAGTCCGGCAAGCACGCCGCCACCGGCAAGACCATCGAACCCCTGGCCGTCTCGACCAACCCCAAGCGCCTCACCGACCCCGCCAAGGTCGAGAAATGGCTCGGCCGCAACTGCCGCTGGACCCTCGGGCGCGACTGCACGCCCCAGGAGAAGGGCGACTTCGTAAAGTACATCCAATCGCTTTAGACACTGAGCCGCCGATCGCCTGCTCCGGCCCCACCGGGCCCCGCGCCGGTCGGCGGCCCATCCCACGATCACTTGGAGAGATAGCCAATGAGAGCAGCATTCATCACCGTTTTGGGCACGGCCCTGATCGCCTTGGGGGCCAGCGGACTGGCCTGGAGCGAGCACGACGACGACGACCGCGGCGGCCGGGCGTCGGCGCAGGACTCGCGCACCCGCGGCGACTTGGCTTCAGTGACGAATGAACGCTACCGCACCGAATGCGGCGGCTGCCACTTCGCCTATCAACCCGGACTCCTGCCCGCGGCGGCCTGGGGCCGTATCATGAACACTCTGGACCAGCACTTCGGTGACGATGCGAGCCTGGACCCGGCGCTCAAGGACGAACTCCTCGCCTACCTCGACGCCAATGCGGCGGACCGCAGCGGCGGCAAACGCGCCAGCTCCTTCGCGGCCGGAAAGATCACCGGCGATGGGCTGCCGCGTATCACCCAGACCACCTACTTCAAACGCAAGCACGACGAGGTCCCCATCCGCTATGTAAAGGACAATCCACAGGTCAAGAGCTTCAGCGCCTGCGCCGCCTGCCATCCGGGCGCGGACAAAGGGGACTTCAACGAGCATCAGGTCAAGATCCCAGGCGTAGGGCGCTTCGAGGATTGAGGCCGGAAAGCGGCGCGCAGATCACCCCCCGGATGTGTCGCCGAACGCCGATAACGCCCTGCTTTGAAATGACTTTATGTTAGCGTCCAGACAAACGAGCGCACGAGCTCCAGTGCGCTTACCCACGCACTCGCGAACTCCCGAACTCCCGAACTATTCTCTCCCGGCCACCGCCCGCCGCAAGACCCCGAGCAAGGCCGACACGGCGGCGTGTTTCATCTTCCAGGCGGCCTTGTTGACCACCAGGCGGGAGCTGATGTCGGCGATGTGCTCCAGGGGGACCAGGCCATTGGCCTTGAGCGTATTGCCGCTCTCCACGAGGTCGACGATCAGATCGGCCAAGCCCACCAGGGGCGCCAACTCCATGGAGCCGTAGAGCTTGATGATCTCTACCTGCAGGCCCTTGGCGGCGTAATAGCGCTCGGCGCTTTTCACATACTTGGTGGCGATGCGCAGGCGCCCGGAGCGCGGTGTCGAGGGCTGCGGCGGTCCGGCCACCATGAGGCGGCAGCAGGCGATCCGCAGATCGAGCGGCTCATAGAGCCCCTCGCCCCCATGCTCCAGCAGCACGTCCTTGCCCGCCACGCCCAGGTCGGCCGCCCCGTATTCGCAATAGGTGGGCACATCGCTGGCGCGGATGATGACCAGTTTGACCTGTGGGTTGCTGGTCTCAAGAATCAGCTTGCGGCTGGTTTCGGGGTCTTCCAGCGGGCGAATGCCGGCTTGGGCCAGCAGCGGCAAGGTCTGATCAAAGATCCGCCCCTTGGACAGGGCGATGGTCAGGGGTGCATCCAATGACAGGGGCATGGCCGGCTGGCCCCGATCGGCTGCGGTCGTACTCATGATGGGCTCGTGCCCCCGCCCGCGCCCCCGGAGGTACGGCGAATCACCGCACCGAGTCCGGCGAGTTTGGCCTCGATGTTGTCGTAGCCGCGATCCAGGTGGTAGATGCGGTCGACCAGGGTCTCACCCGCCGCCGCGAGCCCCGCCAGCACCAGGCCGGCGGAGGCGCGCAGATCCGTCGCCATCACGGGGGCGGCGGTCAGGCGCGGGACCCCGCGGCAGATGGCCAGGTGGCCGTCGATGCGGATATCGGCGCCCATGCGCTGGAGTTCCGGCACATGCATGAAGCGGTTCTCGAACACCGTCTCGGCCACCACCCCCACCCCGTCGGCGATGCTGTTCAGGGCGCAGAACTGCGCCTGCATGTCGGTGGGGAAGGCGGGGTGGGGGGCGGTATGGATGTCGACTGCCCGGGGCCGTTGGCCGCGCATGTCCACCTCGATCCAGTCGGACCCGGTCTCAACCTGGGCGCCGCACTCTTTGAGCTTCTGGAGCACGGCCTCCAGGCAATCCGGGCGGGTCTGCAGGACCCGCACCCGGCCGCCGGTGATGGCGGCGGCGACCAGGAAGGTCCCGGTCTCGATGCGGTCCGGCATGACGGCGAACTCGGCCCCGCCCAGCCGATCGACGCCCTGGATCTGGATGCGGTCGGTGCCGGCGCCCTCGATACGGGCGCCTAAAGCGCTGAGGAAGTCCGCCAGGTCCGCCACCTCAGGCTCGCGGGCGGCGTTCTCGATCAGCGTCTCGCCCCGAGCCAGGACGGCGGCCATCAGGAGGTTTTCGGTGCCGGTGACGGTAACCGTCTCCAACATCAGCCGGGCACCATGGAGCCGATCGGCACGGGCACGGATGTAACCGCCCTCGACCGTGATCTCGGCGCCCATCGCCTTGAGTCCATCGATGTGCAGGTTGACCGGCCGTGCGCCGATGGCGCAGCCGCCGGGCAGGGAGACGTCCGCCTGACCGTAGCGGGCGACCAAGGGCCCGAGCACCAGGATCGAGGCGCGCATCGTCTTCACCAACTCATAGGGGGCGGCGAAGCTGGTAAGCGTGCGCGGTTCTGCCCGCACCACCCCGTCCGCGTCCTGGGTCAGGTGGGCGCCCAGGCGCCGGAGCAGTTCCAGCGTGGTGCGGATGTCGCGCAGGCGCGGCACATTGGTCAGCGTCACCGGCCCCTCGGCGAGCAGGGTAGCGGCCAGGATCGGCAGCGCGGCATTCTTGGCGCCGGAGGCGCGCACCTCCCCGTGCAACGGGGTGCCGCCGGTGATGAGTAGCTTATCCATCAGAACCTCGGAAGAAAGTACGAAAGTACGTTAGGAATGGTTCACTGATAAGTTAACCCAAAAAGAGTGTTTAGCCGCAAATGAACGCAAATAAGCGCAAATAAATCTGCGGGTTAGCATCGTCGCGGGCGTCACCCGGACGGTGAACATGTAGTAGATGTCAAGTTGCAGCAAAGGTCAAGTCTCTGATTATTTGCGTCAATTTGCGTTCATTTGCGGCTCAACTGCTCTTTTCGGGGTTAAACAATTCCATTACTCTCTTCCGCCACGGGTAGCAGTGCCTCGAGGTTGGAAAAGGCGGCAATGCGCCGCAGTGACTCGGGCAGATGCAGATAGCTCAGCGTGATCCGGCGGGAACGGGCGATATCCAGCCACTCCAGCAGCAGGGCCAGGCCGGCGCTGTTGGCGGCGCTCACGCCGCTCAGATCGATCCGCAGCGCACCGGGGCGCCGCAGCAGCGCCTCGCCCGCCGCCAACAGGGGGCCGACGGTGTCGAAGTCCAGCGGCCCTTCGACCCGTGCGCCGCCCTGCCCCGTCGCGATCAGGCGCGCCTTCAATCCTGGCCCTTGCGGTTCATCGCGCCGAGCTTGGTGATCAGCCCGTCGATGCCTTTCTCGCGGATCTCCGTGGCGAAACTGCTGCGGTAATTGCTGACCAGGCTCGCGTTGTTGACGATCACGTCATAGACCTTCCAGCCGGCGCCGTTATCGTACATGCGGTAGTCGATCGGCACCGGCGTCGCACCGGCCGCCCGCACCTCGGTGGAAACGGTGACCGTGTTGTCCCGGGTGCCCGGCCGCACCGGCAGATAACGGATCTCCTGGCCGGAGTAATTGAGCAGCGAGCGCGCATAGGTGCGCACCAGCACCTGCTTGAACCCGTCCGTCACGGCCTTCTGCTGGGCCGGGGTGGCCGCGCGCCATTGCGGGCCCAGGGCGCCCTGGGTGATCTTCTGGAAATCGAAGTGGGGCGCCAGGATGTCATCGACCATGCCGAAGATGATGGCCGGATTCTTGTTCACCTCGGCACGGCGCGCGTCCAGGGTGCTCAGCATCTTCTCCGCGGTACGCTTCACCAGTGCCGTGGCGTCCTCCGGCGACGCGAGCGCGACCGCCCCCCACACCAGTGGGCACAGGGTCACGAGTAACAGTAAGTAACGTCGCATCATCATTTGCCGCCCTCCTCTGCCTTCTTGAATAGAAATTGACCGATCAACTGTTCCAGGATCAGGGCCGACTGGGTCTGGGTTATCTCATCCCCGTCGCGCAGATAGTCCTGACTCCCGCCGGGTTGCAGGCCGACATACTGCTCGCCGAGCAGACCGGCCGTGAAGATGTTCGCAAAGGTGTCGGTCGGAATGCTGTCCACCCCCTTGTCGATGCGCATGACGACCACCGCCTCATAGGTGTTCGTGTCCAGACGCACCTCCTCCACCCGCCCGACCCGCACCCCCGCCATGCTGACCGGGGCCCGCGCCTTGAGGCTGCCCGCGTTGGTGAAGCGCGCGCTCACCCGATAGCCGTCGGCGGCGGCATTGGCGCTCAAATTGCTGACCTGCATGGCCAGAAAGAACAGGGCGATGAATCCCACCGCCATGAAGGCGCCGACCCAGACCTCAATCGTGTGCTGCTTGGCCATGACTCCAGTTCCCAGAACATCAATTACCGAACATCAATTACCGAACATCAGGGCCGTCAGGACGAAATCGATCGCCAGCACCGCCAAGGCCGAATGGACCACCGCCCGGGTGGTGGCGCGGCTCACGCCCTCGGAGGTGGGGGTTGCATCATACCCCTGGAACAGGCTGATCCAGGCGACCACCAGGCCAAACACCAGGCTCTTGATCACGCCGTTCACGAGATCCTCACGGACGTCGATCTTGGCCTGCATCTGACCAAAAAAGGCGCCGTCATCGACCCCGAGGAGCCCAACCCCGACGAAATAACCACCAAGCACCCCCACCGCGCTGAACAGGGCGGCCAGGAGCGGCATCGAGATCAGGCCGCCGTAGAAACGCGGGGTCAGGATGCGGTGCACCGGGTCCACCGCCATCATCTCCAGCCCCGAGAGTTGTTCCGTCGCCTTCATCAGCCCGATCTCGGCGGTCAGGGCCGAGCCCGCGCGCCCGGCCACCAGGAGCGCCGTGACCACCGGCCCCAGTTCACGCACCAGGGAGGCGGCGACCATCACCCCCAGGCTCTCCTTGGCCCCGAACTGCGACAGGACATAGAACCCTTGCAACCCCAACACCATGCCGACGAAGAAGCCGGACACCGCCACGATCAGCACGGACAGGACCCCGACGTTGTAGATCTGGGCAAGCAGCAGGCGCGGGCGCCGCAGCAACGGCGCGGAACCCGCCAGGATACCCACGAGGAGCAGGCTCGCCCGCCCCAGCCCGCCCAGGGCCTTGAGTCCCCGCTGCCCAAGCCGGGCCAGCGGGTTCAGGAGCCCGTCCGCGAACGCGCGGGCGCGCCGGCCCATTTAGCCCAACCCCCGGGTCAGCAGGTCGGCCGCCAGGGCGGGCGCCGGATAGTGGAAGTGGACCGGCCCGTCCGGCAACCCGTCCATAAACTGGCGCACCCAGGCCGAGCGCTCCGCGGCGATCGCGGCCGGCATCCCCTGGGCCATCACCCGGCCGCCGGCGATGATATAGATGAAGTCGGCGATGCTCGCGGTTTCGCGCACATCATGGGAAACCACGATGCTGGTCATGCGACTCGCGTCGTTGAGCTGGCGGATCAGGGTCACCAGCACCCCCATGGAAATCGGGTCCTGGCCGGTGAAGGGCTCGTCATAGAGAATCATCATCGGGTCCAGGGCGATCGCGCGGGCCAGAGCCACACGCCGGGCCATCCCGCCCGACAGCTCGCTTGGCATCAGGTCGCGGGCGCCGCGCAGGCCGACCGCCTCCAGCTTCAGCAGGACCAGCTTACGGACGATCGCCGGTTTCAGGTCCGTATGCTCGCGCAACGGATAGGCCACGTTGTCAAAGACGTTGAGATCCGTGAGCAAGGCGCCGCTCTGAAACAGCATCCCCATGCGGCGGCGCAGGTTGTAGAGCGCGGCGCGCCCCAGCGCCTGAACCGGCTCCCCATCGACTTCAATCGACCCCGCGTCCGGCCGCAATTGACCGCTGATGAGCTTCAACAGGGTGGTCTTGCCGGTGCCGCTCGGGCCCATCACGGCGGTCACGGCACCGCGTGGAATGTCGAGGTCCACCCGGTCGAAGATCACCCGCGGCCCGTGGGAGAAGCTCAGGCCCCGAATCCGCACCAGGCAGTCGTCCCCGTTCGGCACCGGGTTTACGGCGACTCCCGGCATCGCGCGGGCGCAGGGGGGGCCGGTCGACGACCCGGCCACGCCCGGGCCCCCGTCGCCGATCAGGATTCCGCCCGGGGTGCCGTCGGGGGGATGGTCGTTACGTCCCTGTCCCATGGTGACCGGTCCGCCTGTTGCTGAGTTCGTAAAGAAAACCAGTGATTATCCAGACCTTAGCAGGGGCCGTCAAGCGACACGGAGGACTTGCCGGCGCCCGCTGCCGGGCGTCGCACCAGTGCGTCCAGCCTCAACCCTTTAGTTCAGCGGGAGAGCCGGCGGCGCGCCACCGGCCACACCGCGGCACTGGCGGCGGCCACCGCGATCCGCGCCCCGGCGAGCGGGACCAAGATTTTGCCCGGCGCTTGGTGTAAGGTTGTGGCGGCGCTTGGCGAGTGCCGACCAATCACCCCGTCGCCCGAGAATCGTAAGATGACCGAACCACGCCGACTCGGCGCCCGCAAGCATGATCTGGCCCCCGGCCAGGAGGCCCGCATCCGTGACCTGGGGCGGGCCGTGATCGAGACGGAGGCGGCCGCGGTCGGTGCCTTGAGCGAACGCATTGCGGTCGCCTTTGTTACGGCGTGCCGCTACCTGCTCGCCTGCGAGGGGCGCATCGTGGTAATGGGCATGGGCAAGTCCGGGCACATCGGCGGCAAGATCGCCGCGACCCTGGCCAGCACCGGCAGTCCGGCCTTCTTCATCCACCCCGGGGAGGCGAGCCACGGGGATTTGGGGATGATCACCCCGCGCGACACGGTCCTGGCGCTGTCGAACTCAGGAGAAACCGCGGAGTTGCTGACTATACTGCCGACCATCAAGCGTTTGGGTGTACCCCTGATCACCCTGACCGGGCGCCCCGACTCGACCCTGGCCCGGGAGGCCGACGTGAACCTGGACGTGAGCGTCACCCGCGAGGCCTGCCCACTCGGTCTGGCGCCGACCTCCAGCACGACCGCAACCCTGGCCATGGGCGACGCCCTAGCGATCGCCTTGCTGGAGAGCCGGGGTTTCACCGCCCTGGATTTCGCCCGTTCGCACCCGGCCGGCACCCTGGGCCGGCGCCTCCTGCTGCATGTGGGAGACATCATGCACCGCGGGGACCGGATGCCGCGGGTCGCCCTGGGGAGCACGCTCATGGCGGCCCTGGAGGAGATGTCGCACAAGGGGCTGGGGATGACCGCGGTCGTCGATGAGTTGGGGGTCTTGGTCGGCGTCTTCACCGACGGCGACCTGCGCCGCGCCCTCGACCATGGCCTCGATGTCCACCACACGCTCATCGACACGGTGATGACCCGCGGCGGTATCACCGCCGCCGCTTCGTCCCTGGCCGCCGCCGCCCTGGGGCTGATGGAGTCCCGCTCGATCAACGGACTCCTGGTCATCGACGACGAGGGCCGCCCGATCGGTGCCCTGAACATGCACGATCTGCTGCGGGCAGGGGTGGTGTAGAGGCCAGGGGTGCGATCAGAACTGATGTGGTGGCCGAGATCCCGGGTACGTTGTCGTTGTCGTTGTCGTTGTCGTTGTCGTAATCGAATAAACCGACCACGATTACGACAACGACAACGACAACGACGCCCGGTCCGTGACAACGTCCGGTCGCTGTAGCTGAAGGGTAAAACATCAGTTCTGATCGCACGCAGAGGCCAGTGGACAGTGGTTAGTGGTCGGTTGCCACTTGATTTGAGTTCGGTTGCGGCCAAGTGCCCCTTTTTAGGTTAAACGGATCATGCAAGATATTCTGGAACGTGCGGCGCAGGTCCGGCTGGTGATCTTCGACGTGGACGGGGTCTTGACCGACGGCAGCCTGTACCTGGGCGACGACGGTTTGGAATACAAGGCATTCAACGCGCGCGACGGTCACGGCATGGTGCTGCTGCAAGAGACTGGGGTGAGGCTGGCGGTCATCTCCGGGCGCCGCTCCGAGGCGGTGCGCATCCGCATGGAGGGCCTGGGAATCGCCCACGTCTACCAGGGTCAGCGCGACAAGCTGCCGGCCTTCGAGGAACTCAAGCGGACCCTGGGACTCACGGACGCGGTGATCGCCTACGTGGGCGATGATGTCATCGACCTGCCGGTCATGCGCCGGGTGGGTCTGGCGATCGCCGTCGGGGATGCCCATCCCCTGGTGCGCCAACACGCCCACTGGTGCACCAGTGCCCCCGGCGGACGGGGCGCGGCCCGGGAGGTCTGTGAGCTGGTGATGACGGCCCAAGGTACCCTGGAGCCGATCAACCGCGGCTACCTTCAGGGCGCCTGAACGCAACCCGATGCACAGCGAGGTGACAAAGCGTGTGGACGACGCGACAGGGGCGCCTGGCGATGGTCTTCGCCATTCTCGCGGGCGGGGCTTGGTGGCTGCTGCGCAGCCTGATCGAGGAGCCGGCCGCGCGCGTGCGCGAGCGCGCCCCTAACCATATGGTCTGGGACCTCGACGCCATCGAGACCAACACCGACGGGCGCCCGCAGCGGCATCTGGTGGCCGACCAACTGCGCCAGTATGCCGCCGAGGACCTGGCCGAACTCGACCAGCCGCGCCTGACCCTGTTCGATCGCGAGGGTGGACCGCCCTGGAAGGTGGAATCCAAACAGGGTTTCCTGCTGTCCAAGGGCGAGGAGATCGACCTGCGCGACGAGGTCCGGATCGAACGGGCCGGTGCCGGTCCGAACCGCTCGTTGCGGCTCGCGACCTCGCAGTTGCGGCTTTGGCCCAAGCGTGAATACGCCCAGGGCGATCAGCCGGTGAGGCTCGCGAGCGACGACGACTGGCTGACCGCCGCCGGGGTGCGCCTGTGGTACGCCCACCCGTCCCGGGCCGAGTTTCCCGGGCGCGCCCACATCTTCGTCGCTCCAACCCCAACCGAGAAGGGGAATGCTGGTTCAGCCGCCCCATGAACGCCAGACCGATGATCGCCACCACCGTGCCCCGGGCACTGCCCGTCCTGGCCGCCGCGCTCTTGACCCTGGGTCTGGGCCTGACGCCCCGCGGCGCCGTCGCGCTTCAGAGCGACGCGGCGCAGCCCATGCTGATCGAGGCCGACCGGGTCGAGGTCGATGAGGGCAAGAGCACCAGCCTTTATCTGGGCCAGGTCCAGGTCGACCAGGGGACCATGCGCCTGCTGGCCGACCAGGTCACGGTCCACCACCGCAGCGACCGCCAGATCAAGTACATCATCGCCCGCGGCGAACCGGCCAGCTACAAACAGCAGTTGGACGGCGAGCAGGGCGAGATGCAGGCCTTTGCCAAGCGCATGGACTACGACGCGGACCGCGACGAACTGATCCTGACCGGCGAGGCGCTGGTGATCCAGGGCACGGACCGCATCGCCAGCGACCGGATCGTCTATGATCGGGCCCATGCACGGGTGCAGGCGGGGGGCGACAGCCGAGTGAAAATCCAGATGACGCCGCAGGCCAAGAAGGACGGCAAGCCGCCGGCGCCCGGCACCGCCGCGGCACCCCCGGTGCCCCCAGTAGTACCTGCCCCCAAGGCACCCCCGCCCGGCAAGCAGGGCGGCGCGTGAGCACCCTCTGCGCCACCCACCTGAAGAAGCGCTACCGCAACCGCCAGGTACTGCGGGACGTGAGTGTCGAGGTGAACGCGGGCGAGGTGGTCGGCCTGCTCGGCCCCAACGGCGCCGGCAAGACCACCTGTTTCTATCTGATTGTCGGGCTGATCCCGAGTGACCACGGGCGCATCGAGTTGAACGGCCGCGACCTCACGCAACTGCCGATGCACGCCCGCGCCCGGGCGGGACTGAGCTACCTGGCGCAGGAGCCCTCGGTCTTCCGCAAACTCTGCGCGCGCGACAATATCCTGGCGATCCTTCAGACCCGCCGCGACCTGAACCGCAACCAGCAACGCGAGCGTTGCGAGCAACTGCTCCAGGAACTGGGGATCAGCCATGTCGCCGCCTCGCTCGCGCTCAGCCTGTCCGGCGGCGAACGCCGCCGCCTGGAGATCGCCCGCGCACTCGCCGTGGACCCGGTGGTGATGCTGCTCGATGAACCCTTCGCCGGGGTCGACCCGATCGCGGTCGGCGACATCAAGGCCATCGTCGCGCACCTGCGCGAGCGCAACATCGGCGTCCTGATCACCGACCACAACGTCCGCGAGACCCTCGACATCTGTGATCGCGGCTACATCATCAGTGACGGCAGCATGATCGCCGCCGGCACCCCCACGCAACTGCTCGCCGACCAGCAGGTGCGCGAGGTCTACCTCGGCACCGATTTCTCCATGTGAGCGCCCCAAACCATTCCGCCATGGCGCCCGAATAGGCTAGAATCAAAACAGGCACTCAACTTGCTAGACTCGATCGGTCCACCCCACACGCAGCCCCCGCGATGAAGCAGTCCATCCAGCTTCGACTTGGTCAGCATCTGTCGATGACGCCCCAGTTGCAGCAGGCGATCAAGCTCCTTCAACTGTCCAACCTGGAGCTCCAACAGGAGATCCAAGAGGTCTTGGACAGCAATTTCATGCTCGAGGAGGGCGATGAGGCCGACCGCTTCCAGGCCGCCGACGCCGCCGACGCCCGCCTGGTGCAGGACGCCACCCCGGAGCCGACCGCCACCGTTCAGGAACAGACGATCGAACGCGAGGTCCAGGCCGAGTCCAGCGAGATGCCGGACGAGCTCCCGGTGGACACCCACTGGGACGATGTGTACGAAAACTATCTCCCGAGCGGCAGCCAAGGTAGCGACGACAACGACTTCGACCCCTTCTCCCAGCAAAGCCGCCCGGAGACCCTGCATGACCACCTGATCTGGCAGCTCAATCTGGCCCGGCTCAGCGCGCGCGACGAGGTCATCGCGCTCGCGGTGATCGACGCCATCGACGGCAACGGCTACCTGCGTACGGACTGCGAGGAACTGCTGAGCACGCTGGGCGACCCGACGATCGCCCCCGAGGAGGTCACCACCATCATCCACCGGGTCCAGTCATTCGACCCGGCGGGGGTTGGCGCCCGCGATCTGCGCGAGTGTCTGTTGCTGCAACTGCGCCAGTTACCCCAGGGCGCACCGGCGGCCCCCGACCAGACCACCCTGCGGGCGCTGGCCATCGCGATCTGCGCGGACGGGTTCGACTATCTGCCCCGCAACGACGTGGCGGCCCTGGCGCGCCTGCTGAACGCGCCGGAAGCGGCGATCCACGCCGCCTTGGAGGTGATCCGGCACCTAAATCCCCGCCCCGGCACCTTGATCGCGGAGACCGCGTCGGAGTACGTTGTACCCGACATCTTCGTGCGGCGCGTCGAAGGTGTGTGGCAGGTCGAGCTGAATCCGGAAACTACGCCTAAACTGAGAGTGAACGCCGACTATGCGCGGCTCATCCGGCGCAGCGACCAGAGTGCGGACAGCATTGCGTTGAAAAGTCACCTGCAAGAGGCCCGCTGGTTCATCAAGAGCCTGGTCAGCCGCAACGACACGGTCCTGCGCGTCGCCGCCAAGATCGTGGAGCTGCAGCAGGAATTTCTCGAACGCGGCGAGGAGGCCATGAAGCCACTGATCCTGCGCGACGTCTCCGAGGCGCTGGACCTGCACGAGTCCACCATCTCGCGGGTCACCACCCAGAAATATATGCACACTCCGCGCGGGACCTTTGAGTTCAAGTTTTTTTTCTCGTCCCACGTGAACACGGCGGCCGGGGGCGAGTGTTCATCCACGGCCATCCGCGCCCTGGTCCGCAAGATGATCACCAATGAATCGGCCCGCAAGCCCCTGAGCGATAGTCGGATCGCCGACGAGTTGGCCGATCAGGGCATCAATGTTGCGCGACGCACCGTCGCGAAATACCGCGAGGCGATGGGCATCCCACCCTCGAACGAACGCAAACGCCTGGCTTGACAGGCGGTTTGAA
>Ga0247840_10008306_pt1 | contig 13972 bp, 14 predicted proteins | sample LaCruzMarch2015__FD_192404 | JGI IMG/M metagenome (GOLD analysis project Ga0247840, IMG submission 192404) | Freshwater microbial communities from meromictic Lake La Cruz, Castile-La Mancha, Spain - LaCruzMarch2015_17m | ecosystem: Environmental > Aquatic > Freshwater > Lake | place: Spain...
GTGAAAGACGCCGCCGGGTCGCAGTGCCCGGCCCAGCAGGTCGCGAAAGGCGGGGCTGACGATCCGGCGTTTGTGGTGGCGGGTCTTGGGCCAGGGGTCCGGAAAAAAGAGCTGAACCCGCGCCAGCGACCCCGGCGCGATGGCGTGGGCGAGCAACTCCATCGCATCGTGGCGAATCACCCGCAGGTTGGTCAGCCCCAGCCGCTCGCACTCGAGCAGTAGGTGCCCGACCCCGGGCGCGTGGACCTCCACCCCCAGCCAGTGCCATGCCGGCGTGGCCGCGGCCATGGCCGCCAAGGTCTCGCCGTTGCCGAAACCGATCTCCAGGACCACGGGCCGGTCGCCGTCGAAGCAGTCGGACAGGTCCAGCGGGGTGCCGGGCGACCAGGCCAAGCCGTAGCGCGGCCAAAGCTGGGCGAAGGCGCGTTCCTGGGCAGCGGTCAGCCGACCCTGACGCAGGACGAAACTGCGCAGCGGACGGCGCCGCTCGGCAGCGTCCGGTACAGCGGATGGCATCAACGGCGGGACGGATCGCACGGAAATAAGACTCGGGAGGCGCGCGGGGTCGATCGGCAAGCGGCCTTTATACCACGGTCCGCAATCGCCGGGTTCAGCCGGGAAGCTGGACCGGCGGCGGCGCCGACCAACCGGGGGCGCGGTGCTCGGCCACCACCGTGGTGTACACCCCGCCGCGGACGTTGAAATCCGCACTCAACCGCATGAAGCGCGGCGCGGTGACCGTGACCAGATCGGTGAGGATGCGGTTGGTCACGGCCTCATGGAAGGCGCCCTCGTCGCGGTAGGACCAGACATAGAGCTTGAGCGCCTTGAGTTCCACGCATAGCCGATCGGGGACGTACTCCAGCGTGAGTTCCGCGAAATCCGGCTGACCGGTCTTGGGGCAAAGGCAGGTGAACTCGGGAACCCGGATGCGAATTGTATAATCGCGCTCCGGCTGCGGGTTTTCGAAGGTCTCCAGGGATTTACTCGGGGCACTGGGCATTGGGCGGTCTCCGGGTTGCCAGGGTGTGGCCGGGAAAAAGACGCGCGGTTCACCACGAACGGCACGCAATAGGGTAGTGTACCCGGCTATCATCGCGGTGCGGTCGCAACCATCCCGGCCGCCGCCGATTCAATCCCTGATCCACGGCCTCTGCCGATAGCCTGAAGAGAGCAAAGCTATGTTCGAAGCCACCAAGGTCGGACGTTCCGTCAGCAAAGACGACTTCAAGGAGCAGCAGGAGGCGTTGCGCACCCAACTGCTGGCGGTCCAGCGCGAGCTGCGCCAGACCGACATCCCGGTGATCATCCTCATCTCCGGCGTGGAAGCGGCGGGCAAGGGCGAGGTGGTCAACCGGCTCAACGAATGGCTGGACACCCGCGGCGTCCGCACGCATGCCTTCTGGGACGAGACCGACGAGGAACGCGCCCGCCCCCGCTACTGGCGCTTCTGGCGCACCCTGCCGCCGCGCGGCGAGATCACCATCCTGTTCGGCGGCTGGTACATGACCCCCATCGAGTATCACTTCCAGGGGCACTGCACCGACGCGGAGCTGGACGCGGAGCTGAACCGCATCGTCGACTACGAGCGGATGCTGATCCAGGACGGGGCGCTGATCGTCAAGTTCTGGTTCCACATGTCCGAGCAGGACCAGAAAGTGCGTCTGCAGGCGCTGTCGCGCGACGATCGCAGCCGTTGGAAGATGATGCCTCAAAAGGCGAAGTTCTCCGAACATTACCAGGCCTTCGAGCAGGTCGCCGAGCGGGTCATCCTGCATACCGACCGGGGGATCTCGCCCTGGTATCTGGTGGAGGCCGAGGATCCGCGCTACCGCGATCTCACGGTCGGCAAGACCCTGCTGCACGCGATCCGTACCCGCCTGAGCGACCCGGGTCCGGAGGATCTGACCCCCAACGCGGGCGGTCCGGAACTCCCGAGCGGTCCGCACGCCCGCACCACCGTGCTGGATCAACTGGATCTCACCAAGTCGCTGTCCGATGAGAAGTACAAGGCGCAGATGAAGGATCTCCAGGTGGAGATCAACGAACTCGCCTGGCACGCCTACAATGCTAAACGCTCCACTGTGCTGGTGTTCGAAGGCGTCGACGCAGGCGGCAAGGGCGGGACCATCCGGCGTATCACCAGCACGATCGACGCCCGGCTCTACCGGACCATCCCGGTCGCGGCCCCGACCGATGAGGAAAAGGCGCACCACTATCTGTGGCGCTTCTGGCGTCATGTGCCGCGCGCCGGATATATCACGCTCTATGACCGTTCCTGGTACGGACGCGTTCTGGTAGAGCGGGTGGAGGGCTTCGCGAGCGACGCGGAGTGGCGGCGCGCCTATTCGGAAATCAACGGGTTCGAGGAACAACTGGTCGGCAGCGGCATCATCCTGCTCAAATTCTGGGTGCACATCGACCAGGACGAGCAACTGCGGCGCTTCCAGGACCGTGAACAGGTCGCCTACAAGCGCTACAAGATTACGGCCGAGGACTGGCGCAACCGGGAAAAATGGCCACTCTACAAGGATGCGGTCAACGAGATGGTCGCGCGCACCAGCACCGAGCATGCGCACTGGACCCTGGTCGAGGGGAACGACAAACATTATGCGCGGGTCAAGGTGATGCGCACCATCTGTGCGGCCCTGAAGGAGGCGCTCGCCGCCGGAGCCGGCGCGACCACCCGCTATGTGCCGTGCGGCGACAAGCAACCGCGTGAGCCGATCGACAGTGCGGCGCCGACCGCGAAGCCGAACGGAGGGGAGAAGGCTGCGAAGGCGGATAAGGTTGCGAAGACGGATAAGGACGCGAAGACGGATAAGGACGCGAAGGCGGACAAGGCGGTGAAAGCGGCGAAGGAGCCGAAAGAGCCGAAAAGTAGCGGCTGATTGCTCGCGGAAGTTGCGCCGTTATCTCGGCCGGATGCCGGAGTGAACGCTGACCCATGACGAAAACCCAAGCCCATGAAACTGCACTCACTACTCGCCTTCGTCCTCGGCTGCTGGCTCGGTGGTTCCGTGCTCATGACCGCAGTGGTTTACTACAACTTCGCAGGATTGACGGACCTGTTCGACCGTAACCCCAAGCTCGCCCAGGCGGCGGGCTTCGACCCGCGGGATGCGGTCGCCAAGAAGGCCAGTGTGCAGTGGGTCCAGGCCTCCGAACTCAACCGGGTCTTTTTTCACGCCTGGAATCGCACGCAGATCGTCCTCGGCGTCATCGCCCTGGCGCTCGCGCTGGCCGGTCGCGCCCGCCGGCTCCCCCTCGCCCTGCTCGCGCTCGGATTGGGCTTGGGGATCATCATTCATCTGGCCTTGGAACCGCGGGTCGTCGACCTCGGCCGTGCACTGGACTTTCTCCCCCGCGACCCGCCGCCGCCGATGCTTGACACCTTTGCGCGGGTTCACGGCGCCTATTTCATTGCCGAGACGGTGCGTTTCGGCCTGGTGCTGGTCGCTTGCGGGCTGCTGCTCTTCAGCGGACCGCGGCCCCCGCAGACGGCTTGAGACGCGTCGCGGCCTATGAATTCCCACACGCTTCGGGGCTACAATGCACTGTCTTGTCCCGTTGGAGCATCAGGATGTCCACTGCCCTCATCGTCCGCCGCGCCCTCGCTCTGCTGGTGTTTTTCGGGGCGCTCGCGCTTGCGGTGCACCTGATCGCCGATCTGAACCGGGTCAAGGCGCTCAAGAGCGACCTGGGTGAGATCAACAATGTGCGCTACGGTCTGCTGGATGCGGATCAATGGGTGATCCGCTTGTCCACGGTGGTGGAAAACCGGATCAATGCCTTCGAGCTGACCGACGAGAACCGGCCGCAGGTCAAGCGGGCAGTGGAGCAGGTGCTGAGCACCTTGCTGGTTGAAGTGGAACGTTATCTGCGGCGACGCAATCTCCAGGCGACCGGCGGCTCCTGGGTCGATCAGCTCAAGGGGGTCTTGCAGCAGGGCGTGCAGGACTTGCTGATCGATTTCGACGACCTGCGCCGCAAGGTGCCGCAGTACGCGGATCTGGTGGTGGAGGAACTCTCCAAGCCCGAGGCAAAACGGGAGATCAAGGCCCAACTCGTGGCCTTCCTGCAGAACGCGGCAGATACCACCTTCGCCAAGACCGACCGGTCCCGACTCCAGGCGCTGTTGACGGCCCACGGGTGCATGGATGTCCCGGCTTGCGACCGGGAACTCGGCGCTCGAATCGAGTCGGCCCGACTACCGGTCCTGCAACAACTGCTCGGGGTCTTCGCCCTGGTTGGCCTGCTGTTCGCGGTCTGCTTGAGCTCGGGAGGACATCGGGAGGGAGGGACGAACGAGGCCGGTGCGGTTGCGGCGCCGCCGCGCTTCGATCAATTCCGGCTCTTTCTGCTCACTGGAGCGACCCTGATCCTGCTCGCCGGGGGCATCCTGACGCCCATGATCGAGATCGAGGCGCGCATTGCGCAGCTCAGCCTCCAGGTGCTGGGGGAACCGGTGATCTTTACCAACCAGGTGCTGTATTTTCAGACCAAGAGCGTCTTCGATGTGGTCTCGATCCTGATGCGCACCGAGGCCGCGGACATGATTCTGGTGGCGGTGCTGCTGGTCGCGTTCAGCGTCATCTTTCCGGCCCTCAAGGTGCTCGCGACCTACCTGTATTATTATGATTATCGGGGCCTGCGACAGTCCGGACCAGTGCGCTTTTTTGCGCTCAAGTCGGGAAAATGGTCGATGGCCGACGTCATGGTGATCGCCATTTTCATGGCCTATATCGGTTTCAATGGTCTGGCGGACAGTCAGCTCGGCAGTTTGCGTCGGGCCAACGCGGCGCTGGAGGTGCTGACCACCAACGGCACCGCCCTGGCCCCCGGTTTCTTCCTGTTTCTGGGCTTCGTGTTGGCCAGCCTGCTGCTGTCGACCATGATCGAGAACCGGATCGGCGAAGGGCATTCGACTTAGGCGATCTGCTGCAGATGTTTCAGAATACTGCCGGCCTCCAGGCGGGCCTTGCCGAGCTGGATGACGACGCGCAGTACATCGGCGGGTCGCTCGTGCAGTGCCAGGGTAAAGGCCCACTGGACCAGGCCGGGAACCATGTCGAGCCGGGCGGTCAGGCGGTGATCGATCCAGGATGCCAGGTAGCGGCGCTGACGCCTGCCCGGCTCCAAGAAGCGCAGCACGGTCGGATCAACGGGTGTGTCCATCAACGAGCGCTGCCAGTGGAGCACCGCCCAGGCAGCGGTGCGCAGACCCGCGGCACCGATCAGCGGTAGGATCCAATTCCAATCTGGCCGGGTCATGCGTAGCGTACGGTCAAGATCGACCACGCGGATTAACCTGGATGTGCGGCCGTTGACGTACTTGGTAAAGGCGGGATGGACGAGCATCACCAACAGGTCGGCATCGCTGCTGAGGACGGAGAACATCCCGCGTGGATGGGCTGTTTGCAGCAACAAGGGCGCCAGCTCGAGGCGACTGCGTCCGGGGCGAAATAAGGCCCAATGCAAGTCCACCACCCCAAGGGCGCTTTTCAGGCTGACTTGGTGACTGACGGTACGCCGATCGCTGACGAGCCTGAAGCCATCCTCGATCAGGGCGCTGATCGCGGCATCGCGGCATATCGATGGAATCAGCAGATCCACATCGTCGGCTGGTCGCAGACAAGGGTCGGCATAGAGGCGTTCGCGCACCGCCACCCCCTTGAAGACTGCGTGTGGAATACCGTGTGCGGTGAGACACTTGCAGACTTTAGCCGCCATTTGACGTTGTAGCAGATAGCGTCCTGCGGCATCCTGCCGGTCACGCCTCAGCCGGGAGCGAAATGCCGAGGGTAAACTGCCGCTCAGGTCATTTTGCTCGATCCATGCTGACCAAAGTGGAGTAAGCCCATCCAGGCTCAACTGCTTATGCAAGCGTTCCGAGTTATCGTGCACCGCGCTCCTGAGTTGCGGCAAATCGACAGCACCGCGACAGGGTGCGAGCAACGACTTCTGGTATTGACTAGATGGGTGAGGTGAAACCGAGTTGACTGTCATGCGTAATCTATCCGCGGCCAGGTTGCCGCTTGGTCTAATGTTCAGTTCCGGAGTCAGTTGATGACGACGCTGGATTCACCGATTCGTATCGCCCCCGATGTCCTCGACCAACAGGTGCAAGGTGAGAGCGTTCTACTGCATCTTGGTACCGAATCCTACTTTGGGCTCAACCCGCTGGGCACGCTCGTCTGGCAGCGTCTCCAGGCGGGCCTGACGCTACGCGGCATTCACGCTTTGATCCTCGGCGAGTACGCCGTGGAGCCGGAGCCGCTTGAGCGAGATCTTCTCGATTTGGTTGATGCCTTGAATGCCGCCGGGTTGATTCTTGTTCTGTCTTCAGATGAGGGCGGCGCGGATTAAATGATGCGCTCTCGCCTGTGGATGTTACCTCGGGCCGTGCTGCGGCTCACGGTGTTAGGACTGCGTCTGCGCTGGTTCGGCTTCGGTTCCACGGAGCGCTGGCTCAATGCACGGCGCCCGATCGAGCCGTCGGAATTCGGTTCTGCTGATGACGCGGTGCGGGCTGCGGACTGGGTCCGGGCCGTAGAGCGTGCCGCTCGCTTGAGTCCCCGGAAACCAGCTTGCCTGACGCGCTCCCTGACGCTGTGGTCTCTGCTGCGCGATGAGGCCATATCGAGCCGGGTTTGCGTGGGTGCGCGACAGGTACACTCAGGACTGTTGGCTCACGCTTGGGTGGAGTACGGCGGCCAGGTGCTGAATGACGACCTGGACATCGCGTGTCGATTCCCGCCGTTGGGGTCATGAGCGAACGCAGATCCCTGACCGATCAAGGCTGCGGCCTAGCCGGGGCCGACGGTTCTCGATGACCGTTTTTCCCCGCCTATCGTCTGATCTCCGAGTACCGCGCGTATTCGATCCCGCACGAGCGGGAGGTCTGCAAAACGTCGCGGATAAGTCAAAGCGTAGCAGGGGCATCCAGTGCGGATCAGAGCGGTGGCCGTCTCAAACTGGCGCCGCAGCAGGCCATGATCGCTGGACTCCAAGAGAAAGCTGTTCTTGATCAGCGCGATGACAGCGGCAGAACCCGTCAGGCGCATGACCTCAATGGTCTGCTGGTCCGGCGGCGCCTGGTGCAACAGAAAGAGCCCGCGAATCGCGACTGGTATGGTTGGCGCACGTTGGCCGGATGCGAAATCAAGGATGTGTTTTCCCCCGGCGGGGATATCACCGTGGATGGATTGAGCATCGAACCCCAGGGCGCCGAATGAGTCGGCCCTCAGGCGTGAATGGGTGTAAGCGCCGACCAGGCAGGGAAACGGCTCCTCAAGACGCACCAGGACGCTGTCGTCAGCGATGAGCAGACCAGCGCCGCTCAGTGTGAAGCTTGCGGCAAGGGTGGATTTTCCGCACCCGGCCGGACCGATGAAGGCAATGGCCCCGTAACCCGTCGCCACGGCACTGGCGTGAATCACCAGGGGATCACGCACGCTGATCATGCGCGGCAGCACCTGGTTCAACAGAAAATGCCTGACGGAAAAGGACGGCGCTTCCAGGCACGGCCGACACTCAATTGAGGACGCTGCCGGCCGGACCAGGAAATCAGCCAAGCCCAGCACCCGGATCAGGGTGACATCGCCTGACTGCCCTTGAGTGACGCGATCCGTGTCATCCAGCCAGGACTGAAGCCTAATCTCGGGGATGGTCGCGGGCATCGATCCAGGCGCACCAAACCAGACCTCCAGCCGCTGGTTGGTTAAAGCATTCGGCAGTGCTTCGGTAAGCTCCGGGAGCGTCCGATTACATCGGACGACCGAGTCGAAGATTTCGTAATACAAGAACAGCGAGACGACTGCGACTATCCCGGCCGGGCAGCAAAGGGTATCGTGTCGTCACCGGTGAGTCCGCCGCCCTTGGTGAGATCTCGGAACGCGCCCAGATAGACCAGCCGTGCCGGCTCGTAAGGTAGACGACCGGCTTCGGGGCGCTCGACGCGGAGCGGACCTTGTTCAGACTGGGTTTCAGGTTCGCTGATCATGCAAGATTCCTCTTGGTGACGTTTCAGATACTCCTAAGATTAACACAAGCGCTGTTCGGCAGGCTCCAGTGCGGCTCGCTCAAGCCCCGAAGACCTCGCGATACCAAACTTCGACGGCAAACAGAATCCACAGAGAGTGATGTAAGCGCGGTTGCAAGAGGGTGTCTGGCGCACCTTTAGAGAAGGTTTCGTTCAGGAGTTGGCGATAGCGGTCAGGCGCGATCCAGGGCCGTTCGAGGAGCATGGGTGACTGCAACACCTGCTGCACTTGTTTCATCATGAGCGCGCGCGCCGATACGATCTCGAAGCTGGCCTTGTCCCGGCGCTCCCGCACTGCCGCCGGATAGACGTCCGCCATCGCCCGCCGCAGCAGGTAGCGGTTAACACCAGCGCGACGGCGGATGTGGTCAGGGATTGCGACCGAGAACTCGATCAGCCGCTGGTCGAGGAAGGGGTGTCGCAACTCCAGGCCATAGCTGGCAGCACTGCGTTCAGTCGTCTCGTAGATGTGCGCGAGGATGCCGCTGAGTCCGAATTTCACCATCTGCCACTGGGATGCATCCGGGAACCGCTCGGCGCAGTCGCCGCAGTGAAGCCTGTTTTCCAGTCCGATGTCCTTGATGAATCTTGGCGACAGGAAGGATGTCGTGGGGATGCGGCGGCGTTTGGACTCGATCCACCGTCTGAGTTGACCGGGAGTTACGCCCCATAGGAGGCTGCCGACCAGCAACCGCAGGCCATTCAGGTACCCTGTGTATCCGGCCTCGCATCGCAACTCGCGAATCAGCCCGGTGATCTCCCCTGCCTCCAGCAGGTGGCGGTGAGGCAAGCTACTGCCGCTTTGCCAGTAATCTCCCCCTTCCCCAGTCAGCAGGACACGCACCCCATCGGCGCTCGCACCTTGATACAGCGGGGTCGTTCGCGTGTCCGACGGGTACTCGGGGATGTCACGATAGGCGGCGGCCTGCTGAGCCCAGGGAAACGAGTCAAAATGAGTCCAGGGGAAGCGTCTCGATGACAGGCCCCAACGTTCTGAAACGGCTGTAATGAACGGGGTTTCATCACACTCCTCGCCGGGATAGGTCATCGAATAGGCGTGGAGACGGGCGCCCGGCTCATCGACATCCAGGACCTGTTGAGCCACGCCGGCAACCGCCGATGAGTCCAACCCGCCGCTGAGGGAGACACCAATCGGGCCAATACGGCGCAAACGATCCGACACGGCTTGCCGGAACAACGTTTGGAAGTGTTGCGTGTAATCGTCGGGATCGCGGTAACGAATCCGGTAGTGAGGATCGATATCCCAGTAACGCGTAATCGAAACCTGCGATCGAGTTATGATGAGCAAATGTGCGGGCGGCAGACGACGCACCGCCGTGTAAAGGGTTTCGTCACGACTACAAAAAGCGAACGCCAGGTATTCTCCCAACATCCCTAGATTAGGGGTATTGGGAACGCCTGGCCACGACAGGACCGACCGCACATTGGACCCGAAGACAAAACGATCACGACTGATTGCGTAGTAGAGCGGCCGGATGCCCAACGCGTCCCGCACGCAGATAAGTTGCTGGCAGCGTGGGTCCCAGATGGCCAGCGCGTAATCACCGATCAGCCTAGCCGCGAATGCTGCTCCCAAATGAAGATACGCGCGGAGTACGCGCTGTGCATCCGAATGGTCGATCTTATTGCCGGGTGCCTCGCAGTGGTATCCGGTGAGTCGCTCTGGATCATCCAGTCGCCCGTCCATCACGACGAGAACGCCCGATTGGCGGTCGATTGCCGGCTGAGGAAACTGGGCTTCCTCTGGAGTGGTCGGCCGACTGGCAATACCGACTCCGCATGGACCGTCGACCTGAATCGTCGGGGGATCAAGGCCGCGTGCAACAACGGCCGCGAGTGGCCCTTCTAGTTCCGCCGGGCCGGCACAGCGGCCATCGCGGAAAAAGACTCCCGCCAGTCCGGTCACGGCCGCTTCTCAGGGCGGGGCGCGAACACGAAATGAAACGGCCCGGCACAATCAGAATCCGCGCAGGTTGCCCTGCGGGGGCGACCGGACCCTTGATCAAGAAACCTAGACCGGGGGGCCGTCAGGGGCGGATAAGCGATAATCAAGGCCAAGGCTTGACGCGATGAACGGTACCAACAACTGAAACCCTTGCGCCGCGTTACGGTTCGGTGGGTGACGCTCGCGATGCCAGCCTTAAAGCGGCCAAGCCCAGCAAGATCAAGCCCAGTGTTTCTGGAGTCGCTACGACGCCGAACTGCAGTGTACGGAATTCCAGCCCGCGCGGATCCTGATGCCAGATCTGTACGCCCGCGATGTCGATATCGGTTGACAGGAAATTGAGCGTGCCATTGCTTGCCGTCATATCGAACTCTTGAAGCAAGTTCCCCTGTCGCCCGTAAAAAGCAAAATGAAGCGGGCCGGCATCGACTTGTGACTCATTGATTCCAGCGTCCAGCACCTGAAGGGAGAACGCGTTGAGGTTCTCCAGAAAGAGGATCGAAGTCACACCTTGGTAACTGTTGTCAACCATACCGCCAAACCGGTCCAAAAAACCCGCCCCCGGATCGAATGAGACCACATTTTGGAGCTTCGTTTCATCCACGGCGGGGGATCCCGGCGGCGTCACACCAAACTGACCTAGAAGGGCGGCGAGATCGGTCAGCGCGGTTGGGGTGCCATCGGGTAACTCCCAAGGGGCGAGTGTTTGGGGATCCTTCTCGGTGGTGTAGCGCCAGCCCTGTCCGGCGAACAACGAGGACGCGAAGGCACTATTGCCGATCGGGAGGGGGTCGTTGCTGGGAGGATTTGGATAGAAGTTCGGTGTAAAGGGCGTGATCGCCAAAGGCGGCGCGGTGGGGTTCAGCACAATGACAGCAGACGCCGGCAGCGCGAAGGCAGCCAGGATTAGTAGTACTACGAACTTTTTCAACGTACGCATTTCTTGATATCCAAACAATGCCGACGGTCGAACGAGCCTCACCGAGGCGTCCCCCAGGTTATAAGCAAAAATCGAGCCCTATCTATATCTTCTCATACTCTATTGTTTTATAATAAAATTTTCAAAAGCATCGGACGCTGCCTTGATGGATGTGTAAAAAAAACTGACGGTTGGACTCATGGGCTAGCCGTGTCAAAGGATCGGCGTGCCGACACGCATCGCGATGGGTTGTCTCAATCGATTCGATCCGCACAATCCATTGTGAAAGTCGATGCATCTCGCGCACTCTGTCAAGGCTCGAACCTCGGGCAGTGAACACCCGGCAGCGATGAGGAGACCGCAACCATGTCCGCCCAGATCCCCCGCGAAGGCAGTCTTGAGGCTCCGACACGGCAGCCCCTCGACTGGCAGCATCCCATGTTCTACGATCCTTCGCCTTTATTCGGGGAACTGGAGCGCGTGTTCGATATTTGCCACGGCTGTCGACGCTGCGTGAGTCTCTGTCAGTCATTTCCTACACTCTTCGATCTGGTCGACTCCTCGGCGTCGCTGGAGGTCGACGGAGTCGCCAAGCAGGATTACTGGAAGGTGGTGGACCACTGCTATCTCTGCGATCTCTGCTATATGACCAAGTGTCCGTACGTGCCGCCGCACGCGTGGAACCTGGATTTCCCTCACTTGATGTTACGAGCCAAGGCCTTCAAGTTCAAACACGGTAACGTGAAATTCCGCGACCGTGTGCTGACCGGTACGGACCGCGTGGGGACGCTCGCCGGCATTCCGGTGATCAGCGGGATGGTGAATGCCGCCAACAGGAACCAACTGGCCCGCAAGGCGCTGGAGGCGGTACTGGAGGTCCACCAAGATGCGCGGGTGCCGGAGTACCATAGCGAGACGCTACGGAAAGCGGAACGGTCGCGGATCGGGCGCGACGCGGCGGGCGAACCGGTGGGCGCGACCACCGGCAAGGTGGCGCTGTTCGTGACCTGTTACGGCAACTATAACGAGCCCGAGGTAAACGAGGATCTGATCGCGGTCTTCGAGCACAACGGCATCCCGGTCACCTTGGCGCGGCAGGAGCGCTGTTGCGGCATGCCCAAGTTGGAATTGGGTGATCTGGAAGCGGTCAAGGCCGCCAAGGAGTTCAACATCCCGGTGCTCAAAGGGCTGGCGGATGCGGGTTGGGACATCGTGGCGATGGTGCCATCCTGTGTGCTCCTGTTCAAACAGGAACTCCCGCTGATGTTCCCGGACGACCCGGATGTCCAGGCGGTCAAGGAGGCCATGTATGACCCCTTCGAGTATCTGATGCTCCGGCATAAGCACGGCAAGCTGAATCTGGATTTCACGCACCCCTTGGGGAGCGTGGTCTATCAGGCGTCCTGCCATCAACGGGTGCAGAACATCGGACAGAAAACCCGCGAAGTGCTCGCCCTGGTACCGGAGACGACCGTGGAGATCATCGAGCGCTGTTCCGGGCACGACGGGACCTATGCAGTGAAGAAGGAGAGCTACGCGGCCGCGATGAAGATCGTGAAACCCGTGGCGAACCGCGTGGACAAGGCGGCTCCCGATCATTTCGGCAGCGACTGCCCGATGGCTGGCGCACACATCGCCCATGCGCTCGGCCGCGACGGGCAGCAGCAGCATCCGCTGCGCCTGCTGCGCCTGGCCTACGGTATCTGAAATCAGCGGCGGTCAGCCGGCCGCGCCTGCGCCGGGCCGGGACCGCCGTCACCGCAATCGGAGACGCACATGCCGCTTCAGCGCGACGACCTCTACAGCCTCGAACACTACGCCCGCATCCGTCCGGACTTCCGCACCCGGGTGATGGCCCATAAGAAGCATCGTCAAGTGGCGATCGGCGCCCACGCGACCTTGTATTTCGAAGATCGGCTGACCGTCCAGTACCAGATCCAGGAGATGTTGCGAGCCGAGCGCATCTTTGAGGCCGCCGGCATCCAGGACGAGTTGGACGCCTACAACCCGCTGATTCCGGACGGGAGCAACTGGAAGGCGACCTTCATGATCGAGTATGAGGACGCGAGCGAGCGACACACGGCGCTGGCCCGTCTGCGCGGAATCGAGAATCGGGTCTGGGTCAAGGTGAACGGCGGCGAACGCGTCCACGGCATTGCCGATGAGGACTTGGAGCGGGACGACGCGACCAAGACCTCCGCTGTCCATTTCCTGCGTTTCGAACTCACGGCGCCGATGGCGGCGGCCATGAAGGCCGGAGCGGAACTGGCCCTCGGGATCGACCATCCGGATTACAGCTTCCAAGTTCAGGCGGTTGCGGCCGTGCGGCAGGCGTTGGCCGCGGATTTGGCCTGACTGCGGGGTCAGCCGCCGACTTCCGCGGTGTTGCCCAGCAACGCAGCACCAACGTCCGGTACCGCCAAAAGGCCCTTTCGTCGCTTCGTGCCTTCCATTTTTCCGTAATTGTATTAGTATTAGCTAAAATACCTTCACACGGAGATGTAACGTGACGACTTGTACGACGATGCGGTCGGCCGTGATGCTGTCCGCCGGCCTGTTTCTGGCGGGTTCTCTGATGCTCGCCTTCGCCGAGTTCACCGGGTGGGCCGTGCCCGCCAGCCAACTCGCGCTGCTGCTGGTGCTGGGGGCGGCCGTCACCCTGGTGGTTGCCGTGCTGATCGCACTCTGGCCGGGCAACGCCCGACGCCTGACCGAGTGTCTGCATTAAACCGCGCCTCCACCGATCAGTCGTCCGCCATCATCCGGCCGGCCATGCCGGGAGCCAGACCAAACTCCTCCTCGATCATGCGATTCCAGGCGTCACGCTTGAAGGTGGCTTGGTCGGGGACCGGTCGGTGAACCAGGTTGTAGTGGCAGTCGATGCAGGTCTTGCCCGCAGTCTCTTCCCGATGGATCGCCGCGGTATCGGCGCGTTTGCCTTGGATTGCCTCCATGGTATGACAGCGCTTGCAGGTGGCCGAGTCACGGTCGCGGAACCAGGCGCGCGCGGCGAAGGCAGCCTCCGGTAACAGCAGGGCGTTGA
>Ga0247840_10008308_pt1 | contig 13969 bp, 20 predicted proteins | sample LaCruzMarch2015__FD_192404 | JGI IMG/M metagenome (GOLD analysis project Ga0247840, IMG submission 192404) | Freshwater microbial communities from meromictic Lake La Cruz, Castile-La Mancha, Spain - LaCruzMarch2015_17m | ecosystem: Environmental > Aquatic > Freshwater > Lake | place: Spain...
AGCATTACCGTCAGCCGGCTCCATTTTCACCCACTCAAGAAACAAACACCGCAACACCAGAAATGTCTTTTCTGTTGACTTTTTATAACACCTATGATAGAGTTCTATCATGAGGATTTATAGAATCAAAAACAAAGACGGTCAGTATATCACTCGGTCGGGTTACGAGGATGTTAACATTAAACGAGCAAGAATTTGGACTCGCCTCGGTGATGTCAAACAAACACTATCTCGCATGAAGGATTCTCACTGGAACGGTAGAAAGTTGAACGATTGGTATGTAGAAGAATCCGAAACCAGTGAGACCCTCGTATCGATTAAGCCGGGCACCGAAGTTATAGCCGATTCCGAGAGGCGAAAAGCTGAACGAGAAGCCGCACGTCAAAGGTCACGGGACGAGCAGGAAAAAGAGAGAAGGCGGCAGAAATTCATGGAGTTACAGAGGGAGTTTGGAAACAATCCATAATTAAAATAACGTTTTTATTTGACTTCTTTGATGCGTTGGTTCATATTTATATGTAGTTCTTTGAAGATAGATTGATTGGTGGAGTGACAAAATATTAGCCGGTATTCATCGAAACCCGGCTTTGTCGCGGAACAAGTAAGGTGTTAAGTTCACCCGAAACAAGCGACTATGGGACACACAAGACTGTGTTAGTTTCTGCCGGCTTAACTAAATGAAGCCGGACACTCCACCAATCAATCTTTTTCATGTTCATTGATAACCACTTTATAGGGCGCGAACAGATTCGACTGGTTCGTATGAATATAAAGCCACAAGTAGAGGATGATAGTTGGCCTCTTTAAATTTCTATCACTCATTAAATGCTAAAACATCTAATGTAAGAGGATTCGCAGCTCGCGGAAACCGTGCGGGAAACCGTTACGCTTCTGCAAAGCGCAGCCTCGCTCTCGCAGCTTAATTGCTGTGACATGATTGGATCAAGATTTCGGTGGTAAATCCAATCGTGTAAATACTACCGATGCTAGTGTGAAATGTCACGATAACACTTCAAGATTAGTGAATAGAATCATGTTAGAGTGGAATGTGTTCGAACATGACTGACCCAAAATCACATTTCTAAACTTGTAGACGCTTGTATGAATACAGATCAGGACGCGAGATGCGATGCTCGCCGTGTCCACCACTTTAAGACCCACATCCTTTTACTGGTGTGGGTTTTATTTTTTATAAATATTGCATTAGCAAGTGTTTTGCGGGTCCACCAAGATATATATTTACATGAAAACGATTAAACTAAAATGTCATAATTGTAAAAAGGAATTTGAACAAGAACTAAAACACCATGTTCGAAGAAAAAAAATTGGACAACGTAATTTCTATTGTTCATATAAATGTTGTGGAAAAAAAGTTGGTGGTCTAAATAGATGCAAACAAACAGAAAAAACTTGTTCTTATTGCAAAAAGAAATTTTTAAGTTCCGTAGGTGTAAAAGGAAAAAAATGTTGCTCAATAAAATGTGCCCGAACTTTTGCTTCTACATTTACACTACATACAGCTGAATCGAGGGAGAGAATGTCAAAGACAATGATTCAAAAATGGAAAAATGATTCGTCGTATGCAAACAAATGTTTAACGAATCTAAAAAATGTCGGAAAGAGAAGATTCACATCTAAAGGGGAGGAAGAAATTAGAAATTATATTATGCGAAATCACAAAAATGATGAATGGACATTTGGTGGCCATATTCATCACAATGGGGTCAGATTAGTTAGAGATTTATATTCCGATAAAATAAAAGTTTGTGTTGAGTATGATGGTGTATGGCATTTCAAGGATATTCACGGACAGTTGGCAGAAAAACAAATCAAAGATAAGATGTTATTGGATTGGTGCAAAGTTAATGGTTATAGATTGATACGAATTGATGAGTCCGTATTCAAAACCAATAAAAAACAATATATGCATAAAATAGAAGATTGGATTTATAATACGGACGAATCTAAGAAATTAATTGGAAATAGATACAGTTACATCTTATAAAAACTCATGAAGAAATTTATGAGTTTTTTGCTTTTAATGTTGACGGATGGAAAGAAATAATGTATATTCCTCATTAACGATACGAACAGCAAATAATTCTTTCAAAATAGAAAAAAAGGTATCGTGACCCAATTTAAAGATACGCAACAGCAATCAAAAAAACATGATCGCCCGAAAGGGATAGAGTTATAAGATTCTCGATAAAAAATCCGTGTATCTTGACCCCTTCACAAAACAAAAAACCGAGGAAAATCCCATGAACAAGCTAGTCCAAGCAATCCAGTCGTCTCCGTCAACTACCCTAACTGAAAACTCAGCAGTTACGTTTACTAGTACCACATCGAAGGTGCTAGACCTATTTTCGCGTGGTGCGGCTCTCCGCACTCGCACAGATGCAGAAGTCGTTTCTCTGTTTTCTGACGCATATTACGAGAACAAGCTATTGGCCTTGAAGTGTCTTTTCTATATCAGAGATGTACGTGGTGGTCAGGGAGAGAGAAAGACATTCAGGACATGCTTGAAGTGGTTGTCAACAGTTGATTTCCCAGCAGTTCTAGCGAACATCGACAATATCGCAAACTATGGTCGTTACGACGATATTCTTTGCCTATTGGATACGCACGAAGTGGAGATTGCAGAATATCTCCGTAAGACTTTGGCAGCCGATGTTCTATTGGCTATGTCGGGCAAGTCCACCAGTCTCTTGGCGAAGTGGATGCCTTCGGTGAACACTTCCTCGGCAGAGACACGCATGCAGGCGAAGAAGTTGGTCAGGCTATTCGGTTGCTCGGACAAGGAATACCGAAAGACACTCTCCCAGCTTCGTGCCGCAATCAACATCGTGGAATCCAAGATGTGCGCAAAGGACTGGGACTCGATTGAGTTCTCCAAGGTTCCTTCCCGCGCCTCGATGATTTACAAGAAGGCTTTTCGTCGCCACGGCGAGAGCCGATATGATGCTTGGCTACAGGCAGTTGAGAAGGGCGAGGCCAAGATTAACGCATCGACTCTATTCCCATACGACCTCGTAAGGGAAGCGATGAAGTATTACGGTGGTTGGAAGGTGGAAGCAGATGTGCAGTCTGCAATCAAAACCATCGATTTACAGTGGAAGAATCTTCCAAACTACCTTGAGAAGAATCCGCACAACGGATTGGTAGTCGCAGACGTATCAGGCTCGATGAGTGGACTCCCAATTCAGGTCTCTATTTCTCTCGCAATTTACTTTGCTGAGAGGAACATTGGAACATTCAAGGACTGTTTCATCACTTTCTCTGGAAACCCAACCCTACAGAAGATCGAGGGTTCGAATATCGTTGAGAAGGTCGAGAATCTAAATAGTGCGGAATGGGAAATGAACACCAACCTACAGGCTGTGTTCGACCTCATTCTTAGGGCTGCAAAGAAGGACAAGGTTCCAGCCAAGGATATGCCAGAAACAATTTTTATAATTTCGGACATGGAGTTCGATTCTGCTTGTGGGGGTACACAAACCAATTTCGAAGCAATCGAAAAGAAGTATGCTGAAAGTGGTTATAAAATTCCTACAATTTGCTTTTGGAACGTAGATTCTCGCAATGACCAATCTCCTGTAACAAAGAATCAACAGGGGGTCACTTTGGTATCTGGTTGTTCTCCATCGATTTTTAAGTCAGTAATGAGTGGAGAAACAATCACACCATATGATTTCATGTTAGAGGTATTGAATTCGAATAGATATAATAAAGTTGTGGTGTAATTATATTGGTGGTTTTGGTATATCAGTCACTATGTATATTCGATATGGAATATACAAGAGAGTGTCCTATTTGTTTTTGCGGAATTGAATACCCAAACGCAAGCTCGTTTAATCGTGCAGTAAAACAAAACAGGTCGTGTAAAAAATGTAGTTATACGAAGTCGGCCAATTCTCAAAGAAAACACACACTCTTTGAAAGAAATTGTCCGAAGTGCGATAAACAATTAAAATACAGTGGATATCATTCTTGGTGGTCGGCCACCAAACACAATCGAGTTTGTGTATCTTGTTCTAAAATAGGAAAGAAGATGCCAGATGGATTTTCAAAGAAGTTATCTAAGTTAATGTCAGGTCGAGGAAATCCGATGTATGGTCGAAATCATACCGAAAAAACAAAGGGACTCATTTCAGTAAAAAATAAAGGAAACAAATCAAAAACAGGACAAATAATATCCGATGTTTCTAAACTAAAAATGAGACAAGCAGTAATTAAGAGAATTGAAAAATATGGAACTAAATCTAGAAATTTTAATCCAATTGCTTGTAAATTTATAGAAGAGTATGGAAAACAGAACGGGTACAATTTTCAACATGCACTTAATGGAGGCGAATTCTCTGTGTTAGGATATTTCGTAGATGGATATGATAAAGGAAAGAATGTAGTATTTGAATATGATGAGCCAATTCATAATCGCCCATCAACAAGAAAAAATGATATCCTTCGCATGAATGAAATCAAAAATCACCTCAAATGTATATTCATTCGATATAATGAAAAAACGAAGGAATTGAAAGAGTTTTAATGTATATGAATCATATTTATATACATGCTAAAGAGAACCGTTCACCTTAAATTGCCTAGCGGTACAGACCTTCCTGAGAAGGATTCCGCCGCGTACAGACTGTTCTTGGGTTGGTTGGTGAAGAAAATCGGCATAAAATCCGATTCTATCTCCGTTTCCTTGGTCAATAAGAGTGCTGAAAAAGGTTGTCTGTCGCATCACGAATTCTCGGAGAATTCAAAAACCATCGCTGTAAGATATGAAGGTCGAGCCATGATTGATATTTTCAGAAATCTTGCCAAGGAATTTCAGCACATAAATCAATACGAAAAAGATGGAGAATGGCAGGGAATAGTTTGGGCAAAGGAAGGCGAAGCCGCAGCTATTTCGGGACAACTCATCAAGAAATTTATGGTTGACCATCCAGAGTGCAAGTGGATATACAAATACTAACATGAACGTCGAACTTCTATATCCAGACAAAGATTTGGAGATATCCGATGAGGATGGAAACATCTTTAAGGATTTCATAACCTACTGCGTCAAGAAACTCCAAATCAAATCTGATGTTAAAATCAAGCTTCTCGAAAAGAATCACACCAAGGAGGGAATCTCCACGGGTGGGTACGACACAGAAACCAAGACGATTTATAGCCGACTTGGTGGAAGATGTATGCTAGATGCGATGAGAACGATTTCGCATGAGCTAGTTCACCTGACACAGGATGACCACGGGCAGATTCCTGACCCAGACAAGGTTCCAAATATCGGTGGAAAAATTGAGGATGAGGCAAACATCGCCTCGGAGAAATTGGTTTATTTTTTTGTCAAGAATAAAGGGTTAGAGTCGTTGTATAATCGTTGACTTTTTATAGTCAATGTGGTATGATAGACTATCATATGAGAACTATTGTTATTGCAGATTTGCACAATCGAGTCGATTGGATTGAAGCGTTTCTAAAGAAACAGATTTACGATTTCGTCATTTTTCTCGGAGATTATTTTGACGAAAAGGGAGACCATCGCGCCCATGCAGAAAATACTGCCCGCTGGCTAAAACACTCTCTTTCGTTCAAGAACCGAATTCATCTTCGTGGCAATCACGATATGGCATATGAGTTTCCACGAAACAAATTTGTGGATTGCCCAGGAAATAACTGGGACAAAAGCCAAGTCATCAATTCGATTCTCAAAAAGGAGGATTGGAGAAAGCTGGAATTTGTTACATTTCATCAGGGATGGACATTGAGCCATGCTGGACTTCACCCCAAGGTGTTTTCCCATCCCATTCACGGTATGACCGATGAGTGGATCAAAAAGTGCTGCAAGACCGCAATGATTTGTTGTGAGATGGGGGATTACTCCCCATTTCTTGAACAGGGGTCTCGTATGGGTTCTGCATTTATGGGTGGATGCACTTGGTTGGATTGGTATGATTTTGTTCCTGTTAAGGGAAGGAATCAGATTTTCGGCCACTCTGCATTTATCGAACCTAAATCCAATCACAAGAGAAACAGCAAGAATTGGAACCTCGACACATTCAGCTATTATTATGGAGTCATAGAGAATGGTAAATTCAGCTACCACGATTCCCCCGTTGTAAGAACGGTGGGGTATGGTGTTGGAGTATAATTTTATTCCAAAAAGTAGTTGATTTTTATATCCCCTTCTCTATAATTATGAGTATATGGAATCAGTTATACACAAAGCAATCGTGTTGAGCCTCAACGGTCTCTGGCAGCCAATCGGCTTCAAGACTGTCAAGCAGGCTGTTAAGGACATGTGTGGAGGTGAAAAGGGCACAGAGCCACCGGCTCTTGCACTTGACATTGGATACAATCTCGACGCAGAGGGAAACCCTGACTTCGAAAATCCATCACACATGAACCCTGTTGGTTGGGCAGAATGGGTCAAACTCCCAGTTCGTCCATTTGACTTGACAATCTCATCGGTTAAGTTCACTTGCCGTGCGCCTACCGTTTTGGTTGCTCAGAACTTCAAGAAGATGCCAATTAAGAAGTTTCGTCCTACCAAGGAAGCTATTCGAATTCGTGACGGTGATATTTGCCAGTACACTGGTGAAAAAATCCCTAAGAATCAGGGAAACATCGACCACGTTGTTCCTGTAGCAAAGGGTGGTAGAGACACCTTCGAAAACATGGTATGGTGCAAGAAGAAGTTGAATTCCGACAAGGGGGACAAGCTCAACCACGAAGTCGGATACAAGCTGATTCGCAAGCCAAGGGCTCCGCAGCCAATGCCTGTTTCGGCAACCATTGGAATCGCTCGACACTTTGATTGGAAGCACTTCCTTGTGAAGAACTGGAAGAGTGAGCCAACACTTCAAGCGTAATTCCAAATGAAAAGCTTGGTTATAAGGGTTGTCAGGTTTGTCTTCGGACAACTTGTGGGGAAACCAGCACCGATAGAGGCGACTTGTTATACCGAGTTGGAACAATACAAACAAGAAATTTGGCCCAGTAAGTTTCCTGCCTTACCACAGGTAGGGGATAAGATTGTGTCAAGAACAGGGAAAGCCCTCGTTGTTCGTAGCCGTGAATTTACGGATATGAATGATCGAGGGTTTTCTCATGCGGATAAGACTTCCATCACAAAGATTCGACTTGAATTATCACATTAACGGTGGTATTATATTTCCATGAAAGTTATTATAGCTGGTTCCAGAGACATTCACGATTATGAGATTGTCAAAGAGGCTGTAAAGGCATCGGGTTTTCACATCACCGAAGTTGTGTCGGGTCATGCTCGGGGAGTAGACCAAAATGGGGAGTGTTGGGCATTTGACAACGATGTTCCATTCAAAATATTTGAAGCGAACTGGCAAGAATATGGTCGTTCTGCTGGGCCGAAACGAAACATGGATATGGCAAATTATGTCGGAACAAATGGTGGCCTTATTGCCGTGTGGGATGGACTCAGCCGAGGAACCAAACACATGATTGAATATGCAAACTCCAAGGGTCTTCAAGTTTTTGTATATAATGTCAAGAAAAAACGAGTATGATTTTTGAGATTGTAATAAGCGCAGGTTTAATTTTGTTATGGGTGGGGCTGATTGCTTTATTTTTATATGTCAGGTCGTTGCGAGTCATTTTAGCAGAAGTGTCTCAGCAGTGTGATAAGGAAATTTTGGGTCTCAAAGAAAAGAGCGAGACGATGATTCATGGATTGAATAATACAATTAAGACGATGAAGGTTCTTTCCAACAAGGTCACGTTGGAATTCAAAAATCTTCACAGAGATTTGACTCGTTCCGAACAAGCCAATCGGAGGAAGGCTCTTATGATTCCGAAGAGTGTTGAGATTCCAGAAAGACTTCCTACGAAGTTGGTTGCTCCAGTAAAGCCTGTTCAACCCACAACTCCTACAATTCAACCAAAACCATAATCATGCAAAACGGAAAGGGAGATTCTCCTAGAAATAATTCATCGAAACGGTTTAGGGACAATTACGATTCAATCGACTGGGGAACCAACCACCTGCTTAAAAAATTGATTGAGGCAAGAGATGAAGTGTTAAAATCATTTCCTGAGTTATCGATTCCACCTGCAAAAGAAGAACTTGATAGACAGAAGAAGGTTTTTCCCCCCGAGTTCTTCAAAGAACAGACTTGACTTTTTATAGTATTTGTCTATACTATAGAAAATGAAAGTTGAAAGACAAAAATATTGGGTCAAGCGGATTGTCGCCAATGGATGGGACAAGATGGGTGCTTCCGGTCTCGATCCATATCTCAAGAAATATGGAAAGAAATATGGAAAGAACATCGGAAAGGATAAACTTTTAGCTATCGCACGATTGGTTCGAAATGAAGGTGCAACCGCATTGGCTGACGCATTTGAGGCCAAGGCAAAAACAGGGATTGGATTGCCTCCCGCGAAGAAAACTCCAAAAATCAACCTTCCCCCATCCCTCATTCGTCCCAGAAGCAAATCTGATGTTGGGGAACTGTTCGGGAAGGTTTGGCAACCATCCTTGGATTCTTTTGGAAATAAACCCGCAATCGCATCATCTTATTTTGTGACGGATTCCAAATTGAAACAACTCATCAAAAACAAAATATTTCCAAAAGATGATAAGAAGGGTAGTGGATATGGAAAGCCCTTACTGCCTAGTCACAATTACAACAAATTTATCCGAGCAACAGATTTCGAGGAAAAGGATGATATTTGGGTCTGTTGGATTGAAGGTGTCGAATACAAAATTCTAAAGAACAAATGATTATTTTTTGATAATGTCGATTAAAAGATAATGTCATTACTATTTATATGAAAAAGGAATCATATGAGAAAAAGAATTTTAACATCAGAAATCGAATCAAATATCATAAATGGATTTAAGATGGGGTTGGATTACTCAAAATTATCAGAAATAAATAAAATTTCAGAGGGAACAGTATATAGATTTCTCAAATCAAAATCATTAAAATCGAAAGATAGGAAAAAACCGCATAAATGCAACTTCGATGATTCTGAAATTGGAAAAAAATATAACTGGCTTACAATCTTTGATAAAGAATATAGTTCTATGTTTAAAACTTGGGTAGCTAAATGTAAATGTGATTGCGGAATGGAAACTACATCTACAATTAGAAATTTAAAAAGTGGAGCAAAGAAAACATGCGGACAAGCACAATGCAGATATCATCATGATTTATCCGTAAAAAATGGAAGAACAACGACCACCGGCCATAAAGAAATTTCCGGAAGTAGATGGGCTTCATGGAGAATTGGTGCAGAGAAAAGAAAATTGGATTTTAAAGTGAGCGTACAATATGCTTGGAAGTTATTCTTAAAACAGGATAAAAAATGCGCATTAAGTGGTCTTCCGATAACTTTCGAAAAAGGAAACCAATCAGCTTCATTAGATAGAATAGATTCTTCGAAAGGATATACACCAAGTAACATTCAGTGGGTACATAAAAATATCAATAGGATGAAATGGGATATGGATGAAACCGACTTCATAAAGTGTTGTAATGTAGTATCGAATTATAATAAGTAATTTTATTTATGCAATTACTTTCAAGACAAGAATTCAGAGAATCGGTTTTCGAAAGAGACGGATATAAATGTGTGATATGCAAAAAAGAAGCAAAAGATGCACATCATATAATAGAAAGAAGACTTTTCGAAAACGAAGGTTATTTTTTGGATAACGGTGCTTCTTTGTGCGAGCAGTGTCACCTTCGTGCTGAATCTACCGAATTGTCCTGTGAGGAGATTAGGGAGAAAGCTGGGATTAGAAAAATCATTCTGCCTCCAACCCTCTACACATCGGAAACCTATGACAAGTGGGGAAATCCGATTCTTCCGAGTAAAATGCGGTATCGCGGAGAATTGTTTTACGACGAATCGGTTCAGAAAATTTTGAAGCAGGGTGATATGTTGGGTGTATTCACCGAATACGTCAAATATCCCAAGACGAATCATTTTCCTTGGTCTCCGGGAACATCGAGTGATGATCGAATCATGGTTATCGAGGATGTGAGAAAGAATTTCGAGGGGAAGGAAATTGTGGTCACTGAGAAATTGGATGGCGAGAATTCCACTTTGTATCCTGACCATTACCATGCTCGTTCCATCGATGGAAGAGACCATCCCTCTAGGAGTTGGGTGAAAAATCTTCATGCACAGATTCGATTTAACATTCCTGAGGGGTGGAGGGTTTGTGGAGAGAACGTTTATGCGGAACATAGCATTCACTATAATGATTTGCCTAGTTTCTTTTTCGTATTCGGTATCTACACCGACAAGAATGTTTGTTTGAGTTGGGATGATATGACCGAGTGGTGCAAATTACTTGGGTTGGAGACTGTTCCTGTTCTCTATCGTGGAATCTTCGATGAGGATAAAGTTAAACAATGTTTTACGGGCAAGTCCGTTTTTGGTGATTCGAAACAAGAGGGTTATGTCGCAAGACTTACCTCTGCAATCCCATTCTGTCAATTTAGAAACTCCTTTGCCAAATTGGTGAGGAAAAATCACGTTACAACGGCTCACAACTGGATGAATCAGGCTGTGAAACCAAACGAATTGAAGAAATGAAAACTACTCCTGAATTACCAGAGTATAGATTCACTGTTACAAATAGTGGCGGCCATAATATGATTACTCACCCTTGGTATCACCGAGGCTATAAAGATACAACAGAAGATGAATCATATTTGGTTCTAAAAGTCGGGTGGAAGGTCTTGGGATGGAGGGAAAGACTTCCTGACCACCTGATGAAGGATATGGGATTTTCTGATGTGATGTTTGAATCGCCGGATGGGCATGAATATTGGTTTCATGTTTATATCCCCGATTACGATACCATTGAGAAAGAAAAATACATTCCACATCAACGAGAAGAAAAAATATGAAAAAACAAATCGGATACATTCCAGAAGAAATCGTCTACATCTCAGGGAAAAATACAAAACTTGAGGATATTTGGGACGATATCGAGTCGAAGAAACGTTCTGATAGGGAGGTCACACCCGCTTTCGTTTCGGACGCAAACAATCCGAAGACAATCGCTACGGGAGTAACGTGGGCCGAGGGTGGAACTTATCCGAGAAAAGTGGCCAATCCAAAGAAGGAAACTTTCAAGAATGTTCCAACCGAAGGGTTTATGATTGTGGGTCTTGAGCGCCGAAGTGAAGGTGGTCGTGCCTACAAGGTCGTGACCCCAACGGGATACTATGTGGATTTGAGGGAGGATGTTCTTTTGGATACGATGTTGGAAGTCGGAATAGGAAAGGGTGGAATGCTCAACGGTTCGTTTGTCTGGGCCAAGTTTGGTTCGCAGATGAAACTCATTGGGTTGGTTCAGAACTCTATACCGAGTTGATGTTGAACACCGAGGATAGAAAACTTCCGAAAATTCGAATTGAGGATTTGGAAATCGGCGGAGTTTATGGAGGAAAGGGGACTCAACTTTCTGTTTATCTCGGCAGAGTGGATACAACGATTCTAGAATACAAGAGGCTGGATAGGGATTATTGGGGTTCGTATTCTGTTAGGAAAAAGGAGGTCAAAAACGGAATGTTGTGGTTTGAACCATACAACTTCGAAGATGATTCGAAGATTCAGTCTTCATTCAATTCGGCTTTGAGTGAGGGCACAACTTATCGATTCAAGATTACGACAAGCCATTCGGTGATTAAGAAAATCAAGAAAATTAATGTCCCTCAAGATTTCATGGAACAGTTCGTGCCAAAGACGGTTCAATATGCCAAATCGGCCGGCGCCCAATATTCAAATAACAACCCAGCGTATGTCGCAAATACATATTGCGGTTGTTCTCCAGTCATCCTGATGAGGCCTGTGGGTCAACCCTGTGTGGTTCCAGATGAGTTGAAAGACATCATGGCGAAGGCATTTTGAATTAATATATTGGTCTTTAATTGTTCCACTTACTATATATTAATATAGGAGCAAGTGGACTATGAAGGATATATTAAACAAAAAATTTGGATTGTTAACCGTGATAGAATACTATGAGCCGTCAAAGACTTGTAGAGGAAGACATTATTGGAGATGTAAGTGTGATTGCGGAAACATATCTGTTGTTAGGGATTCACATTTAATTTATGGATCTACAAAATCATGCGGATGTTTACACAAACGAAGGGGGAAAGACTCTCCGTTTTTCAAGGGATATGGCGATATTCCTCTTAATTATTATACAACCGTGAAACGATCTGCTTTAGGTGGAGGAATATCAAACAGAAAGAAAAAAATATTTGATGTGTCTATAGAATATCTGTGGAAATTGTTTAAAAAACAAAATGGTAAATGCGCTCTTTCTGATATGAATTTATCATTTGGCGGAACTACAAAAGAAAACAAAAGAAAAGAAACAAACAAATTTACAGCATCTCTGGACAGGATTGATTCGGGTGTGGGATACATCAAAGGTAATGTGCAGTGGGTTCATAAAAAAATTAATATAATGAAAAATGAATTTACACAAGAAGAATTCATAAATTTGTGTAAAAATGTAGCAGTAAATAATCCTTGAGTTTTTATAATTTTCGTGGTATCATATCCTAATGAGAATAGATTTGGCTTCAATAGACCGAGAGAACTTTATTGTTTCTCCATATACCGTTGCTGGGGAGGTTGTACATCTAGTAATTCCACAACATATTGGTGTTAAGTGGAACAATGAAAATCTTCATTTTAGATCATCTGTGTGGAACACAAATGGAGAATTGGTATCAGCTTCGTATCCAAAGTTTTTTAACAATGGTGAATCTCCAGACCTCTATCCAAATGCGGAGTCGTTTTCTGATTGGGTAACTCCAGAGAAGATCGACGGTTCGACTTTGATTGTCTCAAAGTATAAGGGCGAACTCATTGTTCGCACTCGCGGAACCCTCGACGCAACCCGTCTCGACAAGAACGGGCATGAAATTGCTTTGCTTAAGGTGAAGTATCCAAAGTTCTTTGACCTCGGAAATGAGGACACTGTGGACTATTCCCTTATCGCTGAGTGGGTATCAAACGCCAATCAGATTGTTATCCGTTATGGAGAGCCAGACCTCTTCTTGATTGGAAAGATTTACCACGAAGACTACCGCATGGAAACTCAGGCGGGATTGGACGAGCTTGCAAAGTCGCTTGGAATGAAGCGTCCAGTCATGTATTCTTTCTCTTCACTCGCTGAAATGGCTTCGGCCGTCAAGGCATTTGAAGGCAAGGAAGGTGTCTGCTTGTATTTCAACGGTGGACAGAACATCGTGAAGCTCAAGGGAGACTGGTATTTGGTTCGTCACCGAATGAAGTCGGAACTTTCTTCGGTGGACAAGGTATTGGACTTGTATCTTGAAAGGGGACAGCCAACTTTTCAGGAATTCTACGACTACGTTCTCGGACTGTTCGATTTCGAGTTGGCAGAACACGCACGTCCAAACATGGAAGTTGTTTGTGCCGCTAAGGTCAAGGTTGATGAAATCTTGGCAAAGACCAAGGCGTTTGCAGAACCATTGATGTCGGTTTCTCGAAAGGAAGCCGCTCTCGCAATCATTGCGGAATTCAAGGGATATGCGAAGCTTTGCTTCATGGTTCTCGATGGACGTTCCATGTCTGTAATGGACACCAAGAAGCTGTACGAACAGGTAATGGCTTAAAATTATGAAAACAAAACGACTGAAATTAACCACATGTCCGGAATTCGATGCTCTCGAAAAGAGGATTCAAAATTCCACGATGGGCAATCGGTTTCTAGGATGCTCTTACGTTGCTATCATTGGAGGGCCAGCGGTAGTAATCGAGGCCATCGTTAGGAAAGCAGAACGCACTTCGGGCATTCCTATGGACTGGCACTATCTCGGAGGCCGAGGAGGGGTTTGTGCTTTGGGCGATAGGAAAATCGCACGAGAAGCACTATGGCTAGCGATGCCGCGGAGCGATTTAGCAACGGAGGATTGGAACC
>Ga0247840_10008310_pt1 | contig 13968 bp, 10 predicted proteins | sample LaCruzMarch2015__FD_192404 | JGI IMG/M metagenome (GOLD analysis project Ga0247840, IMG submission 192404) | Freshwater microbial communities from meromictic Lake La Cruz, Castile-La Mancha, Spain - LaCruzMarch2015_17m | ecosystem: Environmental > Aquatic > Freshwater > Lake | place: Spain...
CGACCTCGCCGCGGCCCTGGACCAAGTGGATTGTTCTGCTGTTGATATCTGTCTGCCGACCGACCTGCACCGGGAGGCCGCCCTGCTGGCTCTTGGCGCCGGAAAACACGTCTTTTGTGAAAAGCCCATCGCGCTGACCAGGGAGGATGCGGCTGCCATGACCGCTGCCGCGCGGCTGGCGGGGCGGCAGCTGATGGTGGGGCACTGCATCCGCTTCTGGCCCGAATACCTCGAGCTGAAGCGGGCTGTGGGCTCCGGGGAGCACGGGCGTTTGGTTTCCCTGTCCCTGGGGCGCCGTACGGGCCGTCCCGGCTACAGCATTGGAAACTGGGTCAACAGGCCCGAGCGCTGCCTGGGGGCGGCGCTCGATCTTCACATCCACGACACGGATTTTCTCCTGCACCTTCTCGGCTGCCCGGAGTCGGTCGTCTCGCAGGGGCTTCGTGATGAAACCGGCTGGAGCAGCATCTCCACCCAATATATTTATGGGCAGCGCATCGTGACGGCGGAGGGCGCGTGGAACTACCCGGAAAAATGGGGCTTCCAAATGCGGTTTCACGCGGTTTTCGAGCGCGGCGTTCTCGAATTCGATTCCAGAGCCAAGGAAACGCTGACGCTCACGGCCGGCGATTCCCCCGCCGCCGCTGTCCGTCTGCCGGAGCCATCCGGAACGTCTCCGGCCGTGCTTGAGCAGGTCGCCTCTCTTGGCGGCTACTACAACGAGCTCGCCTATTTTGTGGATTGCCTGGAGCGTGGCGAACCGGTCACCATCAGCACCGGCGAGCAGGCCGCAGAATCCCTCAATCTCGTTCTTGCCGAGATCGAGTCCGCCTCCTCAGGGAAAATCATCACGCTCAAAAAAACATCATCATGAAAAAAATCGCGATTATCGGAATGGGGTTCATGGGAACCATGCACGCTCAGATTTACAAGCAGCTCCGCGACGCCGCGCTGGTGGCGGTCGTGGACAAGCGGCAGGCCAAGGCCAGGCAGGTTCTCGCAAAGCTGGGGATCCAGGCGCCGGTCTTTGGAACGTTGGAGGCCATGCTCCGTGCGTGCAACGTGGATGCGGTGGATATTTGTCTGCCGACCGACCTTCACGCACCATTTGCGCTCGCGGCCGTCGCGGCGGGCAAGCATGTCTTCTGCGAGAAGCCGCTCGCGCTCACGAAGGCCGACGGAAAGAAAATCGCGGAGGCCGCCAGGAAGGCGGGCGTATTCTTCCAGGTCGGCCAGTGCATCCGATTCTGGCCGGAATACATGGCGCTGGAGGTCTTTGTGAAATCCCGCAAGGCCGGCCGGTTGCTGAGCCTGTCGCTGCAGCGCCGCGCCGGACGGCCGACCTATAGCGAGGGGGATTGGCTCAACGACAGCCGGCGGTCCGGCGGGGCCGCGCTGGACCTGCACATCCACGATACCGACTTCGTGCATCACCTTCTCGGGCGACCGGAAGCCGTCACCTCCACGGGCACGCTCGACAAGACCGGCTGGAGCCACATTTTTACGAATTACCATTTCAAGAATGTGGCGGTGACCGCCGAGGGCGGCTGGAATTATCCGGCGAACTGGGGGTTCCAGATGGCTTTCCAAGCCGTCTTCGAGCGGGGGGCGGTGGAGTTCGACAGCGGGGCCAGCCCGACCCTGAGCGTCACGACCGGCGCGGGAAAGAAGCGGGCGCTGCCATACACGAACCCCGGCGCGGGCGAGTCTTCAACCGGCGCGGGCAATCTTTCCTCGCTGGGCGGCTACTACAATGAGCTTGCCGCATTCGTCTCGTGCCTCGAGCGCAAGCGGGCGCCGAAAATCGCCACCGGAGAACAGGCGGCCGACTCGCTCGCCACCGCTCTCGCGGAAATCCAATCCGCCGCCACCGGGCGCGCGGTCAAACTTTAGACATCCTGATGTCATCCAGAAAAAATGATGAGGCGAGGAAAACAGATGACCAAACCCGTGACGGTGGGGACGCCTCGCCGAGGCGTCCGTCGAGAGAAGTCGGACGGCTCGGCGAGCCATCCCTACCAATGATCGTCTCAACAGCTTTCTCCGGAAACTTTAACCAACCACCACCATGAAAAAATCTGTCGGCATTTGTTGTTTCTACGGAAACTGGACCATCGAAGAAAAATTCCTCCTGGCGAAGGAGGCAGGATTCCGGGGGTTCGAGATCGATCTCAGCGAGGACGGCCCGGTGAATCTCAAGAGCACGCAAGGGGAGCTGGAAGCGTTCCGCGCTTTGGCGGAAAAGCACGGACTCGAGCTCAGCGGCCTGATGTCGTTCCTTTACTGGGGGGCGAATGCCGCCAGCGCGGACCCCGCGGTCCGGGAGAAGGCCGCGGAAATTCTGGCGAGGCAGATCGAGTGCGCGCGGCATCTCGGCATCGACACGATCCTCGCCGTCCCCGGCGCGGTCGGAGTCGATTTTATCCCGGGTTCGGAAATCGTTCGCTACGACACCGCCTACGAACGCGCCACCGGCTTCATCAAGGAGGCGCTTCCTCATGCGGAAAGTGCCGGCATCACGATCGCTGTGGAAAATGTCTGGAATAAATTCCTGCTCAGCCCGCTGGAAATGCGCGCATTTGTGGATCAGTTCGACAGCAGGAATGTCGGCGTCTATTTCGACGTCGCGAACACCCTGGCCTTCGGCTATCCGGAGCACTGGATCGAAATCCTCGGCACGCGGATCAAGCGCGTCCATTTCAAGGATTACCGCCGCAACGTGGCGACGGTGGACGGGTTCTGCGACCTGCTCTCCGGCGATGTGGACTGGCCCGCGGTCATGGAGGCCCTCCGCAAGGTCGGCTACGAGGGATGGGTGACGGCCGAGATGATCCCGCCCGTGCCGTTCTACAAGCACTGCCCGGAGGTCCTCATCCATACGACCTCGCGCGCGATGGATGCCATCCTCAAGCTCTGAGCGAAACTCGCCCTCGCCGCAGCCGCCCATTCCGACGAACATCGAATTTGTGATGGCCGGGACTCTCCTGCGTTTGAATGACGGAGTTTGCCTGGCGCATTGAAGTGCGGGCTATTTTCCTTCCGCAGGCGGAAACTCACAGCGCAACGGTTTGCCTTTGCTTGTCCGATAAACCGTGAAATCCGTGCGGTCCACGGTGATGCGGAAAGAAGATCGACGGAAAAGTGGTGGATGCGCCGCCCCCGCTGTCGTTCGCCAAAGCCGGCAGCACGCTCCTCTCACCGGGAAAGAAAAAGCGCGAGCGGGAGCGAGGCGGCCGCGCAAATCGTGCTGAGCACGATCGACCTGCCGGCGAGCTGCTCGTCTCCACCCATCTGCCGCGCCATGACAAACGACGCGGCGGCGGTCGGGCAGGCCGCGAGGACCAGGGCGATTTTCAAGTTGTCGCCCGCGATGCCGAAGAGCGGGGAAAGGAAATAGACGAGCAAAGGAAAACAAAGGTTCTTGAGCAGTGCCGACGCCAGAATTCCGCCGAGCCGGTCTCCCAGCTTCGCATGGGCGAGCGAGCCGCCGATGCAGAGAAGCGCGATGGGCACGGCCGCGTTGCCGAGGGACTCGAGGGTGCGATCCAAAAAAACCGGAAGCCGGGTCCCGGTGAACGCCAGGGGAATCGCCGCCATGCCGCCCAGGAGCAGGGGATTTGTAAAAATCGAGCGGAGCGCCGTGCGCAGGGGGTTCCGGGCCCGATGACCGATGCTCAGAACGACGACCGCGAGCACATTGCATACGGCCGTCAGGAAGGCCATGACGATGATGGCTGTTGAAAAGGCCTCCTGCTTTCCAGACAAGCCTTCGAAGGCGTAGGCGAGCACCGGAATCCCGATGTAGGCAAGGTTCCCCCGGAACGCGGATTGCGACAGGGTTCCCCGCGAAGAAGGAGGCAGGCGCAGCAGCCCGGCGGTGATCCACCCCGCCGCCCCGATGATGACCGTGCCGGCAACCAGCAAGGCCAGAAGAGCAAATGTCGAAGATCCAGGCTTGTCCGCATGGGCGACCGAGCGGAACAAAAGCGCCGGAAGGGTAACCCAAAAAACCAGCTTGTTCAGGTCGCCCATGAAGTCGCGCCCGAGGAATCGCAGGTGCGCCAGAAAAAGCCCGATCAGCACGAGCAGCAGGATGGGGGCGAGGATCTGAATCATTCCGGTCCCAAAAGCATCACGCCTGCAGAAAGAGGCGTCAATGCCACAGGGGCTGGCAGGCTGATATAACCAGTTGCCGGGCTCCAGACGCTGAACCGGCACAGAGCCATCGCGGGACTGGTCATCATTTGTTACCAAGTTAAAGATGTTGATCCGGGGGCTGAAAATGAGAACTTCGCAGCATGAGTAAAGCTGGTGAGCCGATCATTGGTAGGGATGGCTCGCCGAGCCGTCCGACTTCTCTCGACGGACGCCTCGGCGAGGCGTCCCTACCATCGCGGGTTGGGGTCATCCGTTTTCCTCGCTCCCTCATTTTCCTGGATGACACATCAGGATCTCCAAACTTCAAGAACACGACCTGCATGGCCAATATTTTTGTGAGAAAATGAATCCTTCGCGAGAGCTGCCGATCCGCGCCATGCCAGGAGCCCCGCGCGAAGACGTTCCCTCCTACATCAAGTGGTTTTATTTCCAGACCACTTCCAATATCGCGCTCATCAACTGCACGCTGGGGGGTCCGCTTTTCAGCCTTTATCTGGGAACCCTTGGTCTCGATGCCGCCCGCATCGGCATGGTGGTTTCCTTGTTTCCCTTCATGCAGGTGCTGGCGCTTGTGTCCGGGGGCCTTGTCGAAAGGATGGGCTTCTGTCGCGCTTTCGTTATCTTTCACGGAGTGCGGAAGTTTTTTGTCATCGCCCTGGCGGCCGCGCCCTGGGTGCTGACCATGTGGGGGCCGGCTGTTGCTTTCGGCTTTGTTGCGGCGTGCGTGGCCGCGTTTGGCATTCTGCGCTCGCTCGGCGAAACGGCCATTTACCCCTGGATGAAGGAGTTCATCCCCGACGAATGCCGCGGGCGGGTTCTGGGGACTGCCGTGGTTTGGAGCGCGATCACAACGGTGGCCGGCATGCTGCTGCTGTCGGGGCTGGTGCATCAAGGAGCGAAGTGGGGCTGGAGGCCGGCGGCCCCCTTCCAACTGGCTTTTGTGGTCCTGCCTCTGCTCGCGCTTTGCGGAGTCATGGGCACCACCAAGCTTCCCGGAGGCCACTCCCCCAGAAGGCACAAGCCCCTTGCCATCTTTTTTTGCGGCCTGAAACGCGCGCTGCGAGATGCGAATTTCAGGCGGTTTTTGCTCGGCGACGCGATGATCGTTGGCATCAGTGCGCTTTTTGTGGGATTGATGCCGGTTTACCTCCTGACGGTGGCGGCGTTCGACAGCGCTCAGATCCTCCTGCTTGGCATCGCGCAGATGGCGGGCGCTGTTTGCTCGGGATATTTCAACGGGCGGGCCGTGGACCGTCTGGGGAGCCGCCGCGTCCTTCTGCGCATTTTGGCGGGATTTTCGCTGCTGCCCGCGCTTTGGCTTGCGCTGCCCGGCCTTGGCCGTTGGAGCATTCCCGCCGCCTACCTCGTGTATTTCCTCTTCGGCTTTGTATATAACGGCGCCGCCATCGCAGTCGTGCGGATCCTCTACAACGGAATCGTTCCGCAGAAGCGCAAAACCGAATACCTCGCCGTCCGCTATGCCGTCTCCGGAGCCTTGGCCGGCTTTTTCCCGCTCTTGGGTGGACTGAGTGTGTGCTGGATGGACAGCGCGTCCAAACACGGGGTCTGCTCCTACCTTCCCGCCTTTCTAGCCTGCATGCTGGCTTCCCTGGGCGGCGTGATCGTGTTCCGTGGAGTTGGGGGAGGCGATGCGGCGCGGTGAAATCCTTTCTCCGGACTTGCGTGATTGGTCATATTGACTGACCAGGGCAGAAACTCTTGATCCGCCCCGTCCCCGCCAATACCGTTGCCCGCGGTGAAGGTGCTCTCCCTATACAAGATCCCTGCCGGTGGATCGTCGAAAAACTTCACCGGATCAGCCTTCTTTGGAAGCACCTGTCTTGCATATATTTCACAACCAACAACAGAAACCAGAGCCGCATGAACGAATTCCCATTTGAGCCCCATGAAGTTGTTCCCTTCCGGGACCAGGAAGCCATCGAGCGGGTCCGCCGCATCAGGCGGGAGGATATCACCCGGCACGCGAATCCCGATTTCCGCATCCACGTCGTGCGCGACAGCGAAATCGGTCTCATCGCCCTGATCGATCGCTTTTACCGGCTGAAAACAGCCATGGACGAAGGGCGCGAAGTGGCATTCATCCTGGGCAACCCGAATCCCGGCTACGTGAGCTTCGCCCGGATGATCAACCGCTTTCAGCTGAACTGTTCCGGCCTCTGGGTTTTTGCCATGGACGAATGGGCCGATGAGGCCGGGAATATTGCGCCGGAATCCTACGAGCGCGGATTCCGACATGCCTTGCTGAAATATTTTTACTACGAAATCGATGAGAACCTGCGCCCCCCCGTGTCGCAATTTCTTTCCCCAAACAACCAAAACATCGGCGACTACAGCCGGATGCTTGCCGACAGGGGCGGGGCTGACGCCTGCTACAGCGGTTCAGGGTGGGCCGGGCATATCGCATTCATCGATCCGCGGACACCGCAATGGTCGCGCGACCTTGAGGAGTTCAAGTGCCAGGGCGCCCGGGTTGTGGATTTGCATCCTCTCACGGTTGCCCAAAATTCGCTGCACGGCTCTTTTGGCTTCAGCGGCGATGTGGCCAGCGTGCCGCCCAAGGCTGCAACGATCGGACCGGCCGATGTGTTGGGAGCAAAATACCGGATGGACGTCAATTCGCTCAGCACGATGGGCACATTTTCCTCCTGGCAGCGGCTCATCACCCGCCTGGTCGCGCACGGCCCGGTCACACCGGACATCCCGGCATCCATACTTCAGACGGTGCCAACCGATTTTTATATTGCCGAGTCCGCCGCCGCAGACATCGAAACCCACTGGTATAAGGGATATTGAAGTCAGCCCCAATACTTTTCACTTTGCAGAGGAAATGTGGCATCGGCGTCCCGCCGATGGAGAAAACCAACATGGCCGGGACGGCCATGCCACTTAAGTGAACGGCATTGAAGTCAGGTGAGAATAGTCTGGTCGGAGAGATCTTTTCCGCCATGCGAATAGACCAGGCTTGCCGCGCGGAACTCTTTCAGCGGCAGCCGGGACAGCGGGTTGACAATATGAAAGAGCGTGGGGAGATCCTCCCAGCCCGACTCGAGGAATTTGAAGCGTCCCTCCCCCGCCAAACGCCGGTCCACCACCAGATGGGGGTTCTCCGTCGGGGTCATCACCGCATAGGCCGCATCGGCTTCTCCGGGGCATCCGGTTTTTGGGATATACTTGTAGTGCAGAAGCGGCCGCCTCGCGGGGGCGGGCCCGGTCGCTTCCCGCAATCCCGTGAGCTCCAGCTCCGCAAAATGATGGCCCAGCCAACTGCCGGAGTATTTCTTTTCGTTATCGCCCGAGTCCGTCTCGTCAATAGCGCACCACAGCTTGGCAAAGCCGAGCTCCTCGCGTCCGCTGATAATCGGATCGGCAAGGTTTTCCCAAAGCACGGCGAGAAAATCTCCCTCGACGTCTCCGGCTGCGTCCGCGAAGACGGCCGGGAACTTCACCCCCAACGTCGAATACCCGCGGCCGGCAAGCCAGTCGAGGTTCTCAAGCTTCTGCACCTCGACGGTCACGGTCGGATCCGCTCCCGGGGCGAAACACGGAGGAAGCAATTCCCGGATGGCGTCCCGCTCGGTGAGGTAGGTCACCGAGGCCACCGTCCGGCGGCTCGTGGACGGATCGCGCCGGCCAGGGTGGGGGATCTGGCGGGGGCCAGGGAATGGTCCGAATCCCACCGGCATCCGGTGATAGAGACCTGCAGGATTTTTCGTGTGATCGCGCGGGGCAAATGTTGTGGGATTTGTGCTCATGGCCGGTGAATAGATCTCATTTGGCCCAGATCTCTCCTTCACCAAGCCCGAACCAGCGGGTGGTGGTGGTCTTGCATTTTGTGTAGAACGCCACGCCCTCTTTCCCTTGCATATGGAGGTCGCCGAAAAAGGAATCGTTCCATCCCGCAAAAGGAAAATAGGCGAGCGGTGCGGGGACGCCGACGTTGACTCCCACCATCCCGGCCCCGACCTGCCGGCGAAACTCGCGAGCCGCCTTCCCGGAGCCGGTAAATATGCAGGCGCCGTTGCCGAAGGGTTGGCGGTTGGCAAGGGCGATCGCCTCTCCAAGCGTCTTGGCTCTCAATACCGACAAGACCGGCCCGAAGACCTCGGTGTCAACCAGCGGGTTGCCGTAGTCGAGCTGGTCCACCAGCGTCGGCCCCAGGTAATAGCCGTTAGGTGCCGCATCCACGCGCACGTTGCGCCCATCGGAAAGAATTCGTGCCCCGCCGCGCTCCCCCGCATCAATGAGTCCGGCAACCCGGTCCCGGTGTTCCGCGGAGATGAGCGCCCCCATATCAGGCTGGGTGCCGGCTTGATCGGTCGGCCCCACCTTCATCGCGTTCACGCAGTCCACCAGCGCCGGCAGCACGCGTTCGGCGGCCTCGCCGACAGCCACGACCGCGGAGGCGGCCATGCACCGCTCACCGGCGCATCCAAAGGCGGAATCTTTCAAAGCCCCAACTGTCCGGCCCACGTCCGCATCGGGCATCAGAATCACAAAATTCTTGGCTCCCCCGGCCGACTGCACGCGTTTGCCGTTTGCCGTGCCGACGCGGTAAATTTCCCGAGCCACGGGGGTTGACCCGACAAAGCTGATCGCCGCGATATCCGGGTGCGCAAGGATGGCTTCCACGCAGTCGCGCCCGCCGTGGACGATGCTCATCACCCCTGCCGGCAGGCCCGCCTTTTCCATCAGGCCCACGATCCGCTGCATCGTCAGGGGAACTTTTTCGCTCGGCTTGAGAACGAACGTGTTTCCGCAGGCGATCGCGATCGGCCACATCCACATCGGCACCAGGGCCGGAAAGTTGAACGGGCAGATCCCGGCCACCACCCCGAGCGGATGGCGGTCCGTGTGGCAATCGATCCCCCGGGCGATGTTCTCCAGGCTCTCCCCCATGAGCAGGGAGGGAATGCCGCAGGCAAACTCCACCACCTCGATCCCCCGGCGCAGGTCGCCGCGCGACTCGGACAGCGTTTTTCCATGCTCGATGGAAATCCCAAGGGCCAGGTCGTCAAACGCCTCTTCCAACAAAACTTTCAGACGATAAAAAACCTGTGCGCGCTCGTTGGGCGGCGTGTCGCGCCAGGCCGGGAACGCCGCTTTGGCGGCGGCGACCGCCTCGCCCACCTCGCGGGCTCCGCACATCGGCACCCGCGCAATCTCCTCCCCGCGGGAAGGATTGAATACTGAACTTGTGGGCGCCGACACTGCCGCTTCCCGCCATTTTCCGCCGATATACAACCGGCAAAGTGTGGTGTTTTTCATATGATGTTACGTCTCCAGAATCTCTCCGCGCCGAACGCACAGGGATTTCCGCTCGCAGAAGAATCAGGCATGCGGAAGGAGGCGTCAATCCCACAAGGACTGGTATGCTGATGTAACCAGTGTCTTCAGGGCGCAAAGCGGGTCTGAAAAGGGTTGCCTTTCACATCACAAGTGCGTATACCGCACAGGATAACGCCTATGACAAAGCCCTATGATCAGCGCAACCACATTGTCGGCCTGGAAAAGGGCCTTGCGGTCATTGAATGTTTCGATGCCGACCACAAGAAGCTGACCATCGCCGAGGTGGCGGTGGCCATCGGGCTTTCCAGGGCGGCGGCGCGGCGCTGCCTGCTGACCCTCACCCATCTCGGCTACGCCGAATATGACGGGAAGTTTTTCCGGCTCACCGTCCACGCGATGCGCCTGGGCTACGCGTATCTGGCCTCGACGACGAACCCTCAAATTCTCCAGACCTTTGTCGAACGGCTTTCCGAGGAGACCAACGAGTCGAGTTCGGCAGCCATCCTGGACGGAAACGAGATGGTCTATGTCGCGCGGGCGGCTGTGAAACGGATCCTCGCCATCAACGTGAGCGTGGGGACCCGGCTGCCGCTTTATTGCACGTCGCTCGGCCGGGTTTTGCTCGCCGGGCTGGATCCTGCGGATGCGGAGATGCGGCTGGAGAGCACTCCGCGCACGGAATATACCGAGCACACGATCACCAGCCTTCCCGAACTGAGGCGGCAGTTGGCGCAGGTGCGCACCGGGGGATATTGCCTGGTGGAGGAGGAGCTTCAGCTCGGGCTGATCTCGCTCGCCGTTCCAGTCTTCAACTCGGCCGGACAGACCGTGGCGTCGATTTGCGTGGGCTCCCGGCCGCATCGCATGACCGCCAAACAGATGCTCAAGGACTACCTGCCCAAGCTGCTCCGGGCGCAGGAAGATCTCAGCAGCTTGATCCAGTAGGTGCGCCAACCCGGAACACGGAGCGTAATTCGACATCACGCGTTTTCGGCAACGAAATTCTTTCAGAATTCCGCTACACGCGGGGCGTGGCTTTTCCTGTAGCGGAATACGGAGCGTGTTTCGAAGCGGCGCCGATCAGTGCGGCACCGTCGCGCTGAGCCCGCCGTCCACGACGATCTCCGTGGCCGTGATGTATTTCGCCTTGTCCGAGGCCAGAAAAACCGCCGCCTCGGCAATGTCCCAGGCATCCCCCATCCGCCCCAACGGGACCACGCGATGCCGGCGCTCCCTCATCTCCTCGACATTGCAGCCGTCATAGCAGTCCTTGAGATAAACCTTGATGCGCGGGGTGTCGATCAGGCCCGCGACGATGCTGTTCGCCCGGATGCCGTAAGGCGCATATTCGATGGCGACTGTCCTGGTGAATTCGATGGCGGCAGCCTTGGTGGCGGCGTAGACGAGCGAAGAGTAGCCCAGGTGGCGGCGGGCCGCGATCGATGAGGTGGTCAGGATGACGCCGCTGCGCCGCTCCTTCATCCCCGGGATAACGGCCTGGGTGGCGATATGGAGCGCCGTCACGTTGGCATCCTGGATCGTGCGCCAATCGGCCCCGCTGGTTTCTCCGGGATCCCCGCGCTTGCTCAGGCCGACGTTGTTGTGGAGCACATCCACCGGTCCCATCTGGCTCTCCACCTCGCGCACCATCGCGATAATCGATTCGTCGTCGGTGACGTCCGCCGCGAACGCCGCGGCTTCGCCGCCCTCGTTCCGGATCAGCTCCACCGTCTCCCGGGCGGATTCGAGATTCAGGTCTGCCACCGCGACCCGCGCCCCCTCGCGGGCATAGGCGAAAGAGATGGCCCTGCCGATGCCCCAGCCGGGGGCAATGGATCCCCCGCCGATCACCAGACAGACTTTTGACTTGAGCAGCGGGTTTGGAGACAACATGAGTTGCGATTCAAGCGAGTTCGCTGGCCCCGGAAAAGCTCCAAACACAGGTCTTATCTCATGACCAGTTGATGCGGCTGCCTCGCCGGTTCCGGGCAGACAGCCAGGGATTCCGCCTTGCAGAACTGCGGGATGATGCGGATGTGCCGGAGCGGGAACGGGCCCTCCGTGGCCATGGCCACCACCTCGCGGGAAATGCGCGACGCGATCCGGCGCAGGGGGGAAATGTAGTGGGCGATGGGGGGGTGTATCCACTCCAGGAGCGGATCGTATTCGCGCGCGATGACAGAGACATCGTGCGGGATCCGCAGCCCGCGCGAAAGGAGGTGGGTGACAAGGGCTGTCGTCGCAAAGGCGTTGACGACAAAGAACGCCGTGGGGGGCTCCGCGGACGAAAGAAGCGCGTTGATTTTCTGGAGCAGATCCCTGCTCGAAGATCCGTGCCGGATGATCCGGCATTGGACGGATGGATCGCCGGAGCGATGGAGGCTTTCCAGAAAGCTCGCCTCGGTTTCCAAGTCCCCCGCATGATTGGCCTCGGGGATTATCCATACGATTCGCCGGTGGGATTTCCCCAGAAAGATGCCCGCCGCGTGACGGCCCATCGACTGGTAGTCTGTGTCAACCGATGGCATGGCCAGCCCGGGAAAGGTGGAGCCGAGGGCGATGGCGGGAAGCGAGCTGTCGCAAAACCACTGCTGGACCGCCTGGGATGACAGGGTCAGCACGAAAGCCCGGAAATTTCCGCGCTCGCGCAAATGCTGGAGCGCACGGGCCGGGCGGTTGGTCCCGAAGGCCGGATGGGAAACAATCTCCAGCCGCAGGCCGCGTTCCTGGAGAACCTTGCTCATGTAATCAATGAGAAAAATTCTGTTCCGGCTCATCGAATACAGCGGCAGCTTGGAGACGAGCGCGACGGCAGCTTTTCCGGGCCGGAGCACCCGACGCTTCTTCAGGATGCTGCTCCTTTTTCCCTGCTTCACGGCGATCAACCCTTCCCGCTCGACAATCTCAAGGGCGGCCCGAAGCGTCGGCCTGCTGATCTGCAGGAACGAGCAAAGCTCCCGCTCCCCCGGAAGAAAACCCTTCCAGATTCCACTGGCCATGCCTTCGCGCAAGGCATCGACCGTCTGCCTGGTCAGGGTCTGGCGTTGGGGCATGTTCAACATCGGCGTCAGGGAAACTCTGACCCGATCGGCTCAAAAAGAAAAGCAAGATAGCCAACTGATTCTTGCGAAAATGGTCTGACAATGTGACCAGTGGATTCGCCTTGTGAAAATCGACCTGCGGGGGAAGGTTCGCAACCACCATGACAGGAAAACTCAACCTAAAAACCAAGTGGGGGCCTTTCTCACCCAACTACCTCGGGATCTCGCACATTCTTGATGCCGCGCGGGGTTCGATGGCCGACCTGCCCTTGTTCGTGGGGCGGCGCGATCCGGCATCCGTCGTCATTCCCGACAGCGCGTTCGACTTTGTGCAGAATGTCACGGACGGAGATCGGCGCGCCACGGTCAGCGCGGTTCCGGAAGACGTCTCGCCGGATTACTCTTCGTTTGCGCTGCGATATTTTCTTGATCCGCAGGGCGACACCGCGCTGGCCCGGTTCACCGTGGAAAGCGATGCGCGGGCGCGTTGCGAGATCACATTTCACAACGGCTCCGATGAGCCTCGCGAATACTTTTACGGACTGGGGCTGACTGTCGCCGACGCCCGCAAGAAGGTGCTGCTGAAGGAGTCGCTGCGCCCGTGGTGGATCCCGGGGCGGGACTACTCAAGCATTCAGGCGTATCAAAAGACTTTTGCCCTGGGTTGCCGGCAGTGCCTGTCGCGCGTCTATTTATGGGGAGTGGAGGACGAGATCCTGTCTCAAGCCTTCGGAGGCTGGCCGGAGGATCGGGTCACCTACCGGGCGACGTTGCCGAAACCATTGAAGGATGGATTTCTGTATTTTCGGTATATCAAATTCGGCGACCTCAATCCGGCGTGGGAGCTGAGGATTAACGGCCGGGCGACCGCTTTTCACTTCCCGCAAACGTGGGCGATTCCGGGCGGCGGCTGGGGAAAAAACCGCGATGCCTACGAATACTGGCGCCTGCTGCGCGTGCCGGTCGGAAGCTTGCCGGAAACCGATGTCACGATCGAGCTTCGCTGCCTGGAGGCCCCCGGCAATGACATGGCGCGGATCTGGCTCGATGGAATGCTGTTCAGCGAGGGACTCCTCGCGGGCGATGAGGGGGAAATTTCCCCGACGACCCTCGTGGATGAGCCGCTGCGCGAGAGTTCCTCGGTCACGCTAGAGGCGTCCGACGGGGCGGCATCCACATTTCAGGTGAACATTTCGGGCGAGCCGGTGCGGCGCGTCACGATGACGACGGATCGCCCGCCAGCCGGCGTCCAATGCGGCTCCGGCTCGTTTGTGGGCCACTTGCGCCAGCGGTTTCAACTGCCGCCCGCCCGGTTGCCGCGCGATACGAACGGCTGTCCCTGGGGCTGCGTGGACGGCGCGCCGGTTGTCGTTCCAGCCCGCTCGGAGCGAACGGTCTCGTTCACGATTGCGCTGGACGGTGTGCCTGCCGCCCCGAAGAGCAATCTAATCGAAGGTGAAGT
>Ga0247840_10008316_pt1 | contig 13956 bp, 10 predicted proteins | sample LaCruzMarch2015__FD_192404 | JGI IMG/M metagenome (GOLD analysis project Ga0247840, IMG submission 192404) | Freshwater microbial communities from meromictic Lake La Cruz, Castile-La Mancha, Spain - LaCruzMarch2015_17m | ecosystem: Environmental > Aquatic > Freshwater > Lake | place: Spain...
TTATTTTGCGTTTTGTACTTGAATTTGCGGTGTGACAATAAATTTTTAGAGCCAAATAAAATACTGCCACAAAGTGACAGTATTTTATTTGAGAATGGTTACTAGGTTACGCTCAACCAAGTTAATAAACGCGTTGAGGATTATTAAGCAATAAATCCATTCATGCGTTTAACAAAACCAACTGGATCATCAAGTTGAATTCCTTCGGTTAGTTGCGCTTGTTCAAAAATCACCAAGCTTAACGCATCGATTTGCTCTTGATCGATACTTGACTCTAATTTATTAATTAATTTATGTTTCAAATTAATTTCTAAAGTCGGTTGATTCGCAGGCATTTCTTGCCCAGCTTGGCGCATTAAACGCTCCATTTGCATACTCATTGCATTATTATCGACAACTAAACAGGCTGGAGAGTCAACTAAACGGGTGGTAACTACAACATCTTTAACTTTACCCACTAACGCCGTTTTAATTTTTTCTAAAATTGGTTTGGCTTGTTCGTCTTGTTGTTTAATTTCGTCTTCGCTCGGTTTTTCGTCATCTAATTTACCTAGGTCTAATTTTCCTTTGGCAACTGAAACTAATGATTTGCCTTCAAATTCAAATAGATGACTAACGACCCATTCATCAACACGATCGGTTAATAATAAAACTTCAATGCCTTTTTGTTTAAAAATTTCTAAATGTGGGCTATTTTTAGCACCATTGAAGTTATCCGCTGTAATGTAATAAATCTTATCTTGACCATCTTTCATGCGTGCAACATAATCTTCTAAGCTGACATTTTTAACATCGGTACTATTATTGGTGGATGCAAAACGGCATAGTTTAGCCACGCGATCTTTATTCGCATGATCTTCAATAACGCCTTCTTTAATTACTGGACCAAATTCAGTCCATAATTCTAAATATTTATCAGCTTCATTTTTGGCAATATCTTCAAGTAAACTTAAGATTTTTTTAGTTGAACCAGAACGGATTGCATCGATATCACGTGATGATTGTAAAATTTCACGCGACACATTCAGTGGTAAATCTTGTGAATCAATTACACCACGTACGAAACGTAGGTAATTTGGCAATAATTTCTCAGCATCATCCATAATGAACACGCGTTTAACGTATAATTTAATGCCATAACGACGATTCGCATCGTATAAATCAAACGGAGCTTTACTTGGAATATAAAGTAATTGCGTATATTCTTGAGCGCCTTCAACTCGCGCATGCACCCATTTGATTGGATCGTGGTAATCATGTGAAATATGTTTGTAGAATTCTTTATATTCTTCTTCGCTAATATCATTTTTGCCACGTGTCCATAAGGCATTGGCTTTATTGACAGTTTCTAAGTCAACGCTGATAATTTCGTTACCATCTTTATCGGTTTCAGGTGCTTTTTGCATTTTAATTGGATAATTGATGTGATCCGAATATTTGCGAATAATGTTACGTAATCCCCAATCGGCCAGTAAATCATCATTACCATCTTTTAGATGTAAAACGATAGTTGTACCATTACCATCTAATTTAGTCGCTGTTTCAATGCTGAATTCACCACTACCATCAGAAATCCATTTTACGGCTTGTGAAGTTGTTTCACCTGCTTTAAGCGTAATTAATTCAACTTTGTCGGCAACAATAAATGCTGAGTAAAAACCAACCCCAAATTGACCGATTAAATTAGCATCTTTTTTGGCATCACCTGATAAGTTTTCTAAGAATGATTTAGTACCTGATTTAGCAATTGTTCCAATGTTTTCAATTACTTCATCATAAGTCATTCCCACGCCATTATCACTAACGGTAATAGTTTTAGCATCTTTATCAAAGCTAACCTTAACCGCTAATTCTTCGCCTTTATTTAATTCAGGATGGCTAATTTGGACAAATCTAAATTTATCAATCGCATCTGAGGCATTGGAAATTAGCTCACGTAAGAAAATCTCTTTATCGGAATACAACGAATGAATCATTAAATTTAAAAGTTGTTTGATTTCAGTTTGAAATGACATCGTTTGTTTATTAGACATTGATTAGGACCTTTAATTAAAATTAAGATATTTGCTATTTGGGAGCATTTAAGTATATTTCAAGTGCGGTATAAGAAAAATCTGCTTAAATCTAGCAGCAATTACTGAGCTAATACCGCCAAATGCTTATTAGTTACCGATGGCAACACCCTCACGACGTGGATCAGCTGCGCCACTCCAGCCATCAGTAGTGCGCACAATATTGGTTTCACCACTAACCATGTCGCTAAGCACATACGATTCGCCCAATAATTTTAATTGGGGTAGGAAATTGATTAAATTTGAGTTGATTTCAATCTGTGGGATGTTATTAGCTGCACATAAATTACCAGTGTTAACCGCTTGTTGCGCGTCTTGTTTTAAATCCAAAATTTGAACTAAATTTTTAGCTACATAACAAATAATTTGGCTACCACCAGGTGAACCTGTTACCACTTCCAATTTACCATCTTTATCAAAAACCATGGTCGGAGCAATGGATGAACGCGGTCGTTTGTTGGCTTCAACGCGATTGGCGATGGCTTGACCAGCTGCATTAGTTGGCTTTAACGAAAAATCGGTTAATTCATTATTCAGGAAAAATCCATTGGTAAATAAATGACTGCCGAATTGATGTTCAACGGTAACGGTCATTGAAACGGCATTGCCATCTTTATCGACAATCAAGATAGAAGTAGTTCCATGTGGTTTTGGACTTGCATCTGTTGCATACTGTGGATCAATTCCTTCTGGAACACCTGCTGCTACAGGCGTAATTAGAGCTTGTGATTCATTTACTAAACTAGCGCGTGCGGCAATGTATTTTTTATCAAGTAAACCACTAACTGGTTGTTGAACAAATTGTGGATCGGCTAAATATTGATTACGATCGGCAAAAGCTAGTTTGCTGGCTTCAAGAAAGTTATACACCCATTTAACATCTTGTGACTCCGTAATGTTTGAGTTTTGTGCATAAATACCCATTAATTCTTGTACCGCAACACCACCACTTGAAGAGGGAGGAACTGAACAAACGATATATTTATCGCGATAAGAACTGCAAACACCTGGATAACGTAATACTTGATAATCGGCTAAATCGCGTAATGTGTAGAGCTTTTTACCTGCTTGATTATTTACGGTTTTCACTATGTCTTGAGCTAGTTTACCTGTGTAAAAATTCTGCGGTGATTTAGCTATTAATTCTAATGTTTTGGCGTAGTCTGGATTTTTTACGATCGTGCCAATTGGCTTAACTTGTTCAGTTGAAGTAAAATATATTTCACGTACTAACGGATTGTTTTTAAGAATTTGTTGATCGCCGACGAGTAAATTAAATAAGCGTGGACTCATTGGAAAACCTTGCTTAGCACGTTCAATGGCAGGAGCGAGTAATTTAGCCCAGGCTAATTTACCATTTTTTTGATGCATTGCATAGAGTAACGCTACTTCACTGGGTACTCCAACTGAGAGTGGGCTTAACATTGCAGATTCAAAATCTAGCGGTTTATTTGCGGCATCCAAAAACCAATTAGGTGAAGCACTTGCAGGTGCAGTTTCACGTCCATCAAAGGCAATTAACTGTTTAGTTTTATTTTGATAACTTAATGCATAGCCACCGCCACCAATACCTGAAGACTGTGGTTCGGTAAGCCCTAGCATGAACGCTGCTGCAATCGCTGCATCTGTGGCATTACCACCGTCTTTTAAAATTTGCTCTGCGGCTTTACTTGCCCATGGATTATTGGTTACAATCATCGAATTTTTTGCATTTACTAGGGCTTTGGTTTGTTTAGCTGTTGCCAGTTCAGGCGCCAATGGTTGACTGGTTGAGGCATTTGCGCTCATATAAGTAGCACAGAATAGACTGATTAACAACGTTTGATTGAGTTTATTAGTTTGAATTGACATCGGTAAAACCTTTAAAAATTGACTTATTTACAAGTGCATTAGCGAACCAAAAGATTTATTTTAACGTATCTATCATTGGTTGAATGAAATTAAATTTAAGCAGGCTAAGTATTTCAATGTTAGTTCATTGGAGAGGGTTTTTATTGCGATCGTAATGAGTGCACATAAAATCAAGTAGCCAGAAGCACTATTTAGTTTTGGGTTTGAAATTGAAGACTCTCAATAGTTTGATTTGGCTGTGTTAAAATAGCGGATTATTTTAAGTTTTTGGAAAATAGATGACTAAATTAAAAGCTCCCGAATTATTATTGCCAGCAGGCACCTTAGAACATTTACATTATGCGTTTGATTTTGGTGCTGATGCGGTGTATGCTGGGCAGCCACGTTATAGTTTGCGGGCGCGCAATAATGAGTTCAAATTAGAACAATTGCAAGATGGAATTACCGAGGCACGCCGCCGCGGTAAAAAACTATTTATCGCCAGTAACATCTTGCCACATAATGCTAAAGTAAAAACATATCTCCGTGATATGGAGCCGTTAATTGCCATGAAACCCGATGCGTTAATTATGGCTGATCCTGGTTTAATCATGTTAGTCAAAGATAAATGGCCAGAGCAAGAGATTCATCTGTCGGTGCAAGCCAATACCGTAAATTTTGCTGGAGTTAAATTTTGGCAACGCCAAGGTTTATCCCGCATAATTTTATCCCGCGAATTATCTTTGGATGAAATTGAAGAAATTCGCCAAGAATGTCCGGATATAGAAATTGAAGTATTTGTGCATGGCGCATTGTGCATCGCTTATTCTGGGCGCTGTTTACTTTCAGGTTACTTTAATCGTCGTGACCCAAATCAGGGTACGTGTACCAATGCTTGTCGTTGGGAATACAAAGTTCATGACACTGCTAATGCCGATAATGGCGATGTAACTTTGCTCAATGGATTTGATTTTAATCAAGAAATTGCCAATGCGAATCAACAATTTTCAGCTGCAGGTGGTGTAAATCGTCATCCTGCCGCGAATAAAACTTATTTAATTGAAGATTTAAGTCGTCCAGGTGAAATGATGCCAATTTTAGAAGATGAACATGGCACTTACATCATGAATTCTAAGGATTTACGTGCGATTCAACACGTTGAGCGCTTAGTTAAAATTGGGGTAGACTCGCTTAAAGTAGAGGGTCGAACTAAGTCAATTTATTATGTATCTCGCGTAGCGCAAGCTTATCGTCAAGCGATTGATGCTGCCGTAACTGGTAAACCATTTGATCCAAGTTTGTTGGCAAATTTAGATGGTTTAGCCAATCGTGGTTATACCGACGGTTTTTTACAACGTCACCATGCCGAAGATTATCAAAATTATTTAGATAGTCATTCTAAATCGCGAGCCAGTCAATATGTTGGCGAAGTATTGAGCGTTGATGATGCTGGTTGGGGATTAATTGAGGTTAAAAATAAATTTAGCCTTGGTGATCAACTTGAATTAATTCACCCAAGCGGTACACGGGTAGTTGAGCTTAATCTTATGCACAATAAAAAAGATGAAGCCGTTGAAGTAGCTCAAGGTAGTGGGGTTTATGTTAAAATTCCAAATCTTCATGGTATGGAAAAAGCTCTCTTGGCACGGATTATTCCGCAAGCTGCGCAAGAATAACAGTTTAATTATTTTAACTCAAGGATAGGTCATAAAGCCTATCTTTTTTATCAGGTTTACTCATGCAAATTACAGTTTTTCAACAATTAGAACATAAATTTCGTCAGGCGTTTAATCAATTAGGTATTGCGCCAAATGTAGCGGTGGTGTTACAAGAATCAGGTAAACCAGAGTTTGGTGATTATCAAGTTAATGGTGCGATGGCTGCAGCGAAGCAATTGAAATTAAATCCACGTGAATTAGCCGCTAAAATTATTGCGGTAGTAGATTGTGGTGCAATGATAGCTAAATTAGAAATCGCAGGACCAGGATTTATCAATGTAACTTTAGCTAATGACTACTTAGCCCAAACGTTAGCGGATGATATCTTAGTGGTTAGAAACTCAGAAACGAAAACTGTCGTGGTGGATTATTCGGCACCCAATTTAGCCAAAGAAATGCATGTTGGACATCTACGCAGTACCGTAATAGGTGATGCCTTGGTGCGAATTTTTGAATATATGGGTGATACGGTCTATCGACGTAATCATGTTGGTGACTGGGGTACGCAATTTGGAATGTTGACCGCTTATTTGGTCGAAATAAAACAAGCTCAAAATGAACAAGCAATAGAACTTAGCGATCTAGAAGATTTTTATCGTAAAGCTAAAATACGTTTTGATGAAGATGCTGATTTTGCCAATCGTGCACGCGAATTTGTAGTTAAATTACAAGCTGGTGATGAACAAGTTTTAGCCTTGTGGCAACAATTTGTTCAGGTTTCACTAGGACATTGTCAAGAAATATATACTCGTTTAAATACGCGTTTAACGCCAAATGATGTAGTCGGTGAAAGTTTTTATAATGATTTACTCGCGCCAATGGTGAAATTATTAGTTGAAAAAGGTTTGGCTATTGATAGCGCTGGTGCTAAATGTGTCTTTTTAAGTGAAGCTGATTTAGGTAGCAAAGAAGAAACACCGTTTATTATACAAAAAAAAGATGGTGGGTATCTATACGCAACTACCGATATCGCAGCAGTTTATGATCGAGTACAAAGATTACATGCCAATCGTTTAGTTTATGTAATTGATTCACGTCAGGCGTTACATATGAAGCAATTATTTGTGGTTGCTACAAAAGCTGAATTAGCGAATAGTGATACGCTGATGGAACATGCTGCATTTGGAACGATGATGGGTGAAGATGGGAAACCCTTTAAAACTCGCACTGGTGGCACAGTTAAATTAATTGAGTTAATTGATGAAGCCATTGAGCGTGCCGGAACCATGGTAGCTGAACGTAATCCAGAGTGGTCCCAGAGTGAAATTAAACAATTGGCTCAAACCTTAGCGATTTCTTCATTAAAATATGCTGATTTATCCAAAAATCGTTTGAGTGACTATGTATTTAGTTTTGATAAGATGTTGTCATTTGAGGGTAATACTGCGCCGTACTTATTGTATGCCTATACGCGAATTTTAAGTATTTTCAAAAAAGCCGATTTAAGCCCAGTTGATTTTCCGCCGACTTTAATCAACATCCAAGAAGATGCAGAACATCGCTTAGCGCTTCAAATTAGCAAGTTTGCCGAACGTCTCAAACAAGCCGCGCGCGAAAACTACCCGCATTATTTATGTGGCTACATCTATGAACTAGCTGGTTTATTTATGAAATTTTATGAATCATGTCCAATTTTAAGATCTGACGTTGCAAGCTCAACGAAAGCTAGTCGCTTAGCATTAGCAGCCTTGAGCGCACAGACCTTACAAACTAGTTTAAGTTTACTCGGTATTCCTATTGTTGAACGGATGTAATAAACCATGAATGCAAAATTAACCCTTGGATTATTGAGCCTTTTAGTAGGTTTAAATGCATGTAGTCGTCAATCGAATAATCAAACACACCCTCAAAATAGCTTACGGGTTGATTTAGTTGCTGATATCAATACCACCGACCCACAAAAAGTTAATGATCAATATGCTTATCGCGTGTTAAATGACTCTTTTGAAGGGCTGTTGGATCTTAATCAGAGTAATCAGCCAATCCCTGGCATGGCGATTGAATGGAAGGTTTCGGCAGATAAATTAGTCTATACCTTTAATTTGCGCCATGATTTAAAGTTTTCTGATGGCACACCTATTCGTGCTAAAGATTTTGTCTATTCATGGCAACGTCTCGTTGATCCAAAAACTGCGGCAGCTTATGCATTTATTTTGCAAAATTTGCAAAATGCGCCTGCAATTATGACTGGAAAAGCCACTCCTAACCAACTCGGTATTAAAGCTTTAGACGATTACACATTACAGGTTAATTTGAGTCAAGCGGATCCAGCTTTTCTAAATAAAGCCGCTTTGATTGTTACCACTGCACTTGAATCTGCGGTAATTAATAAATTTGCCGACCAATGGTCTGATCCTAAACATATCGTTACAACTGGTGCGTATAAATTAGACTCGAGAATTGTTAATGGCACGATTAAAGCGCTAAAAAATCCATATTATTACAATGCTACAGAAGTTAAAATTGCACAAGTTGAGTATAGCGCTCATACCGACCGAAATTCGGCATTAGCGGCTTATGAAACTGGTAATTTAGATATTATGGCGAATGTTCCAATTGATCAATATAACTCAATTAAAGCAAATTTTGGCAAACAACTAAATACGGTACAAAATGAAGGCTTTGCCTACTATAGCATTAATACGCAATTAGCTAAATTCAAAGATGTCCGTGTCCGTCAAGCCTTGTCGATGGTTGTCGATCGTAAAATTTTAGCCAATAATATTCTGGCGGCAGGTCAATTTCCAATGTATAGTTATGTGACGCCAACTTTAGAAGATGGCGAATACGGCTCAATTATCTATGATTGGACAAATCAGCCTTATACTGAACAAGTGACTGCGGCACAACAACTTTATGCCGCCGCAGGTTACTCAGAAAAGCATCCGCTTGAAGTGACTTTAAGTTATAGTAATAATGACGAAAGTAAAAAAGTCGCATTGGCTATTGCCTCAATGTGGAGTAAAGCTTTGGGGGTAAAAGTTACAGTTGCCAATTATGAATGGAAAGTTTTTATCAATAATCGCAAAAACGGTAATTTTGAAATTGCACGTAATAGTTGGGGGGCTGATTATAATTTTATTACAACTTATACATCTCTATACAGTTGTAATACGGGTGAAAATGTTTCACGCTTATGCTTGCCAATGGTCGATAAATTATTTGCCCATGCCGCGTTGGAAAATAACTCCGAACTTCAACAACAAGAATATGCGCAAGGGTTAAAGCTGGCGATGGAGCAATATGGAATAATTCCTTTATATCAAAACTCCTATACGACCTTAGTTAAACCTTATGTGGATGGATTGGATTTACACACCAATTCATTAAACTTAGTTCAGTCAAAATGGATTAGTTTTAAGTAGCTTAAAATTAGAGACATATCCAAGTTTGGAGTAAAGGATTTAAATTAATGAGCAATACCAAAACAAAGTCGCATGCTACGCCTGAGCATAAAAATATTTATACTAGTCATCCATCGAGTGTTGATGGTCAGATTAGTATCTTACGCCAACGTGGTATGTTAATTGACGATTATGCGTTTGCTAAGGACTTTTTGGAAGAAGTTTATTTTCATCGTTTATTGAGTTATTCGGTGCCATTTTTTATTAACGGCAATCCACAACAGTATCAACCAGGCACTAAATTCAGTGATGTGGTAAAAGTTTATGAATTTGATAGTAAATTACGTTTATTAATTTTGGAAGCCATAGAAAAAATTGAAATTTCGGTACGCACGCAATTCATTAATTTAAGTTGGAAATATGGTCCGCATTTTTATTTAGATTATAAATTATTCAAAGACCACAAGCTCTTAAATGATAGCATTGAACGAATTCAATATCAGCTCAAAGTTAGCCGTGATTTATTGGTTAGCGAGTATTATCATCGCTATCATGATCCAGAAATGCCGCCAGTATGGATTGCTATTGAATTAACCACGATTGGACAATTAAGTAAATGGTTGCGTAATTTAAAACAAGTTGCGGATAAAGAGAGTATTGCGCGACGTTATAAGTTGCACTTTAGTTTATTGCAGTCAATTTTAGATAATTTAACTTTAATTCGTAATTATTCGGCACATCATACCAGAATTTGGAATCGACATTTTGATTTTGAATGTATCTTAGATGAACAGCATGATACTTTGGAACATGCTTTATGTGAGGGTAGCCGCATTTATAGTGTCTTATTGTTAATGTTATATGTACTAAAAACACTGGGAATTGAACAACCATTTTATCAACAACTAGTTAAGTTAATTGAAGTTTATGACATCAATATTGCCGCAATGGGGTTTCCTAGTGACTGGCAAACTAATTTTCATGTGGTAATGAATGCAAAATAAAGCAATTTTCTTAATGGGGCCAACCGCAGTTGGCAAGACTGAATTAGCTTTACGCTTGGGAGTAGATTACCCAATTGAAATAATCAGTGTTGATTCGGCGTTAATTTATCGCGATTTAAATATTGGCAGCGCAAAACCTACGGCTGAAGAAATGGCACGCGTTCCACATCACTTAATTGATATATTATCTCCCTTAGACAATTATTCGGTAGCAGATTTTCTGCGTGCTTGCAATCAGGAAATAATTGCAATTAACCAACGTGGCAACTTACCAATTTTGGTGGGTGGAACCATGATGTATTACAATGCATTAATCAATGGGATTTCACAATTACCAGAGGCAGATTTGAGTTTACGCGAACAACTTACACTTGAATTTAAGCAAGTTGGTAATCTAGCGATGCATCAGCGCTTAGTTGAACTTGACCAAATTTGTGCCGCAAAAATTAAACCGAACGATGTACAACGCGTTCAACGTGCACTTGAGGTGTGTATTTTAACGGGTAAATCCATGTCGCTAGCACAGCAAGAGCACAAGTTATCAGGGTTGATAAATTGTGATTATTTGCCACTCGCGATTATCCCAACTAACCGCGAGCTATTACATCAACGAATTAATTTACGCTTTGAACAGATGTTACAGCAAGGCTTTATTAATGAAGTTGTGCAGCTACAGCTTAAGTATCCAAACTTAAGTGCCGAGCATAATTCAATGCGCTGTGTTGGCTATCGTCAAGTTTGGGATTATTTGGCTGGTACGATTGATCTTATTCAACTACGTGAGCAAGGAATGGCAGCAACGCGTCAATTAGCCAAACGACAAATTACATGGTTGCGGAGCATGAATGTGATTGCATTGGATGATCCAGCTCTTGAATTAGCTAATTTAGAGCAACAAATAAAAGCTCAGTTAAAAAATTTTATTAATGATTAATTGCTATAGATTGTGTTATAATTTTGTATTCGCACTAGATGTAGTGTTTTATCGGTTTTGAAAGAAGGTTTCGGGTGTTCAGTTTTTTTAAGAAAAAGAAAAATAAATCAGCAGATGAACAATTAGCAGCAGTAATTGAAGAGTTGGTTAACGTCAGTGAAAGCGAAAAATTAGACGAAGATAATTTACTTGATGCGGTTGAAGCAACGGAATTAGTCAATGAAACTAAATCAGAAGCAGTTACGGCAAACGCTATTGATGAAAATATTCCTACAATTATCGAGAATACAGCCGTCGTTATTGAGGAAACACCATTAAGCCATGGTTTTGAAGCAACTTATTTAGCGGATGTTAATTTAGAACAAGCTACAGATTTAACTCCTAAAATTCGTCATGAAGTTGAGGAAGTTCAGGAGGAATTACAGCCCTTACGCAAGCTTTCTTGGACTGAGCGCTTAAAACAAGGATTAAGCAAAACTCGCGATGTCTTAGGTAAAAAACTCTTAGGTGTTTTTGGTGGTGGTAAAATTGATGAAGATTTATATGATGAACTTGAGTCAATTTTATTAACCTCAGATGTCGGTGTTGCTGCTACTATGCATGTGTTGGATGATGTTCGTAAGAAAGTTAGCCTGCGCGGACTTAAAGATAGTAGCGAGTTGAAAAAGGCGTTGGCTGATTCTTTAGGTGAAATGTTAGCGCCAATTGAACAACCATTGGTTACGGATGAACATACTCCGTTTGTTATTATGATGGTTGGTGTGAATGGTGCAGGTAAAACCACTTCAATTGGTAAATTAGCCAAATATTTTCAACAACAGGGTAAAAGCGTTATGTTGGCTGCTGGTGATACCTTTCGAGCTGCGGCACGTGAGCAACTCATTGAATGGGGTAAACGTAATAATATTACGGTAATCGCACAACAATCAGGTGATTCTGCGGCGGTATGTTATGATGCAATTCAATCGGCAGTTGCCAAAAAAATTGATATTGTCCTAGCGGATACGGCAGGGCGATTGCCAACGCAGCTAAATTTAATGGCGGAAATTCAAAAGGTTAAGCGTGTAATAAATAAAGCGCTGCCAAATGCGCCACATGAAATTATGCTAGTTTTAGATGCTAATATTGGTCAAAATGCAATGAATCAAGTAAAAGCCTTTGATGAAGCTTTGGGGTTAACTGGTCTAGTTTTAACTAAACTTGATGGCACTGCAAAAGGTGGAATTATATGTGCAATTGCTAAAGAACATCCAATTCCACTGCGCTTTATTGGCGTCGGTGAAAGTATTGATGATTTACGTCCATTCGTGGCAAAAGACTATGTTAATGCCTTGCTGGATTAATTAATGATTTTTAAACGACGTAATTGTCTCAATAATTTACAAATGGCTTCATTTGGAACGCGAACAATCAATTTATGTCTTTTATGTTTTGTAATCAATTCAGCTTATGGTTTGTCTGCGGATGAAGCACAAACGTATAATTTTACCAATAATGCATTAAACGAACCAGTTACGACAGTAAACTATCATGTTAATGAAAGTAAAAACGCCGAAAATGCTAAATTTGAAAATTCATTATCTCGTTCTAACCCAAGCTTAGATAAACGTGATTTGATTCAACTAAATAATGGTTTTGTTGATTTAACAGATGATACTCGAGTTTGGATTACACCATCTGGCGCGGCATTAAGCGTTAAATATTAAATAATTTAGGAGCTCTAACTCAAATGCAAACAACAACTTTAAATAATCCAACCTCATTACCTGCAGGTTTAGATTCAATGATCGCTAAAAATAGCAATCGAATTAATGCGGTGGATAAACGAATTATTAATGGTCAAACTGACGTTAATCAACTAGTGCCGTTTAAGTATAAATGGGCATGGGATAAATATTTGGCTAGTTGTGCAAATCATTGGATGCCACAAGAAGTGAATATGCAGCGCGATATTGAATTATGGAAAAGCCCAAATGGGTTAACCGATGACGAAAGACTAATTGTTAATCGTAATTTAGGTTTTTTCACGACTGCCGATAGTTTAGCCGCAAATAATATTGTACTTGGTACTTATCGTCAAATTACGGCGCCAGAGTGTCGTCAATTTTTGTTGCGTCAAGCCTTTGAAGAAGCAATTCACACTCATTCTTATCAATATATTGTTGAAAGCTTGGGGATGGATGAGGGTGAAATTTTCAATGCTTATCATGAAATTCCATCCATCAAAGCCAAAGATGAATTTTTGATTCCATTTATTGATACTTTAACCGATCCATTGTTCAGAACTGGTACTATGGAAGCCGATCAAAAATTATTAAAATCTTTGATTGTTTTTGCGTGCATCATGGAAGGTATTTTCTTCTATGTCGGTTTTGTACAAATTTTAGCGCTTGGTCGTCAAAATAAAATGACGGGTGCGGCAGAGCAATATCAATATATTTTACGAGATGAATCAATGCATTGTAATTTTGGTATGGATTTAATTAATACCATTAAATTAGAAAATCCTGAGCTTTGGACCGAAGAGTTAAAAGCTGAATTAATTGAGTTATTCCATAAAGGTGTTGAATTAGAATATGCTTATGCCGAAGACACTATGCCACGTGGTGTATTGGGTTTAAATGCTGGTATGTTTAAAGAATATTTACGTTTTATTTGTAATCGTCGGACTACGCAAATTGGTTTACCAGAATTATTTCCAAATCAAACCAATAATCCATTCCCATGGATGAGTGAAATGATTGATTTGAAAAAAGAGAAAAACTTCTTTGAAACTCGGGTAACTGAATATCAAAGCGGCGGTGCTTTGGATTGGGATTAATCAATTTTAAAAGAACATTAAAGCTGCCATCTAGGTGGCTTTTTTATACTGATATTTCACAAGGTTAACCTAGGATGAAAAGATTAAAAAAGCGTATTCCAAATCGCGAAAGTATTGAAAATAATAAATATTTACGCTTTATCTTAAAACGCGTTGGGCACAAACCTTATTTATGGGAATTTAATCGCCGTGAGGTTGTGATGGCGACGTGGATTGGTGTATTTTGGGCAATG
>Ga0247840_10008326_pt1 | contig 13936 bp, 9 predicted proteins | sample LaCruzMarch2015__FD_192404 | JGI IMG/M metagenome (GOLD analysis project Ga0247840, IMG submission 192404) | Freshwater microbial communities from meromictic Lake La Cruz, Castile-La Mancha, Spain - LaCruzMarch2015_17m | ecosystem: Environmental > Aquatic > Freshwater > Lake | place: Spain...
GGGAGGCTCGTGCTATTCGTGTTCCGCGTCGGCGGCGAGCGCTTCGGGATCCAGCCCGCCCATGTGGAGCTCGCCGCACCGCTTCCTGTTATTCATTCGATGCCTCACCGTGGGGTGTCTATCGCAGGTGTCGTGAACGTGCGGGGGGGCGTCACGCTGTGCTTCTCATTGGCCGATGTCCTCGGCTGTGCGCCCGGAGCCTCTGCGGACCGGCCGATGCTGCTTGTGCTGGCCCACGGGGGCTGGCGAGTGGCCGCCCGAGTGGACGAAGCCGAGGGCGTGTCGGCGTTTGCTCAATCCAGCCTCCAGCCCACTCCCTCAACCCTGCAGGCTTCGGGTCGCACCCATGTCAAAGGAATCTTCGAATCCGGGGACGGACGGGGAGTCGGATGGCTCGACGGGAATTCTCTTTTCGGGGCCTTCGACGCGGCGGCGCGATGATCTTATGAACGGCGACCTCAGCAGCTTCTCGATGCGCGAACTCTTCCTGGCGGAAAGCGAGACCCAGTGCCGCATCCTCAGCGATTGCCTCGTGGCGCTGGAAATCCGCCCCGGCGACCCCTTGCTTTTGGAATCCCTGATGCGTGCCGCCCATTCGTTGAAGGGAGCCGCCCGCATCATCGATCTCGATCCTGCCGTGCGTGTTGCCCACGCCATGGAGGACGCCTTTGTCGCGGCCCAAAAAGGCGAGGTAATTCTCGGCAGTTCTGCGATTGACCGCCTTCTTCGAGGTGTGGACCTCCTGAGCCGGCTCGCTTCGGCGGAATCTCCCGCTGAAATGCAGGACGAGGTGGAGATTTTTGTGGCCGGAGCCGCAGCTCCGGACAAAACCTCTGTGGCACCGGCGGTAGCAGCCCCCGCCGCAGAATCCGCCGCCCCTACCGCAAAAGCAGAGGATGACTCCCGCTCCCTGCGAGTGGCAGCCGAAAGCCTCGACCAATTGCTGGGGAGCGCCGGAGAATCCCTGGTCGCTTCGAGGCGCATCCGCGCATTTTCGAACGACTTCTGGTGTCTCCACCGCCACCAGCGGAAGACGGCTGCAACATTGGAAAACACGATCGCATCCGCCTCGGGCGGCGGCGATGTCACCTCCTCCCTCCGGCAGTTGCAGACGATGGTCGAATCGGGCGACCGGCTCGTTCTCGCGGGCCTTGCGGAATTTGAACGTTTTGAGAGGAATGCTGCCCAGCTCTCCCAGCGGCTTTACGGCCAGGCTTTGGCCTGCCGGATGCGGCCTTTCGGCGCGATCGTGACTTCCCTCCGGCGGGCTGCACGCGACACCGCTCGCTGCCTCGGCCGCGAGGTGGCATTTGAGGTCCGGGGTGAGGGAACGGACGTGGACCGTGATTTGTTGGATTCCATCGAATCCCCCCTGCTGCATCTCGTGCGAAACGCCATCGACCACGGCATCGAATCCCCTCAGGAGCGCACTGCCGCAGGTAAGTCTGCCGCTGGACGTCTCGTTATCGAAGCCTCACACAGCGCGGGGTTTCTGGTGATTCGCGTCAGCGATGATGGGAGGGGCGTGGATCCTGCGGATCTGCGATCACGCGTGGTTGCCAAGGGGCTTACCGATGCCGGGACCGCCGAAAAACTGGCCGCGGGAGAACTCCTCGAATTCCTGTTCCTCCCCGGTTTCTCGCTGCGCTCCGAGGTCACAGAGATTTCCGGCCGTGGCGTCGGGCTCGACGTGGTCCAATCCGCCGTGAGGGAATCCCGAGGCACGGTCCGGATCTCATCCGAACCCGGGCAGGGCACGGCCTTCCTCCTCCAATTGCCAATTTCGCTTTCGGTGATGAAGGCGCTCGTTTTCGAGATTGCAGGCGAGCCCTATGCGATCCCGCTTGCCAGGGTGGATCGGGTTCTCAAGGTGTTGGCGGGAGATATCGAATCCATAGAGGGGGCGCAGTATATCCATGTCGATCAAAGCCGCGTCGGCATCGTGGATGGGGCTGCGGTCCTCGGCCGCCCAGTGGACCGCGATGGACACGAAGAGGTCAGCGTCCTGCTGCTCTCCTCGGCTGACGGGCATTTCGGAATTGTCGTTTGCCGGTTTATCGGTGAAGGTGAAATCGTGGTTCAACCTCTGGATAAACGGCTCGGCCGTGTCCGCGACATCGCAGCCACCGCCCTCACCGAGGATGGCTCGCCGATGTTGCTGCTCGACGTTGAGGACTTTCTTCTCTCGGTCCGGCGCCTGGCCGCCGGCGGGCAGCTACAAGGCATCGCAGCGAAGTCCGCCGGTCCCGAAAAAGCCGCGCGCCAGATCCTTGTTGTGGACGATTCTCTCACCGTCCGCGAACTCGAACGCAAACTCCTCTCCTCGCTCGGCTACGCGGTCGAGGTTGCGGTTGACGGCATGGATGCCTGGAATGCGGCACGAACCGGCCGTTTCGCTGCGGTCGTCACCGACGTGGACATGCCCCGCATGGACGGCATCGAGCTCACACGTCTGATCAAAAACGACTCGCGGCTCCGCGATACCCCGGTCATCATTGTTTCCTACAAGGACCGCGAGGAGGACCGGCTTCGCGGGCTTGATGCCGGAGCCGACTACTACCTCACAAAAGGCAGCTTCCAAGACGAGGGCCTCGCACGCGCTGTCGCGGATGTGCTCGGAGAAGAATCAACCCCATGAAAATCGGAATCGTCAACGACCTCGACATGGCGACACAAGCCATCGCCTCGACCCTCAACTCGACCCGCGAACACCGGGTGCTGTGGACCGCCAGAAGCGGTGCGGAAGCGGTGCGGCTCTGCCGGGAGAATACTCCGGAGCTTGTTCTGATGGACCTCGTGATGCCGGGCATCAACGGGGCAGAAACCACGAGGCAAATCATGAGCGCCTGCCCGACCGGCATCCTCGTCGTCACAGCCTCGATCGCCGGAAACTGCGCGCTTGCATTCGAAGCCATGGGCGCGGGGGCGCTCGATGTCATCAGGACCCCTTCGCTTTCGAGTGACTCCAGCCGCAAGGAGTTCCTCCAGAAAATCTCGCAGATCGAGGCGATCGTCGCCGAACAACACAAACCCGAGCCACCGCCGGTCTGCCGCCCGGAGACCCTCACCTGCGGAGTTCCCGGGGCGACCGACACGCTGGTGGCCATCGGGTGCTCGGCCGGTGGCCCTGCGGCAATCTCTGAAATCCTCGGCGGGCTCGCCCCGCTGGGCCACGCGGCGATTGTCATTGTCCAGCATATCGACGTGCGCTTCGTCGAAGATCTGGCCAAGTGGCTGACGGGCTTCGCCAAGGCCCCACTCAAACTGGTGGCTGAGGGCGACCTCATCGAACCCGGCCACATCTATCTCGCGGGGAAGGACGGGCACATCGAGGCCCATTCCTGCTCGCGCCTCCGATACGACCAGTCCATCAGCGGGCTGGCTTACCAACCGTCGGTGGATGTGTTTTTTTCGAGCATCGCACGCAACTGGCGCGGCAAGGCGTTGGGCATCATCCTGACCGGCATGGGAAAAGACGGGGCCTCGGGGCTCCATGCCATGCGCGACGCCGGGTTTCTGACCATCACCCAGGACGAAAAATCGTCGGCTCTTTTCGGCATGCCCAAAGCGGCTGCTCAATTCGCCTCTGAAATCCTGCCCCTTTCCTCGATGGCCCCGCGAATCAACCGATGGATACCAACCGGAAAATGAACCAGCAATCCTCAGTTTCGAACAACGAAAATCCCACGGCGATGGTCCTCCTCGTCGATGACCAGGCCCTCATCGGCGAGGCCATCCGCCGCATCCTGCAATCCCAGCCGGGATTTGATTTCCACTATTGCGCGGAGGCGGCGCACGCCGTCGCAACGGCGAAGAAGATTTGCCCCTCGGTCATCCTCCAGGACCTTGTCATGCCCGACACGGATGGGATCGACCTTGTCAAAGCCTACCGCAGATGCCCGGAATTGCAGGATACCCCGGTGATCGTCCTTTCGGCCAAAGACGAGCCGGTCGTAAAAAAAGCCGCCTTCGAAGCGGGGGCCAACGATTATATCGTGAAGCTCCCGGACCCCATCGAGCTGTTCGCCCGCGTGCGCTATCACGCGAACGCCTGCCTCGCCCGGCGCCAGCTTCACGAGGCTCTGCGCGCCCTCAGGGAAAGCCAGAAGCAGCTCCTCGACCGCAACGCCGCTCTCGAAACGCTCAACGAGCAGAAAAACCGCCTCCTCGGAATGGCCGCCCATGACCTGCGCAACCCTCTCGGCGTCATCCTCGCCTACAGCGACTTTCTCGAAACCGAGGCGTTCCCCGTCCTCAACACGGACCAGCGCGACTTTGTCTCCACAATCAAGTCCACCAGCGAGTTCATGCTCAATCTCATCAACGAGCTGCTCGACGTCTCCACGATCGAGTCCGGGCAGCTCCAGCTCGACTGCGCGCCGACCCACCTGAACGAACTCGTCCGCCACAACGTCTCGCGCAACCGCGTGCTCGCACACCAGAAACGCATCGAACTCGATTTCGAGGATACGGAAAAACTCCCGCCTCTCACGATCGACCGCGGAAAAGTCGAGCAGGTCCTCAACAACCTCATCGGCAACGCGGTCAAGTATTCCCATACCGACACCCGCGTCGCGATCCAAATTGCCCGCACCGGAGATCTTGTGACAGTCTCGGTCGCCGACCAGGGGCAGGGGATTCCCGAGGAGGATTTGCCAAAGCTCTTCAAGGCTTTTGGCAGGACCAGCGTCCAGGCAACAGCCGGCGAACAGAGCACCGGGCTGGGCCTCGCCATCGCGCGCAAAATCGTCGAGGGCCACGGCGGAAAAATGTCAGTGCGGAGCCGGGTCGGTGAGGGCTCCACGTTCTCGTTCACCCTGCCGGTTGCCGGAAAGCAATAAGCGGTTCCGCCGGAGGTGTTGTCATGGCGATGAGAGTTGCGCGACCAATCACGCCGATTGGACAGAGGACGAGTGGGCGCAGCGACGATCTTGTTGGCCGTGGAGGATGGGTGCGCTCACTGCCCCGGCGGCGGGTGGATCGCGGCTTTGGAGGTCATTTTAGAGTCAAAACGGGAGAGAGAATTTTTGGGAGTCCCGGTTCCGGAAACCGCAACATCCGCTAAAATCCAGCAGCTTCTGTTTTTTGCCACGAAACAAGCAATCATTTGGTAATACGCCCCCGCGCTTTGCCAACCGCTGGCGCTACCGGTCCGGAATCGGCTGGCGGGATTGGAGGATCTCCTGCTGGCTGGGCAGCGCGGGCGGTTTTCCTCCGCCCCAGATCAGCCGGCTGGGCCGCTCGGAGAGGTCTTTGAGGAGAAACTTCGAGTAGGTCGAGGTCACCTTCAGGTTCTCTGCAGTCACGCGGAATCCTGCGATCGTGGCGGACAGGTTTTTCGTGCTGTCCTGGAGGAACGCCTCGCCTTTTTTTGCGAGGGATTCCATCGAGCCGGCGGCGCTGTCGATGCGGACGATGGCGCGCGAGATGCCCGCCTTGTTGTCCGCGATGAGCGAGCGGGCATCGGCCATCGTGGCCTTGGCGTCGGCGACGACGAGACCGGCGTCCTTCACGACCGGCTTCAGTTCGGTGAGGAGGCTCTGGGTGTCCTCGACGATCCGGTCGATTTTCGTGAACAGGTCCTTGGCGTTGTCGCCAGCGCCTCCGCCCATCGCCTTCCGGAGGCCCTCGAGGGTGCCGTCAACATTTCTGACGAGCTGGTCGAAAGTGGTGGGGGTGATGCCGTTCAAAATCCCGCCCTCCGCGAGGAGCGGCGCCCCCGCCCCTTCGTCCTGCACCAGGACAAATTTGTCGCTCAGCAGCGTGTCCGCCGCGATGCTCACCTTGGCGTTTTTTGTCAGCGGCGGAACATCCGGGATAAGACTGAGGGTGATTTCCACGAGGTGCCCCGGATCGGCCGCCCTCTCGCTGGCGTTGAGCATGCGCGCGGCCGCGACCGAGCCTGCGGGGGCTCCGGCGAATTTGACTTGGGAGCTGACCTTGACACCGGTGATGTCATGAAACCTCACGCGGACAGAACGCCCTTCCTGCACGAGGACCCTGCCGCTCAGCCCCAGGGCGAGCGCGATGAACAGCACGATGCTGCAGGCGATCACCGAAATGGCAATCCACGCATCGGACGCTCTTTTTTTCAATGTCTCACCGCCTCCATATCCCGCGATGTCTAGGCGGAGAGAGCCAAAGCATCAAGGCTGAATTGGCTTAAAACACGCGCGGTTCGCCTTCGTTCAGGAGGCAGATCCGGTCCGCCAAATGGAGGGCGTCCGCATGATCCATGAGCCGTTGGGGAGGCTCGTGAAGCGGCTCGTAGCTGAGGCGGAAGGTACCGAAATGCATGGGCACCATCGTTTTTGCATTCAGCTCCACGAAGGCCTTGAGCGCCTGTTCGGGGTTCATGTGCACGTCCCGCTTCGTGGGCGCGTCGTAGGCGCCGATCGGCAGGAGCGCGATTTCCACGGGCAGCCGCTTGCCGATTTCCTTGAAGCCCTCGAAGTAGGCGCTGTCCCCGCAGTGGAAAACCGAGCGACCGCCATACTCGATCAGGAACCCGCCGAACCCCCGGTGGTTGTCGTGCAGAATCCGCGCCCCCCAATGCCGGGCCGGGGTGAGCGTGATCTTCAGGGCGCCCAGCTCGAACGTCTCCCAGCACCGCAGCTCCTGGACGTGGCGGAAGCCGAGGCCGTGAACGAGGCTGCCGACATGCTCGGGCACCACGACCGGCTGGTCGCTGGCGACCGCGCGGAGGGTTTTGCGGTCGAGGTGATCGAAGTGAGCGTGGGTGACGAGCACCAGGTCGATCGCCGGGAGATCATGGATCTCGAGGCCGGGCTGGCGGATCCGCTTGATCACCTTCAACCACTTCGCCCAGTTCGGGTCGATCAGGATGCTCTGCTTCGGAGTCTGGATCAAAAACGAGGCATGCCCGATCCACGTGATGCAAATCTCGCCGGCTTTGAGCTTCGGAAAAACCGGCTTGAGCTTCTGCCCCTGGCGTTTCGTGAAGAGCGAGGGGATGACGACCTCGGCCAGAAAATTCCGCTTGTGCCACCCGGCCCCGAGCTTCATGTCCACATGGTGGTCGGGCTGCCGGTTATTCGGTCTTTGGATGAGTCGTTGGACCATGGCCTTACCGGATTCTGGCAGCGGACCGGCTGCCTTGCCGAGGTTTTTCGCGCGCATCCTCCGCGTGCCGTAGCCAGGATCCTCCCTGCTCCAGTGCGGTGACGGAGTCGCGGAGCGCTGCGCCGATGTAGCAGTGGGAGCCGCACGGGCTCAGGCCGGCATCGCGGAAGACTTTGCGGTAGAAGGCGGCGCTGCGGGGGTGCATGCCGGAGGTGTCGCCCTGGAGGCCTGCCTCGTGCGGGTAGGCCTCGAGGAACGCGATGCCGCCCACGCGGGGAGCGAGAATATGGAGGCCCATGATGAGCTCGTCGTCGGGGATGTAGTAAAGGCTGTCGCTGCAGACGATGAGGTCGTAGGAACCCGCCAGATCCGGGAGGTTTCCGAACGAGCCCCGCACGATGTTGCGGCTTTTCCCAAAACGCCGGACGGCATACGGGCTGGGATCGACGCCGGTGTATTGGACTCGCGGGCGCAGTTTTTTGAGGGCCGGATGCCACTGGCCTTCGCCGCACCCGACATCCAGGACGGTGCGGACCCGGCGCTCGAGGTAGTATTCCGCAACGGCGAGCGCGAGCAGTGCCTTGCGCGCGGTTTTCGCCGCGGTGATGACGCGGCGCTTCGGGTGGCGATACCACTTGTCGAAGTAAGCCTTGTCGTAGGCTGCATGGGGACGGGGACCGCGCCGGGCAGACTTGGCTTTCACTCGATGCTGATGCCGTTTCTGACGAGCGTGAGGCCGGTGACGCGCGCGTATTCCGCGATCGCCCGGATATGGTCGGCCCGGGCGCGGATCTGGCTGATTTCCGCTGTGGCGAGGTCGCGCTGGAACTGGAGGACTTCGAACGTGGTGGTGGTGCCGCTGGCGAGCCTGGCCTGGGCGGCCTCGAGGGTCTTGCGGGCAAAATCGAGGGCGGCGGTCGTGGCCTCGATGCGCTTGCGCGTGGTGTCGATCTGACCCGCCGCGTTGTCGGCTTCGATGAGGATCAACTGCTCGAGCCGCTTGAGTTCGACGAGAGCCTTGGCGACTTCGAGCTTGTTCGCCTCGAGCTGCCCGCGCGCCTGGCGGTTTGGGACCGGCAGGCTGCCCACGACGCCGGCAGTCCATGAATAGTTATTGTTGTCCTGGCCGGTGACGCGATGGAAGCTGTCCGCCAGCGAGGAATCGATGCCGTTGACTCCGAAGCTCGCGACCAGATCGAGCCGGGGGAGGGTCTGGTTGCGGGAAAAGACGACGTTGATCTGGCGCTTCTGCAAATCCAAGAGTGCTTGGCGGTAGTCCGGGCGCATCTGGAACGCGAGAGGAAAATCTTTTTCCGGGTCCGCCTTGACATTCGGCAGCTCGGGGAGCGAGGAGATTTCCACCCGGGTGTCGAGGACGCGGAAGACCTCGTCCGTGACGAGCTGCTTGAGAAAGTTTTCATTGTCGAGCATATTGCGCGTGGCGACGAGCACGCGCTCCTCGCGGGAGGCGAGGTCGGAGCGCGCCTGCATGACATCGAGCGGGGACATGACGCCGATTTCCGCGCGCTTCAGGTTGTCCGCAAGGAGCTGGGCGGCGAGCCCCCGCGAGCGCTCCTCGACGCCGAGGTTTTCCTTGGTGAAGTAGAGCTCGCAATACGTGTCCACCGTGTCGGTCACGACCCGGATAATGCGGTCGCGCAGCGTCCATTCCGAGATCGCGCGGTCGGCGCGCGCGATCCGGAGCTGAGCAAGGTTCACATCGGTCCCGAAGTTTTTGAGCAGCGGCTGGGTGAAATTGATTCCGAGGAACGAGTTGTATTTTTCCATCGGGAGCCGGTTGTCGGTGTTTTTGGTCGTGGAGGCGCTGAGGTCGTAGGTGAGGCCCCACGGGCTCAGGCCCGCAATGCTCGTCACCGCCTCAAGGCCGGTGGTGCGGGCGAAGAGGATCGGGGTGTCGCCGCCGGGGACGGCGGTCGGCGTGTTGAGCTCGCTGTTGAGCGTGCGCTGCTCCTGGTTGTTCTCGTCGTAGGTCACCGACACTTCGGCGATCGGGTCGAATTTTCCCGAAGCCGAGAGCTGCTTGGCGCGGGCGATCTGCGGCGTGAAACGCTCGGCCCGGATCTGGAAATTTTTTCCAAGAGCCATGCGGATCGCGTCCTGGAGGTTGAGCGCGAGGACATCAGCTGCGGGGGCGGCGGCGAGGGAGGCGAGGAAGGCCGCCGCGAGGCATGATCGGAAGGGAACTGTCATCTCGATCAGAAATCCGCCGGGGGAGGCGGCGCGAGCTGGATCGCGGGCTTGTCCAGCGGGGAGTCGAGCGGGGCGAGGCTCTCGGCCTTCCTGACCTCGGGCTCCGCGGCGGGCACGACAGGCGCGGCGGCGGGTTCGGGAGCATTCTGCGGGTGGGCCTCCTGGTTGTCGCCGCCCTTTTCCGCGTTCACCGGGATCGCTTTCGCGACGGGGATCGAGCCGTCGTCGAGCCTTTCCATCCCCGGCCGGATGGATTGGTAAACGTCGTTGAAACCGAGGAGGGTGGGGGCGATGACGGCGATCGGGCGGATCGTCGCGAAGTCCACGGCCGCCGCGGCTCGCGGCCACTCGGCCTCGTCGTATTGCTTCGCGTAGTTCCTCACCCCGCCGCCATGGATGTCGCAGCGGATCTTCGGAACCTGCGCCCCGGTCGCGTATTCGATGTAGGTGAGGGGCTGGGAGCTCGAAATTCCGCCCGCCGCATCCGCGGAATCGAGCTTGCAGCGAGGGGTGGCGAGCAGGCCGGAAGTCCGGCAGATTTCGACCTCCCGGAGTTCGGAAGGCTTCTCCAAGGGCTGCGGCGGAAAAGCCTTTGCGGCGACGTTCATGATCTTTGTCCAGATCGGGAGCGCGAGATCCTTGCCGAAGGCGCCGCGGTAGATTTTTGTCGGCTTGTCAAAGCCCACCCAAACCCCGCAGGTTACCGCGCTGGTATAGCCGAAAAAATAGGCGTCGGTAAAATTGTAAGACGAGCCGGATTTGCCAGCCGAGGGGAACCGGTCGAGGCCGAGTTCTGTTGACGCCGCGGCCCCGGCCCCCCGTTTCATGATCTCCTCCAATCCGGCATGGACCTGAAATGCCGCCTCCGGGGAAATGGCTTTTACCGTCGAGCTCGGCGCCTCGTAGATCACGCTGCCGTCGGCATCCAGAATCCGCCTGATGATGTGGGCCTCGTTCGCGCGGCGGCCGCCGTTCGGGAAGACCGTGAACGCGAGGGTCATCTCGTCGAGGGTGATCTCGCTGCTTCCCAGGAAGCTGTTGGTATATTCGCGCAGGCGGGAGGTGATGCCCGCCGCCGCCGCGGTTTTTTTCAGGACATCCAGGCCGGTCTTCATGCCCAGCCGGATGGTGGCCGCGTTTTTTCCCTTCACGAGAGCGTCGCGGGTGGTCATCGGGCCCTCGTATTGGTTGTCCGCCTTCTCGACCCCCCACTCCCCGAGGATGCCCGTCTCGCCGCCGACCATCACATAGCGGTTGTCGATGCAGGCATCCTGGACAATTTCCCCCGGGAAGGTGCCGGCCTCGTAGGCGGCGGCGAAGACCAGCGGGGTGAACGCGGTTCCCAGCTGGCGGGTGCCCTGGAAGGCGCGGTTGTATTCGCTGTGCTTGAAATCCCGTCCGCCGACCATCGCGAGGACTCCGCCCGTCGCGTTGTCCAGGGCCAGCGCCGCGCCCTGGATGTATTTCGGCTCCGGCATCTTGACCGCCATGTTCCCTTTATTGATCCCGTCCTCTATCTCCTTTGTCTGGTCGCGGTATTGGGCGAACGTCGGGTGGGCGTAGCCGGGGGCGGACTCGACCTGCGAGAGAAAATCCCTCGTGGCGCGCTCCGCGGCGCGCTGCATGTCCGAGTCGAGCGTCGTCTCGATCCGGTATCCGCCGTTCATCGCGCGGTCGAACCCGAGCGCCTTGATCGCCTGCTGGCGGATCATGTCCACCGCGTAGGAGATCTTGAACGGGTTCATGCGCTTGACCGCGTAGAGCTTCATTTCGACCTGCTCCTTCATCTGCTCCCTGGTGATGAAACCCATCTCCCGCATCCGCCGCAGGACGAAATTTCTGACATCGGTGGCGCCCTCGATATTGTTCCATGGGGAGAGCGATTGCGGGCTCTTGAGCAGGCCCGCCAGCATCGCGCACTGGCCGATGTCGAGGTCCTTGGCGGAGCGGCCGAAATACCCGCGCGCCGCGGCTTCGACCCCGTAAAGCCCGCTCCCGAAATACACCCGGTTCAGGTAAAGCTCCATGATCCGCTCCTTCTTGAAATTTTTCTCGATCCGCCAGGAGAGGAACATCTCCACAATTTTCCGGTCGTAGGTCCGCGCGTGCATGTCGAAGGAATTGCGCGCCAGCTGCTGGGTCACGGTGCTCGCGCCCTGGGAGATTTTTCCCCGCCGGTAATTCGCGATCATCGCCCGCAGGATCCCGAAGTAATCCACCCCGTCGTGCTCGTAGAATTTGTTATCCTCTGCGGCGATGACCGCCTTCGTGAGCATCGGCGAGATCCGGTCGTAGGGGACCGGCTGGCGGTTCTGGATGAAGATTTTCCCGAAGTCGCGGCCGTTGCGGTCGTAGAGGACCGAGGCCGCCTCCATGCTGCTGACCTTCGAGAGATCGAACTCCTCCGCGCGCTTCTCGAAGCGGTAGGACAAAATCCCGAACGCCACCCACGCGGCGAAAGCGCCGAGGCAAAGCATGCCGAGCGGAATCCAGAGCCGCTTGCGTTTGTAGAACGGCTTGCCCCGCCGGCCCTGCCTTTTTTCCCAACTGTAGTATCTCTTGCTGATGGAGAGCCATTTTCCACGCCAGGGTGCCGGGCGCAATTAGGAAAACAAAAGAATCTGATATTCTCCGATCTTTCCATGGCGCGAAATTTTTGCTACAGGTTGTTTTCCGCCGGTATGCTCCTCCGGAACTGACATGCCATTGCCCGCCCTTCAAAACCGCACTTTTCGGATCCTGATCATGGGGATTGCCATCGTCGGCGCGCTGGCGGCGATCGGCGGCTCCGCGTCCCTCTCCTACCGGCAATCCCGCCGGCTCGCCATCGAGACGATGGAGGAAAAGACCGGCCTGTGGGCCGACGCCATCGGACGGCTCGTCAACGGCGCGCGCTCGAAATTGCAACTCCTCGACCAGGCCACCCGGGGGGCGCCCACCGCCCAGACAGCGGCGGCCCTGAGGCGCCTGGTGGTGGAGAGCACGATCTTCCGCGAGGCATGGATGGTGAAAGGCGGGCAGGTGGCCTGTTCGGATATCGGGGTCCTCGAGGCCCCTTCCCCCATGGACCCGGCCCTGTGCCAGCTTGGTCCGGTCGGAGAGATCCAGCTCCTCTCCCGCCCCAGCCAGGGCGACCGCGCCGATGCCATCATCATCAACTACAACCCGGGAAAGGATTATTTTTTCGGGCTTTCGATCCCGACACAGACCATCGGCGAGCTGATGAGATACGGGGACCGCAACGGGGACCATGCGATTTTCTTCATGCGGCAGGACGGGGTGGTCCTGGACCGGTCCGTCAACTCCGAGCTCAAGGCCGTCCCGCCTGCGAAGGTGCCCCCGCCTGGGCTCTCCGAGACCGAGACGGATCTTGTTTTTACCCGGGTCGTTCCAGGCTACAACTACGTGGTCGTCGCCCTGTTTCCCAAGCAGGCTCTCTGGTCGCTCTGGGGCCGGAGCCTCCCTCTCTACGGCGGGCTGGCGCTTGTCCTGGCGCTCTGCTTCTTCATGGCGGCCTGGGTGGCGAACGCGCAGACCCTTTCATTGGAATCCGAACTCCGGGAGGCCGCGAGGCTCCGGCAAATCATCGCCCACTACCAGCCGATCCTGAATCTGCAGACAGGAAAATGCGTGGGGCTGGAGGTGCTGATGCGCTGGCAGCACCCCAAGCGGGGGCTTGTGCCTCCGCTCTCGTTCATCCCGGAGGCCGAGCGCACCGGCGTGATCACCGAGCTGACCGAATGCCTGATGGTCCGGGCGCTCGACGAACTGGCGCCGGTGTTCCATGAATTTCCGCACCTCCATGCCGCGATCAACATCCCGGTCCAGACGCTCACGAACCCGTCGTTCCCCGCGCACGTTGACCGCCTCATCAAAGGGCGGTTCAGCTACAAAAACATTTCCTTCGAGCTGACGGAAAGCACTTCCCTCACGGACGCTGCGCTCGGCCAGCTCCGGGCGATGAAGGATCTCGGAATCCGCCTCGCGGTGGACGACTTCGGGACCGGCTACTCGAACCTCCGCTACCTCTCGCTGTTCCCGTTCGATTTTCTCAAGGTGGACAAGGCGTTCGTGGACGGCATCACGAACGAATCCAAGAGCTCCGGACTCGTGGACCAGATCGTCTCGATCGGCCGGGCCTGCGGCCTCGAGCTGATCGCGGAAGGCATCGAGCACCCCGTGCAGGTGGACTATTTGCGCAATCTCGGCGTGGAGTTCGGGCAGGGGTTTCTTTTTGCGAAACCGGTGGCGATCCACGAGCTGGCCGAATGGCTCGCCCGGAACGCTGAAGGCGAGAAGTGGTTGCTGTAGAGGAATCCTCTGATCCGCGCGTGATTTTTTAAGTTTTAAAAAAACATTGGGGACGACGACGGCATCGCGTGGCGGCGAGCAAAAAACGGACACCGGCCGCGCCGGGACTCGAAAATCCGCCCCCGGCGGGAAATCGTGCCGACGATTTTTAAAAATCCCGCGCTTCCGCGCGGGTGTGGGGGGCCCCAAATCCGCGCATAAGAACGCCGGTCGCAGGGAGTGTGGATCGACAAACGATATATGAAAGGGAGGGGCGTCGCCCTCGGCGCCCTTGCTGTGGCAGAGAGGATGCCGGGGGCGACATCCCTCCATGGATTGCGCTTACGCGCGG